>Ga0210380_10000575_pt1 | contig 15988 bp, 17 predicted proteins | sample PLM4_5_coexredo_FD_155476 | JGI IMG/M metagenome (GOLD analysis project Ga0210380, IMG submission 155476) | Groundwater sediment microbial communities from an aquifer in East River, Colorado, USA - PLM4_5_coex redo | ecosystem: Environmental > Terrestrial > Soil > Riparian zone | place: USA... | reverse complement strand
CGCGCGGATGACTTCTTCCGCGGCGCCGGCCTCGCCTACACGCTCGAGCCGCCCCTGCTCGGGCGCGAGCCCATCGACGAGTTCCTGTTTGACACGCGCGCCGGTTTCTGCGAGCACTTCTCCTCCGCGTTCGTCTACCTCCTGCGCTCGGCGGGAGTGCCGGCGCGCGTCGTCACCGGCTACCAGGGAGGCGAAGTGAACTCCGTCGATCGCATCATCACCGTGCGCCAGTCCGATGCCCACGCCTGGGCCGAAGTGTTCGTGGCCGGCCGCGGCTGGATCCGCGTCGACCCGACCGCGGCGGCGATCCCCGGCAGGATCGAATCCGGGCTTGCGCGCTCGGTGCGCGAGGGCGAGCCGCTGCCGCTGCTGATGCGCCCGCAACTCGAATGGCTGCGCTCCGTGCGCCACAACTGGGAGGCGCTGGCGCACCGCTGGAACGTGATGGTGCTGGGCTACAACCCGGAGCGCCAGCGCGACCTGATGTCCAGCATCGGCATGCGCGATGCCGACTGGCGCAGCCTGACCGCGGCCATGGCGTCCGCGCTGGGCGCGTTCACGCTGCTGCTGCTCGCCTGGTCGCTGCGCCGCCTGGCTCGCCCAGACCCCGTGCAGCGCGCCTGGCAGGCGTTCTGCCGAAAACTGGGTGCGCGCGGCGTGGCGCGAGCGCCGCACGAGGGACCGCGCGATTACGCCGAGCGCGCGGCGCTGCGGCTGCCCGCCGCCGCCGCCGCCATCCAGGCCATCAGCGCCCTCTACGTAGGCGCGCGTTACGGCCGCGCGGCATCGCGCGAACAGGTCGTCGAACTCAAGCGGCGCGTGCGCGCGCTGCATCTCGCTTGAAGCACGCACCAGCCGTGCTGGCGGTGTGCGCCCTCCTCGCCGTTCCGTGCGCGCGGGCCGACGATCCCGCGACGTTTGCCGGGCGGCCCGAGGTGCAGTCGTTCATCCGCGAGCTGGTCGAGCGGCACGCTTTCGACGCGGGCGAGCTGCATGTCGTATTCTCCCGGGCGCGACGCGAGGAGGCGGTGCTCACCGCGGTGCGGACCCAGCCGGAGGCGCTGGCCCGCTCCTGGGTGGACTACCGCGCGACATTCGTCAACGAGCGCCTGGTGCGCGCCGGCCTCGCCTTCTGGCGCGAGCACCGCAGCCACTTGGAGCGCGCGCGCCGCACCTACGGCGTGCCGGAGGAGATCATCGTCGCGATCCTCGGCGTGGAGACCTCTTACGGCCGCAACACTGGCCGCTGGCGGGTCATCGACGCGCTCGCCACGCTGGCCTTCGATTACCCGCCGCGCGCGCCCTTCTTTCGCGGCGAGTTGGAGAACTATCTCCTGTTCGCCCGCGAGATGGAGCTCGACGTGTTCGCCTTGAAGGGCTCCTACGCAGGCGCCATCGGCATCCCGCAGTTCATGCCCACCAGCTACCTGCGCTATGCGGTGGATTTTGACGGCGACGGCGTCTCCGACCTGAGCGGCAACGCCGCCGACGCCATCGGCAGCGTGGGCAATTTCCTCAAGCAGCACGGCTGGCGCCACGGCGAGCCGGTGCAGCGGGGCGCGCGTGTGAACGGCGATGGGCATCGCGCCTACGCCGACGGCAACCCGCTGCCGCGGCACACGCTGGAGGAACTGAAGCAAGCCGGGATCGAAGCGCGCGGCGCGCCGCTGCCCGCCGGCGCCCGCGCCGTGCTGCTGGAACTGCTGACGCCGGAGCGAGCGGCTGAATACCGGCTGGGGCTGCAGAACTTCTACGTGCTCACACGCTACAACCGCAGCGTGTTCTACGCGATGGCGGTGTCCGATCTCGCGGAGGCGCTGCGCGCCGCGCGCCAGCGGCCAAAGCCGGCCGCCAGGTAAGCCGTCTCAGGAAGGACGTCCGCCCGGCAGGTACCTGAGCGGATCAACCGGCTTGCCGGCCTTGCGGATCTCGAAATGCAGCTTCGGCCGGTCGGCGTCGGTGTCGCCCAGTTCGGCGATCCTCTGGCCGCGCGCCACCGACTGTCCCTCTTTCACCAGGATCTCGCGGTTGTGCGCGTACACGCTGCTGAAGCCGCCTTCGTGGCGGATGACGATGAGCTTGCCGAATCCGCGGATGCCGGTGCCGGTGTAGAGCACCTGGCCCGCAGCGGCGGCCACCACCGGGTCGCCGGGCTTGCCGCCGATGTCCACGCCCTTGCTGCTGGGTTCCGCAAAGCCGGCGAGCAGGCCGCCCTTGGCCGGCCAGACGAAGTCGAGCGCGTCCGGATCGCGGTCCACCGCCACGGTCGGCTCCGGCTTGGCGGGTCCAGGTTTGGGCGCGGCGGCTGCAATGGCCACGGCTGGCGCGGCGGGCTTAGGCGCCGAGGCAGCGGATGCGCCTGCGGCATCGCCCTGCGACAGAAGCGCGAGGTTCTGCTCCGAGTACGGCAGCCGCAACGCCTTGGGCGAGATCTTGGTGCCGCCGTTGCCCGGGCCCGGCGTTGCGGCGCTCGCGCCTTCGAGCGGGCGCGATACCAGCGGCGCGGCACCCCGGGCGGCGCCGATCTGAACCCCGGGCTGCCCCTCCGGCGGCGTCACGCGCAGTGTCTGCCCCAGCGAGATCTTCGTCGCGTCCTCGAGCTTGTTCCATTGCGCCACGTCGCGGTAGTCCGCACCGTGCTCGAGGGCGATGCTGTAGAGCGTGTCCCCACGCTTCACCACGTAGTGCCCGGCCGGCGCCGTGGGTGCCGGCGCGGGTTGCGCGGCCTGCGGCAGCGGCCTGGGGGTCGCGGCCGGCCTGCGGTCGTCCACGGGTGCCTGCGTCGACACCGATCCGCAGCCGGCGGTGCCAAGCAGCACCGCCAGTGCAAGCAGGGTCCAGCGCATTACTTCGATCCTCACAGTTTTCCTGTCTCCAGCGGCACGAAGCGCACGGCTTCGAGCACCGTCTCGGTGATGCCGCGCGCGCCACGCTCGTAGAGCGCGAGGCGCTGCGCACCCCGTGGTGCGTCCGGCGATTTCAGCGGCAGCACCATTCTGCCACCCGGCGCCAGTTGCCGTAAGAGGGCCTGCGGCAGTTCGGAGGCCGCCGCCGCGACGATGATGGCGTCGAAGGGCGCCGCCTTGTCCAGGCCGAGATTGCCGTCGCCATGGGTGAGCCGCAAATTGGACAGGCGCAAGCCCCGAAGATTCGCGCGCGCGCGCTCGAGCAGCGCGTGGATGCGCTCCACCGAGTACACCTCGCGCGCCAACCGCGCGAGCACCGCCGCCTGGTAGCCGCAGCCGGTGCCGATCTCCAACACCTTGCCGAGTGCCCGGTCACCGGCGCACAAGGCTTCGATCATCCGTGCCACGACGTAGGGCTGCGAGATGGTCTGGGCGAAGCCGATCGGCAGCGCAGTATCCTCGTAGGCGCGGCTGGCCAGCGCCTCGTCGACGAACAGATGGCGCGGCACGCTGCCCATCGCTGCCAGCACCTTCTCGTCGCGGATGCCCTTGCTGCGCAGCCGCTCGACCATGCGCACGCGTGTGCGCTGCGAGGTCATGCCGACGCCAGCGACACTGCGCGGCCCCGCGCGCGCGTTCATCGGGCGAGCCATTCGCGCACTGTGGCGTCCTGGGTATGGAAGGTGAGGTCCACCTGCAGCGGCGTCACCGAGACGCGGTTGCCCGCCACGGCGTTGAAATCGGTGCCCGGACCGGCGTCCGCCGCGGCGCCGGCGGCGCCGATCCAGTACGCCTGCTCGCCGCGCGGCGTGCGCATCTTCACCACCGGTTCGGCCTTGTGGCGGCGCCCGAGCCGCGTCACCTCGAGCGCGCCAAGCGCCTCGCGCCCCACATCGGGCACGTTCACGTTGAGCAGCACCGGCTGCCCGAAGGGGGCACGGCGCAGGCGCTCGACCAGCTGCAGCGCCACCTGGGCGGCGCTCTCCAGATGCCGGCCCTCCTTGCTCGCCAGCGACACCGCGAGCGACGGGATGCCGAGCAGGAACCCCTCGGTGGCCGCGGCGACGGTGCCGGAGTAAATGGTGTCGTCGCCCATGTTGGCGCCGAGGTTGATGCCCGAGACCACCACGTCGGGGGTGAAATCCAGCAGCCCGGTGACGGCGAGATGCACGCAGTCGGTGGGCGTGCCGTTGACGAAGTAAAAGCCGTTCGGTGCGCGCCGGACCGACAGCGGCCGGTCGAGCGTCAGCGAGTTCGAGGCGCCGGAGCGGTCGCGCTCGGGCGCGACCACGGTGACTTCGCCGAGCGCAGCGAGGTGCTCGGCGAGCAGCGCGATCCCTGGGGAGAAGTAGCCGTCGTCGTTGGAGACCAGGATGCGCATCGCTGATCGTCCGATTCTAGCCGACAGCGGCTAGTACGATCGCGGCAGCCCCAGCACGTGCTCGGCGATGTAGGACAGGATCAGGTTGGTGGAAATCGGCGCCACCAGATAAAGGCGCGATTCGCGGAACTTGCGCTCCACGTCGTACTCGGCGGCAAAGCCGAAGCCGCCGTGGGTCTGCAGGCAGGCGTTGGCCGCCTCCCAGGAGGCCTTGGCGGCGAGGTGCTTCGCCATGTTGGCTTCCGCGCCGCAGTGCAGCTTGGCGTCGTACAGCGCCGCCGCCTTGTAGCGCATCAGGTTGGCGGCTTCGATCTCCATGTGGCACTCGGCGAGCGGGAACTGCACGCCCTGGTTCTGGCCGATGGGCCGGTCGAACACGACGCGCTCCTTTGCGTACTTCACCGCCCGCTCGACAAACCAGCAGCCATCGCCGATGCACTCCGCCGCGATCAGGATCCTCTCGGCGTTCAGCCCGTCGAGGATGTACTTGAAGCCCTTGCCCTCCTCGCCGATCAGGTTCTCGGCCGGGATCTCGAGGTTGTCGAGAAATACCTCGTTGGTCTCGTGGTTCACCATGTTGCGGATCGGGCGCATGCTCAGGCCCTTGCCGAGCGCAGCCTTCTTCTCGACGAGGAACACCGACATGCCGTCGGACTTCTTCTTCACCTGCGCCAGCGGCGTAGTGCGGGCGAGCAGGATCATCAGGTCCGAGTGCTGCAGGCGCGAGGTCCACACCTTCTGGCCGTTCACCACGTAGCGATCCCCTTTCCTCACCGCCACGGTCTTGATCTTCGTCGTGTCGGTGCCCGCGGTCGGCTCGGTGACGCCCATCGCCTGCAAGCGCAATTCCCCCGAGGCGATCCTCGGCAGGTACTTCTTCTTCTGTGCGTCGGAGCCGTTCCGGAGCAGCGTGTTCATGTTGTACATCTGGCCGTGGCAGCAGCCGGCATTGCCGCCCGAGCGGCTCACTTCCTCCATGATCACCGTCGCTTGCGTGAGCGACAGGCCGGAGCCGCCGTACTGCTCGGGAATCAGCGCCGACATCCAGCCCGCCTCGGTCAGGGCATCGACGAACGCCTCCGGATAGGCGCGCGCCTCGTCCACCTTCTGCCAGTAGGCGGAATCGAACTGCGTGCACAGGGCGCGTACGCCCTCGCGCAGGTCGGCGTGACTGGTTTCGGCTACAGCGGATCCCATGTGAACACGTCCTGGGTGCGATCGAGGGGGAAGAAGCTGCTCTTCAGCGCGGGCATGCCGTGCTCCGCGATGTCCTGCGGACTCCAGCCGCCGGCGCGGTGCACCGAGCGCAGGGGCCGGCTCTGCGACATGAGGAACAGCTCGTTGGCGCGCACCGCGAAGATCTGTCCGGAGACCTCCTGCGCGGCATCGCTGGCCAGGTACACGGCGAGCGGCGCGATCTTGGCGGTCTGCATCACCTTCATCTTCTCCACGCGCGCCTTCTGCTCGGGCGTCTCGGTGGGGATCGAACCGATCATGCGGCTCCAGGCAAACGGGGCGATGCAGTTCGAGCGCACCTTGTACTTCGCCATGTCGAGCGCGATGGACTTGGACAGGCCCGCGATGCCGAGCTTCGCGGCCGAGTAGTTGGCCTGTCCCAGGTTGCCGATCAGGCCCGAGGTGGAAGTCATGTTCACGTAGCAGCCCGAGTTCTGGCTCTTGAAGTACGGCGCTGCGGCGCGAGACACGTAGAACGAGCCGTTCAGGTGCACGTCGATCACCGCTTTCCACTCCTCGACCGACATGTTGAAGAAGAAGCGGTCGCGCAGGATGCCGGCGTTGTTCACTACGCAATCGATGCGCCCGAATGCGTCGATCGCAGACTTGACGATGCGGTTCGCCGTATCCCATTCGGCGACGCTGTCAGTGCTGGCCACCGCCTGCCCGCCCCTCGCCTTGATCTCGTCCACCACCTTCTGCGCGGGGCCTGCGCTTGCGCCCTCGCCCGCCACCGAGGTGCCAAGGTCGTTGACCACCACCTTGGCGCCGTGCGCCGCGAACAGCAGCGCGAAATCACGGCCGATGCCGCCGCCGGCGCCGGTCACCACCACCACTTTGTCCTTCACCATGATGCGTGCGGGATCGTCATGTCGCCTGGGTGCTCAAAACTCTAACAGAATTTTGCGCACCGCCGGATGCCGCAGGTCATCGCGCGCCGCAACGCGCGCACGCCTGCCTTGCACACATTTACACCGCGCACTCCGGTTCTGGAGTTGAATGATTTCGCAATCCACACAGCGAACGTTGGGAGGATGCCGTGGCGAGTGCCGAATACGTTTCCGCTTCCCTGGCCGATATCGACCGCGACGACATATGCCTCTTGGCAGGGTCCCGGGAAGCGCTCGATGTCGTCGCCGCGGTGCGCGATTACCTTGCCGTCTGGCCCTCGGAGCGGGTCGCCCGCGTGCAGCGAGTCGACGCAGGCTGGGCGCCGTTCGACCAGGATCAGAAACCGACAGCGGTGTACCGGGCCACGGACGTGCACCGGATCTGCAACGCGGTGCATGGCCAATGCATGGCACTGAGGGACGCCGGCGTGGCGCCGACGCCCGAGCTTGTCGAGTTGGACCGGTTCTTCCTGCTCGCCACCGCGAAACTGGCGCAACTCGAGCCGCAGCCGGCCAGATCGAGCGCGCATCGCGCTTCTGGCCAACTTGCCTGAACCGGTCCCGGCGCGAGGCTCAAGCGATGCTGAAACGAGAAAATGAATCCGCCTCGCTCGGCGCAGAGGCACAGCCCGGAGGCTTGACCGAGTTCAACGACGTCATGCGCGGTCAGTCACATCAAGCGGATCGCGAACTGCATGCATCGTCCAAGGCGCCGCTCATGGGCTTGATCGCCCTCGCCGCGCATTGGATGAGGAAGAACCGCGACCGCAGCTAGTCACCGCGCCGGGGAGGCCGGCGCTCGAGCGGCGATGGTCGGGGCGGCGAGATTTGAACTCGCGACCACCTGCACCCCATGCAGGTACGCTACCAGGCTGCGCTACGCCCCGAAGGATCGAATCTTATCAGGCGCGGAGCGAATCGAGCAGCGCGCGCAGCTCGCGTTTGATCGCAGAGAGATCGGCGTCCGCGCCGGCCGAGGCGCGCTCGACGCGCGCCGGCGCTTCCGCGCGGTCCTCGGCGCCCAGGTGGTTGTCCAGGCGGTTGCGCGCCCCGCTGATGGTGAAGCCCTCCTCGTACAGCAGCTCGCGGATGCGCCGGATCAGCAGCACCTCGTGGTGCTGGTAATAGCGCCGGTTGCCGCGGCGCTTGACCGGCTTCAACTGCGTGAATTCCTGCTCCCAGTAGCGCAGCACGTGCGGCTTGACGCCGCACAGCTCGCTCACCTCACCGATGGTGAAGTAGCGCTTCGCCGGGATCGGCGGCAGTTCAGCTTTCCTGCTGTGGCTGCGGCTTTCCATGGCGCGCCTTCTCTACCATTGCCTTCAGCTTCTGGCTGGCGTGGAAGGTCACTACGCGGCGGGCGCTGATCGGGATCTCTTCGCCGGTCTTGGGGTTGCGGCCGGGTCGCTGCGGCTTGTCGCGCAGCTGGAAGTTGCCGAAGCCCGAGAGCTTGACGCTCTCGCCGCGTTCGAGGGCCCCGCGGATCTCCTCGAAGAACGCTTCCACCATGTCCTTGGCCTCGCGCTTGTTCAGACCGACCTTCTCGAATAGCAGATCGGCCAGTTCGGCCTTGGTCAAAGTCATCACAACTCCCTGATTTCTTTATTTATGTCCGGAGTGTCGCAGCGAAACGACGACCCCACAGCGCAACCAGCGTTTCGCTCGCCTGGTCGGCCTCCGCATCCGTGAGGGTTCGTTCAGTATCTTGCATAACTACCCGGAACGCAACGCTTTTTTTGCCGGCAGGCAGGTTCGATCCTTGGTAAAGGTCGAACAACCGTACCCACTTCACGATGGCCGGTTTTTCGTCGGCAGTGGCATCCAATAGCTCCTGCACCCCGACGTTAGCGTTCACTAGCAATGCAATGTCGCGGGTCACCGGTGGGAACCTGGAGGGGACCGACGCCTTGGGGAGGGGTACTTCCTGCAGCATTGCCGCGTCGACCTCGAAGAACACAAGTCCTTGACTAAATTCATATTTATTCTGCCAACGCGGATGCAGCTCACCGATCCAGCCGGCGTCCTCGCCTTCGACGCGAATCCGTGCCGACCGACCGGGATGGAACGCGGGATGCGGCGCGGCCTCGAAGCGCGCCGCCAGCGGGAAAACGAGCGCTTCGACGTCGGCCTTGACGTCATACAGGTCCACTGGCCGCGTGGCGACTCCCCATTGCTCCTCCTGGGCCGGTCCGTAGGCCGCGGCGCCGATGCGCATGGGTTGGCGCAGTCCGGCCACCTCCAGCGGCGCGTCCTTCACCGAGGCATCCCGCAGGAATACGCGACCCACCTCGAAGACGCGGATGCGCGAGAGTTTGCGCGCGGCGTTGTAGCGCAGGTTCGCCAGCAGCCCGCCGAGCAGCGTGGTGCGCATCACCGAAGACTGGCTGGCGATCGGATTGAGCAGGCGGATGGCGTTGGCCTCGCCCGCGAGGTCCGCCTCCCATTGCGGTTCGACGAAGCTGAAGGTGATCACTTCCTGGTAGTCGCAGGCCGCCAGGCGTTCGCGTAGCGCGTGCAGCGAGCGCTTCGCTTCGGGCACCGCGGCCATTGCGACGCGCGCCTGCGGCGGCAGCGCGGGGATGCGCTCGAAACCGTGCACCCGCGCCACTTCCTCGATCAGGTCCTCCTCGATCTGCAGATCGAAGCGATAGGAAGGCGGCGTGACGGTGAAGCTGCCCGCCTTGCGCTTGAAGGGCAGGCCCAGGCGCTTGAACACCCCGGCGATCTCCTTGTCCGAGACCGGGACGCCGATGATCTTCTGGGCGCGCGCCACGCGCATGCGCACCGGCTTTCTCTTTGGCAGGCGCGCCACCAGGTCGACCGTGGCACCGGGCTCGCCGCCGCAAATCTCCAGGATCAATTGCGTGGCCCGCTCGATGCCCTGGACGTTGTTGCCGAAGTCCACGCCGCGCTCGAAGCGGTGCGAGGCATCGCTCGCGAAGTTGTAGCGCCGCGCGCGTCCGGCGACGGCGTCGGGGTAGAAGAACGCCGACTCGAGGAACAGGTTGCGCGTCGTTGACTCGGCCTTGGTCGATTCCCCGCCCATGATGCCCCCCAGGCCGATCGGGCCGGAGTCATCGGCAATGCACAGCACCGAAGGATCGACCTCGACCTCCTCGCCGTTGAGCAGCAGAACCTTTTCGCCCTTGCGGCCCCAGCGCACATCGATCGCGCCCCTGAGCTTGTCCTGGTCGTAGACGTGCAGCGGCCGGCCGAGCTCCAGCATGACGTAGTTGGTGACGTCGACCAGGGCCGAGATCGAGCGCTGGCCGGCGCGCTCCAGGCGCTGGCGCATCCACTGTGGAGTCGGTGCCGCCGCATTCACGTTGCGGATCACCCGGCCCGCGAAGCGCCCGCATCCTTCCGCGTGCGTGATGCCGAACGGATGCCGGGCCTTGTTCTTCGCCGCGACGGTCCTGATCTTCGGCGAGCGCAGCTTCGCGCCGGTGAGCGCGGAAACTTCGCGCGCAATGCCGAGCACTGACAGGCAGTCGGCGCGGTTCGGCGTCAGCTTGAAACTCAGTACCTGCTCGTCGAGCTCCAGAAGGCGCCACACATCGCTGCCCGGCTTCGCCAGCCCGGGCAGCTGCAGCAGGCCGGAGTGGTCATCGGACAGTCCCAGTTCCTTCGCGGAGCACAGCATGCCGCGGCTTTCGACGTCGCGCAGCACGGCCGCCTTGATCTCGAGCGTGCCGAGCTTCGTCCCCACCAGGGCGAGCGGTGCCTTCATTCCGGGGCGCACGTTGGGGGCGCCGCATACCACCTGCAACTGCTCCCTACCTGAATTCACGGTGCAAACGGTGAGCTTGTCGGCGTTCGGGTGTTTCTCGACCTTGAGGATCTCGCCCACCACCACCCCGCTGAACGGCGGCGCCACGGGTGCGCAGGACTCGACTTCGAGCCCCGACATGGTCAGCAGGTGCGCGAGCTTCTGCGTCTTCATCGACGGATCGCAGAAGCTCCTCAGCCAGTGCTCGGGGATGTTCATGAAAACTGCCGCAGGAAGCGCAGGTCGCCATCGAAGAACAGGCGCAGGTCGTCGATGCCATAGCGCAGCATGGTCAGTCGCTCGAGTCCCGAGCCGAAAGCGAAACCGATGTAGCGCTCCGGGTCGAGACCGAAGTTGCGCACCACCTGCGGGTGCACCTGGCCAGCGCCCGAGAGTTCCAGCCAGCGCCCCTGCAGCGGGCCGGCGGCGAACTGCAGGTCGATCTCGGCGGAAGGTTCGGTAAACGGGAAATAGGACGGCCGGAAGCGCACTTCCAGTTCGTCGGACTCGAAGAAGCGGCGCAGGAAGTCGGTGTACACGCCCTTCAGGTCGGCGAAGCTGACGTGCTCGTCGATCCACAGGCCCTCGACCTGGTGGAACATCGGCGAGTGCGTCGCATCGGAGTCCACCCGGTAAGTGCGGCCCGGCGCGATCACCTTGATGGGCGGCCGGTGCATGCGCGCGTAGCGCACCTGCATCGGGCTGGTGTGGGTGCGCAGCAGCAGCGGCAGCCCCTGCGCGTCCTTCAGGTCCACGTAGAACGTGTCTTGCATGGAGCGCGCCGGGTGGTTCTCCGGGTTGTTCAGCGCGGTGAAGTTGTACCAGTCGGTCTCGATCTCCGGGCCGTCGGCGACGTCGAAACCGATCGAGCCGAAGATCGCCTCGATCCTCTGCCAGGTGCGGATGATCGGGTGGATGCCGCCGCGGCCGCGGCCGCGCCCAGGCAGCGTCACATCGAGCGCTTCTTCGGCGAGGCGATCCTGCAGCCTGGCGCCGGCCAGCTCGGCGCGGCGCGCGTCGAGCGCCTGCTCGATGCGCTCTTTCGCGGCGTTGTACGCAGCGCCTGCGGCCCTTCTCTCCTCGGGCGTTCCGTCCGCAGGCCGGAAGGCGTTCAGCGCGCCGGACTTGCCGAGGTAACGCGCCTTCGCGTTCTCCAGCGCCGGGGCATCGCCCGTCTCGCCAAACGCGCGAAGCGCGCTTGCGACGAGACTTTCCAGATCCTCCATGGGCAGGCCCGGGAGGAATCTAGTGGGCGAGGCTGGCCTTGACCTGGCTGGCGATCTTGGCGAACGCCGGCTTGTCCAGCACCGCCAGATCGGCAAGCACCTTGCGGTCGATCTCGATGTTCGCGCGCTTCAGGCCAGCCATGAACGTGGAATAGCTCATCCCCAACTCGCGCACGGCGGCGTTGATGCGTGCGATCCACAGCGCGCGGAAGCTGCGCTTGCGGTTGCGGCGGTCGCGGTAGGCGTACTGCCCCGCCTTCATCACCGCTTCCTTGGCCACCCGGTAGACGTTGCCCCGGCGGCCGCGGAAACCCTTCGCCAGCTTGAGGACCTTCTTATGGCGCGCGCGCGCAGTGACACCGCGTTTGACTCTTGGCATGGCGCCCCCTTACGACGCGTACGGCAGCATGGCGCGCACTGCCCGTTTGTTGGTGGCGTGCACCTCCGTCGTGCCGCGCAGGTGGCGCTTCCTCTTGGTGGATTTCTTGGTGAGGATGTGGCGCATGTACGCCTGCGAGCGCTTGATGCTGCCGGACGAGCGGATCTTGAATCTCTTCGCGGCGGACTTCTTGGTTTTCACTTTGGGCACGGCACTGCTCCTTCTGTTCTAGCCTGACGCCGGGCGGCCCGCCATGCGGGCGCTTGAAGCCTCGGACATCACTTGTACTCGCGGCGAGCGCTAGGTCGCTGCGGCGGGTTTTGCTGCTGCTTCCTTCTTTGCCTTCGGTTCCTTCGGCTCGCTTGCTTCCTTCGACGCCTTGGGCTTCGCCTTGGCCTTGGGCGGCACGCCCTTTTTCTTCGGCGCCAGCACCATCACCATCTGCCTGCCCTCGAGCTTGGGAAACTGCTCCACCAGCCCTACGGCCTGCAAGTCCGCCTTCACGCGCTCGAGCAAGCGCACGCCGAATTCCTGGTGCGCCATCTCGCGGCCGCGAAAGCGCAGCGTCACCTTCGCCTTGTCGCCTTCCTCCAGGAACTGGATCAGCTTGCCCAGCTTGATCTTGTAGTCGCCCTCGTCGGTGCCGGGGCGGAACTTGATCTCCTTGACCTGGATCTGCTTCTGCTTGAGCTTCGCCTCATGCGCCTTCTTTTGCTCGCGGTAGCGGAACTTGCCGTAGTCCATCAGCTTGCAGACCGGCGGCACCGCGAGCGGCGCGATCTCCACCAGGTCCACGTTCTGCTCTTCCGCCATGCGCAGCGCATCGGCGACTGCCACGATGCCGAGCTGCTCTCCCTGCTCACCGACCAGCCGCACCTGTGGCGCGTTGATCTCCCCGTTGATGCGCTGCGATCTTTCGAGTGCGATGGGTGACAGCTCCTCTGCTCGTCAAAAAAACCGGCCGTGCTGCCTACGCGCTCGCCTCGTTGCGGAGGCGTGCGATGAAGGCATCCAGCGCCATGGCGCCGAGATCCTCACCGCCGCGCGTGCGCACGGCCACCGTTCCAGCCTGCTTTTCCTTGTCTCCCACCACCAATTGGTAGGGGAGCTTTTGCAAGCTATGTTCCCGAATTTTATAGGAAATTTTCTCGTTTCGCAAATCTTCGAAGGCGCGGAATCCGGCATTGCGCAGCGCTTGCGCGACCGCTCCCGCGTAGTCCGCCTGGTGCTCGGAGATGTTCATCACCACGACCTGCTCCGGCGACAGCCACACGGGGAATGCGCCGCCGAAATGCTCGATCAGAATGCCGAGGAAGCGCTCCATCGAGCCGACGATGGCGCGGTGGAGCATCACCGGGGTGTGGCGCGCGTTGTCCTCGCCGACGTACTCCGCACCCAGCCGGCCCGGCATGCTGAAGTCCACCTGCATGGTGCCGCACTGCCACACGCGGCCGATGGCGTCCTTGAGCGAATACTCGATCTTGGGACCGTAGAACGCGCCTTCGCCGGGCGAAAGCGAGAACCCGACGCCCGAACGGCGCAGCGCTTCCTGCAGCGCATGCTCGGCCTTGTCCCAGCCTTCGTCCGCACCGATGCGCGCGGCCGGGCGCGTCGCAACCTTGTAGATGATGTCGGCGAAGCCGAAATGGGCGTACACCTTTTGCAGTAGCGCCGTGTAGCTCACGCACTCGTCCAGGATCTGCTCCTCGGTGCAGAAGATGTGCCCGTCGTCCTGCACGAAGCCGCGCACGCGCAGCAGCCCGTGCAGCGCGCCCGATGGCTCGTTGCGGTGGCAGGCGCCAAATTCCCCGTAGCGCAGAGGCAGGTCGCGGTAACTGCGCATCGCCTTGTTGAAGATCAGGATGTGGCCCGGGCAGTTCATCGGCTTCAGGGCATAGTCGCGGTTCTCGGAGGCCGTGGTGAACATGCTGTCGCGGAAGTTCTGCCAGTGCCCGGTGCGCTCCCACAGGCTCTTGTCGAGGATCTGCGGGCCGCGCACTTCCTGGTAGCCGTTGTCGCGGTACACGCGCCGCATGTACTGCTCGACCTGCTGCCACAGTGTCCAGCCCTTGGGATGCCAGAACACCAGCCCTGGCGCTTCCTCCTGCATGTGGAACAGATCCAGCTGTGTCCCCAGCCTCCGGTGGTCGCGCTTTTCGGCCTCCTCCAGCATCTTCAGGTAGGCGTCCTGGTCCTCCTTCTTCGCCCACGCGGTGCCGTAGATGCGCTGCAGCATCTCGTTCTTCGAGTCGCCGCGCCAGTAGGCGCCGGCGACTCGCATGAGCTTGAACACCTTGAGTTTGCCCGTGGCAGGCACGTGCGGTCCGCGGCACAGGTCGATGAAATCGCCCTGGCCGTAGAGCGAGATCGGCTGGCCCGCGGGAATCGAGGCGATGATCTCGGCCTTGTACACCTCGCCCTGCTCGCGGAAGAACTTCACCGCCTCGTCGCGCGGCATCTCCCGCCGCGCCACCGGGTAGTCCTTCTTCGCGATCTCCAGCATGCGCTTCTCGATCGCGGCCAGATCCTCAGGCGTGAACGGGCGCTTGTAGGCGAAGTCGTAGTAAAAGCCGTTGTCGATCACCGGCCCGATGGTCACCTGGGCGTCGGGGAACAGCTCCTTTACCGCGTGCGCCAGCAAGTGTGCGGTGGAATGGCGCAGGATCTCCACGCCTTCGGGATCGCGCTCGGTCACAATGGCGACATCGGCGTCGCCCTCGATGCGGTGGCTGGTATCGACCAGCTTGCCATCGACCTTGCCGGCGAGCGCGGCGCGCGCCAGTCCGGCGCCGATGGATTGCGCGACTTCGGCGACGGTGACCGGGCCCGGGAAGGTCTTCACCGAGCCATCAGGGAGCTTGATATTGGGCAAGATATTGGTAGGCGCGATTGGACTCGAACCAACGACCCCTACCATGTCAAGGTAGTGCTCTAACCAGCTGAGCTACGCGCCTGATGGAACGAAAGCGGGATTTTAACTGAAGATGGACCTGATTCTCTGGCGCCACGCCGAAGCCGAGGACGGGCCGCCCGACCTCGAGCGCCGCCTCACGCCCCGCGGCCAGAAGCACGCTGCACGCGTTGCCGAGTGGCTGCTGCAACGGCTGCCGGCGAAGTTCGTCGTGCTCGCCAGTCCGGCGCGTCGGGCGCAGGAGACCGCGCAGGCGCTGGGCGTTGCGTTCAAGACCGTCCCGAGCCTCGCCCCGGGAGCCTCGGTGGACGCCATCCTCAAGGCAGCCGAATGGCCCCAGCGAAAGTCATCGGTGGTGGTCATCGGCCACCAGCCCGATCTCGGCCGCGTCGCGCTGCACCTGGTGTCCGGCGCGGCTGGCGACGGCACGATCAAGAAGGGCGGTCTATGGTGGCTCACCAACCGCGTACGCAATGACGAGACGCAGGTGGTGGTGCGAGCCGTGGTAGCGCCGGACCTGCTGTAGGGTGGGCTATCAGCCCACCTGTTGGTGGGCCTGGGCCCATCTGTTGGTGGGCCTGGGGCCATCTGTTGGTGGGCCTGGGGCCATCTGTTGGTGGGCCTGGGCCCACCCTACGCGCGGCTGAGCACCGACACCTTCTTGTCGGAGAGTCCGTTCACGGCCAGCTGCATGCCGATCGCCTTCCAATGCCCTGCCTCGTCCTCCAGGGCGGCCGCCGAGAGCGGGTTGTCGTCGAGCCAGGACTGCGCCAGTTCGATCTCGAAGCCGCTGGGGTCGCCCGCCACGCGCAGCAGTGGCAGCTTGACCTCGGTGCGGCTGCGCAGGATGAGCGAGGCGAGCCGCAGAGCGAACACCAGCGGCCAGTCGGCGGCCTCCAGCCCCGCGTCGTGCATCTTGCCGAGCTTGCCGCGATGCGCCAGCACGATCCTCGCCAGGCGCTGCTGCTCCATGCGCGAAAACCCGGGCATGTCGGCGTTTTGCAGCACATAAGCCGAGTGCTTGTGGTATTGCGCGTGCTCGATCGACAGGCCGATCTCGGCGAGGCTCGCCGCCCAGTCGAGCATCAGCCGGTCGGCGTCGTCCTCGCGCTCCCGGCCCGGCGCCAGCGCGTCGTATATCGTCAGCGCGAGGCGCCGCACGCGCTCCGCCTGCGCCGCTTCCACGTGGTAGCGGCGCAGGAACTGCGCCACAGTGGCCGCGCGCATGTCGCGGTGCTGCACGCGGCCGAGCAGGTCGTAGAGCACGCCGTGGCGCAGAGCGCCGTCGGA
>Ga0210380_10000574_pt1 | contig 16015 bp, 18 predicted proteins | sample PLM4_5_coexredo_FD_155476 | JGI IMG/M metagenome (GOLD analysis project Ga0210380, IMG submission 155476) | Groundwater sediment microbial communities from an aquifer in East River, Colorado, USA - PLM4_5_coex redo | ecosystem: Environmental > Terrestrial > Soil > Riparian zone | place: USA... | reverse complement strand
TTCAGGCCGGAAAGATCTATTACATCATCGTCCGCCGCTCTGGAGCGAATGACGCTGCAAACTACTATCGCTGGGAAACCGCATTGATCCAGCCGGATTCGTGGCAGTTGTTTTTCGCGTCATCATCCTGGAGCGATTCCAGATCAACTACGCATGAGTACCACGTCTACATCACGTTCTCCAACTCAACTCTCTATCTAACCGACACGGCTGGTGGAGTTGATCCAAACGGTTCCACATACGACTCAAAGGAAGCATGGACATCGCGAGGAGCAGGAGTCCAGACAGCCGTGAGGTCGTCAGCGGCAGGACCAGTAGCTGCGATGCTGTTGACGAAGACAGCAGGAGGAAACTTTGTCGAGTGGTTCACGAGACCGCTGACGGCTTTCACTCTATCTAGACTAGTGTACGTCAATGCTTGGTGTCAGGCTAGTTCAGCGAACGTCAACAACGCAGCCGGTTGCGAGATCGCGGTCGTCGATAACGACGGCACGAATCCTGTTATCTGGGGAGAGGCGGTCGACGCACTAGAGACCAGCGTTAGCGATACCGCGATGCACTTTATTGTCTCAGGGGATGATCTATCAGTTACAGATGGTCAGCGTCTCAGGATCAGACTTTTCCTTGACGATGCTACTGCCGCTGGGACATTCGCGGCCGCAGGATCGAACACCGTCAGATATGCCGGAACTTCGGCGGCAGCGACAGGCGACACCTACATCATCCTCCCGAGTGCTGCCGTCGAGTTCGCTTCCGGAACAGGGTGGACGGTAACGGTCACGGACGCAGAAGGAGCAACGGATAGCAGACTGAAGGCTCTTGGAACGATCCAGACAGACGCAGTCGGAGAGCTTGATTCACTGGCAAGGCTCTCTACGTTTGTCAGGACGAAGACCGATGTCGAAGGACTACTCGATCCTCTCGGAAGGGGGATGGGTAAGTTCAAGACCGACCCGATCGGGCTTCTGGATCCGTTGACAGATGTTCTCGGTGCGACAAGGTCTCCGTCTGACACGATCGGCATTCTGGACTCTCGTCTACGAGCATTCGATAGGACGAAGATCGATCCTCTTGGGATCCTTGATTCTGCCGTTCGTGTTGCGACATATGTTCGTGTTGCGACAGACGCAGAAGGACTGCTAGACAGCCGGACCAGAGCGATGGAACGTACGAAGATCGATGCTGTCAGCCTATTGGACTCAGCTTCTTATCTCTTGGCAGCCCCGATCTTCAGAACATCCAACGATGTTGTCGGAATCTTGGATCAAGTTATCCATGCCGCTGTCATGATCAGGTCTCCGATAGATCCAGTTGGACTTTCGGACACTCGATTGAGGATCATGGATCGCTCACGGACCGACCCGATAGGAATTCTGGACTCTGCGGCTCGGGTTGCTACATACATCCGAACGAAGGTAGATCCTATCGGCCTGCTAGACAGTGTCTCGCGGGCGATGGGTCAGTTCCAGACGGACAACATCGGAATTCTTGATTCGTTCGCTCGTGTTGGACAGTTCATTCGGTTGGCGACTGATCCGATCGGGCTGCTAGATAGCATCGTTCGGTCGGCTGTCTACTTCAGGTCGAAGATCGATATCATCGGGCTTCTCGACTCGGTGGTCAAGGTCAATGCTCCGCAAAAGATCGTCAACGACCTGATCGGCCTCTTGGATAGCATCTCTCGTGTGGCTACATATGCGAGGCCGACCACTGATCTCATCGGTCTGCTCGACAGCCGGATCAGAGGATATGGCAAGTTCCCGACGGAAGTGATCGGTCTGACCGATAGTCGTTCGAAGGGCTACGGGAAGAACCCCACCGACGTGATAGGACTATTGGACAGTCGTCTCCGAGGTCTTGGACAAGGAGTGACAGATAACATCGGGCTCTTGGATGTCATCACTCGGTTGTCGCAGCAGGCCCGGTCGAAGACAGACCTGATCGGTCTTCTCGATTCAGCCACTGATCTCGCTGCCTACGCTCGCTTGAAGACAGACCCTGTTGGAATCCTGGATTCGTCGGCAGACGTGTTGGGAGCTGTCCGTTCGAAGACAGATCCAATCGGCATCCTCGATTCTTCGTCGAAGACGGCAGTCTACTTCCGAACGAAGACAGAGCTCATGGGCATCGTGGACAGCTTCCTTGCAACCGGAACCGGAGCGACGACCCGATCAGCCACTGACTCGGTCGGTATCCTTGATCCTCGTGTCAAGGAGCTGGTCGCCTCGAGGACCAAGACCGACACGATCGGACTGGCTGACTCTCGGGCTGTTGTCCTTGTCATATTCAGATCTCAGGTTGACCCGATCGCTCTGTTGGACATCGCCTCTCGTGTGGCGGAATACGTTCGGACGATCATCGATGCTCTTGGGTTGTCCGATGTCCTGGACGTGTTCACTGGAGTTGGGTTCCACGGACCAGCGATGGCGATCTTCATCAGGGCAACACCTGTCGCTCGTTTGATCAGGACATCCCCGGTCTCGGAATCTACGGATGTTACTCCGGTGGGCTTTCCTACGAAGGTGTCTCCGGAAGCAGAACTCGTTGGAGCAGATCCAGAAGGGAGTACCGATGGGTAACGGACCGTTGGAAATGGTGCGAGGCGATTCTGCTGAGTGGGATGTCGACATCTTCCACCCGATCACAAAGGCCCCTCTCAATCTCAGCGGATGCACGATCAAGTTCGCAGCCAAGAGGAAGTACAGCGATGCGGATGTGGATGCGATTATCAACATCACTTCTCCTGGGGACATCACGATCATCCCTCCGGACGCAGACGGAAAGGCACACATCAAGGTTCCTGCGGCCGACACTTTGGACTTGGACAACGTCCAAACGAAGCTGGTCTACGATCTTCAGGTCACGAAAGGATCGGATCGTTGGACGGTTGACAGGGATTCCCTTCTCGTTCTTCCGGAGGTTGTGAAGTCGTGAGCAAGCTGACACGCGCTCGCAGAAGAAAGCTCAGAAGCACGCAGTTCGCTGCACCGAAAGGGAAAGGACCGGACAAAAGTAGGAACCAATATCCGGTTGATACGAGAGGACGAGCTATCAGCGCGAAGGGTCGTGCGAAGCAGCAGCTGAACAGGGGTAAGATGAGCCGTAGCAAGTTTCAGTCGATCGTCGCGAAGGCCAACAGGGTTCTCAAGCGAAAGAAGGGAGGGGGACGAAGGATCAAACGTGGTCGTCGGAGGGCTCGGTGAGCTCTATCATAGTGTGGTCGGGGTTGAGCCCGGTTGCCGACGAGCCGGTGCTCCCCCGACCACTCCGTTGATGGAAGGAGAAGTGAATGGACAGCTTCGCAGGAGTACTAGCAGCCATCATCATTCTTGGCGCTGCCGTCACGAAGTCGGTAGACCTCGTCAGGAATGCGGTCGACAAGGACGCGACCATGCCTCCAGTGACGTGGAACATTCTCGCGTTCGTGGTGGGAGTGGCGTACTGTGTCGGCTGGCAGATCGACATGACGCCAGCGATCATCAGTCTCATCCCATCGCTGGCAGATCAGTCGTCTCGCCTGAGCGGCGTTTCAGGACAGGTCCTCACAGGAATGCTCGCAGGAGGCGCGTCAGGGTTCGCACATGATCTGTTCCAGAACCTCAGCGCCGGAGCAGCCCTGAAGAGGGCGAAAGCGAAAACAGGTTAGGGAGGGCTCTTGCTCTACGTCGTCAAGGATCGCATCTGGCCCACGTTCGGCTACGAGCCGCACGAAGGTCAGACCACGATTCACAATGATCCTGCGCGTCATCGCGTTGTCGCGTGGGGGCGGCGTGGAGGAAAGAGCCGTGCTGGTGGGAATGAGTTCGTCCCGGAAGCTATCTATACGTATAGCATCCGGGACGTTCTCATCAATGCCAACATGAAGAGGATCTTCTGGATCGTTGGTCCTGACTACTCGGACTGCGAGAAGGAGTTCCGTGTTCTCTGGGATAGCTTCAAGAAACTTGAGATGCCATTCGACAAACCCGGCTCGTACAACAACCCACTCGGTGGATTCATGCATGTCTCTCTGTGGGATGGGCTGTTCCAGATCCATTGCAAGTCAGCCAGATATCCAGACGGGTTGGACGGAGAAGGGTTGTCCGGAGTTGAACTCGTAGAGGCAGCGAAACTAAAGCCTCACATCTTCGGGAAGTACATTCGTCCGGCTCTCGCGGATCAGGGCGGTTGGTCGTTGCAGACCAGCACTCCTGAAGGGAAGAACTGGTTCTACAATCACTGGCGTCGCGGACAGGATCCGTCTCTCAAGTCGTGGAAGTCGTGGCGCATGCCTTCCTGGGTCAACACGATCTTGTTCCCTGGCGGAAGGGACGATCCAGAGATCCAGTCCATGCGCGAGGACATGACGGAGGAACGGTTCAAGCAAGAGATCGAAGCGGACTTCACAGAATTCGTAGGACGGGTGTTCAAGGACTTCGACGAGGAGATCCATGTCGGCGACTATCCGTACAACCCCGAACTTCCGGTCTATCTGGCTGTTGACTACGGATGGACGAATCCGTTCGTTGTCCTTGGAGTGCAGATCGACGTGTTCGACAACGTCTACGTCTGCGGAGAGTATCGCAACACGAACCGAGATACTCTCGAGGTCGCGAGGGACCTAAAGGAACTTGCGTGGGCTCGTCAAGCAACAGACATCTTCCCAGATCCAGCTGAGCCCGACGATACTAACATCCTTTGCAACGCTCTCAGGCTGAAGACCCACAAGAACACTGGCGGAGAGCTGAAGTTCCGTATCGAGCAGATCAGGAAATGGCTTCGGTATGATCCGGAGTCGGAAGGTCATCCAGATCCCATCAGGAAGCCGAAGCTGTTCATCGACCGGAACTGCACCGGCTATCCGATGAGCGATGGTGGCTTGATTCGTGAGATGTTGGAGTACAGATATCCCGAGACGAAGGAAGAATCGCAAACAGAAGCAAAGGAGAATCCGCTATCGAAGGACGACCACGGTCCAGAAGCTCTTGGTCGGTTCTTCCGAGGGCACTTCGGTGGTCCGTCTGACATGCATTCCGACGGAAGGGCGAAGGTCAGAAAGGTGAGGGTGCGCTGATGGGTCAGATCGGACATTGGGACACTGTCAAGTCGTTCGTCGAGAAGAAGCCCCCGGAGATGTGGATCGATGGGGTAGATCGTTTGAGGATCGGTGCCTACGATCTGTATGAAGCGATCTACTGGACAGCTCCCGAATCGTTCCAGATCACCATGCGCGGTCAAGAAGGAGAGCCGGTCTACGTTCCAAGCGGTCGTCAGGTCGTGGATACAGCTCGTCGGTTCATGGCTCCTGGAATGACAGTCGCCGTGGATCCAGACTTCGGAACACCGGAGATGCGAACGCAAGCGGATCTGTTCATGCGAGAGTTCGCTGCTCGTGAAGAGCTCTACAGCAAGTTCTCCAGCGCGAAGCTCCGTGGTCTCATGCGCGGAGATTGCTTGTTTCATCTCATGGCTGACCCAGCCAAGGAACAGGATACTCGGGTTGCGATCCACGAACTGAATCCTGGCAACTACTTCCCGGTGGAGCGTGAGAGCGATGTAGACCTCAACGAAGGAGATAGCATCGTCGGGGCTGTCATCGCAGAACCGGAACAGGACGGCACGAATACCGTCATCCATCGTATCGTCTACTCCAAGACGGATGCTGGAAAGATCGAGGTGATGGAAGACATCTGCAAGATCGATGCATGGGGTCAGCCAGGAACGGACATGGATCTCGAAGTGATCAGGGTGGTTGCTACCCCGATCACGCTCCCCGACCCGATCAACCAGATCCCGATCTACCATATCCCGAACGAGTTCAACGAGGAAGTGGGTTGGGGATCGTCGGAGATGCGCGGTATCGAGCTCCTCATGCGAGGAATCAACCAGTCGGTGACCGATGAGGAGCTATCCCTTGTCTTGGACGGGATCGGTGTCTACATCACGGATGCTGGTTCTCCTCTAGACGATGAGGGAGAAGAGATCCCGTGGACCGTTGCAGTGGGCCACATCCTAGAGCTTCCAGAAGGGAAGATGTTCCAGAGGGTTCAGGGTGTCGGTTCCATTCAGCCGTACATCGACCACGTCCGCTATCTCCACGATATGATCGACTCGACAACCGGAGCAAACGACATCACGCGAGGCCGTGCGGATGTGGCTGTGGCGGAATCGGGGATCGCTCTTTCGCTCCGCATGGGGCCTGTCCTTGCTCGGATGGTCGAGAAGGAACTGATCATCACGGATCGACTCCGCCAGATGTTCTTTGACTTGAGGAACTGGTTCATCGCGTACGAAGGGCTGAACGGAGTCGAGGACATTCGGTGGTTCCCGACGTACACCGACAAGCTGCCGGTCAACAAGGACAAGGTCTTCGAGCAGGTCATGACAATGCTCGGAGCGAAGCCTCCTGTGATCAGCGTGATGGAAGCCAGAAGGATCCTGACGAAGGTCGGGTACGTGTTCAGCGAGGAAGCAACGCTCACGGGTGAGATCACCAACGACATGCGGATGGTTGCCGACGTGGAGTCAGTGAGGTTGGGTCTTGAAGGCTAGGTTCTGGCAGCAACGCCTCGCGAAGAAGACGCAGCGGGAGCTGATGAGCTTGCTCCGCTCTCAGAGCGACGACCTTCGCAAGATCATAGCGAAGGCTGCTAGGCAAGCGAATAGGATCATGCTCCGCCTTCCGGGAGATAGCGTGAGCGAGGTCACTCGTCGTGCGTTCTACGCTCAACGCCGCCTTGAGCTGATCCGTCTGGCTGCCGATACATGGGAAGACAAGATCCCAGCTTCCATCATGAGAGATATCGGCGAAGCAACGAAGCTAGCGAACAAAACGAATCGTCAGCTACTCCGCGTTCTCCTGGAAGCTGTTCCAGACGACTCGTTGGTTCTGGCCCGATCATTCCTACGATCGGCTGAGGATGCGTTCTTAGATCTTCAGTCCAGGATGCTGAACAACGTTCGTCTGTCAGCCAGTGTCTATCGTAACGAAGCTCTGATGATGGGTAAGATAGATGACGTAGTGAATAACGGGATCCTCTTAGGTCAATCATCGAAGGAGATCGCGGAGGGTGTTGTTCAGTACATCAATCCCGACGTGATGGGCGGACAGAGGCATGCCGCGAATCGGTTGGCGAGAACAGAACTCAACAATGCGTTTCATCGGACGTCCATAGAATCGTACAAGGCATCTCCATATGTGATCGGAGTGCAGTGGAACCTAAGCGGGTCGCATGATCGTGATGACGAGTGCGATGACTGGGATGGAGAGGTCTTTCCAAAAGACGAAGTTCCGGACAAACCTCATCCTCAGTGCTACTGCTTCTTGACCCCGATCTCTCCGGAGCCGGATGAGTTTGCAGAGAAGCTATTGGGAGGTGACTATGACGGAAGCTTGATCGGTTCGGCAGTTGTGTAGTCCGTTCGTCGGGTCTAGAAGAAAGGTGGGAAGAAGATGCGTGACATGAACCCGGACCTCCAAGAGGTTAGGACGATTGACGATGTCCTTCTTGGATGGTTCGTTCCCGGCGGGAGGTTCATGCCGGTGATCGCCGGCGGCGCCGACGGTGAGAAGGATGAGAAGGATGAGAAGGAAGGGGAAGAGGAGAGCGAGGAAGAGGAAAGCGAAGAAGAGGAAGAAGAGGAAGAAGAGATCAAGGATCCCAAGGCAGCGATCAAGGCTGCTGAGGCGAAGGTGGATAGGTTCGCCCAGAAGCTCAAGAAGAAGGACAAGACCATCTCGGATCTACAGAAGGAGATCGAGAACATCAAGAAGGACGCTTCCTCTCCTGACGAGAAGGTGCAAGCGCGTCTCACGGAACTCGAGAAGAAAGCGGAAGCCGCTGACTCTACGGTGGCTGATCGAGATGCCGTGATCGCAATCCTCAATAACGATGACGTGGCGAAGTTGCCTCGTCGCCGCCGTGACCTGGTTACGAAGATGATCTTCGATCAGGTTGAACTGGATGGCAGTGACGACAACATCGAGGAGCTCTTGGATGAGCTTCGAGAAGAGGATCCCGCCATCTTCGATGTCCCCAAGCCCAAGGGTGAAAAGGACGATGAGGGCGGAGATGACGAGGAGGAGGAGGAAGACGAAAGCTCCTCGCGTAGGCGCACGGCTTCACCTCCGAAGAAGAAGAAGGGAGAAAAGGGTCAGTACGATCGTGCAACTCTGGAGAAGAGGATGCCTCACCTGAGGCGTCATCGCGGATAGAGAAGCGCGATAGGCTATACTGACGTCACGTACTACGGGAGAGGATCGGCGGTCCTCTCAGCCAGCGGCGAACTCGCGATTCGGCGAAAAGCGAGAGTCCGAGCAAGTTCAGTCGAGGCATGGGAGGACCGCATGGCTAGGTTCGACAAAGTCGAGCCCTATGTCGGGAATACCCGCGCTCGTCTGGCTGCTGATTGGGTTGCGGCGGATGGGGTTCCCATCGGTGTCGGTCTCGATGCGACTGGAAAGGTCGTAGTCGGAGCAGGAACGACCGGGATCGTAGGGATCGTTGTCCTCGTGAAGGAGAACAAGAAGGCTGGTGACACCGTCGATATCATGACGGCTGGCGACATCGTGGAATGCCCAAGTGTGGCAGCCGCGTTCGCAGCCGGAACGATCATCACGGCGAACACCACGACCGGAGTGCTCTCCGTCACCGTTCCATCAGCAACACAGGCGTACGTTGGATTCACCGTCGAAGCCGGTCGTCTCGTTGTCCGTCAAATCGGCAGGAACCTCTAGGAGGTGATGAAGTGGAAGGTCTCGACCTGAGTGTGGCCCGACGCCCGAAGCTCATCGTTCCTTGGGATGCCTTCGCCGATGGCAAGGACATCCGAGGTGAGCGGATCGACTTCCAGAAACTCGGGATCTGGCCCGAGATCGCTGGAGGGGCAAAGGGCTTCATGCAGGTCGGTGACATCGTCACCACAACGGCCGACGGAAGGCCGCTCACGGAAATCTGGGCCGCGTATCGGGCTGCTCTGGCTCTGTACAACGCTCAGCGCGATCGTCTGCTATCGTCATTGGTGTTCCCGGTGACGGAAGTGGTCGAGGACGTGTTCCAGGGTGGTAACACCGTCGACTTCGAAGAGGCGTCCGAGTTCGGTGTGCCGGTTGGGGTTCGCCCCGAAGTTCCGGCGTACTACTCACTTGGATACGCCTTCAAGTGGTGGGACATCGGCCTGCGATTCACATGGAAGTTCCTGGCGGAGAAGACAGGCGATGAAGTTGACGCTCTGAACAACCAGATCCTGGAAGCGGACAACCGCAACCAGTTCTCGGAAGTGTTCAAGCAGATCTTCAACAACCTGACTCGTGTCGCCAACATCAACAACCAGAACTACAACGTGTTCCCGATCTACAATGGGGACACGACGGTTCCACCTCGCTACAAGAACATCGTTCACACGCAGCCCCACACGCATTTCCTGACGTCGGGTGCTGCGACCGTGGATTCTGGTGACTTCGATGCTGCCGAGGCCCATCTCAAGCACCACGGATACTCCTGGCAGGAGGGATCCGCCCTGATCACGCTGGTGAACAGCGCTCAGCTGGCAACGATCCGCACGTTCCGTGTTGCGACGGGCTCGGCGTACGACTTCATCCAGGCAGACACGGTTCCTCCGTGGGCAATGACCACTGCCGACATCGCAGCGTCTCTGGATCGGCCGGGAGCAGCTCCTCCGGCCAACTTCATGGGCCTGAATGTCGCCGGTCGATATGGTCCATGGCTCATCGTGGAGGAAGACCTCATCCCCGCAGGATACATGCTGCACTTCGCTTCCGGCGGAAGCGAGAACGCGCAGAACATCGTGGGGATCAGGGAACACCGTAACACCTCTCTTCGCGGCCTGCGGCTCGTGAAGGGTCAGGATCCAGACTACCCGATCATCAACTCGTACTACCAGAGGGGATTCGGGACTGGTGTCCGGCAGCGCGGCGCGGCTGTCGTTCAGCAGATCACGGTGTCTGGGACCTACACCATCCCGACCGGTTACACCTGGGTTTAGGGAGGGATGAGGATATGTCACGAGACATCCGAGGAAAGCTCTCGGCAGGAGAAACACTGGACGAAGTAGATGTCCAGTACGCAGTCGACGCGCTCGGAATGGGTGCAGAGCTAAAGGGACTTGGATACGATGTTCCTGAGAACGGAACGTCAACGGATCCAGGGAACTTCGGAACCCCGACCGGCGCAGTCGTCTCAACAGGACCGGCCTTCGAATCGGCAACACAGGATGCAGCTCCGGGAGTGTTCCTGGATGCCGACGCCCTGTCGATGCTGAAGGCAGATACCCTCGATGAGATCGCAAGTGCGGTCGGAGTCGATGATCTGCCTCGCAAGAAGGCCGACAAGGTTGCCGCACTCTCTGGGGGAGCAGCGGTGGCTGACGACGAAGACGATGAGGACGAGGACAGCTAGATGGCAACGCCAGAACAGGTCGCCGAGGTACGAGAGAACACCGCTGAGCTAGATCCTGAGAATTGGGGAGACGATGCGATCGGACTCCTCATCGATGAACAGGGTGTCAACGGTGCCTCGGCGACCATCTGGCGCAAGAAAGCAGCCAGCTACGCTGGTCTTGTCAACGTCAGCGAAGCGGGTTCGTCTCACTCGTTCAGTGATCTCCACAAGAGCGCATTGGCGATGGAGGCGAAGTTCGCTTCGATGGAAGACATCGGTGGTGTCGTCACCGACTCCGGGCGGGTCAAGATAAGGACCATCCAACGTGATCTCCGAGAGTAGCATGCACCTGAAGCAGACGGAGTTCCTCATTGAGGATGCTCCAACTGATCTTATCCTCCATCGGAAGGCGATGGTGGATGACGGTGCTGGAGGCAAGGAAGAAGGAGCCCCCTCGGACCTTCCTCCACAGCGCGTTCGGGTAGTCGGTGTCGACAACACTGCTGCGTTCGTTACAACCGAAGGAAGGCGCATTCCGATCCATAAGCGTCTCGTTGGAATGCCAGACCTAGATGTCGAGTTGGCTGACCGGTTCGACGTTGAAGGTCGAAGCTACGAAGTGGTGAACGTCCAGCGGGATCCGGGTTGGAGGGTCGAAGTGGAGGCCAGACGTTATGGCTAGTAGTGGTCTCGTCATGACGAGCGACACGCTGACGCCTAACTTGAAGGCGTTTCCTGATCACGTTGATCAGGCGATCGCTCGCACGATCGACTACTTCTCTGTCCAGACAGAAGCCTACATGCGATCGCATGCGCCGTGGAACGACGTAACCGGAAATGCTCGCAACGGATTGCGGGCCAGGCCGGAGCATGATGGTCACAGCCACTCCATTCTCTGCTACCACACGGTTCCATACGGGATCTGGCTGGAAGTGAGATGGGAAGGCAAGTACGCGATCATCGCTCCTACGATCAAGACACAAGGAAGGGCCCTCATGGCCTTCATGCGAGGGCTGATGAAGAAGGTCCCTCGATGAACTGGAGAGAGTGGGCCATCGCCAAGATCAAGGGGGACGTAGGTCTCCAAGCTCTTGTCGACGACCGTGTCTTCAGTACCGTGGAGGGGTCTCCGGATACCCCATTCGTTGTTGTTCGGTTCGCGCCAGGCATTCCTGCGGGAGTGGGTGGCGAGATTCAGGACCTCGTCGTGTGGGTTCATGATCAGCCCCAGTCCTACACTAGGATCGATGAGATCCTTCCGTTGATCAGAGCTGCTCTGGAAGGTCCGATAGAGCAGGCCGGAGAGTCCGGCATCATGGTCGATTGGGACGGGGATAGCGGTGATCTCGCAGACGATGCGCGTGGAACCGTGCTACGAAACTCGTCCTATCGTTTGGTCGGAAGGAGAAGTGCATGAAGATCAAGTACGTCGGGGCAGCGGATGCTCGAGAGATCACGAAGAAGGACTTCAAGGCCAACGACGTGGAGCAAGATAGCGTTGTATGGAGCGCGGAGAACGGATTCGTGGCTTCTGTCAGTTCCGCTGCTGGAAACTGGCTGTTGGAAAGCGACCCAGACTCGTTCAAGAAGGTTTCCGGCGAGTGATCGATGGAACTGAGGTGTGATCACACGATGCATGGAATCCTCAATAACGGAACCATCGAGGTGAAGTGCGGCAACTCTCGTTGTGGCGCACGGTCAGGGGTCGTTGTGTTGCATCGGTTCGACCTGAAGACAGGTCAACTGATCGGAACAGACAGATACAAGGATCCAGTTCGGAAGGAGGTGTAAACCAGGATGCCTCTGACAGTCATTCCTCTTCCTTACGGATTGAGGGACGTCAAGGTTGCGACACTGACCGGTGACACTCCGGGTACGTTCGTGGACCTTCCGAATGCTCAGACGTTCTCGTTCGCAGAGAACGAGGACTTCACGGAGCTTCGGGGAGACGACAAGATCGCTGGGATTCACGGTTCTGGACCGAACGTCAACTGGTCCCTTGCGAGCGGTGGCATCAGCCTGGAAGCGTACAAGGTCATGGCCGGAGGTCTCGTGACAGAGACCGGAGTAACTCCGTCTCAGGTCAAGACGTACGCGAAACTCGGTGCGGACATCCGTCCGTACTTCCAGGTGAAGGGTCAGGTGATCAGCGACAGCGGCGGTGATGTCTGGGCGGTCGTCTACAAGTGCAAGTGCGAAGGCGAGATCGGCGGAGAGTTCGGCGATGGAGCGTTCTTCGTCACGAGCATGTCAGGCCGAGGGATTCCGAACCTGGCTGACAAGTTGTACGACTTCCTCCAGCACGAAACAGCCACTGTCATCACGTAAGAGAGGAGATGCGCATGAGCCCCAACGAGGCCAGCATCGAGAGCGAGTGGGAAAAGGGTCCACAGACAATCGAAGTTCCAGGAGGCAAGCACGCTAGGGTTCGTCGGCGTCCGCTTGACACCTTCTACAAGGCAGGTAAGATCCCGAATGCCCTGATGCCTGCTGTCAGAGCCGCCATCATCAAGGGGGACGATTTCAACGTTGAGGATTTCAATGATCAGCAGATCTTTGATCTTCTCTCGGTGATGGACATGATCGTGGTAGAGTGTACTGAGACCCCTCGGGTCTACCCGATTCCGGTCTGCCGGACATGTCATGGAGTTGGAACTGCAGATCAAGAGGTCGGTCCAGCCAAGAAGAAGACGATAATCAAGGTTGACTGTCCGGCCTGCGAGGCCAGAGGAGAAGAGCCCCGAGACCCTGATCGGGTGTACGTCGATGAGGTTCCATTCGATACGAAGAACTTCATCTACTCGTATGTGATCGGGGTGACGGAAGATCTCAAGTCCTTTCTTGAGCAAACCAATGGAAGTGTGGAATCTGTACCAGAACGCGAAACAGTGGGGAGCAAGGCCAAGTGAGCTTCTTGGAATCACAGATCTCTTCGACGCCTACTGTCTTGACGATGCTGTCGGGTGGTTTGGGTCGGAGATCGAATCAGAGCTCATTGGAATCGAAGGAAAGACACCACAAGAAACGAAGGCAAGGCGAGAGCGACTGCTTCTAAAGATCTTGGGCGGAGGCTCAAGGTTCGCTGATCCGGTTGCGATGGGAGTTGTGAGTGTCGACACAGTATGACCTAGGGACAGCCTCCGGTCGAATCGTCATCGACGCGTCCAGTCTGGACGTTGCTAAGGCGAAGGCCGCAGGACTTTCCTCGTCTATGGCGTCATCGCTGAAGACGGTTGGGTCGTCGCTGATCTCAACCGGGAAGACGATGACGACAGGCTTCACGCTTCCTGTCGTTGCAGGGCTCGCGTTCGCAGTCAAGGCGTTCAACGATGCCGCCGCAGCAAACGCTCAGACGGCTGCGAGGATCAAGTCCACTGGCGGAGCAGCGAATGTCACGATGGGTCAGGTCCAAGGTCTCGCGGATCAGGTCCGGAACTACAGTGGCATCGAGGACGAAGCGGTTCAAGAGGGGCAGAACATGCTCCTCACGTTCACCAAGATCCGCAACGAAGCCGGAGCGGGCAACGACATCTTCACTCAGTCCACGAAGATCCTAGCTGACCTGTCCGTTGCGTTCGGTCAGGACATGCCTCAGGCTGCTATCAAACTAGGAAAGGCACTGAACGATCCGATCAAGGGATTGACCGCTCTGTCCAAGGTCGGTGTCGCGTTCACGCAGCAGCAGAAGGATCAGATCATCACCATGATGGAGAACAACGACGTCATGGGTGCGCAGAAGATCATTCTGCATGAGCTGACGACAGAGTTCGGTGGTTCTGCCAAGGCTCAAGGAAAGACACCGTGGGGTAAAACAAAGATCGCACTGTCTCAGCTCGGTGATCAGTTCGAACGTCTGGGTGGGCTCGTTGCGCCAGTTCTTGCTTCGATCGCTAGTGGGCTGAAGTCATTCGTCGACTGGATCACTCGTCTTCCTGGTCCGGTGAAGACGGCGCTTGCAGTCTTCGTTGGACTCATGGCTGTGATGGGTCCTCTGCTGATCATCTTTGGACAGATCACTAAGGTGATCGGGTTCTTCCTTGTGGCGCAGGCAGCCATCAGGGTCGCTGCGATGGGGGCTACCGGAGCACTAGTCGTGGAAGGAACGGCTCTCAACTCCCTGAGCAAAGCGCAGTCGTCAGCAGCCCTTTCATTCGGGAAGATGATCGGGCAGCTTGTTGGGTCTCTTGGACCTATCGGTGCGGTCGCTGTCGCTGTCGGTGTCGGCCTCGTGGCTGCGTGGCAGGCCGAGGAGAGGGCTTCCGCTGCCGCGAGGGAGATGGCTCGGAGTTGGGGTCGTGCCCTTGTCAGCGCAGCTAGGTACGGAACTCGTGCGATGGAGACGATCGATGTCTCTGTCATCAAGGCTCTGGCGTCTATCGGTCGTGGGATCGAAACGCTAGAACTGTTCAAGACATCGAACCAGGGTCTCGCGTCAGCGTTCAGGACCGGCGGGATCGATGCGAAGTTCGCGGCAGGTCAATTCCAGACTCTCATCGAGAAGGCTCAGGCTGGAACAGGGTTCTACAAGTTGTGGGCCGATGTTCAGACAGACGGAGCGACTGCTTCTGAGTTTGCAAGGCAGCGTGTCGCCGGCCTCAGCGAAGAGATGTTCAAGGCTGGTACGATCACGAAAGAACAGCTCGTTCAGAACCTTGTCTTGCTCGGTTCTACGATGGGAGAAGCCCGTGTTATCGCAGATGGAGTTGCTCGTAGTATCGGAGAAGTTGGTCGGCAGACGGATATCACAGGAAGGAAGATCAATAGCTTTGCTGGTCTGACCGTTGCAGCATTCGAGACGTGGCGTGAAGAGGTCGTCACTAACCTGAAGAACGCTACACCTGCTCTGGAAGCCCTTGCAGCCAAGGCGAAGATCACTTCCACGCAGGTCGTCCAAGCGTTCCGACGTCAGCAGCATCAGTTCGAGTCGTACGGAAGAAGCCTTGGAGACTTTGCGAAGCTGGATATCCCTGATGACCTAAAGAAGCAGGTCATCGATATGGGGATCGAAGGCGGAGCAACGATGGAGGCCTTCAACAAGCTGACGGATCGAGAACTGAAGCAGGTCTCTCAGTCGTTCAGGGCAGGGCAGAGAGCGATCAAGGGAACCGATGGTCCTCTCCAGAGCTTGACAGGTCAGCTCGGTCATTCCGAGAACGCTGTCAAGGATCTAGATGCCGCTCTAGCAGCGATCAAGCTTCGGTTCTCTAATCTGGACCTGAACGTGACAACCCACTTCAATACCGAAGGAACTCCTCCTCCTGGATTCCCAAACAGAGCTCTCGGAGGAACGGAACGAGAAGGCCGATACACGGTTGTCGGGGAACGTGGTCCTGAGCTCATGTTCGTGCCGAAGGGTGCTTCCATCATGGAGTCGTCCAAGACGCTGAACCTACTTCGGCAGATGGCTGACTCTCCACGAGGACCTGCTCCATTCACCGGAAGTGGTGAGATGGTTGTCATGTTCGAGTTGGACGGAGAGGCCATTCACAAGGTTGTCAAGTTGCGGGAACGAGAGACCCGCATTCGCCTGGGGAGCAGGGCATAATGGCCGTTGGACCGATCTTCCGTTTCATCACGGAACCGAGTACCGTGAACCTGGACATGAGAAGTGCAACAGGATGGTACGTCGCCGAAGG
>Ga0210380_10000573_pt1 | contig 16017 bp, 11 predicted proteins | sample PLM4_5_coexredo_FD_155476 | JGI IMG/M metagenome (GOLD analysis project Ga0210380, IMG submission 155476) | Groundwater sediment microbial communities from an aquifer in East River, Colorado, USA - PLM4_5_coex redo | ecosystem: Environmental > Terrestrial > Soil > Riparian zone | place: USA... | reverse complement strand
CGCGGCTGCTCGATCGCGGTCGCGATCTGTCCGTAGGTGCGCGTCTCGCCGTAGGGAATCTTCTCGAGCGCGGCCCACACCTTGAGCTGGAACTCGGAGCCGTCACGGTCGAGCGGGATCTCGAACTCGACCAGGCCGCCGTTGAAATACGACTCGAGCTGTTCGGTCACGCTCTTGAGCTCGAGCAGTGACGGCTCCCAGCTCGCGTCCGGCAACTCTGCCTCGTGCGAGGAGATCATGCGCTTGAGGCTCTTGCGGTCCATGTACTGGCAGTACCGCAGGCCCTTGCTCGTGCGGGCAACGAACAGCAGCCCGACCGGCGAGTTCATCATGTGATAGGCGACGCGCACGATCGCAGGATAACCGGCCACCGGGGGACTGCCAAGAAGATGGGCCCCGGGGGCTGCAAAGATTGACGCGGGGATCAGCGCCCCAGTCGCGGCAGGAACGCTCCGGTCCGCGCGCGATAGGCGCGGTACGGATCGCCGAGATGGCGCTCGAGCAGCGCCTCCTCGTGGCGCGCGCGCGCCGCCAGCAGCGCGGCGAACAGGATCAGCAGCGGCAACGCGAGATTGTTGCCGAACGCGAGCACCGCGCCGAGCGCCGCCACCCACGCGCCGAGATAGCCGGGATGCCGGATCCGGCGGTAGACGCCCCGCTCCTCGACCGGATGTTCGCGCTGGACCGCCGGAATCGGTGCGAACCGCGTCCCGAGGGTCGCCATCGCCGACACCCGCAGGGCGAGCCCGAACGCGGCGAGTCCGACGCCCAGCCACCGCAGACCCTCGATCGGCGGCAGCGGCAGCACTCCCGCGCGTTCGCCCCACGCGGCGACCGGCGGGATCAGGAGCGGCAGGAAGAACAGGAGCGCCAGCCGCCATGCCGGATCCCGCTCCTCGGCGACCGTGTCCTGGCTGCGCACCGGATGCAGCAGCGCGAGGGTGATGCCGGCCACCGCCCACACCAGCAGCAGCGCGAGCGCGCGCGGATGGTTCAGGAGCGCCCGCAGGCCGCCGAGCGCGATCGCCAGCAGCAGTCCGTCGAAGGCGGTGACGGTGAGCGCGAGCAGTGCGGTCACCAGCGGCTGGCGCGGGCGGCGCACCACCCGGCGCCCGGTCGTTGCCGATCCGGGGAGCGGCGCCGAGGTCGTTCCGGACGCCGGCGGTTCGCTCACTTCTTCGTTTCGAACACGAGCGACCGCGCGGCCCAGTCGTAGGTCACGCGGTAGTCGTTGAAGAAATCGTTCGACAGCAGGGCGTCGCGCCGCACGCCATGGCGCCACAGGTCGGCCGAGTCCATCGCACCCGACCAGCCGTCGAGCTTGCCGCTCGTGATCGGGCCCGCGCTCGCACTGGGAAGCGTCACGCGGGTCCACGACTTGCCTCCCAGCCACGATCCCGCGCCCTTCGTGATCCGGGACATCAACTTCGCCTTGATGCCGACCTCCTGCCAGACTTCGGGTGGTGCGGCGGCGCCGCATCCCGGCACGCCGCTGTGCACGGTCAGCGCCATCCGCCGTCCGCCGGCGAGATTGCCCCAGACGGTGAGGTCGCTCTCGCCCCAGATCTCGAACGGGATCCGCTGGGCGCTGGCGGCGGGCGTGTACGAGACGCCCGGCCTGCGCAGCACCAGCGCATGTCCCACGTAGTCGATGGTGGGAGTGAAGCTGCGCAGCACGCTGAGCCCGATCACGCCGCCGACCGTTTCGCCTTTGGGGTTTACCTCGATGCTCCACTTGCGCAGCGAGATCAGGGTGGCGGGAACGTCCTCGAGCTTCATGCCGCCCAGCTCGAGCCGCTGGATCATCGCGTTGGCGCCGCTGGTGCGGTTGCCGAGCCACGACACCAGCGACTTGGTCGGGAACGTCTGGGCCTTCGCGCGGCGCGCGGCGGACGGATCCAGCAGGACGTCGCGCGCGCCGGTATCGATCGCCATCAGAATCAGCTCGCCGTTGACCTTCACCCGGACCAGGGGAATCGGATAGGGGCGCACCCACGGAATCCGCGACTCGTCGGGGCCGGCGGTGAGCCGCGGCGGCGTTGCGTCCATCATGCGCAGCATCTCCGCCCGCCCCGGATCGCCCAGTTCCTCGGCGAGCGGGGCGGCCGCGCCCCACGCACCGTGCTGCACGTGAGCGGCGTAGAGATCCGCGACCCATTCACGGTCCCGGTCGGTCGCGACCGCGATCGCGAGCAGGCTCTCGGCCTCGGCCAGCCGGCCGGCGAACAGCGCGAGCTTGCCGAGCCCCGCGCACGCTCCGGCATCGCCGGGCTGGTAGACCAGTGCGGTGTGGAAGATGCGCGACGCGTCGTCGAATCGTCCGACCCGCAGCAGCGCGAGAGCGAGCGTGTCGAGTCGCGCCGGCTCGGTGCCGTGGCCGAGCGTGTCGCGTTGCGCAGCCCGCACCTCGAGCTGGGCGTCGCGCCACGACTCGTCGGGCTGCAGCAGCGCGGCGCCGCTGACGCACACGACCACAGCCGCCAGCCCCGCGAGTCCTGCGATCGTCCGGGCGGTCGTGCGCCCCGCGCATCCGTGCGCGCGCGGCGTCACGAGGACTCCAGGAAGCGGCGGGTGATGCGCAGCAGCAGCTCGGCCCCGATCTCGAGCGACGCCTCGTCAACGTCGAAGCGCGGATGATGGTGCTCGTGCACCAGTCCGCGCGACTCGTTGCGGGATCCGACCGCGATGAAGCAGCCCGGGACCTGCGCCAGGAACGCCGAGAAGTCCTCGCCGCCCATCGTGCGGATGTCGTCGACCACGTGGTCGGCGCCCACGATGCCGGCCGCCACCTCGTGCGCGAGCGCGGACATCGCGCGATCGTTCACGGTCGGCTGGTTGTAGCGCAGGAACTCGATGTCGGCCTCGCACCCCAGTGCCTCGGCGACGCCGCGCACGATCCGCTCGAAGCGGCCGGGCAGCTCCTGCCAGACGCCGGGATCGAAGGTGCGCACGGTGCCGTTCATCCACGCACTGCCCGGGATGATGTTGAACGCGGTGCCGGCGCGCAGCTGGGTCACGCTCACCACCACCTCGCGCAGCGGGTCGGACTCGCGGCTCGCGATCGTCTGGAGCGCGGTGATCACGTGGGCCAGCCCGACCACCGGGTCGCGCCCCTGGTGCGGCATGGCGGCGTGGGTTCCGACCCCGCGCAGCGTGACCTTGAACTCGTCGACCGCGGCCATGAACGGCCCGGGCGTGACCCCGATCTTGCCGACCGCCAGCGTCTGCCACACGTGCAGGCCGAACACCGCGTCGGGCAGCGGGTCGAGCACGCCCTGCTCGATCATCTTCTCGGCCCCTCCGCCGACCTCCTCGGCCGGCTGGAAGCACAGGCGCACCGATCCGCGCAGCGACGACGCTTCGCGCACCAGTCGTCGTGCGACCGCGAGCAGGATCGAGGTGTGGCAGTCGTGTCCGCACGCGTGCATCGCGCCGTCGTTGCGCGAGCGATAGGGAACGTCGTTCTCCTCGTGGATCGGGAGCGCGTCCATGTCGGCGCGCAGCATCACCGTCCGGCCCGGGCTGCCGCCCTTCACGGTCGCGACCACCCCGGTGCCGGCGACGCCGGTGCGCACCTCGAGCCCCAGCGCCTGGAGGCGCTCGGCGACGACCCCGGAGGTCCGCACTTCCTGGAACGCGGTTTCGGGATGCTGGTGGAGATCGCGGCGCACCGCGACCAGATCGGCGACTTCTTCGGGGCTGAACGTTCCGGGCATGGGGCGGGGTTTCCGGAGGTCGGGGACGCGCCATCCTCGTGATGGCACGATGCGCGGCAGCATAACAAAAGAGTCGCCGCACACGCGCCGGCGGAACCGCACGGACTCAGCGGCGGGGACGCGTCGTCGTCGAGGACTTGGGAGCCGGCGCCTTGGGCTTGGGCTTCGCGGGTGGTGGCGGCGGCTTGATGAGACCGCGGCGCTCCGCTTCCTTGCGCAGTGCGGTGCGGTCGAGCGCCACCAGATCGATGCGGGCGGGCGTCGGCGTGCGCGTGCGCGCGGCCGCCGGAGTCGGGGCGCGGCCCCGCGAGGCGAGGCGTGCCGGCGCTGCCGAAGCGCGTCGCGTCAGTTCGTCCCGGATGGTTCGGGCGCGCCACTCGCCGAGCGACGAGCCGCCGCGCTCGGCACTGCCGGGCTGCGCGACGATCTCGAAGCTCAGCGACGGCCAGCGCGCGACCAGCAGTCCGGCCAGGTCGAGCGCCGGCTCGTTCTCGGACATCAGATACACCAGGCCGGGCTCGAACACGATCGGCAGCTTCACGCTCCCGGTGCGCACCAGTTCGGTCTCCATCTCGGACAGCTGGCGGGGACAGCCGTTGCCGTCGACCTGGGCACCCCGTGGCGTCCCGGGACACTGGTCGCCGCCGTCCGAAACGCCGTCTCCGTCGGTGTCGATCGGGCAGCCCTCGTCGTTGACCGTCCATCCGGCCGGCGTCGCCGAGCACCGGTCGAGGGCATCGCACACGCCGTCGTGGTCGGTGTCGACCGGGCAGCCGTCGGCGTTCACCGCGCACTTGCGCGGCGTGTTCGGACAGCGATCGGTGCCGTCGACCACGCCATCCCGGTCCGAGTCCTTGCCGCACCCGCGCTCGTCGACCAGCGCACCGACCGGGGAATTCGGGCACCAGTCGATGCCGTCGAACACGCCGTCGCGGTCCGTGTCGAGCGGGCATCCGGTGCGATCGACCCGCGCCCCCGGGGGCGTGTTCGCGCACCGGTCCTCGCGATCCGGCACCCCGTCTTCATCGCTGTCCTTCCCGTGCGCGCCGGAATGCCAGGTGAGCACGGCGCCGAACGTGGTCATCCCGGGATCCGACGACTTCCAGCCGCTCAAAACCTCGTGGACCCACAGCGGCTGCCGTGCTTCGAGCCGCAGGTGGATCGGATCCGACAGGCGGAACGTCCAGCCGGCGGCGAGGTCGATGTAGCCCGGGTAGAACGCGGAGTTGAGCGTGTCGGCGTTCTCGCCGATCCACGGCGCGATGAACCCGGGCGACGGATCGGTCACGTACAGGACGCCGCCGCCCCCGCCGGCACCGAGATACGGCGCGCCCCAGCGCCCCGGCTCGGGATCGATCGCCAGGCGCATGCTCGCGAACGACGCATGCAGGGTGGCGACGTCGCTGCCCGCCTGCTGCAGCTGGGTCGGACACCAGCCGCCCGCGAGCTCGAGTCCGAACCCGCCCCACAGGTACGACACGCGTCCGCCGTATTCGACGGCGTCGGCCGGGATCAGGTCGGGATCACCGTGGAAGCGGATGCCGTAGTCGGCGTCGAAGCGCTGCCAGCCGGCGGCGAGACCCAGCGACCAGCGTCCGTCGGCGCGCGCCAGACCCGCGGGTGCGAACACCGCGAGAAAAAAGAGAAGAAACAATGCCCACCGCGCGCGCATGCGATCCATTCCTGCTCGGGGGCCCGGACGGGACCTTACCGGGCGATCCCGGGTCCAACAAGACGGGCGGACCGGATTCGAGCTCCGGTCCGCCCAGTCTTCGTCAAGAAACGTACGTTTCAGTGCTTCGTCGTGTCGGCCGGGGCCGCTTCGCCCTTCTGGAGCAGCCGGCGCTTCTCGATTTCCTTCTTCAGCACGTCCTTGTTCTGGACCACGAACTCGACCCGGCGGTTGAGCGCCCACGACGTTTCGTCCTTGTTCGGCACCACCGGACGCGACTCGCCGTAGCCCTTCACCGTGTACTGCGAGTCGTTGAGGGTCGGGAACTTGTCGAGCAGGTACTTCCGCACCGACTCGGCCCGCCGCTCGCTGAGCTTCTGGTTGGTCGCTGCGGAGCCGCGGCCGTCGGTGTGCCCGCCGATCTCGATCTTGAGCTGCGGCCACGCCATCAGGACCTGTCCGACCACGTCCAGCGACGGGTAGGACTCCGGCTTCAGGTCGGCCTTGTTGGTCTCGAACCGGATGTCGTTGAACCGCATCATTCCGGTGTCGAGCAGCTCGGTCTGGCGCTCGATCCACTCGACCGGGCAGCCCTTGTCGTCGACCTGCAGGCCGGGGCTGGTGTCCGGGCACATGTCGAGGGCGTCACACACGCCGTCCCCGTCGGTGTCGATCGGGCAACCCTTCTCGTCGACCCGGCAGCCGCGCGGGGTGTTCTCGCACTGGTCGATGCCGTCGAACACCGAGTCGGCGTCCGCATCCGCGGGGCAGCCGGTCGCATCAACCCGCGCACCCTTGGGCGTGTTCGGGCAGGTGTCGATGCCGTCGAGCACGTCGTCGTCGTCCGCGTCCGCGGGACAGCCGCGTGCGTCAACGGTCGCGCCCTTGGGCGTGCCCTCGCACTGATCGATGCCGTCGAATACGCCGTCGCCGTCACCGTCGGTCGGGCATCCGTTCGCGTCCACGCGCGCGCCGTGGATCGTATCGGGGCAGCGGTCGTGCTTGTCGGGGACGCCATCGCCGTCGGTGTCGCGCGGCGAGCCGCCGATCGCGAACGTGATGCCGCCGCCGGCGACCATGTCGTTCAGGTGCACGTCGCCGACCGGGCCGCCATCCACCTTGGTATAGATGCTGCGGATCTCCATCCGGAGACCCACCGCGTCGCTCAGCCACAGCCGCAGCCCGCCGCCGTACTCGAGGCTCATGTCGCTCTGGCTTTCGGCGGCGCCCGAGACCTTGGTCTGCGACATGCCCACGCCGCCGAACAGGAACGGCCCGCCGCGGCGCCCGTTGAACGGGGTCAGGAGCAGGTTGCCGGAGCCGTGGAAGAAGTCCACGTCGCGCCCGTCCGGGATCTCCTCGACGGTCGGGGTGACGCCAGCTGCCAGCTCGGCGCCGAGCAGCGAGGTGAACAGGTAGCCGAGCCGGCCGCCGAAATAGACGTCATCGGTGAGCGGAGCCCCGCTGAGCTTGCTTCGTTCGCCGTCCAGCCAGGTCCATCCGCCGAACGGGGTGATCTCGAAGTGGCTGCCGAGCGGCTCGGCAGCCGCGGGGGTGGCGAGCGCCGCGCACAACGCGGCGGCGAGCAGAACACGCTTTCGCACAGAGACCTCCTTGTCGTGCGAGCGACACCGGGGGAACGGTGCGGGTGGAAACGGGCCCGATGGCTGAGTCCGTCACCGGTCGATCCGGGGGTGTCACGCAAAGAACGATCACGCACGATACCGGCCGGCCCGGTGACCGGCAAGCCCGCGCCCGGCCAATGGTTCGCGGAACCGCCGGGCGCGATGCCGTCCGCCGTGCTCCCGGCGGTCGGCGTCAGAAGGTGATCTGGAAGGTGAGGAAGCCCTTGTCGTGGACGAACCACACGTCATAGGGCTCGTTGTCGAGCTCGATTCCCTCGACTGCCACGATCATCAGGTTGCCGAATCGAGCGTTGAGTCCGAAGTAGGCGCGCGCCTCGGTCCGCGAGCCGTAGCTCCCGACCGGGTAGGGTCCGCTCTGGACCACCGAGATCCGGTCGTGCATGGCGCCGAGCCGCAGGTCGAGCTGATCGGTGAGTCGGGACCAGCTCTCGAGCCACACCACCCGGTCGATCCCGCGAAACTGGTTGTTGCCGAGCGGCGGGTTCACGTCCTCGTCGCGCTCGATGTAGATGCCGCGCAGCGACAGCGTCGTGTGTGGAAGGATCCGGCGCTTCGCACCTAGTTCGGCGCGCCACAGCGAGCGCCAGTAGCTGCCCTCTTCGTCGGGCGTGCGCTCGTTGTGGATGCTCTGCGACTGCTTGACCCCGCCCGACGAAGACCACCGGATGCCGAGGGCGTCGACCTCGAGCAGAGCCTCGCCGAGCGCGCCCCACAGCGTCCCGGTCCGGTAGCCCGAGGTGTCGGGCGTGACCAGCGCAATCACCTGCTTGCGCGACGGCGTCAGCCACTTGCCCGACAGCTCGGCCCGCCAGCGCGCGCTGCGCTGGACGAACCGCAGCGAGGGCTCGTACGGATGGCGCTCGTAGGGTTCCGACAAATTGCCGACCCGGGTCTGCCGGAACTCCCACAGATTGTTGAAGGTGTCCTCGATCGTGAACAGCACCTGGCTCTGGAAGCCGAGCGTGTCGTTGCCGGTCTCCCACGCGAAGCCGAAATCCTGGCGGCTCTTGTCGTGGTAGGGCCGGAAGTAGCCGCCGACCGTTCCGATCCGGGTGCCGAACCGCAGCCACAGGTCGGTGTGGCGGTCGGTCGCCTCGTCGGACTCGTAGCGCCGGTCCTCGACTGCCACCCACGCGTTGCCGCCGATCGGAGCCTTCAGCTTGAGATCGGAATCGATGATCCACTGGCCGGAGGTGAAGCATCCCTGCCCCATCCGGAACGCGAGCGGGTTGCGCTCCCACGTGTCGCGCCATTCGACCGGCTGCGCGGTGAGGAGGTGGTCGAGGATGCTCTCGTCGTCCTCCTCCATCGCCGCGACGTCGAACGAGGAGAACTCCTCGGTGGTGGCGCGTGCGACGAGCGGCGCGAGCAGGAACGACAGCGCGAGCAGGCCAGCTGCGCCGGAACGACGCCTCACGTCTGGGCGGCGGGCGTCCACGAGCGCGCCCGCTCCACGAAGGCCTGCGCGCGGCGCGTGATCTCGTCGAAGCGGCCGGCGGCGGCGAGCGCTGGATCGGCGAGCGCTCCGCCGATTCCGCACGCCCAGCACCCCGCCTGATAGAAGGGGACGATGTTGTCGAGGTTCGTGCCGCCCGCGGCCAGCATCGGGATATCCGGCAGCGGATCGCGGATCACCTTGATGTAGTCGGGTCCGCCCGCGACTCCGACCGGGTACACCTTCACCAGGTCCGCGCCCGCCGCGCGCGCGGCGAGGATCTCACCGGTCGTGTACGCGCCCGGGATGTAGAGCAGGCCGGCCGCCTTCGCGATCCGTGCGACTTCGGGCGAGAGATTCGGCGCGACGATGAAACGTGCGCCGGCGGCGATCGCGTCGTGCGCCTGGCGCTCGGTCAGCACGGTGCCGGCGCCGACGATCAGGTCCGGGGTGCGCGCCAGCTCCGCGATCACCTTCACCGCGTCGGGCACTGTGTAGGTGACTTCGAGCAACGGCAGGCCGCCAGCGGCGACCGCGCGCGCAGCGCCCAGCGCGGCCGCGGGCGAGGAGGCGCGGATCACGGCGAGCAGGCGATGCTCGCGAAGCGGTGCGAGGGCGACGGGTTCCATGAGTCCGCGCGAGCCTAGAGGCTGAGCCCGCGCGGAGCAACGTCAGCGGATCACGGCGATCCGGTGGGTCCGCCTGTGGCATGATCGCGGCCATGACCTCGTCGACTGGCCCGCGTCGCCGGATTCATCCCGCGCTTCTGATCCCGCTCGCCCTGATCGGACTCGTCCTGATCGCCTGGGCGGTGGTGGCGATCGCGTTCCCGCCCGCGCGCGTGCGCGCAATCGTGCAGGCCCAGCTCTCGGGTGCGCTCGCGCGCGAGGTGCGCTACGGCGACGCGAGGATCGGGATCTTCCCGCCGGTGCGCCTGAGCGTGATCGACCCCGCGCTCGCCGAGCCGGGCGGCTTCACGCGTGGCGCCCTGTTTCGCGCGAAGGCGGTTCACCTCGATCTCGATGTGATGGCGCTGCTGGGCAAGAAGATCGTGGTGCGGCGCCTGGTGCTCGACGAGCCGCAGATCCATCTGGTGATGCGCGCCGACGGCACCACCAATCTCGACGGGGTCGTGAAGGAGCAGCCGGCCGGGGCGAAGGCGCAGAAGCCGATGGATCTCGAGGTCCGCGAGCTGGTGATCAACGACGCTCGCGTGGTGGTCGACGATCTCAAGGGCGCGCGCCGGACCGCGTTCGCGCTCGCCAGTGCGGTCCAGCTGAAGTCCGAAGCGGCCGGCACGCGGTTCTCGATCGGCGGGGACTCGAAGATCTCGGACTTCGCGTTCGGCCCGCTGGCGGCGCGCAGTCTCACCGACCTCAATACGTCGCTGTCCAAGCTCGAGTGGAAGATCGGTCACACCGGCAAGTTCGACAGCAAGCAGAACCGGCTCGCGCTCGAGCGCCTGACGCTCGCGTTCGACCAGACCGAGCTGGCGGTGTCGGGCCTGGTGGATCAGCCCGGGCCGAAGGCGGTGCTCGACCTCAAGGCGAAGGGAACCGATCTCGATCTCCATCAGATCGCGGGCTTCCTGGCGGTCGCCGATGCGCGCGCGCTCAACGGCATCGACGCCAATGGACGCCTCGATCTCGATCTCGCGATCCGCGGCGCGCTCGGCCAGCCGCGGCCGCCGGCAGTGATCGGTGCGCTGCGCATCAGCGGCGGCAAGTTCCAGTATGCGGGTGCGCCGGCCGGCGTCGAGGCGCTGGCGCTCACGGCGCGCTTCGCCCCCGACTCGGTGATCGTGAACGACCTGCGCGCGCGCGTGACGTCCCAGGCGGCGGCGCAGCCGATCGCGGGGCGCCTCCTCGTCACCCGGCTCGCCGATCCGTTGATCGCGTTCGCGCTGCGCGGCGACGTCGATCTGGCGGCGGTCGGCCCAATGGTCGCGCCGAAGGACACCAAGCTGGGCGGCACGGTCGGCGTCGATGTGCGTGGCAACGGGCGCGCGGCCGATCCGGCTGGCATGGCGCTCGACGGCCAGGCGGTGCTGCATGAGGTGAGCGTCGCCGGCGCGGGGCTGCCGAAGAAGGTCGAGCACATCGGCGGCACCGTCACGTTCTCGCCCGCGCGTGCCGCGGTCCGCGCGCTGACCGCGAAGGCCGGCGCGTCGTCGCTGACGCTCGACGCGACGGTCGGCCGCCCGCTCGCGCTGCTCGCCAAGCCCGGCTCGACCGCGCCTGCCCAGGTCGACTTCACGCTGCGCTCGCCACACATGGACCTCGCCGAGCTGCTGCCGACCACGCCGGGTGCGCCGCTGCTGCCGAACGCGACCGGCGGCGGGCGGGTCGAGATCGCGCGGCTCGTGCAGCAGAAGCTCGACGTGCGCAACGTGCGCGCCCAGGTCGCGCTCGCCCCGTCGGTGCTGACGGTGCCGGCCTTCTCGCTCAACGGCTACGGCGGACAGGTGAACGGCAACGCAAAGTTCGATCTCACCGATCCGGCCAAGCCCGGCTTCGCGGTGCAGGCGAAGGTCGACAGCGCACAGGCGAACGACCTGCTCTCGACGTGGACGCCGCTCAAGGGTCTTTTCCAGGGATCGCTGAGCTCCACGATCGATCTGTCGGGCGAGGGCATGACGCCCGAGGTGATCGCGCGCACCGTGTCGGCCGCCGGACTGGCGGGGATCGCGAACGGGACGTTCGGTCCGACGCCGGCGCTCGAGGCGATCGCGAACGCGATTCACCTCCCGACCGCAAAAGTGACCAAGCTGCGTGACGTGAGGCTGCCGTTCCAGGTCCAGCGCGGGCGCGTCTACACCGACCGCGGGACGCTGCGCACGGAGTACGGCGACTGGGTGCTGACCGGCTCGACCGGCTTCGACGGATCGCTCGACTACGCGCTGAGCGCGACCATTCCGAAGGCGCTGCTGAAGGGTCCCGAGGCCGGCTCGCTGCTCGGCGCCGGCGCGCTCACCGACAAGGACGGCAACCTGCTGCTCGACCTCAAGCTCGGCGGCACCGCGAAGCAGCCGCGGGTCGGACTCGACGGTGGTGCGATGCGCGACCGGCTCGCCGGCAAGGTGTCGGACACGATCACCGAGCAGCGCAAGAAGATCGAGGAGCAGCTCAAGGACGCTTTGCTCCAGCGCCAGAAGGAAAGCGCCGACAGCGCGCGTCGCACGACGATCAACGAAAAGACCATCAAGGACAGTCTCGCGCGCAGCGCTCAGGATCTGTTCAAGGGCTTGTTCGGCAAGAAGCCGAAGAGCGCACCGCCGCCGGCCGAACCACCGAAGACCGAGCCCGCACCGGCCGACTCGATGCCATGACGCACTGGATCGTGCTTGCGGCGACGGCCGCCACGCTGATCGGCCGTTGGAATGGCGCCATCTCCCTGATGGGCATCGATCTCGGGATCCATGTCGAATTTGCAGGGCGCGCCGACAGTCTGAAGGGGACGATCGACATTCCTGAGCAGGGCGTGACCGGATGGCAACTCCGCGACGTGCAGATGCGCGGTGACAGCGTCTCGTTCGTGATGCCCCCGCAGGGACCACCCGCATCCGTCCGGGGGGTGGTGCGCGGCGACTCCATCATCGGAGAGTTCCTGCAGCCCCCCATCACCGCGTCGCTCCGGCTCGCGCGCGTCGCCGCTCCCACCGCAGCGAAGGTGGATCCGGCGCTGCCCTACGCTCAGGAGGAAGTGAAGATCCCGAGCGGCTCGATCACGCTCGCGGGGACGTTGTCGCACCCGCGCGGAAGCGGTCCGTTTCCGGCGATTGTCCTGGTCAGCGGAAGTGGAGCTCAGAACCGCGATGAGAATGCCTACGGCTTCAAGCCGTTCGCGATCCTCGCCGATCACCTGGTCCGCCACGGCATCGCGGTGCTGCGCTGCGACGATCGGGGTGTCGGCGGCTCGGGCGGCGATTTCGCCGCGGCGACCTTCGTCGACTTCGCCGCCGATCTGCGCGCGCAAAACCGCTTCCTCTCCGCGCGCAAGGACATCGACCGACGCCGGATCGGGGCGCTCGGACACAGCGAGGGCGGAATCATCGCGCCGATGGTGGCGGCGGGGTCCGATTCGGTGGCGTTCCTCGTGCTGCTGGGGGCGCCCGGGATCCGCGGGGACTCGGTGATGTTCGACCAGGCGGACCGCATCCAGCGCGCGGCCGGATTAACGGATACTGCGCGGGCGCTCAATCGGGTCGCTCAGGAACGCATGTTCGCGGCCGTGGTCACCGACCGGGACTGGGATGCGGCGCGCAAGGCGGCGGAGGCCGTGCTGCGGTTCATGGGGGTGCCGGACTCGATGATCGCGCCGGCGGTCGACGAACAGGTGGCCGAGATGAAGAGTCCCTGGATGAAGGGGTCCCTTGCCTACGATCCGGTGCCGGCGCTGCAGAAAGTGCGGTGTCCGGTACTCGCCCTGTTCGGCGCCAACGATCTGCAGGTGGCTCCCGCGGTGAATGCCCCACCGATCGAGCGGGCGCTCCGGAGCGCCGGGAATCGCGACGTCACGGTGCGTGTGATCCCGCGCGCGAATCACCTGTTCCAGGAGACCGACAGCGGCATCCCGATGCTCTACCCGACGCTGAAGAAGGAATTCGTTCCCGGCCTGCTCGACACCGTCACGAGCTGGCTGGTGGCGCGCACGCGCCCCGCGGCGGCGAAACCAAGCGCACCGGCCAGGTCGACGCCATGACGCACTGGATCGTGCTTGCGGCGACTGCAGCCGCGCTGATCGGCCGCTGGCAGGGGGCGATTTCGGTGATGGGAACCGACCTCGGGATTCAGGTCGAGTTCACCCGGAGTGCCGACAGCCTGGCCGCGACCATCGACATTCCTGCGCAGGCCGTCAGCGGGTTCCGGATGCGCGACGTGCGACTGCGGGGCGACAGTCTGTCGTTCGTCCTTCCGGCCCCCGGTGCGACGGCGTTGTTCGACGGGGTGGTGCGCGGCGATTCGATTGCGGGTGCGTTTCGCCAGGCCGGGATCACCGCGTCCTTCCACCTCGCGCGCAGTGCGGAGCGCCTGGTGGCGGCCGATTCCACACTGCCCTACGACGCCGAAGAGGTCCGGATCGAGAGCGCGGACGCGATGTTTGCCGGAACGCTCACGCGTCCGCGCGGCAGTGGACGGTATCCGGCGCTGGTGCTGGTGAGCGGCAGCGGGGCGGAGGATCGCGACGAGACCCTGTTCGGCTTCAAGCCGTTCGCGATTCTCGCCGACCACCTGACTCGAAACGGATTCGCGGTGCTGCGCTGCGACGACCGCGGCGCAGGCAGCACGGTCGGAAAGGTCGCAGGCACCACGTCTCACGACTATGCCGGCGATCTGCGCGCACAGATCCGGTTTCTCGCCGCCCGCAAGGAGATCGATCCGCGACGGATCGGCATGCTCGGACACAGTGAGGGTGGAATCATCGGTCCGCTCGCCGCGGTCGGGAACGACTCGATCGCGTTCCTGGTCCTGCTTGCACCCCCCGGTATTCGGGGCGACTCGGTGCTGTTCGACCAGGGCGAGCGGATCACGCGCATGTCCACCACCAACGATACGGTGCTCGCACTCAACCGTGAGGCAGTGAAGCGGCTCGCCCACGCGAGCGTGACCAACCAGGGATGGGATTCCGCCCGCGTCGGAGTCGAGAACATGCTGCGTTATACGTTGGGAAGCGCCGTCGCGGACTCGGTGATCACCGGGGCCGCGAACGTGCAGGTGAAGATGTTCAAGAGCGCGTGGATGCGGTCCTTCCTGATTCTGGACCCCGCGCCGATCCTCGCGCAGGTCCGCTGCCCGGTGCTCGCACTGTTCGGCGCCAACGACCTGCAGGTCGCGCCCGAGGTCAACGCGCCGCCCCTGGAGCGTGCACTGCGGCGCGGCGGAAATCGCGATGTCACCGTGCGCGTGCTCCCGCGCGCCAACCACCTGTTCCAGGAGACCGACAGCGGGAGCCCGATGCTCTACGGGACGCTGAAGAAGGAGTTCGTCCCCGGCCTGCTCGACACCGTCACCACCTGGCTGGTGGCGCGCACGCGCCCCGCGGCGGCGAAACCACCGCGCGCCGCGAAGCGCTGACGCGCCGCCTCACTTCGTCCACATCCGGTCCCACCACTTCATCCGGTCCGCCGACGTCGCCCAGTCGGCGTCGACCGCCCACGCGCGACGGATGTCCTCCATCCGCCAGCCGGTCAGGCTCGCGAGGTTCTGCGCCTGTTCGCGCCGCCGTGCCGGGAGTTGCGCGCGGTACGCCTTCACCCCGTCGCAGTCGTTGGTGCCCTTCCACGGATGGCGCATGACGAACCGCGCCTGGAAGTTGGTCTTGTCGCCGGTCTCCTGCAGCGACAGGTCCTCGGGGAAGCTCGCCTTGTCGTAGCGCGCATGCAGCCGGGTGACGAACACGCGACCCGCGCCCCCGCCGGCGTTGTCGTCGAGCCAGAACACGCCGAGCTGGCGCATCTGCTGGGGCGAGGGCGGATTGGTCGGGCACGGATCGCACCACGCCGCGTCCCACGCGTACTCGCAGAACACCACGCCCATGCCGTGCTTGCGCGTCTGCTCGGTGAACATCGCGCGATAGAAGTCCGACCACTTGCCCTTCACGTACTCGGGAATCTCGAGGTCGGACGGCAGCTTCACCGTGCGGTAGTTGACGGTCTCGACCCGTCCGTTCGGCGTCAGCGCGTAGACGAACAACTCCTGAGGCCCATCGGCGTTCACCATGCCGAGGCGGACCGGCAGCATGAAGCGCGGCGACTCGTAGGCGATCTGGATCGGACGCAGGGTGGTGAAGCCGAGCCGCTTCTGCTCGCCGAGGTTGACCTTCGCGACGAAGAACTTGAGGCCTTGCTTCACGTAGATGTTCAACACGCGCGACGCGCCGACCGGAATCCGGTAGCCCTCCCGGACCAGCCAGGTCTCGAGCCCCTGGCTCTGGCTCGCCGACAGGATCACGATGTCGTACTCGCCGACCGTGTACTTCGCCTCGACCCGCACGCCCAGTTCGTCGCGGGCGACCCCCGCAAGCCCGAGATTCGCGACCGGCGCCCGCGCGACCGACTGCTTCGCCATCATCCGCTCCGCCTCCATGCACGGATCGGGATCGAAGTACTCGACCAGTCGCGGCGCGCTGTAGGCGTCGAGCTGTTCGACCAGGCCGGGCTCGGCGACGTGGATCTGGCCCTTCTCGAGCACCGCCGGCACCGGCACCACCAGCGCGAACTCCTTGAGCGCCCCCTGGTAGTCGCTCGCCATCGTCATCACGGTGCGGTCGCCGCTGCGCGCGAGCACCACCTGGGAGGCCTTGTTGAACAGTTTCGAGTCGCCTCCCGCGACGTAGAAACCGCAGAAGCTATGCGCGGCCTGCGGAAGCAGACACAGGCTGAGGGCGAGCAACAGCGGACGGCCCCTCATCGGGGACTCCTTTCGACTCCCGGGACTCGGCCCGGGGTGGTGCTGCGGGTGGAATGCGGCCGGACCACGCGTGCCGGGGGCCGGGCACGATGTGGTCGAGCAGCGGGACGAGCGGAGCGCACGCGGCGAGCGCCCACAG
>Ga0210380_10000572_pt1 | contig 16029 bp, 28 predicted proteins | sample PLM4_5_coexredo_FD_155476 | JGI IMG/M metagenome (GOLD analysis project Ga0210380, IMG submission 155476) | Groundwater sediment microbial communities from an aquifer in East River, Colorado, USA - PLM4_5_coex redo | ecosystem: Environmental > Terrestrial > Soil > Riparian zone | place: USA... | reverse complement strand
CGCATCGCCGACGGTGAGGAGACGAAGGAGATCGCTGCGGACCTCGGCATGACGCCCAAGCAGGTGAACGAGCGCCTGGCCGGGCTGCGCGAGGAGATGCGCGCGCAGAAGGAGGGAGCAACGCTTCCGCCGCTGAAGGACGAGGACTACGAGGCTCTCCGAGACTCGATCCGCGACTTCGGCCAGCTCGTGCCCATCATCGTCGACGAGTCGAACGAACCGCTGTACGACGACGGCAACCACCGCATGCGGGTCTGTCACGAGCTGGGCCTCGAGCCCTGGCTCGTCCAGCATCCCGACCTGAGCGTGGTCAACTCGGTCTGGCGCCGGGGAGCCTCACTCGCGGTCAACACCGCGCGCAGGCAGCTCACCCCGGACCAGCGCCGGCAGGTAGCGGCATCCGAACTGCTGTTCGATCCGCATGCTTCGGACCGGTCGATCGCCGCCCGGACCGGCGTCTCGCACCCGACTGTCGCGAAGGTGCGACGCGAGCTTCAGGGCCGGGGTCTTGTGGAAAGCGTTTCCACAAGACGGCGCTCCGACGGCCACGAGGGAGCTCATCCGGCTCCCCTCGAGGATCGCGACGAGGCCGAGCTCCACGAGGAGGTCATCGCGACCGAATCCGACCGCGACATCGACCTGATGAACCAGGGAGTCATCGAGTTCCGGGTGGGCTCCGAGTTCGTCGACAAGCTCTCCGACTGGTACGGCCCGCTGCAGATTCGCATAGTCGAGATCGAGGGCCGCGGCTACGAGCTCTGGGTTCGAGAGCTGTGAGCCTCGATGCGGGACCGCCTGGACCGCCACGACGTCCGGCCGGAGGAGTACCAGTGCGGCCACAAGGTCCGCTACTTCTCGAAGGCGGTGGCGAAGCTGCAGCGCAAGCGATTCCGCCGAAAACGCAACTCGTTACAGGTCTATCACTGCCCGCACTGCGGGTTCTGGCACCTCGGGAGGAAGCTCCGATGAAGCCCGACGAGGCCGACGCGATCATCGCCTTCCTGTTCGGCGCGTTCAACAGGAAGCCGACTGAGCCGCAGCAGCAGGCGTGGCGCGGCGTCCTGCTCGAGCTGGACGCCCAGGTCTGCATGTCGATCTCGATGGTCTTCCAGAGGACGGTCACACACGTCCCGTCGGCCCACGAGTTCCTGATGGCCTACCGCTCTGAGCTCGACCGCGGCAGGCCCGGGCAGATGCGACGCGTGAAGTGCGAGGTCTGTCTCGACGACGGCCAGGTCTTCGTCGGGACGAACGCGATGGGCACGGACATGACGGCTCCGTGCCCACAGTGCGACAAGGGCCGGGCGTTGGCGTTCCAGTGGTACGGGAACTCCGGCTACTGGCAGGGCCGTCAGTGGAAGCGGGGCGAGGACGCCGAGGGCAACCTCATCCCGCAAACCGTCGAGCTGCTTGCAGCTTGAAAGGAGCACGATGACAACGATGGTGAGCGGCGAGATGCAAGAGCGCATCGACGCCATGCGAGAGCGGGCAGCCACGAAGCCTCGCTCCTTCCAGTTCAGCGACGAGCAGCACGAGTTCGTCGGGAACTTCCTGCGGTGGGAGAGCTCACCCCCGCATCCGACCTACGGCGAGTCGCTGCTGGCGATCTTCGCCGAGTACCCGAGCGGCGAGGAGATCACGCTCTGGCTGTACCACCGGGTCCTGCGTAACGCGCTGCTGCGTCAGAACCCCCAGCCCGGCGAGCTCGTCCTCATCGACCGCGGCGAGAAGGTCACGCCCGAAGGCGGTGGCAACTCGTACTTCAACTACGCCGTCGTGATCAGCCGCGACGAAGGCGGCGGGCTCACGCTCGAGCAGGCCAAGTCGGTCGCTCGACGTCAGGCCGGCGGGATCGACGATGTGGACGTCGTGGCCGAGACGGAGGCGCACGAGGCGGCTCTCGCCGGCTACGAGCCCGACGCTCCGGCCGACGAGGACATTCCCTTCTGATGGACGTCGAGCTGCGCCCGGGCGATCAGGTCGAGACGCCGGATGGCCCGGGCGTGGTTCGCAACGTCGTCCGCACGGGTGGCGAGGTCACCACCATCCTCGTCGAGCTCGAGCAGGGTGAGAAGCTCGTCGACTACGAAATGCGGCCCTGGCGCGGGTACATGACGAACGACCTGCGCCCGGTGAACCCTCGACTCGTGTGAGGGTCGTCGGCCGGATCTGTCCCCACTGCCGGCAGTTCGTCGAGGGCGGCGAGCGACACGGCTGCATGTCCCCGGACCAGAAGCTCCGGCGTGACGTCTACGACGACCCGCGCTGGAAGGTCACCCGGCTCAACGTCCTGACCCGGGACGGCTTCCAGTGCGTCCTCTGTGACACGACCGGAGGCCCCTTCGTGGCTGACCACTCACCGGTCCCGCTGATCGCCCTGCTCCGCCTTGGGCGGGACCCCTTCGATCCCGCCGCATGCCGGACCCTCTGCCTCCCGTGCTCCGGCTCGAGCGACGGACCGCGAGCGAGCTCCGCATGATGTACGCCGGTCGCTGAGCAGACCCGAGCCGCATGCTGAACGCCGGTTGACGAGCGAGCACGAGCCCTCGCGGCGCGCATGCTGAACGCCGGATCTGAGTGAGCCTGAGCAGCGGCGGCACGGTAGCCCGCTCGCGTTTGGGCGATTCTGAGACCTCGGTCCCCGCGAAGAAGAAGAAGTAGAACAGCCCCCGAGTGGCGACCCCGAAACCTGAGAAGTGCAGGACTTTCTGGGTGTGACATTCTGGACTTCCCGTGCGCGGAGCCACCTGCGAAAGTCAGGACATGGCCCCAACGGACGAGGAGGTGAGAGCGATGAAGTGGACGATCCTGGGCGCGGTAGCGAGCGTGTTCTACGCAGCCCCACAGCTCGCGATCGTGCTGATCGTTAGCGCGTTCGTCGTCGGTGCGCTTCTGAGCGCGGCGCGATGAGAGCGCGCTTCTCGAGCCGGTGCGTGTGTGGTCTCCCGATCGAGAAGGGTCAGGAGATCAAGCGCACCGGCAAGCGGTGGGCGCACGTCGAATGCGCCCGCGACATGGATCCGCAGACGTCGGACCGTCGCACGACGACCGACGACGCGGAGTACCTGCGCGGCATGACCGAGGTGGCTGAGATCCAGGCGATCTCGGCGCCAGGGTCCGCGCTGCGTGAAGCCCTGTACCTCGAGATGGAGCAAGCGGCGTGGAGCCGCGGAGAGGACTACTGATGGAAGCGCCTGCAGTCAGAGCGCAGCGCCTCGGAGGGATGTTCTACGCAGCCCTGTTGAGACGCGGAGAGAACGAGCAGCTCGCGGACCTGATGGCGAGCGAGCTTGAGCTGAGGCTCCTGGAAGACCAGCGCCCCGCCGAGATGGTCGAGCGCGAGGTCGAGCAGGAGCGAGAGATCACGCCCCAGTCGTACCGAGCCTGATGCTTCCGACCTGGCTACAGATCGTGCTGGGCGTCCCTGTGGGAATCCTGTACGCAAGACGAGAGTGGAAGTACGCGAAGGAGGTGAAGCGATGACCGGATGGAGCCAGAGCGCAGCATCGGCGCTACTGCCGCGGCCGGCGAAGGTGTATGCCTGCGGCGGCACGACCCTGTTGGCCCAGGCGCGCTAGCGGGCGTTGGATCGCCTCGGGTGAAAGCGAGGCGGTCCTGTGTCCCCGAGCGAAGGAGGTGTTCATGTGGATAGCGAAGGCGTCAGCCTGCGTGGTCGTAGTGGCCTGGTTGCTCCCGTTCAGCGGAGGAGCCAGCGTCGTAGTCGCGATCGTGCTGGTGAGCGCCGGATGGCGGATCGCGAGGCGTCCGTGAATGTCGAGAAGTGCAGGACTTTCTGGGTGCAGAAAACTGGACTTCCCGTGCGCGGAGTCCCCTGCGAAGCTAAGGAAGTAGCCCCCACCAACCGGGTGCGGGCGCGAGATTGCGAGAGAGGAGGTACCAGATGGCACGGAAGATGACAGTGCAGCTCGAGCAGCTCGATTCCGAGCTCGACGCTTGGGAGATCGTGAGCGAGAACACGTCGTCCCCAGTGGCCCTGAGCCAGGCGAAGTTGCTTGCGAGGGCGGGAACGACAGTGCGCGTCACGATCGCCCCCTTCGTCAAGGCAGAGAAGGAGAGCGACGAGGACGAGAGCGCGGATGAGCCCGTGATCGAGGAGGGCGACGCCCCCGTCGAGATCGAGGACGAGTCCAAGACCAGCCGCCGCGGCAAGGCGGCGTAGCGCCACAGACGGGCGCGTCCTTCGGGGCGCGCCCGTTCTTTGCGTCTGAGCGACGGACCGAGCACCGCATGCTGAACGCCGGTGCCCAAGCGCCCCCGAGCAGAAGGCGCGCATGCTGAACGCCGGCGCCCAAGCGCCCCCGAGCACGGAGCGCGACGGCACCCAGGCGACCTAGCCAAACGGGGTGTGAGTCCTGGACTACCCGTCAGGCCCGTCACCTGCTAGGGAGTGGGATTGCGCTACCTGGACCTTCTGGGTGTGTCGAACCTGGACTTTCTGGGTGTGTGTCCTGGACTTCCCGTCAGGCCCGTCCAGTGGGAGAGTTTGGACATAGCCCGAAGCACCCAGCGGCGGGCGCGTCAGTAAAGGAGGGCCAGATGGCCCGGAAGATGACAGTAGAGCTCGAGCGCCTCGGAGCAGAGGGCGCGTGGGAATCGGTGCTGGCCGATTCAGCGACCCCAGCGGCGATCCGGCAAGCGAAACTGCTTGCGCGGGAGGGCGCGACCGTGCGCCTCACGATTACAGCTTTCGTGAAGCCGAGCCAGAGCGATTCTGAGACCGAAATCGACGAGAGCGATTCCGAGCCCGAGGTTGAGGCCGAGGTCGTGCAGGCGCCGGCGACCCGGCGTCGGAAGGCCGCGTGACTACCGCGCGCGTGATCTTCGCGATAGCGATTCTGCTAGCGATTCTGTACGCGATAACGCTGTAGATCGCAGAGCGGGCGCGTCCGAAAGGGCGCGCCCGTTTTTTTGGTCATGCGCCGGCCCTCCACCCCCCCTAACCCCCCACGCAGCGTCCCGAATCACAGGCGAGTTTTTCCCGGACCGACGTCCTGCTCGTCGCCGATACTCAGACCGTGGCAGCAACCAAGCGTGCTCCGAGGCGGAAGCCGGAGCCTGCGGACGCGGAGACGATGATCCGGGACCGGGTGAAGGAGTTCCGGCGTGTGCCTGCCGCCGATCTGCAGGACAACGACAAGAACTGGCGGACGCACCCGTACGCCCAGCGCCAGGCGTTGAGCGAGATCCTCGAGAAGGTCGGGATCGCGGGGGCGCTCCTGGCATACGAGTCCGAGCGGAACGGCGGCGCGCTTACGCTGATCGACGGCCATGCCCGACGCGAGGATCACGACGTCGACTGGCCCACGCTGATCCTCGACGTCGACGACGACGAGGCCGACATGCTGCTGCTGACCTACGACCCGATCGCGGGGCTGGCGACTATGGACCCAGACGCACTGCAGTCACTTCTCGACGAGAGCTCCGCCGGCACCCCGGGCCTCGAGGACCTGTTCCTCACGATGCGGCGGGAGGCCGCCGCCGAGCGCGGCGAGGAGTTCGAGGAGGAGCTCGAGGACGACGACGACAACGAGGGGCCCGCCGAGATGGAGCTCCTGCCCTTCGAGCACTACGACTACGTGGTCGTCCTCTGCCGATCGTCGTACGACTGGACCCAGCTCTCGGAGCGCCTCGGCCTCGAGCAGGAGGGCTTCACCCTTCGGGACGGCCGCAAGCGCAAGACCGGCCGGGGCCGGGTGGTCGACAGCTCTCGGATCCTCGAGATGCTGAAGTGAAGCTGTGCCCTCACTGCCGGGCCGAGCTCGCGGAAGGCGATCGGTGCGAGGACCGCGTGGCGTGCCGCCGTCGGCTCAACGCCAACACGAGGAAGACCCTCGCGCGGATGGCGACGGGTAAGTTCGTCGGGTTCAACCCGGAGCTGGCGTACAGGCAGGCGGAGAAGGGGCCGAGCTGAAGTGACCCAGCTCTCGTTCCCGGCGACCCGGATGAAGCAGTGCCGCTGGTGCCGGCACTGGAAGCCGGTGTCCGAGTTCGGGCGGCAGCGGAGGTCGCCCGACGGGCGCCAGCACATGTGCAAGGACTGCCTCGCCCGCAACTGGCGGAAGAACCACAACGTCGACCCCGCTCCGCCCGTGCGCCGCCGGGGGCTCTACGACCTGTTCGACGAGAAGCTCGACCTGATCGAGAACGCGGCGGTCCGGGGAGGCGACGTCATCGCCGCGATCGACCAGGTGCGAGCCGACCTCAAGCTGTGAACCTCGAGGTCGTCATCCTGAGCAAGGGCCGGTCGGAGACGATCCGGAAGCATTCGCTCTCGCTGTTCCCGTACGCGACGGTGGTGATCGACGAGGCGGAGCGAGGCGACTACGAGAACATCGTGCCCGAGGGCCAGCTGCTCACACACCCGTCGGTCGCCCCGTTGCCGGCGATCCGGAACTGGGTCCTCGACACCGTGAAGGCCGACTGCCTGGTCATGGCGGACGACGACGTGGTGGAGCTCAAGAATCTGGTCGGCTGGCGACCTCGGCCGTTCCGGGGCACACGGGGCGCCGAGATCTCGGAGGAGGTTCTCGTCACCGCCGCGCAGTGCTGCCTCGACTCGAAGATCGCCATGTTCGGCTTCAACCAGAACCCGCACCCGATGACCTTCAAGCCGTACGGCCCGCTGACCCTGAACAAGTGGGTCGGCTCCGTCTTCGGCCTGGTCGGCGACCACGGCCTGCGGTTCGACGAGGAGCTCCGGTTTCATCACGACATCGACCTCTGCCTGCAGTCGCTCGCCAAGCACCGGATCATCTGGCGGGACGACCGCTGGGCGTTCGTGAACCTCCGGCACAAGAACCGCGGCGGGCTCGCACTGACGAGGACCGAGCAGCACCGTCTCGATGCCCAGGCGCGGCTGAAGGGACGGTGGGGCCAGTACGTCGGCTTCAAGAGCTCGAAGATGTCGGTCCGCGCCGGGCTCAAGGGGAAGAACAGCTCCGTCTCGATGACGGTGGTCAGGGTGCCGCGCAAGTCGCTGAAAGGAGCCATGTGATGCTGCCCGCCGTCAACGAACGGACGACGTTCACGTACGCCCACCCGAACCGCGCAGCGGTTGCTCGAGGCGAGGCCGGCGATCTGCCGTGTGAGCGCGTCAGGCCCGGGATGATCAGGTCGTTCTGGTTGCCGAGCGAGGAGGAGCTCGCCGTACTCGTCGCCGGCGGCGTCGTCGAGATGGTCGTCTTCGCGGAGCCCATTCCGCCCGTCAGCCTGAACGCTCTGACACGCGTGCAGGCGAACGAGGAGTACGAGTGAGCTGGCGGGAGTGCGCGCTGGAAGGCATCGCCTTCTTCGTCGCGATGCAGGTGTTCGACGTCCATCCCGATCTGGGTGAAGGAATCGTTCTCGGGGCCGCCGCCGGCGTCATCGTCGGAGTGTTGGTTCGAGCAGCCCGCCGATACACTGGAACCGGAGACCGACGAGCTCGCCCCTAGATAAGGCGCCGCCGACGTCGGACTCCCGTGTTATGCCTGGAATGGGGTCTGCTAATAGGCGGGCCCCTTTCCATGCGTCATTTCAGCGTGACATACATGATCAAACTGGACTTCACTTCCCAGGTCACACCTGCGATACTCAAGCTATCTAGGGGCCCTCTCAAGAGGCAGCGCGACTGAAGCAGCCAGACGGAGAGGGAAGGCGTCTCTCATCGGCCCGAACCGAACCCGCACGACGATGGGGCCTCCGGAGCAGCTGCACCGCTCCCGAGCGAAGCTAAGGGTCTTGCACCTGAGAGATACCGCCGGCGTCAGCGGAGGACGCGACGTCGTGCGAGAGACCAAGTGCCAGTCCGGGTGGGTCCCCTAGATGTCGAGAATCCCACCGGTCGGCAGTCGAAGACTGTCGGGAATCTGATGAGTGTCCTCCAAAGCAAGGGCGGCCCGCAAGGGCCGTTGCTGCTGCTGAAGCGTTGACCGAGAGCTCGCCCGAAAGGGCAGGGAGTTCAAGAGCCGGGCCGGATCCACCGTGGCGACACGAGCGAGGTGGAAGCCGGAATCGCCCGGACGCCGGAGTAAGGCGGGCGGACCGGGAGACGTGGACGCGGAGCCCAGCGACCTCGGCCCTCAGCGCAGAGACGAGAATCACTGCCGCTCCCGATCGGCCGCGCAGCCGACGGGGACGGGAGCGATCGTCGTGATCGTTCCATACCTGCTCACCGGGTTCACCCGCTCTGGGTGAGCACCTATAGTGGTGGGCGGCATAGCACGGAAGGAGGTATCGAGTGGCGAAAACGCCACCGATCCTCGACTCTGATGGAGAGTCGAAGGGTCAGCCTCGGGTTCGGATAGTCCGAGGCTCGCAACTGCGGGGCGAGCAGATCACCTTCGTCGACAAGCACGCGCGCTTCCCGCGTGGGTGCCTGTCCCTGGTGGCTGGTCGGCCCAAGCAAGGCAAGTCGATGTTCGAGGCGTGGCTGGCGGCGGAGCTCACGAAGTCCGGCACCAACGTCTTCATCTCGAACGTCGAGGACCACCGCACGGCAACCCAGTGGCCGAGGCTGGCCGCGATGGGCGCCGTGAAGAACCGGCTGTTCTTCTGGCCGGGACGACCCCGGCTTCCTCGGGATGTCGATGACCTCGAGGAGATCGTCCGGTGGCACAAGATCGGCTGCGTCATCTTCGACCCGATCCGCAAGCACGTGATCGGGAAGAACGTCGCGGACGCGCTCGAGCCGCTCGCGGCGATGGCCGAGGCAACCAAGTGCGCTGTGGTGATGATCCATCACATCAACAAGCGCGCGAGCCGATCGGCGGATGCGATGGAGGCGTTCGGCGGCTCCCTGCAGGATTACGTCGGGACCGCGCGGGCCCTCTACGCCTTCGGGCCGGTCGGAGGCACCACGGAGTTCGAGACGCGAGTTCTCGCGCCGGCGGGCTCCAACGTCAAGATCGACGACACGGCTCTCGAGTTCTACCTCGACGGTGACGTCGAAGTCGAGCTCGAGGACGGGTCGGTGGCCGAGCCCGGTCGCCTGGTCTTCGTCTCGGACAAGGCGAGCTTCAACGCCGGGCACGTCGTCAGCTACACGGGCGGCCTCGGCTACGGCGACTCGTCCGACAACCCGGACAAGAAGCAGGCGGCGACGGAGTTCCTGATCCTCCTGCTGATGCACGGGCCGGTGGCGGCCCAGAAGGTGTTCGACAAGGCCGCCGAGCTGGGCGTGTCGAAGATGACGATGCGACGTGCAGCGGACGAGCTGGACATCGTGAAGAAGCGGCACGGGTTCGGTCAGGGCTCGTGGTTGTCGTGGAAGCTCCCCGACGACCATCCGGCGCTGAAGGCGATCCCGGCAGGTGCCGTGCCCATCCTCCCGACCGTCGACGACTCGGATGACTCCGACGACGATGGCGAGGACGAGGAGATCTGGTCGGGCCTGCAGGCGATCGTCGACCTCGGCTCCGAGGACGAGCCGTCCGAGGACGAGGACGAGATCGACGTGGCCCTCCGGAAGCTCCTGGGTGGAGGTGACGGCGATGAGTGACGACGAGCGTGCACCTGACCTTCTCGGTGAGGTGATCGCGTATCGGGCGTGGAACGTGAAGGGGACGCGCGAGCTTCCCCTTCTCGCTTCCGCCACCCACGCGGGCACGATCTGGTACCCGCAGCGGTGGACGTTCGCCGAGTGCAGCCGGGCTACGACCGACAAGCGGATGTGCCCAACGTCGGCGAACGACAAGGCCGGACCGGGAGTGCCGGGCGAGAGCTGCAGCTGTGGGCTGTACGCCGGGCGCGACCTCGACCACCTGGTCGATCTCGGGTACGGCCACTACCACTCCGACGCGCACCCGAGCTTCATCGGGGCCGTCGGACTGGCCGGGAAGGTCATCCCGGGCAGTCAGGGGTGGCGGGCGGAGAAGGGCCGGATCGTGACCCTCTACGTCCCGATCCACCTGTCCGAATGGGTGGTGCCGCTTCAGCGGTTCTACGGCGTCGAGGTGCTCCCTCGGAACACGTTCCTCAAGGAGAGCGAGCACAACGTCGAGGACCTGGCCCGCCGGATCAGAGGAGGGAGGTGACATGGACACCGGAATCGAGGAGGACTCGATCATCGTCGAGCCGGTAGAGGAGCCCTTCGAGGTCCCCGAGCCGGAGCCGGAGCGCAAGCCGGAGTCGGAACCGATCGTGGTGCCGGAGCCGGAGAAGGTCCCGGCGGGACGATGAGGGCTGCTCACCAGCCGGAGGCGTTCGGGATCGTGCTCAGCCCGGACGAGATGGACGTCATGGTCGAGGTGTTCCGGATGCACGTGCGCGACTACGAGGTCGACGAGCAGCGCGAAGAAATGCTCGCCGGCCTCGAGGAGGCGTACAAGGCGTCGGGACGAGAGATCGCCGGCGGCCGCAGTATCGGCATGGGCTTCATGCTCGATGCAGGCGGGACCGTCGTGATCGACGATGACGACGATGAAGACGGCGGCGCAGCCGTCGTCGGCGAGGAGGTGTAGTGCCGACATTCAGCAACCTGACGACGCCGGGCGGCTTCAAGAACGGTGAAGTCGCCTCGGCGTTTCAGAAGGCGATCCGTAGAGGCGAGGAGCGGGAGGCGATCTTCTGGGCCACCGAGCTCGACCTGGCCGGCTACGGCAACTACGTGTGGAAGCGGATGCGGGTGATCGCGTCCGAGGACGTCGGGATGGCCGACCGCGACCTGACCGTGACGATCCGGTGTCTCTACGAGAACTGGAAGGAGTCACGCAAGGGCGACCAGTACGTGCCGTACGCGGGCGGGAAGCTGTTCTTCATCCACGCGATCATCGCGCTTGTCCGGGCCGAGAAGTCCCGGATGATGGACCACGCGCTGATGGTGTTCTACGAGGGCGACCGGGAGGCGATGGGGTTTGAGATCCCGGACCACGCGCTCGATCGCCACACGGGCCGCGGCCGCAAGATGGGCCGTGGTCAGGAGCACTTCTTCGAGGAGGGCGCGCAGCTCGGGAACCGATCCAAGCTGCCCGATCCCTACGAGGAGGAGGGTCGGGCGAACCGGACGGCGAAGGAAGAAGCCGCGAAGTTCGCTCAGGCAGAGCTCACGGTCTAACGACCGTGCTGACGCCCCCGCCGGGCTCGAGGCCGCACTCGAGGGACGGCGGGGGCGTGAGCAGGATGGTCCTGCTCTGCAAGGAGGTGATCGAATGGCTGTAACAGCCAAGAAGGTCGCTCCCGCGGGCCCGGACCGAGGGTCGAAGCTGACTCTCGCGTTCGGGATGGTGTCGGTCCCGGTGCGCTACAAGCCCGTGACCGAGACGAAGCGGCCGGTTTCGGCGACGCTCATGTGCCCTGAGCACGGGCCGTCGTTGAAGCAGCACTACAAGTGCTCGCAGGACACGCCTGACGAGCACGAGATCGAGAAGTCGGAGATCGTCAAGGGCTACCCGCACCCGGACGACTCGAGCAAGCTGGTGGAGGTCGACCCGTCGGTCCTCGAGGAGTTCGCCGAGAGCCGGACCGGGATGGCGACCATCACGAAGACGGTGGACGTCGACGAGATCGACCCCGCTTTCTTCGACAAGACGTACCTCGTGTGGCCGGATGCCGGCGGCGAGGCTGCGTTCGACCTGCTCTCCATCGCGCTCGCGGAGGACAGGCGGGCGGCGGTCGTGACGACGCCGCTGGGCAAGCAGACCCGGATGATGGTCTTCCGGTGGAGCGAGGAGCTCGAGTGCGTGCTCGCGCACGTTCTCTCGTTCACCTCGCAGCTCCGGCTGGCTGACGTCGAGAAGGTCCAGAGCTCGACGCGGAACCGGGAGGCACCACCGTCGGATCAGGTGGCGCTGGCGAAGCAGCTCCTCGCGTCCATCCACGGCGAGTTCGACGCCGAGGAGGTCGAGGACACGTACACGCCGCTCGTGCACGACGCGATCCGTCAGGTCGCCAAGGGCGACAAGGTGATCTCGAGGAAGGCCGAGGAAGCGCCGGCCACCGGGACCGCCGACCTCATGGCGGCTCTGCAGGCGAGCGTCGAGGCGGCCAAGCCGGTCAAGAAGACGGCGCGCAAGAAGGTCCCGGCGTGAACGGCGACGTCGTTCACATCGACCCGACGGGCGGCCGCAAGACGGTCGCCCTGCTGGTCGTCTTCGACAGGCCGATCGACGAGGACGTCGCCGAAGGGCTCATCTGGGAGGTCGAGGATGCGCTCAAGGAGGCGATCTCGGAGGACGGCAACCTCGAGGTCGTGGTCGAGCACTTCAACATGCCGCGCGTCGGCAAGCTCATCACGGACCACGCAACCATCCTCGTGGCACTCCCGGAGATGCCGGATGCCAAAGACGACCCTGACGAGTAGGTACGAGTGGCCGAAGCCGACCATCTGGGCCGACGACGGCTACTCGTGGATCCAGGAGGTCGCCGAGCACAAGCCCGAGTGGAAGGCGGTCCCGTCCTGGGGCCGCGACGGGTGGGACCTCGGCGACTGGCCGTTCGTGATCGTCATGCACCGCGACGCCGACACGTTCGACGTGCTGACGTTCGTCGAGGGTGACATCACGATCCTGCAGTTCGAGACGAAGGAGGGACGCGACGCGGAGACAGACCGGATCGCGCTGTTCTACTGGCTCAATCGCAGCGAGCCGTGGGCCGAGGGCGTGACGCCCGAGGCGATCCCGGAGCACCTGCGCGGGCCGTACTCGAGCGAACGGAGGTGATGCCGGTGGACGAGCTGATCACGCCCCCGGTGCGGTTCCCGTACGACCGGGACGATGAGACGTTCAAGGTTCACGACGTCGTGTATTGCGAGGGCACCAGCGCAATCATCGGGGACGTGATCCGGGTGGACGAAGACGGCGTTCGGATCCAGTGGCGACTCGCCATTACGACCGAGCAGCCGGAGGACCTGGTGCTCTGCGAACGACCCAGCGCGGCGTCACCTTGCGACCCGCGACTGGAACCGCGCGAGGCGTAGACCCTCTGCCACCCCGCCCGACTGTGGTGCGGGCGGGGTGGGAGCGGCACCAACGCCGTTCCGGAAGGAGGTGCCGATGGTCACCGGACTGAAGGTGGTCGTCACAGGCAAGATCCCCGGCGAGTCGAGGCAGACGGCGGAAGCCAAGCTGCGGACGGCCGGGGCGCTCGTCCAGTCATCGGTCACGGCCACGACGGACGTGCTCGTGACTGGCGCGAACGTGGGAGCCACGAAGCTGAAGAAGGCTCAACAGCTCGGGGTTTCCATCGTAGGCTGGGAGGACGTGTTTACAACGGCCTCTCCGGCTGCCTCGGGCAAGCCGTCGCCCTCGGCCTCATCCGCACCTACGCCGGCATCGGCGGCCCGCATCTGGGCTCCCATGCTCGCGCAGGCGGGTGAACTGCCGACGGGTGAGGGCTGGCTGTACGAGGTGAAGTGGGACGGCATCCGAGGTGTCGCGACGGTGGGCGAGTTGGCCGTCACGATCCACTCGCGCTCCGGCAAGTCGGACCTCACCGAGAGGTTCCCGACCGTGGTTGGGGAGCTCGAGAACCTGCCGCCCTGCGTCCTGGACGGTGAGCTCGTCGCTCTCGATGGGAACGGCGACGCGAGCTTCCAGGAGCTCCAACTCGGCAAGGGGTCGACGCGGTACATCGTGTTCGACCTGCTCGAGCTCAACGGAACGCCGCTGGTCAGCCTTCCGTTGATCGCTCGGCAAGAGGCGCTCGTGACGGTCCTCGCGCACGCAACCGGGAACGTCGTGTCCCAGTCGCCCGTGTTCGAGGACGGCAGGAAGCTCCTGGATCACATCGAGGCTCGCTCGATGGAGGGCATCGTCGCCAAGAGGGCGAAGTCGGCCTACCTCGAGGGACGCCGCGACTCGTCGTGGGTGAAGGTCAAGGTCCGCAACGAGCAGGAGTTCGTGGTCATCGGCTACACGCCGGGAGAAGGTTCCCGCGCGTCGACGTTCGGCTCGCTCATCCTCGCGGTGAACGTGATCAACGAGACGCACGGCGGCGTGGAGCTGACCTACTGCGGGAAGGTCGGGACCGGGTTCGACCAAGGGCTGCTCGAGGAGGTCTGCGAGCTGTTCGTCACCGATGAGGTGCCGAAGCCGCCCGAGGTTCCCCGCGACGTGATGAAGGAAGCGATCTGGGTGCAGCCGTTCGTGGCCCAGGTCGCCTTCCAGCGGTGGACCGAGGACGGCCGCCTCTGGCACCCGGCGTTCCTCGGCGTCCGCGAGGACAAGGAACCCGAGGAGGTGACGAAGGAGACGTGAGCGTCCCTCGGTGCTGGGCATGCGGGCACCCGACGGGACCGCCGGAGCGGCCGTTCGCGGCCGCTACCGGTCGGACCCGGTGGGGCCGGAGGTGGTGCGGCCGCGGGCTGTGCTTCCTCAAGATCGCTTGGGCCCAGTGGTGCGAGCGATGAACGAGAGAGAACGCGACGAGCTGCGTCGGAGGATCGACGCGGCTCGTCGCGAGCAGATCAAGACGATCGAGTGTGTCGGGTGCGGGAAGCCGGTTCCGAGGATCTCGGACCGAACCCGGTTCTGCAGCCGGGCCTGCGCGAACCGCACCTGGCACAGGAGGATGGACAGGAAGGAGACCGAATGAACTACGGACCAGTGATGCAGGCGATCACCGCGGCGCAGGAGAAGCTCGACGAGCAGAAGCCGCACACGGCCGGAGTGCTTGCCACGATCGCGCTCGCTCGGGCAACCCTCGAGCTCGCGAAGGTGAACGAGCAGGTCGGACTGGTGATCCAGCGCAGCAACAACTTCCGATGAAGGAGCTCTGAGATGCAGACGTACTACCTCCCGGACGCGGAGGGCCGGCCGTGGCAATACGACCGGCTCGCCACCGTCTCGGACACGACGACTGGCTACGACATGATCATCGAGCGGGTGACTCCGCCGCCGGCGATCATGGACAACGCCTGTTGGTACCGGATCACGGTGCACTCGCCGGAAGGCGGGTCCTCGATCGCCAGCATGACGTCGAAGACGCTCCGGACCGACGGTGCGGGCATCCGGTTCAAGGACCGCCTCGAGAGCGGCCCGGCGCAACCGCTCGAGCCGGACGTCGAGCGGGTTCTCCGGACCGCCTGACATACATGCTCAACCCGCGTACCCGCGCCGGGTGAACACCTATACTCGAGCCACGAAGGGAGGTGAACTATGTGGAAGATGCTTCTCGCAGCGAGCGTGATCGGGCTCCTGCTCGTGTCCTCGGCTTCGGCGGTGATCAGGCCGAATCCAGGCCCGAAGACGTACGGCACGTACGGCACGAGCCAGTGGGTCAAGGGCTTCAGGGCCCAGCCCAACCCGATCCGCGAGTACAAGCTCAACCTGAACCACTCGGTTCGATAGATCCGGGCATCGCCGCCGCGATTGACGTCGTTGCTGCGGCGAGGCTGTACAACGGGTAACTGGGAGCCCCTGGACCTTCGGGTCCGGGGGCCCCTTTTTTGTGCCCGACCGTCGTATGGCCGATACTCCGTCTCGTGGCAACTCCTCCGAACGTCACGGACGAGACTCGTGAGCTCGTCCGGCGCCGGAAGCGATCCATCGCCCAGGCGATCCTCGCCGGCGAGGAGATCGGCACCCAGGAGCTCCTCAGCTTGCACCGACTCGAGGTCGCGATCCAGAACGCGGACCTCGTGAAGTCGATCAACGAACGCTCGAGAAAGGTCCGTCATGGCGACAGCGGGACGAAAGCCCAAACCGGCAGCTCAACGCCGACGCGAGGGAAAGGCCGGACACCGGCCAATCAAGGAGGCGTGGGACGCGCGCGGCTGCGGGCCGCCCCCTGACTACCTCACCGGATACGCCCTCGAGTTCTGGGAGGGCACGATCCGGTCCCTCGAGAAGGTGGGCTCGCTCGACCTGGCCGACCGGCCGGTCCTCGAGACGTGGGCGGCGGCGTACGACCGCTTCCGGACCGCGCTCGCGATGATCGAGGAGGACGGGCTCGCGGCCTACGGGTCGATGGGGCAGGCGGTCCTCCACCCGATGATGGACGTGGTTCGTGAGTCTCAGGCCACGGTGCTCAAGATCGCTGCGGAGTTCGGGGCAACGGCAGCCGCTCGTGCCCGCATCGACGTCGCTCGTCACC
>Ga0210380_10000571_pt1 | contig 16035 bp, 10 predicted proteins | sample PLM4_5_coexredo_FD_155476 | JGI IMG/M metagenome (GOLD analysis project Ga0210380, IMG submission 155476) | Groundwater sediment microbial communities from an aquifer in East River, Colorado, USA - PLM4_5_coex redo | ecosystem: Environmental > Terrestrial > Soil > Riparian zone | place: USA... | reverse complement strand
TGGCCCCTATCTGCGCTTCTACAACCACCGGCGTCCACATGCGAGCCTCGGTCGGCGCTCCCCGTGGATGCGTTTCCAAGAGGCTGCCTAGGATGAACAACCTCTTTGACATTCACATCTAGGTCGGGTTATTCGCGCATGCTGGGGCGCGTGAGCCGCCGGCCCTCGTCCTGCGCGGCGCGCGTGGGATCACGCTGCTCCAAGCGGCGCTCGGGATCACCGCGTCGCCGGCGGCTGACCACGAACAGACTCACGGCGATCGCGGTCGCCACGATGGTGATGAAGGCCGGAAACAGCTCGAACAACAGCATGTCGGGGATCGTCAGGGCCTGTGGGCCACGCGAGTTCTGGCGGAGGGAGAGGGATTCGAACCCCCGATACCCTTTCGGGTACAACGGTTTTCAAGACCGCCGCCATCAACCACTCGGCCATCCCTCCGCTCGGGCGGTTCGGCGCGCCTTATTGTCGCGTGATCCTCTCGAGGCCGTCCATGTACGGCCGTAGGGCCACGGGAATGGCCACCGATCCATCGGCTTCCTGACCGTTTTCGAGAATCGCGATCAGCGTTCGGCCCACCGCGAGGCCCGAGCCGTTGAGTGTGTGGACATGTTCCGCCTTGCCAGACCCCCCGTCGCGGAACTTGATGTTCGCGCGCCTAGCCTGAAACGCCTCGGTGTTGCTGCAGGATGAGATCTCGCGGTAGGTCTGCTGGCCAGGCAGCCAGACCTCGATGTCGTAGGTCTTCGCCGATGCAAAGCCCATGTCGCCCGAGCACAGGAGCACGGTGCGATACGGCAACTCAAGCCGCTTGAGCACCTCCTCGGCGTTGCCCGTCAGCCGCTCGAGTTCGGCATACGACTGGTCGGGCGTCGTGAACGCCATCAACTCCACCTTGTCGAACTGATGCTGTCGGATCAACCCGCGCACGTCGGCGCCATAGGAGCCGGCTTCGCTGCGGAAGCACGGCGTGTAGGCGGTGTAGCGGCGCGGCAGCTGGCGTCCGTCGAGGATCTCGCCACGATGCATGTTCGTCAGCGGCACCTCCGCGGTGGGCACCATGTAGAGGTCCCAGTCGCCCGCGATCTTGAAGAGGTCGGCTTCGAACTTCGGCAAGTTACCGGTGCCGGTCAGCGACGCGGTGTTGGCCATGAAGGGCGGTTCGACCTCGGTGTATCCGTGCTCTTTCGTGTGCAGGTCGAGCATGAAGTTGATGAGAGCGCGCGCCAGCCTCGCGCCAATGCCGACGAGCACCGTGAAGCGCGCGCCGGCGATCTTCGTGCCGCGCTCGAAGTCGATGATGCCAAGCGCAGGCCCGAGATCCCAGTGCGCCTGGGGCGGGAATGCAAACGTGCGCGGGGTGCCGACGCGTCGCACTTCGGCGTTGTCAGCAGCGGACTTCCCCACCGGGACACTCGCATTGGGAATGTTCGGAATGAGCAGTAGTCCTCGATTCCGGCGCTGCTCGACCCCGTCGAGCTCGACGCTCAACTGCTTGATCTGCTGCGCGCGCACACGATTCGCCTCTTGAATCGGCGTGGTGTCGACCCCCTGACGACGCGCACTCGCCACCTGGTCTCCCGAAGCGTTCTGCTCACGTTTGAGCCCTTCGATTTCGGGGAGAAGCCGTCGCCGACGGGTTTCGAGCGTCGCGAGATCCTCGAGTTCGGCGGTCATGTCGATGCCGCGGGCGCCGAGCGCGGCGCGTACCGAGTCGAGATTGTCGCGAAGAAATGCGGGATCTATCATCGTGGATCGCGGGCGGGTTCATCCTACAACAGCGCTCTGCTACGATCACCCCATGACTGGTACGATTCGAAAGGCGGTATTCCCTGCCGCGGGTCTCGGCACGAGATTCCTCCCCGCCACCAAGGCGCAACCCAAGGAAATGCTCGTGCTGGTGGACAAGCCGGTCATTCAGTACGGCGTCGAAGAGGCCGTTCTGTCGGGCGTCGACAACATCGTCATCGTGACGGGGCGCGGCAAGAACGCGATCGAGGATCACTTCGACGTCGCAGTGGAACTCGAGAGCTATCTCGAGCAGCGAGGCAAGACGGCGCAACTCGAGGAAGTGCGGAAGATTACCGAGCTTATCAACGTCTCCTACGTCCGCCAGGGCGAGCCCCTCGGCCTCGGGCACGCGGTGCTCGTCACGAAGAACCTGATCGGCGACGAACCCTTCGCCGTCATTCTCGGCGACGACGTGATCGACGCGAACCCACCCGCGCTCAAGCAGATGATCGAGGTGTTCCATCGGGTCGACGGCCCCGTGCTCGCCGTCGAGCGCGTGCCGCCCGAGGACGTCTCGAGCTACGGTATCGTGAAGATCGACGAATCGGCAACCGGGCTGGGCCGTGGCGTCCATCGCATCAGCGACCTCGTCGAAAAGCCCAGGCGTGAGGACGCGCCGTCGAACCTGGCGATCATCGGCCGATACATCCTCACGCCGGACATCTTCACGGCCCTAACGGCCACCGGACGCGATCGAACGGGCGAAATCCAGCTGACCAACGGGCTTCGTCACCTGCTGAAATCACGGCCGATCTACTGTTGCGAAATCGACGGAGTCCGGCATGACACCGGCAACAAGCTGGGCTTCTTGAAAGCGCTGGTGTACTTCGCGCTGCGACGGCCAGACCTGGCCGAGCCCTTCCGCGAGTACCTGGAATCGCTGGACCTGACGGTCAAGGCCGGCTCGCGCGGGTAGTCCTATTCCTTCGACGGCGTCGAGGCTGCGTTCCCGGCCGGTGCGGGTCCCGGTGTCGCCGAATCCGTCTTCGAAGAGCCGCTCGTATCGGCTGAGGCGGTGTCGGCCTTGGGGCCGTCCGCCTTCGCGCCATCCGCATTCGCGCCGTCGGTCTTGGTGCCGTCGGTCTTGGCGGATGCCGACGAGTCCGACTTTCCCTTCTGGGCGTAGTCGGTCACATACCATCCCGTGCCCTTGAACTGGATCGCCGGCGACGAGGCGAGTCGCTGAACGGGGCCCTTGCCGCACAGCCTGCATGCGTCCGGCGGCCCGTCCGAGAATTTCTGGATGACCTCGAATCGCCGACCGCACGCGTCGCAGAGGTACTCGTAAAGCGGCATCCTCTTACTCCAGAACGGTGTCGGATCCGTTGGTCAGCAGCAGTCTCCTGAGCGCGAAAAACGGCGCGCATCCCTTGCCGAGCAGCGCGTCGTGGAAGCCCCGTAGCGAGAATCGGGCGCCTTCCTGCTCCTTGAAGTCGCGCCGCAGCTTCAGGAGCATCAGCTTGCCCACCGAGTACACGAGGTAGGTCGGGTCGAACGTGCCGCGCTCGGCTTCGCGCCTGGCGCTCGGCTCCTCGAGAAACGCTTCATCGCGGAAGAACCGCATCCCCTGCTCGACCGACATGTCTTCGCAGTGCAGGCGGATGCAGACGACGAATCGCGCGAGACGAACCAGCGCCTCAGCGAGCTGTCCCAGCCTGATTGTGGGATCGTTCCGGCGAAACCCCGCTTCGATCATCATCTGCTCGCAGTAATGCGCCCACCCCTCGACCATGGAGGCCGGGGCGAACAACGTGGACTTGCGGACCTTCGAGTCCACCTGCCGCAGATGCTGGAAGTGCAGGAAGTGCCCGGGGTACACCTCGTGCATCGAGATGGTCCACAGGGTCGGGAAGTTGAAATCGCGCATGTGCTCTTCCTGCCGCTCGGGAGGCCAGCTGCGATCGACGTCGGTGAGGTAGTAGTAGGCGCGAGTCGCCTTCGTCTCGAACGGACCCGGCGTCCACATCGACGCAAACGTCCAACGGAAGAACTCAGGCGTCGGTGCGACCACGACGGGCTCTGCGGCCGGCACCGTCACGATCGCTTGGCGCTGCAAGAACTCTTCGAGCTCCTTGACCTGCGCCTGCGCGGCCGGCACCGCGTCGCCCGGCGCGGGGTGGTCGTTCTTGGCGGCGCGCCACGCCGCACCGGGGTCTCCCCCGTTGAGCCGGCCCGCCACCTGACGAAATTCCTCCTGCGTTTCGTGCAGCTCGCGCAGCGCGATGGCCAGCAGGCGTTCGGCCGAGAGCGTGATGCCTTCGTCGAGCTTGAGCTTCTTTTCGAACTTCTCCCGGCCAAGGCGGAACGACGCTTTCGCACGAGGCGCGAGGTCGGTCTCGAGGTACGAGATGTAGGCCTTCACGGCGGTCGACGCCTCTGTCGACGTATCCGCCAGGTCGCCCAGGATGTGCAGGTCGTCGAGGGTGGACAGCGCGCGAGGCAGGTCGGAATCGATGAACTTCAGGATGCCGCGCCAGCTCTCGAGCCCCGTCTTGACGAACATGCCCGGGCATTCCTTGATGTTGTCGCGCGCCGACTGGATCAGTCGCGGCACCTGACGCAGCTTGGAGACGATTCGGCGAGCCCGCTCGGCCTCTGACGCGTAGCCGAAGAGCGTCTGGCCCGCCAGACTCGTGCCGACGATGTCCGCATAGAGCTGTGGGCTCCTTTCCCAGGTGCGCACCTCCTCGAACTCGAACATCCGGGCCTCGATGTTCGAGGCGACAATCGGGTGTTCGATCTGTTCGACAGGGGGCAGGGCGTGGGGATCGATCTGATGCAGGCGCCTGCCGAATCCCGACAGGGTGCGGACGTGGGCGTCGACGCCGCTCCGACTCAGATCCTCGAGCAGGTCGTCATGCAGGTGAGTGCCGTCAAGGGTCGCCTGCGTGGGTGACACCTCATGGAGATACGCGAGGTAGTCGTCGACAAAATGAGGGAACGGCTCCGACAGGTGCATGCGATGTCATGTGTGGCGCTCAATTCGGGGAGCGCGCATCCCGCAATGGTACAATAATCGACCGACCGCCTCTGATGTCCGGCACGCTGTACGTTGTCGCGACCCCGATTGGCAACCTCGAGGACATCACGCTGCGCGCGCTGCGCATCCTCCGCGAAGTGGCCGTCGTCGCCGCAGAAGACACGCGACGCACCGCACGCCTACTCGGCGCACACGGCATTGCCACTCGAACCATTAGCTTCCACGAGCACAACACTCGAGCCCGGCTGCCCCACTTGCTGGCGCGCCTGGCCAATGACGAGAGCATTGCACTCGTCACCGACGCCGGGACGCCCGGGATCAGCGATCCCGGCCTCGAGCTGGTCCAGGCCTGTATCGAACGGGGATTCCCGGTTGATCCCATCCCGGGCGCCAGCGCACCGTTGGTCGCCCTGATGGCGTCTGGACTACCGATGCTTCCATTCACCGTATTTGGGTTCGCGCCGCATAGGTCAAAAGACAGAATTAGGTGGCTGTCAAGTGTTTCGAAGACACTGCATACATTTTCATTCTTTGATTCTCCCCTTCGGATCCACGCGACGATGGTTGAAGCAGGCCAATATTTGGTCAATAGACAGATAGTGGTCGCGAGAGAGCTCACTAAGAGCCATCAGGAATTTGTGAGAGCCGCCGCAGGGAGCCCATTATTTGGTCATATAACCTCGAAAGGGGAGGTCACGGTGATAGTTGGCCCAGCCGCCAACCCTGAGACCGAAGCTAGGCGCCTGCCAACGGACGCCGAAGTGGTCCATGAATTCGGTCAATTAACAGATCCTGACCTGTCACGCCGTGAAAAGACACGACTAGTCGGGACGCAACTTGGCGTATCACAACGATTCGTCTACGAAGCTCTCGAGCGAGGCTTTAAAATGGGTCGTTCAACAGAATGACGCCACTTAGGCCTTTGCCAAGCCAACCTGACGTCCACGCAGTCATCCTGGCAGCCGGTCAGGGGACCAGGATGAAATCTCGCCTGCCGAAGGTCCTCCACCATGTGGCCGGCCGGCCGATGATCGAGCACGTCCTCGGCACAACATTAGGCCTGTCACCCAAATCGATCGTCATCGTCGTCGGTCACGGCGCTGATACAGTCGAGCGCCAGGTAGGAAACCGAGACAAGCTGACGTTTGTCCGCCAGGAACCGCAAATCGGCACCGCTCACGCGCTACGACAAGCGGAGCCGGTCCTGGCCGGCCTTTCAGGGACACTGGTTCTCCTGGCTGGCGACGTGCCCCTGTTGGCCACCGCAACCCTCCGCAGGCTGATAGAGGTGCACCGTCAGGCCGGGGCGGCCGCAACCGTGGTCACGGCAATCGTGGACCGCCCCTACGGATACGGGCGGATCCTGCGCGAAGACGGCCGGATCGCTCGTATCGTGGAGGAACGGGACGCGTCGGCCGACGTTAGACAGATCCACGAGATCAACAGCGGAATTTATGCCTTCGATCTCGACCCTTTGTGGGACGCCTTGCGAGCCATCGCGTCTCAAAACGCGCAGAGCGAGTACTACCTGACCGACCTCGTCGATATCTACCGGCGGAGGGGGTTGCCGGTGGAAACCCTGACGATCGAGAACGCCGCGGAGGCCCGCGGCATCAACAGCCGCTCGGAACTGGCGGAAGTGAGCAGAATCGTGAGACAGACGAAGAACGAAGAGCTGATGGCCGCGGGGGTGACGCTCATCGACCCCGCTACTACCTACATCGACGAGTCCGTCGAGATCGGCGCCGATACGGTGATACACCCGGGTGTGGCCATCGAGGGACGTACGAAGATTGGCTCGGCGTGTGAAATTCAGGGAAGCGTCCGCATCCGGGACACAGAAATTGGCGACCGCGTCACCATTCGCAACTTCTGCCTGATTGTTGGTGCACGGGTTGCAGAGGGAGCGTCTATCGGCCCGTTTGCGCACCTCCGCCCCGAGACCGACATCGGCGAAGGCGCACGGGTCGGTAATTTCGTGGAGCTCAAGAAGACCGCGCTCGGTCCGGGCTCAAAAGCCAATCATCTGACGTACCTCGGCGACGCCACGATTGGAGCGAAGGTCAATATCGGCGCGGGCACCATCACGTGCAACTACGACGGCGCTCGGAAGCACCCGACGGTGATCGAGGACGGGGCGTTCATCGGGAGCGACACTCAGCTGATTGCTCCGGTTCGAATCGGCAAGGGCGCCTACGTCGGTGCCGGCTCGTCGATCACCGAGGACGTCCCGGCCGGCGCGCTGGGTATCGCGCGCGGCCGGCAGTCGAACGTGGAGGGGTGGGCTGAACGAATGAAGCCCCCGTCGACGGATCGAGACGAGAGCTGAGGGCGGAAATACGACGAGGGCAGGGGACGCAACAATGTGCGGAATCATCGGATACATCGGTTCGAAACCAGTCGTGCCGGTCCTCATCGAGGGCCTGCGGCGGATGGAATACCGCGGCTACGACTCGGCGGGCGTCGCGGTGGTCAGCCCTGAGGGCATCTCGCTGCGCCGCTCGGCGGGCAAACTCGCCAACCTGGAGAGCGCGATCCGCGCCGAACCGGTCACCGGCCTCTACGGGGTGGGCCACACCCGCTGGGCCACGCACGGGCGCCCGACCGAAGAGAATGCCCATCCCCACCGCGACTGCACCGGCCGCATCGTCGTCGTGCACAACGGCATCATCGAGAACTATCTCGACCTGAAGAAGGAGCTGCAGGCGCAGGGGCACGTGTTCAAGACCGAAACCGACACCGAAATCGTCGCGCACCTCGTCGAGCGGGAGATGCGGGACGACGGCCTGGAGAACGCGGTGCGACGGGCGCTGATCTACATGCGCGGAATGTTCGCGATCGTCCTGGTCTCGGTGGAAGACCCCGAGAAGATCGTCGCGGTGCGCAACGGGCCGCCGATCGTCGTCGGTCTCGGCCAGGACGAGTTTTTCGTGGCCTCGGACATCCCGGCAATTCTCGCGCACACCCGAGACGTGGTCTTCCTGGGCGACGAGGAGATGGCCATCATCACCCGGTCGGGCGTGCAGTTCACCGACTACGCCGGACGCGCCGTCTCGAAGACGACGCAGCGCGTGCTGTGGGATCCAATCGCGGCCGAAAAGGGCGGGCACAAGCACTTCATGCTCAAGGAGATCTTCGAGCAGCCGACGGCGGCGCGCGACACCGTTCTTGGACGGGTTTCGCTCGACCGCGGCGAAGTCATGCTCGAGGAGCTCAACATCGGGGCAGACACGTTCCGGTCGCTCCAGAAAATCACGATCCTCGCCTGCGGCACGTCGTGGCACGCCGGGCTCGTCGGCAAGTTTCTCATCGAGGCGCTGGCGCGGCTGCCAGTCGAGGTTGACTACGGCTCCGAGTATCGGTACCGAAGCCCCCTGGTTGCGTCAAACGAACTGACGATCGTCATCACGCAGTCTGGCGAGACCGCTGACACGCTCGCGGCGCTGCGGGAAGCGAAACGGCGCGGCGCGCACAGCATTGCCATCTGCAACGTCGTCGGCAGCATGGCGACGCGCGAAGCCGAAGGCACCGTCTACACCCACGCGGGACCGGAAATCGGCGTCGCCTCGACGAAGGCGTTCACTTCGCAACTCGTGGCCCTGCACCTGCTGGCGCTCTACATCGCGCAGGCGCGGGCCACGCTCACGCCCGAGCAAATTCGGGGGCACATCGAGGAACTGCTGCATCTACCGCAGACCCTCGAGCGGGCCATCAAGATGTCGGCGGTCATGGAAAAGGTGGCCGAGCGTTTCCACGCCCGGACCGACTTCCTCTTCCTGGGACGCGGCATCAACTACCCGATCGCGCTCGAAGGCGCGCTGAAACTCAAGGAGATTTCGTACATCCACGCCGAAGGCTATCCGGCGGGTGAAATGAAGCACGGGCCCATCGCGCTCATCGACGAGCACATGCCGGTCGTGGCCATCGCGCCGGACGACCACGTGTTCGAGAAGATGGTCGGCAACGTGCAGGAGGCCAAGGCTCGCGGTGGCTCCGTGATCGCGCTCACGACGGAAGGAGACTCGCGGATGGCCGCGGTGCTCGATCCCGCGAGTGACGTCGCCGTACAGCTGCCAGCGACTTCGGCGCTGCTCACGCCGGTCATCATGACCATTCCGCTGCAGTTGCTCGCGTATCACATCGCCGTACGTCGGGGATGCGACGTGGATCAGCCGAGGAACCTCGCGAAGAGCGTCACGGTAGAATAGGCGTCTGGATCTCCTCTCCGCGCTGAACCCCGAGCAGCAGGACGCCGTCGTCCATACCCATGGCCCGCTGCTCATTCTCGCCGGCGCAGGGTCGGGCAAGACCCGCGTCATCGCGCACCGCATCGCCTATCTGATCAGCGAAGGCGTGGCCGACCCCGGCCGCATCCTCGCGGTGACCTTTACCAACAAAGCGGCCGAGGAGATGCGCACGCGTGTCGAGGCGCTGCTCGGCCGCGATTGCCGCCGGATGTGGATTTCGACGTTCCACGCGCTGTGCGCGCGGCTGCTTCGGCGCGAAGCGCCGCACATCGGCCTCTCACGTGACTTCGTCATCTACGACTCGACCGACCAGCTGACCGTGATCAAGCAGGCGCTCCGCGAGCTCGGCGCCGACGACACCGCGGTGCAGCCCCGGGCGGTCTTGTCGCGGATCAGCCACGCGAAGAACCGCATGGACGGCCCCGACGCCTTCGAATCCGGCGCGTGGAATCCGCGCGAGGGGCAGGTCGGCAAGCTGTACGAGGCCTATACCAGGGCCTTGCGAGAGGCCAACGCGCTCGACTTCGACGACTTGCTGCTCAAGTCGGTCGAGTTGCTCGAAAAAGTCGAGGCGGTCGCGGACCGCTACAGCGACATGTTCCAGTTTCTGATGGTGGACGAGTACCAGGATACGAACCGGCCGCAATATCTGCTCATCCGCCGGCTCGCCACCACGCATCGCAATCTCTGCGTCGTCGGCGACCCGGACCAGTCGATCTACAAATGGCGGGGCGCCGACCTCAGGAACATCCTCGATTTCGAACACGACTTCTCGGAAGCCCACGTCGTGCGGCTCGAGCGGAACTACCGCTCGACCCAGGTGATTCTCGATGCCGCCTCCGCCGTCATCGCCCAGAACCGAAACCGGAAGGAGAAGCGCCTCTACACCGACCGTGCGGGCGGGGCCAGGATTGCCTGCTACCGTGGCGCCGATGACCTCGACGAAGCCGACTTCATCGCACGCTCGGCGCGGGCTGCCCTTCAGGAAGACGCCGACGGGACGGTCGCGGTGCTGTATCGCACCAACGCGCAGTCGCGCACGATCGAAGACGCGCTGCGGCGCGCGGCGATTGCGTACAAGATCATCGGGGGCGTCCGGTTCTACGAACGGAAAGAGGTCAAGGACGCACTGGCGTACCTGAAACTCGTCCTCAGCCCGCACGACAACGTCAGCCTCCGGCGCGTGATCAACGTCCCGGCCCGCGGTATCGGCAAGGGCGTCATGGAATCGCTCGAAGCGCTCGACCTGCCAAACGAGAACGACGCGCCGCCGCTGCTGGCGGGACTGCAGCCGGTCGCCACGAATGATTCTCTATGGGTCAGGCTTGTCCATGCGGTGGATCGCCGCCTGTTGACGCCGCGTGCCGTGGCGTCGCTTGCGGTGTTTCGCGACCTGATCGTCGAGTCGACCGCGATCGCGGCAAAGGAGCCGGTCTCGATCGCTCTTGGCAAGGTGCTCGATCGCAGCGGCTACCTGCAGGATCTCCGCGACGAACGCAGCGAGGAAGCGGAAGGACGCATCGAGAACCTCGCCGAGCTCGTATCGGCCGCGCGCGAGTACGAGACGCGGCATCCAGAACCCTCGCTCGGCGGCTTCGTCGACCAGTTGTCGCTGCTCTCGGACGCGGACGAGGAATCCGGTTCTCGGAACGCCCGTGTCCTCATGATGACGATGCACAGCGCCAAGGGACTCGAGTTCCCGGTGGTCACCATCGCCGGTCTCGAAGAGGGACTGTTTCCCCACGCGCGATCTTCGGACGACGACGCGGAGCTGGAAGAGGAGCGGCGCCTTTGTTACGTCGCGATCACGCGAGCGCAGCAGCGCCTGGTCCTGACGTCGGCGGCGCGACGGCGCGTGTTCGGCGAGTACCAGTCCACCGAGCCGTCCAGGTTCATCGAGGAGATTCCTCAGGCCCTCCTCGAGGAAATCCCCTCTGGCCTCTTCACGACGGCATCTTCGCGGCCGTCGCCGTACCGGAGCGCGCCGTATCCGCGCGGGGGAGGGTATCGCGGGCGTGTCCGGGAGGAGCCGGCGTACTCGTACGCGGACGAGGATCAGTCCGCGCCCGCGGGGCTCCGCCCGGGGGCGCGTGTCCGCCATCCGCAGTTCGGCGTCGGGGTGGTGTTGTCCGTCGAGCAGCTCGAAGACGACCTCAAGCTCATGGTGCGATTCACGGCCGTCGGCCAGAAGACGCTGCGCGCGCGCTACGCGAAACTCGAGATGGTCGGCTGAGGCCTCAGCTCGCGGGCTGGATCGACATGATGATCCAGCGACCGTCCGTGACCTGATCGCCCTTCTTGCCAGACGCCCTCTGCAGCGTCAGCACCATCTTCCGCTCCGCCGTTTCCCCGGTGGGCGACTGGACCTGCGCCGTGACCGTGACGGGTTCTGTGATGATGTCAACGTCCATGCCCGTCACGTCGACGTCGTCGCGTCCCACGGCCGTCATGCTGGACACCGCCGTCGCGCGTTCCCGGGCGACCTTCTGCCGCGCCTGCGACACGGCCCGCTCGCGATCGCGGCTGTCGCTGTCCCACTTCGTCCAGGCCGCCAGCGCTTCGGCATCCTTGCCCCCGACCGGCTGATTCGCCTGCTTGGCCTTGGTCGCGCGATCGATGGCCGCCACATTGGCGTTGTGGAAGTCGCGCATCTGCTTGGTGAACTCGACCTGTTCGGCCCGCGCCTTCGCCTCGTCGTCCATCAACTGCTGCAGCTGCAGCTTGCGACGTTCCTGGGCGCCGATGCTGTCGATTGTGAAGTCCTGGACCGACCCCTCGGTGCGGGGATCGAAACCGACGGCCGAGATGCTTGCCATGGCCGTGTTATCGCGCACGCGCGCGGCGCGGAAGAAGGTGGTCAGCAGCTGCTGCTCGATCGGCGGCGAACTGCAGGCATCGACGAGGAGGGCGCTCATCACGAGCGCGAGCAGAGTCGTCGGTCGAAGCGCGCTCGGTGCCATGTCGGGGTCTCCTCGAGTGTAGCGAACCTGCGCAGCCTACTCTTCTTCGTCCTTCTCGGCAAGGCGCGCGATCGACACCACGCGATCGTCGCCTTCGATATCGATCAGACGTACACCCTGTGTGGAGCGCCCAATCGTCCGGATATCCTTCGAGGCCATCCGAAGGATCTTGCCCTGCTGCGTGATCAGCATCAGCTCCGCGTCGTCTGACACCTGCGCCACGCCCACGACCTTGCCGTTGCGGTCCGACGTCTGGATGTTGATGATGCCGATGCCGCCGCGCGACTGCACCCGATACTCGTCGAGCTCCGTGCGTTTGCCGTAGCCCCGCTCGGTGACCGAGAGAATGGTGCCGCCGGGCACCAGCACCTCCATGGCCACCACCGAGTCGTCGTCTCGAAGCGAAATGCCCCGCACGCCGTACGCCGTTCGTCCCATCGATCGGACGTCGGTTTCAGAGAACCGAATCGCCATGCCGTCGCGCGTCCCGATGAAGATCTCGCCCTTCCCGTCAGAGACATTCGCGGCGATCACGGCGTCGCCGTCGTCGATGCCCATCGCGATGATGCCGCCGGCGCGCGGGTTACTGAACGCGCTCAGCTCGGTCTTCTTGATGACGCCCTTGCGACTGCCCATGACGATGAATTTGTCCTCCTCGAACTCTTTCACGGCGAGGAGTGCCGCAATGCGCTCGCCTTCCTCCATCGAGACCAGGTTGGCGATGGCTTTTCCCCGACCGTCGGGTCCAACGTCCGGGATCTCGTGCACCTTCAGCCAGTACGCCCGGCCGCGGTCCGAGAAAATCATGATGTACGCATGCGTCGAGGCCACGAAGAGGTGTGACACGAAGTCCTCCTCGCGCGTGCGCATGCCAATGCGTCCCTTTCCGCCGCGACGCTGGTTCCGGTAGTTGGTGATGGCCGTCCGCTTGATGTAACCCGTATTGCTGACCGTGATCGCCATGTCTTCTTCGGCGATCAGGTCTTCGATGCGGAACTCGCCTTCCTCGGCCAGGATCTCCGTGCGTCGTGCGTTGCCGTACTTCTCCTGCACTCTCCGCAGCTCTTCGACAATGATCTGCATCACGAGTCTGTCGCTTGACAGGATGGCGAGCAGCCGCTCGATCAATGTCAGCAGCTCGGCGAGTTCGTCCAGAATCTTCTGCCGCTCGAGGCCGGTCAGGCGTTGGAGCTGCATGTCGAGAATCGCCTGCGCCTGGATTTGCGACAGACTGAACTGCGTCATCAGCCCGTCGCGCGCCTCGGCTGGATTTCTTGCCGAGCGAATGAGTGCGATGACCGCGTCGATGTGATCGAGCGCGATCTTCAGTCCTTCGAGAATGTGCCGGCGCGCTTCGGCCTTCCGTAACTCGAACTCGGTGCGCCGGCGCACGATTTCGCGTCTGAATTCGACGAAGTTGTCGATGAACTCGACAAGCGACAGCACCTTCGGCCGGCCGCCGACGATGGCGAGCATGATGATGCCGAAGCTGCTCTGCAGCGCCGTGTGCTTGTAGAGATTGTTGAGAATGACGTCACTCAACTCGCCGCGCTTGAGGTCGATCACGATCCGCATGCCGTCGCGATCCGACTCGTCGCGGATGTCGGAGATGCCTTCGATGGTCTTCTCGCGCACCAGATCGGCCACGCGTTCGATCAACCTCGCCTTGTTGACCTGGTACGGGATCTCGGTGATGACGATGGACGAGCGATCGCCCTTTTTCGACACCTCGATCTCCGTCTTCGCGCGCATGATGACGGTGCCGCGGCCGGTGAGGTACGCCTGGTGAATGCCCTGGCGGCCGATGATGTAGCCGCCGGTGGGGAAGTCGGGGCCGGGCACGATCTCGAGGACCTTGCGCTGTTTCTCCGAGAGCGTCGGCGGCGCGCTCGACTGCACGCTCTCGATCGTCCAGATGGCCGCCTCGATCACTTCGGCCATGTTGTGCGGCGGGATGTTCGTCGCCATGCCGACGGCGATGCCCGCCGATCCGTTCACGAGCAGGTTCGGGAACGGCGCCGGGAGGACGCTGGGCTCCTCGGTGGTCTCGTCGTAGTTCGGGATGAAATCGACGGTCTCTTTGTCGAGATCCGTCATCATCTCGTCGCCGATGGCCTTCAGGCGCGCCTCGGTGTACCGCATGGCCGCCGGCGGATCGCCGTCGATCGAGCCGAAGTTCCCCTGGCCGTCAACCAGCGGGGAGCGCATGTTGAAGTCCTGCGCCATCCGTACCAGCGTGTCGTAAATCGACGCGTCGCCGTGGGGATGGAAGTTCCCCATCACCTCGCCGACGATCTTGGCGCACTTCCGGTAGCCCCGCGTTGCGGAGAGGCCCATCGTCTTCATGCCGTACAGGACGCGGCGATGCGCGGGCTTGAGGCCGTCGCGGACGTCGGGCAGCGCTCGTCCAATGATTACGCTCATGGCGTAATCCATGTACGAGCGCTTCATCTCGTCTTCGATGTTGACCGGGATCTTGTTCTGCGGGATCGGTGAGGTCATGAATCTCTAGACGTCGAGGTTGCTCACTTCAAGTGCGTGGTCCTCGATGAACTTGCGGCGCGGCTCCACCTGGTCGCCCATCAGTGTCGTGAACATCTGATCGGCCTCCGCATGGTCCTCCGCGCGCACCTGCATCAGTGTCCGGTTCTCCGGATCCATCGTCGTCATCCAGAGCGTGTCCGGATTCATTTCCCCGAGGCCCTTGTACCGATTGACGGCGACGCCCTTCTTGCCGGCCGCGATGAAGTACTCGACGAAGTCATCGACCGTAACGAGAGTCGTGTCCGGCTCTTTGCGTCCGCGCGCCACCGCGCCGGGCGTTTTCGACTCCGCGGCGACCTTCGTCAGGTCATCAACGGGCGCGCTACCAGTCGCATCCGCGGCAGCGGTGTCCGGATCCTCGACAGCCTCCTCGGCGACTGCCGATTCGCCGGCCTTGATCACCACCGGGAACTTGATGTCCTGGATCTCGCGATACGCCGCGTGCAGCGTGCGGTACTCGCCCGAGCCGATGAAATCCACGCCAAGCCTGTATCGCCGTGGATATCCCTGCGATCGATCCTCGATCGACAACTCGAACGCGTTGTGTTCGTCGTCGCGGCTCACCGACACCGTCCGCATCGGCGTGGTCATCCGTGCCGCGATGACATCGAGTCTCTCGTGCTGCTCGAAGAACGACTTGTCGCGGGCATCGACTTCGAGGAGAGCGGTGACGATCTCCGGCGGATTGCCGCGGCGCGTGACCTGATGCAACAGCGTGCGATACGACATCATGCGCTGCAGATACCGCTCGAGCGTGTCGCCGAACATCTCGCTGCCGTCGGCCAGCCGCGCGACACGCGATTCCACCGCGCGCTTGATGAGGAACGTCTCGAGTTCGCGCTCGTCCTTGATGTACGTCTCGGTGCGGCCGCGCTTCGCGCGGAAGAGCGGCGGTTGGGCGATGTAGATGTAGCCGTGATCGACCAACTGGGGCATCTGGCGATAGAAGAACGTCAGGAGGAGCGTGCGGATGTGCGATCCGTCCACGTCGGCGTCCGTCATGATGATGATGCGGTGGTAGCGGAGTTTCTCGATGTCGAAATCCTCCGTCCCGATGCCGCAGCCGAGCGCCGTGATCATGGTTCTGATCTCGTCGCTGCCAATCATCTTGTCGAATCGCGCCTTCTCGACGTTGAGAATCTTGCCTTTGATCGGCAGGATCGCCTGGAAGCGCCGGTCCCGACCCTGCTTCGCCGAGCCGCCTGCAGACTCGCCTTCGACGATGTAGATCTCGCACTGTGCGGGATCTCGCTCCTGACAGTCGGCCAGCTTGCCTGGAAGGCCGCTTCCGTCGAGCGCGCCCTTGCGGCGCACCAGATCGCGTGCCTTGCGGGCGGCCTCGCGCGCGCGCGCCGCATCCACAGACTTGCCGATGACCCGCTTGGCCACCACCGGGTTTTCTTCCAGGTACTGGCCCAGCTTGTCGTTGACGATCGTCTCGACGATCCCCTTGACCTCGGTGTTCCCGAGTTTCGTCTTCGTCTGGCCTTCGAACTGCGGCTGGGGAATCTTCACG
>Ga0210380_10000570_pt1 | contig 16056 bp, 18 predicted proteins | sample PLM4_5_coexredo_FD_155476 | JGI IMG/M metagenome (GOLD analysis project Ga0210380, IMG submission 155476) | Groundwater sediment microbial communities from an aquifer in East River, Colorado, USA - PLM4_5_coex redo | ecosystem: Environmental > Terrestrial > Soil > Riparian zone | place: USA... | reverse complement strand
CGTTCGAGCGTCACAGGGAATCGGCGACCGCTCAAGAGGGGGACATCGAAGTCGAGGGAGATGAGATTGTTGGCGCGGTATGGCCGCGCGGATGCCTCGGAGAGGAAATGCGCCAGCAGTTGGTCATATGTACGGCCCGCATAAAGGCGCTCGGGCTCGGTCAGTCCGGCCGGATGAACGTACTGAACCATGCTGTCCTTCGCGCCGCGACGCATCTCGAAACCGGTCGCGCCACTGCTGAAGGCCGTGTGGAAGATGCCATAGATCTCGCCGGTGTCCCCTTCCAAACCGATCAGCGGAGACTCGTATGACACGCTGTCGATCGACTCGGTTTCGGTGTTCCCGTAGTGCCGGTTGATCGCGTCGAGGATGTCGTCGTGCCCGCCGTGGAAGACCACGACGTCCCGGTTCAGAACGTACCGCAACGTCTCGATCATCGTGTCTGGAAGTCCACGCGCAATCATGACCAGAGTGTTGTCCACGCGCTCGACCGGAAGGAGCACGTTCTCACGAGCCACGGATTCCGGCACCAGTTCGATCGCCGCTAAAGGCACATCGGCTTCGCCGATCTCGATGGTGAGGTTTGGTGCGGGGAGGATTCGAAGGAAGGGAAGGATCGACTTGTTCTTTCCGATGAAGGTTATGGTCAAGCGAGCCTGAATGAGCGGAGCCTGCCGGGCGGCGATGGCCTGAAACTCGCTCCACGCCCGGCTCATCGGCGGATGCCGATCACCCTCCACCCTGGCACGGAGATATTCGGCCCAGGCGGCGTTTGAATCCGAACCCGCTTCGTCCAACCAGTCCGCGAGAATCAGCAGGGGCGTGTCGTCGCATGGAGACTGAAGACATGACCGCATCAAGGCATCGAGAGTCGAGTGTGATGCCATGTGCCACCGATCAACAACTGGCTCGCCCTGCATTTCAGGGTAGCCGTTCCAACTTGAGCCCACAAGCGTTCCACCTGGGTGAGTAGGCCCCGACTTCTGCACCGGAATCTCAAATGTCCACGATCACTTCCGCCAGCCACCCAGACGGCGTTGGTGCCACCTTCAACTCGTGGTATGTGATGGCCTTCACTTCATGGGAAAGCACATGACGTTCCGGGTCGAACGGCTCGCCCCAGACAGTCGCCGATAATCCGTCGTCCCGGACCGTCACCTCGAAGCGGCAGAGGAGCATCTGCCCGTCGTCGAACCGGGAAAGCAATTCCTTCAGCCAGTCGAAGAGCAGATACTCGCGGTCGGCGCCCGCGATGGCGATCGTCTCGGCGTTCGCCGGCCGCACGCTTGCCGGGTCCTCGACGATGGCTGCCAGCAGGCACGCGGCGGCTTCGGCGAACAACTCGTCCAGCGTCGCGGCTTCCGCCCGCAGCCCCAGGTCCGCCGTGTGTTCGAACAGTTCATGCATACCGGCAGCATACCCCGGCCGCTTCCGTGGAACTACGGAGCGAGGCGAAGCGGCCCAGGTTCGCGGCAATCTCCCTACCCATCCGCCCGTTCGTGCATTCAATACTCGCATCCCCATAGCGGAGCAGCACCGATGCGACTGGCCACGATTCAAACGCCGAGCGGCCCGCGGGCCACAGTCCCCGTCGGCGATTCCTACGTCGATCTCCACGCGACCGATCCCGGTTTGCCGAGTTGCGTGCGGGGCGTGATTTCCGGCAGCCCGGCCATTCGCGCCGCCGCCGCCGAAGCCGCGAAGAGCCCCAGGGCCGTGAAGTATCACGCCAACGCCGTGAAGTTGCTTCCGCCCATTCCGAACCCGGGCAAGATCCTCTGCATCGGGCTCAACTACCGCGACCACGCCATCGAGGGCGGCAAGGCCATTCCGACCGAGCCCGTGGTGTTCGGCAAATTCAGCAACACCCTGCTAGCCCCCGGCGACCCGATCGTGCTGCCGAAAGTGGCTTCGAAGGTGGACTACGAGGCGGAACTGGTCATCGTGATCGGGAAGCGCGGTAAGCACATCCCGAACGACCCGACGGCCTATTCGTATGTGGGCGGGTACACCTGCGGGCACGACGTCTCCGCCCGCGACTGGCAGTTCCGCGGCGAGGAGAAGCAGTGGATCATCGGCAAGACGTTCGACACCTTTGCCCCGACCGGGCCGGTGCTCGTGACCGCGGACGAACTGACCGCGCCGGACAAGCTGCAGATTCAACTGCGGCTCAACGGCACGACGCTGCAAAACTCGAACACGAAGGAGTTCATCTTCGGCGTGCCGCACCTCCTGTGGTTCCTGTCGCAGGTGGTGACGCTGGAGCCGGGGGATTTGATCTTCACGGGGACGCCGCCGGGCGTGGGGATCGCCCGCAAGCCGCCGGTGCTCCTGAAGGCCGGGGATATCGCCGAGGTGGAGATCGAGGGGATCGGCGTGCTGAAGAACCCGGTCGTCGCGGAATCGTGAATCCGATCGGTAACCACACGTTCAGCCGGTCTGAGGTGTAACCTCTTGACCGGCCGTGCGGAGGGTTTAGGCTATATCACGATGTTGGTCACTTCGCCTATCCCTTCGCCAGTCGCGTACCCGACATGCCGTTCATCACGCGGTGTCCATACTGTCCGTGTCGCGTGCGGGTCCCGGATCGCGCCTTGGGCGAGAGCCTGAAGTGCCCGAGTTGCCAGTCGTGGTACTCGGTCGCTCCGGAATCGAACCCGGAGCCGGAACCGCGCACCTTGGTCTCGCTCCAAGACGTTGTGCCGTCGGTGGCGAGCCTTCCCGCGCCTGATCACGCTACCGCGGTCGCGGCCGCGCCAACAAACGCGCCTGCTTCCTCGACAGCCGCTGCGACGCCGCTTGTCACGCTCACGATTGTGACCTCCGACGCCCCGCCGCCTGGCGACGACGCTTCGCCCACTGGCTGGAGCCCGCACCCGGTCGGGTTGGTCTCTTGCACATTCGGTGGAGCGGCTCTGATCGCGGCCCAGTGGCCCTCCACCCTTTTGTTGACGCGGCCGTTGAGCGCAATCGGTTTAGCACTCGGTCTCTTCGCCGTTATCCATGCTCTGGGCGGTCGCCCGATCCGCCAATTGTTCCCGGTCATTGGTCTGAGCCTGTCATCGCTGACGCTCGCGGTTGCCCTTTTGTTCCCGGGTTTTCTCGGATCCCGGTACGAGGCGAGCCGGCAGCGTACCGACTACAACGCGAATGCCCTCCGCGTTGTGCCGTTGAGGCTCACGGCGGGAACATCGGAGGGATTGGAAACCGACGGCTGGGTCGATGCGAGCCGGGCGGCCGTTCAGCAGGGCACGATGCGGGTGCAGATCACCGGAGCCACTCTCGGGCCGGTCCAGGTTGTCGATTCGAAAAAGCGCTACACCCGGAAACAGTACCTGTCCGTCGGCGTCTTACTTCAGCACCTCGGCCACGGCCCGCCAGTCCGGTTCGTCCATTGGGGCACAACGGGGGAGCGAACCGTGGCCTCGGCGATAGCAACCCGCGATGAACGGCCACTGACTCCGGCGCAGTTGCATCCCGACGTCGCGGTCGGACTGACGAACGCCCACGAGCTGTTCCCTGGCAAGTTGATCGACGATGTGCTGGTGTTCGAGCCGGCCGGCTCGGGGCCGGTGCTGGTGGAACTGCCGGCCGATGCGTGGGGCGGAACTGGTCTGTTCCGGTTCAAGATTCCCGCCGCCATGATTACCCAGAATTCCCGCTGACGCTCTTTCCGAGGAGAAGTCATGTCTCGACTACAACGGCAACGCGGGTTCACTCTGATCGAGTTGCTGGTTGTGATCGCAATCATCGCAGTCCTCCTGGGGCTCTTGATGCCGGCCGTGCAGAAGGCCCGGGAGGCCGCGAACCGGACGAAATGCGCGAACAACCTCAAACAGATCGGGCTGGCGGGTCACCTCTACGAGAACGCCAACGGCCGGTTCCCGCCGTCGCGGCTGGCCGGAGAGACGCAGTCCTGGGCCTGGCTCCTGTTGCCGCATCTCGAACAGGACAACCTCTACCGGCAGTGGGCTGCGATGACGCCGATTTACAAGCTGGAGCACCCGGAGATTCTGAATGCGCCGGTCCCGCTCTACTTCTGTCCCTCCCGGCGCACCGCGGTGACGGCCGGATTCGCCCCGTCCTTCAAGCAAGACCTGGCTTGAGTACTCGCAGAGAGCGTCCCCGGTTCGGTGGGCGATTACACAGCGAGTATTGGAACGACCGGCTACGACTACACGGTCACCCTGAAAACCAACCGCGTCGAATTCTCACTGCCTCCGACGGGTGCATTCGTTCGGGATCCGGCAGTCGTTCGCGCACTTGACATCACCGATGGCCTCTCCCATACGTTGTTCGTGGGGGAGAAGTACATCCCGCGCGGAATGGAGCTGAGCTACCCATACGACTGCAACCTCTACGACGGGCACAACATGGTATGCTCGACCCGCGCGGCCGGGCCGGGATTCCCGATCGCCGCGGCTCCGGACGATCCGCGGCTGCTCTTCGGCGGCCCGCACACGGGAATCTGCCTGTTCGTTTTCGCGGATGGCGCAGTCCATCCCGTTCGAACGTCGATCGACGAAAACGTCCTCGGATTGCTCTCGCACCGGGCGGACGGTCTGCCGAGCCCGTCGGACTACTGAGACCCAACCGAGTCGAAGCCACCAATCGCCTTCCATCACACCATGCACCCCTCTCCCCAGCGGGGAGAGGGTAATAGACGCATTCGCACCATTTGCCAATCATTTGTCGATCGCGGCGAGGATCGTCTCGGCCACGAGCTTGTTCCCCGCGTCGTTCAGGTGAACGCGGTCCGTCGTCAGGATACCCTGGTCTTTGTCGTCCGCGTTGTGCTTCTCGAGGTGGTCCACGAACGCCTTGCGGAGGTCGCACGGGATGGACTTCGTCTCCTTCGCCACCTTGCGGCCGATCTCCGAATACTCGTCGAGCAGCTTGTCCAGCTTGTTCGTTCCGGCCTTCTTCTCGCCGATCACGGTCGGCGTGCAGAGCACCACGCGGGCGCCGGCGTCCTGAATCTTGCCGATGATCTCCTTCAGCCCGGCCTCGAACTTGTCCTTCGGCGTTCCCCTGGACGGGTCGTTCTCGCCGTGCCACACGTCGTTGATGCCGATGTAGATCACGACCAGCGTGGGCTTCTTCGCGAGCACGTCTTTCTCGAGGCGGCCCTGGAGGTCCGGGACTTTGTTGCCGCTGATGCCGGCGCCGATGATCTCGATGCCCAGGTCCTTGTGCTTCTCGTTGAGCGATGTCTTGATTACGGTGACGTAGCCCTTCGGGATTACGCCGCCGGCCGTGATCGAGTCGCCGAGAAAGACGATCTTCTCGCCCTTCTTGAGGGGCGGCGGATCGTCCGCGGCCGGCGAAGAAACCGCGAGCACGGCAGCGGCGGCAAGAGTGGCGAGGCAACGCATGGGGAAGCACTCCGAGATAATGTGATCGTGGAAGGAATAAGGTAGGCACAGGCCTACCACTTGGCTTCTTCGTGGAACCCCGCCACGGGGCGGTCATCCTGCTTCTTGATGCGCTGCTTCACGATCGACTCGGCGAGGGCCAGGTCGTCCTTCGTCGTGATCTTGAAGTTGGTGGGCGAACCGGGCACTACCGTCACGGCGTGGCCGAGTGCTTCCACGAGTTGCGCATCGTCGGTGATGGGACCGGGGAATTCGCTTCGCCTGGCGTACGCTTCGACGAGCCAGTCGCGGCGGAAGACCTGCGGCGTCTGCGCCTGCCACAGCCCGGTGCGGGGCACAGTTTCCACAATCCGGTTCGTCGCGGGGTCCACGCGCTTGAGCGTATCCGCCACGGGAATGGCGAGCATGGCCGCGCCGGTTTTCGCCCCGGCCGCGAACACAGCGTCCACCAGAGCCTGCGTGCCGAGCGGGCGCACGGCGTCGTGCACCGCCACGAGATCGATCGTGTCGGGAACGCGGGCCAGCGCGTTCGCCACCGACTCCAAACGTTCCTTGCCGCCGTCCACGACTTCGGCGTTGGCGAACGCGATGACGTGTTGGAAGCGGGTGCGGAACTCCTCGCGGTCATCCGGCGCGATGACGAGATAGACCTTGGCGACGTCGTCGCGCGTCCAGAAGAGTTCGGCGGACCGCTGCCAGACGGGCCGGCCGTCGAGGGATGCGAAGGGCTTCTTCTCGCGCCCGCCGAACCGGGACGATTGCCCCGCGGCCGGGATGATCACCGCGACAGATGACATGGGAGGAACCTCACTCCTTCGCCATGAGTTCCTTCACGAGGTTCGCCACGAGTTCGGGCTTCCTCTCCTTGAGAAGGTGCTCGATGCGCACCGCGGGGACGCCGAGCTTCTCCATGCAACCCGCCGCGGACTGCCACAGCTTGTCGCGTTTCTTTCCCTCGGCCAGGTACAAGTCGGCCACGAGTTCCGAGAGCCGCTGCAGCGAGATCTGGTCGATGTTCTCGTAGTACCGCTTGATGATCTTCTGCTGGTGTTTGGAGAAGTCCTGCATGCCCATGGCGATCCCTCTTCGAATGCGGCATTCGCTACTCTATTAAGTAGCTCATGAGCCGGTGCGGGATTGAATATGCGTGCGGTGATCCAGCGCGTTCGCCAGGCGAAAGTCACCGTCGACGCCGAAGTGACCGGCGCGATCGGCGCCGGCTGGCTCGTGCTGCTCGGCATCGCTCCGGGCGACTCGCAGAAGGAAATCGACTGGCTCGCCGAGAAGATCGCCAACCTGCGGGCCTTCGCGGACGACGCCGGCAAAATGAACCGGTCCGTGCAGGACGTGAACGGTTCGGTGCTGGTCGTCAGTCAGTTCACGCTGTACGGGGAATGTTCGAAGGGCCGGCGGCCGAGCTTCATCGGGGCCGCGCCGCCGGCGATCGCCGAGCCACTCTACGAGGCGTTTGTCGTCGCGCTAAAGATGCTCGGCGTGCCGGTCGCCACCGGCCGCTTCGCCGCGGACATGCAGGTCGAACTCGTCAACGACGGCCCCGTGACGTTCGTGCTGGACTCCGCGAATCAATAAGTTGACGGAGCCGAGCGGGTCGCCTAACATCCAACCAACCTGTTCGCCTTCCACAACGGGAGTCCTCACCGTGGATCGTCGTCGTTTTCTGAGCGTCGCGGGCGGCGGAGTGGTCGGCGGGTCGCTGGCTTCCCTCGCCGGGTGCGGCAGCAGTAGCTCCGCGAATGTCGTCAAGATTCTCTCCAGCATGCCGCGTACCGGCTCCGCCAAAGGACAGACCGATACGATCGCCAACGCCATTCGGATGGCCGTCGACGAATACGGCGGCGAGATCGCGGGAATGAAGATCGAGTACGTGGACCTCGACGACGCCACCGCGGCCGCCGGCAAATGGACCTCCGATCTGGAATCGGGCAACGCCCGCAAGGCTGTCGCCGATCCGGACGTGATCGCGTACATCGGGCCTTACAACTCCGGAGCGGCCACGTTCTCCATGCCGATCCTGAACAAGGCGCCGCTGCTGCAAGTCACGCCCGCGAACACGTGGGTCGGTCTGACCAAGAAATTCGAAGGCGCGCCCGACGACATTCCCGGCCAGTTCCGCCCGACGGGCAAGATCACGTTCTGCCGAGTCTGCCCGACCGATGAAACGCAGGGGCCCATGGGGGCCGACTTCGCCAAGGACCACCTGAAGGTGAACAAGGTCTACATCCTGGACGACAAGGAAATCTACGGGCAGGGTGTCTCGGGGAGTTTCGAGGCGCAGTGCAAGCGGCGCGGAATCGAGATCCTCAAGCACGAGGGCATCAATGTTCAGCAGCAGGACTTCACGCCGCTCATGACGAGCATCAAGGCGATGAATCCGGACCTGCTCTATTTCGGCGGCACGACCGGTACCGCCGGCGGCAAGATCGCCAAGGACATGGTGAAGGTCGGGCTGGCCTGCCCGCTCATGGTTCCGGATGGGTGTTACGAGAAGGCCTTCATCGCGGCGGCGGGCGCGGAGAACCTCACGAACTGCTACGCCACGATGGGCGGCGTCGACTGGCCGAAACTCGAAGGCCCGGGGCTCGAGTTCATCAAGAAGTATCAGGCCAAGTACGGCGAACCCGAGTCCTATTCCATTTACGGGTACGAGGCCGCGAAACTGGTGCTCGAATCGCTGAAGAAGGTCGGAAAGAAGGACCGCGAAGCCGTACTCCAGACGGCCATCGAGACGAAGGACTTCGACCAGGGGGCGCTCGGCAAGTGGAGCTTCGACGCCGACGGCGACATCTCGATTCAGAAGCTCACGATCAGCCGGATCATCGACGGGAAGTTCGTGCCGCAGGCGGTCCTCGATAAGAAACAATAGCAACCGCTCGCGATGCAGCAGCGGACACGGGCGGTTCGGCCGCCCGTGTGACGTTCTGGAGCCTGCTATTCGATGACCGAATTCCTCCAGTTCGTTCTCCTCGGCCTGATCGCCGGGTCGGTCTATGCGCTGATCGCCATCGGCTACACGATGGTGTATGGCATCATCGAACTGATCAACTTCGCGCACGGCGACCTGTTTATGCTCGGGTCGTTCCTCGCGCTACAGATCGCGATCTGGCTCGGCTCGGCGCCCACTCCCGGTGCCAGCCTCTCCTTCGACCCCCCGTCCACCAGCCTGGCGATCCTGTCCGTCGTGTTGATGCTTGTGGCCGCGCCCCTCTTCTGCGCTGCGATCAACGTCGCCGTGGACCGCGTCGTCTACAAGCCCATCCGCAGGGCGCCGAAGATCGCGATCATCGTCTCCGCGATCGGCGTCTCGTTCATTTTCATGAACGCGGGCCTCTTCTGGCGCGGCGCCACGGACGTCAACTTCCCCAGCCTCATCGGCAACGCCAACCTCGCCGAGGGAACCGGGCTGCGCTTCACCTGGAAGGACCTCATGGTCATCTGTGTGACGGTGCCCGCAATGATCGCGCTCAGCGCTTTCGTGCGCTACACCACGCTCGGCAAGGCCATGAGGGCCACCGCTCAGAATCCGACCGCGGCCGCACTGATGGGCATCCACGTCGATCGCGTCATCGCGGCGACGTTCGCGATCGGCGGAGCGCTCGCCGGTATCGCCAGCGTCGTTTACGGGCTGTTCTTCAACACCGTCAGTTACCAGATGGGCTTCCAGAACGGCGTCTACGCGTTCACCGCCGCGGTGCTCGGCGGCATCGGCAACATCCCCGGCGCCGTGCTCGGCGGCATCGCCATCGGCCTCGTCCGCTCGCTCGGCAGCGCCTACGTCGGCGAAACCTGGAGTGAAGCCCTCATCTTCGCGATCCTCATCGTCGTCCTCATCTTCCGCCCCAACGGCTTGCTGGGCACGCGAACGCGGGAGAAAGTATGAAGCTCCGCACCACGCTCGCGTACTGGCCGGTGGTCTTCTTTCTCGCCTTCGCGGCCCTGCCATTTCTTCCCGGCAAGGACGCAGCCATCCACGCCCAGGATTTCCTGCCCCTCTTCATCTACGCCATGCTCGCCCTGGGGTTGAACGTCATCCTCGGATACGCGGGCCTGCTGCACCTCGGCATCGCGGCATTCTTCGGGATCGGAGCTTATGTCACGGGCATCCTCACCGTCACGCAGTTCCCGTTCCAACGGAGCTTCCTGATTGCGGCCGTCGCCTCCACGCTGGCCGCCGCAGCCATCGGTGTGATCGCCGCCGCGCCCACTCTCCGACTCCGCGGCGATTACCTCGCGCTGGTCACCCTGGCCTTCGGCCTCATCGCCGTTTACGTGATCCGCAATCTCGAGCACATCGCGAACGGCAACAAGGGGCTCGGCCCGATCGCGCCCGCCATGCTGCCCGGGCTCTCTGATCCCAATCTCAAGACGTGGCGGCTCTACCCTTCGTGGGGAACGGAGTGGAGCGCGTACCCGTACTTCTATTTCCTTTGCCTGATCGCACTGGCTCTGACGTACCTGTTGCTGGGTCGAATCGAGCGCTCGCGTCTGGGTCTCGCGTGGGTGGCGCTCCGGGAAGATGAACTCGCCGCGTCGTGCATGGGGCTGAGCCCCGCGAAACTCCAACTCCGCGCGATCGCGCTGGGCGCGGGTATCGCCGGGCTCGCGGGAGCGCTCTACGGCGTCTCGCAAACCAACACGTCGGACCCGATCAATTACGATTTCAACAAGTCCATGCTCACGATCTGCTGCATCATCCTCGGCGGGCTGGGCAACCGCCCCGGCGTGCTCCTCGGCGTCTTCCTGCTCATCGGCTTCGACCAGGTGCTGACCCCGATCCTCGATCAGTGGGTCCAGAAGGCGGACGTGCAGCAGCAGTTCCCGGAGCGGCTCCGCGGCCGCGAGTACCTGAAAATCAGCGCGTGGCGGCTCGGCATCTTCGGTTCGGTGCTCATACTCATGATGCGGTTCCGCCCCGCCGGGTTGCTCCCCGAACGGCGGCATCAGCACGAACTCCAACCGGTGGGCGAGAAGCCGTGACGCCGCTGCTGGAAATCCACGGGCTCACCATGCGGTTCGGCGGCATCACGGCCGTGAACCGGGTCGATCTTGCCGCGAACGCCGGCGAAATCTTCTCCATCATCGGGCCGAACGGCGCGGGGAAGACGACCGTATTCAACGCGATCACGGGCATCTATGAACCGACCGAGGGCCGCATCGCGTTCAACGGGAAGCCGCTGGAGTTGCCGTTCCGGGCGAAGTCCGTTATCGCCGCGATCAGTGTCGGGCTTTTCGCGGCACTCGCCGGCATGCTCCTCGCGGTGAACGTCGATCTGCTGTGGAAGCGTGCGGTGAAGGACGTGCCGAAGGCCGAGTTCTCGACGCGGCGGGCGCTGTCCGCCGCCTCGGGGTACCTCTCCGAGCGTTCCTCCTCTGCGATTGGCGGGTTCATCATCGGGTTCGCGGTCGGCGTCGCGGGGACGCTCGTCTCGTGGCGGCGGGCGCGGCGAAGTCCGGACGTCATCACGCGGCAAGGCATCGCCCGCACCTTCCAGAACATCCGCCTGTTCCAGGCCATGACCGTGATCGAGAACGTGCTCGTCGGCATGAGTCATTCGCGACATGCGAACGCGGCGGAGGCCGGTGAACTGCTCGCCTTCGTCGGACTCGTCGGCAAGCACAACACACTGGCGAAGAACCTCGCCTACGGCGACCAGCGGCGGCTCGAAATCGCCCGTGCCCTCGCCACCGAACCGAAACTGCTGCTGCTCGACGAGCCGGCCGCCGGCATGAACCCCATCGAAACGTCCGCCCTGATGGAACTCATCCGCCGCATCCGCGATCGCGGCATCACCGTGCTCCTCATCGAGCACCACATGAACCTCGTGATGGGCATTTCGGATCGCGTCGCGGTTCTGGATTACGGTGTGAAGATCGCGGAAGGGAGCCCGGCGGACGTGAGCCGGGACCCGAAGGTGATCGAGGCGTACCTCGGCAAGGAAGAGGTGCCCTGATGCCGAGAGCCGATCAGCATCTTTCGGCGAGTGCAGTTCTGGAGACACACCAGAACCCCCACCTCCCCCCTTGTGGGGGAGGTCGCCGTTCCATCGCGCATGCGATGGAACGGCGGGTATGGGGTGTTCCGGCGTCGATCAGGAATCTGGCCTTCACCACTCGCCACCCCCACCCGCCGCGTGCTTCGCTCGGCGCGATGCTCGCATCGACCTCCCCCACAAGGGGGGAGGTGTTGCCTCCGGCCTCGAAGGCAGGGGTTTGCATTCGCTCGCGGGGGCCCCACTAATGCCTCCCTTGCTCGACGTGCGCGATCTCGAGGCCGGGTACGGCGCGATCCATGTGCTGCACAGGATTTCGCTCACCGTGGAACGCGGCGAAATCGTCGCGATGATCGGGGCCAACGGCGCCGGCAAGACTACGACCCTCATGTGCCTGTCCGGCATCGTGAAGCCAAAGGCGGGCGCGATCGTCTTCGATGGTCGCGATCTGGTGGCGGATCGCGTGCCGGCGCACGAGATCGTCCGGCTCGGGCTCGCGCAATCGCCCGAGGGGCGCAAGATCTTCCCGCGGCTCACCGTGCTCGAGAACCTCCAGATGGGCGCCTACACGCGCACGGACGCCGGCGGCATCGCGGACGACATCGAGAAATCCTTCAAGATGTTCCCCATCCTCCGCGAGCGGCAGCACCAGCCCGGCGGGCTCCTCTCCGGCGGCCAGCAGCAGATGCTCGCCATCGCCCGGGCCCTCATGGCCCGGCCCAAGCTCTTGCTGCTCGATGAACCGTCGCTCGGCCTCGCGCCGCAGATCGTCGTGCAGATCTTCGACGTGATCCGCGACTTGAACCGTCAGGGTGTCTCCATCCTGCTGGTGGAGCAGAACGCGCGAATGGCGTTGAAGGTGGCCCACCGCGGCTATGTGCTGGAGACCGGCCGCATCGCCTTCTCGGACAAGGCGGACGTCCTGCTGAACGACCCGCGCATCCGGGCGGCGTATCTCGGCGAGTGATTCCTACACTATCCGCAATGAAGATCACACGTCTCGCCACCGATCATCGCCGCATTCCGTTACCGGGTGACGAGCGCATTCCGTTGACCGGTCCGAAGCCGGCAGCCGAGGCCATCGATCTCATCGTCGTCCAGGTGGAAACGGATGACGGCGCGACCGGTCTTGGCTTCACGTATCTGAACGGCCCCGGCGCAACGGCCGTCCGCGAACTCATCAGCAATCAACTCTGGCATCTGGCCATCGGCGAAGACCCGCGAGACGTAGACCGGCTCTTCGCGAAGGTCGAGTCACGGTTCCGGTCGGTCGGGTTCGGCGGGCTCGCGGCTCGGGCGTGGACCGCCATCGACGTCGCGCTCTGGGACCTCAAGGCGAACGCGGTCGGCCTGCCGCTCTATAAGCTGCTCGGCAACTCCAAGGCCGCCGCCCCGTTCTTCGCTTCGGACATTGCGACCCTCGGCCGTTCCTCCGCCGATGCCGTCAAACTCGCCAAGCCGCTCGTGAAACAGGGAGCGATGGGCGTGCGCGTCGAAGTGGGTTCCGGGGACGTGCGGGCCGACGCGGACCGCGTCCGCGAAATCTCGGACGGGCTCGGCGACGACGCCTCGGTCAGCGTCGCGGCGGACGGCCGCTTCGACCTCGGCACCGCCGAGGCGCTCACCCACTTCTTCGAAGACATCGGCGTGGACTGGTTCGAAGACCCGATTCCAACCGCGGACGAGATCGGTTACGCGAAGCTGGCGAGCCTCGCCGAGATCCCGCTGGCGATCGGGGCCGGCTTTGATTCGCGCGAGCGGTTCTTCCGCGCGATCCGCACCGGCGTCGTTCGCACGGTGCGGCCGGACCTGTGCCGCATCGGCGGCATCACACCGCTGCTCAAGATCGCCGCGGTTGCGGAAGCGTTTCAGACGTCGGTCTCACCCGTGCGGATGCCCGAGATCGGCGTCCACCTCGCCTGCGGCCTGGCGGTCGTGCCGCACGTCGATTCCGTCTCCTGGTTCGCGGACGCGTTCACCGGCGGCCCGTCAATCGAGGGCGGCAAACTCGTCCCCAGCGCGGAGCCGGGACTTGGATTGAAGCTGGCCGCGGCGAAGTAGGGCTCCATCTTACGCACTGTTAGCCGGACGCGCAAGCGACGGATGATCTTGATGCGAAGAGCAGAGAGACCGTCGCTTGCGCGTCCGGCTAACATTCCGCAATAGAAGCCGGACGCGCAAGCGACGGATGATCTTGATGCGAAGAGCAGAGAGACCGTCACTTGCGAGTCCGGCTAACATTCCGCAATAGAAGCATGGTGGATCAGACCTGCTGCGTTGGTCATCGGTATTTAGTCGCGCAGGTCTCTCACTCGACAAAGCGGCTTTTCAGATCCTGTACTTGTGGACTGCGATTACCGACTCGTGCATCCGCCCCAGAGAAACGCAATGATGACGATCGGTAGCGGAAGGCCGAGCAGAAGTGCGGCCAGACCGTAACGAATCTTGCCCCATCGTGTGCTCGTCGATGATTCGCGCGGACTCATGGTGCCTCCGATGTAGCGGTCAGATGCGGTAGAAAACCGATCTCATCTGAGCACATCGGATGCCAATCGGCTGCTCGTCCCGTTCGGCTCACGTGGCGTCGTCACGGAGCCGGCCCGGCCTTCGGCGGCGGAGTCTTCGGCTTGGGTTCCGCAAGCGGGACCGGACGAGCCTTCGCATCCAGGTCCGCCGGCGCTCCGGCCTCGTGCTCCTCGGTGAGCCCGATGTACTTCCGCTCGTGCAGACGATAGGCATCCAGCCCCAGTCGCGGCAGGAGCCACTCGTGTGTCTCGCGAGGACGGATCCAGACCGGCGAGTGCATGAAGCGGCGAACGAGATTGGCCGTGGCCGGCTTGCCGTATACGGCGAGCGGATAGCGCCACCGCGGGTAGATCGGGTCCATGTCCGTCACGGCGTGAATGCAGTCGCATCCGTTGCCCAGACGCGCCGCTTCGCCGCGCACGTCCACGCACTGATACCCTACGGTGCCCGTGTCGAGGAACTGCTTCTGCGCGAGGAATCGGTGGGCGAATCCGTGCCACACCTCATACGGCCCCCAGTACGCCACCGACTGTTTCGTGTCGTGGACCAACTTCATCGTCTCGTGCAGTTCGAAGTTCCGTCCCGGCTCGACGGTGTAGTTCCGAGGCTCGATGGTCCCCTTGGTCGGCAGCCAACTGATTGTCTGGACGTCCAGCGCCGGGTCGACGCAGCCGGGAGCGATCGAACCGCAGCAACCGACCTCAAAGGAACGAACTCGTACGAGCGTGGCCCAGGTGTGCGAGTACTGGGGACGGTGCAGAGCGTCGTGCGATCCGAACAGGATGAGGAAGTACCGTTCGTCCGGTGGCTGAGGAAGGGCTGCCAGATCCTCGCCGGTGATCTCGGCGGCCGGCGTGGGAACTTTCTTGGCGGTCAGGGCACATCCGTTCGCGAGACTGACGGACAGAAGAAACAGTCCGACGGCGCGTAACGATTGCATGAGAAGGCCCACGTATGCGGACATTCGGACGTCTTCGGATTATCGGTCCGAATGCGTCAGCACCTCCAGCGATTCTGCAAGTGACGACTCATGCACGATCGACGCCGACCATGAGGCGGCGACCAATCGATGAGCAGATTTCCAGGCGGCGAGTCGGCACGTCGGTAAGTTGCTCGGCAAACTTCAAACGAGCGAGTAGATGGAGCGGCGCTCCCCGAGGGAAACGTCTCCGTCAGGGGAGAAGTGGGGGCTATCGGCCGCACCATCCGAATGCCGGACGGGTACGCTGAATTGCGTTCGGGTCCAGTTGAGCAACGGGAGCAACGCGGAAGTAGCCGGCCATTTCGGTGACGTTCAGGGGTGTGTCTGCCCGTTGGTGCGCAAGGTTATTTGCATGTTGGGGATGCCCGATCGGACCGAAACACACCAATCCGAACAACTGGGTTTTGCCGAAACGAACGGCCTCGCGAGGGCGTCAGGATCGAACAGACGCAGCGCGCTACCAAGGAACCCACGCTCACACACCACGGCCGCCTCAGAGCGCTTCAATACACATCCTCCTACTTCACACTCCGCCACAGTCGCTCCACGAACACATTGTCCACATCAGCAACCGCTCTCCACTGGAGCCATGCATGCAGTGGCCGCGAAGCAACGGACCGCTCACGCCTGCTGCCAGTTTTGAATGATATCTTCGACCGACGTGCGGCGATCAATGGGGCCGACTCGTTCGTCGAGTCCCTCGGCGCGAAGGATATCGCGCACGGCGGCATGGGCTTCCGCAAGACGAAGTTGGACTCCCACGGAGGCCAGATGACGGTGCAACTCGCTGAGCATCCGCGCACCGGCTGTATCGACGTAGGGTGAGGTGCAGAGATCGCACACGACGAGTCGGATCGGCTCGGTCGCGGCGCCGAGTCGCTGCCGAACCGCTTGCGCCACCCACTCGACATTGAAATAGAGCAGGGACGCCTCAACGCGGAACAGCAGTACGCCGGCTACGGGTTCATTGTCCGGATGGCGCTCGAGATCAGAGAATCGACGTGTACCGGGGATGCGGCCGAGAAACGCAACGTGCGGTCGAGCCGTGCGGGCAATGATCATCAGGAGAGAAACGACGACCGCCAACAGCACGCCTTTAAGGATGCCCAGGAGCAGAACGCCTGCCAAAGCCACCAAGGCAATCCGAAACTCGAGGCGACTCACC
>Ga0210380_10000569_pt1 | contig 16057 bp, 12 predicted proteins | sample PLM4_5_coexredo_FD_155476 | JGI IMG/M metagenome (GOLD analysis project Ga0210380, IMG submission 155476) | Groundwater sediment microbial communities from an aquifer in East River, Colorado, USA - PLM4_5_coex redo | ecosystem: Environmental > Terrestrial > Soil > Riparian zone | place: USA... | reverse complement strand
CGGGCGCAACTTCGTCACGCTGAAGATCGAGACCGAGGACGGCGTCTTCGGCCTTGGAGACGCGACCCTGAATGGGCGCGAATTGGCGGTCGTGAGCTACCTGCAGGATCACGTCGTGCCGATGCTCATCGGACGCGATGCCCGCCGCATCGAGGATACCTGGCAGTACCTTTATAAAGGCGCGTACTGGCGGCGAGGGCCCGTCACGATGTCCGCCATCGCCGCCGTGGACTCGGCGCTCTGGGACATCCGCGGCAAGGTGCTCAATTCGCCGGTGTATCAGTTGCTCGGCGGCGCCTCGCGCGAGTCGGTGCTGGTCTACGGCCACGCGAATGGCGAGACCATTGATGACACCGTGGCGGCCGTCGGCGAGTACGTGCGGATGGGCTATCGCGCGGTCCGCGCGCAGTGCGGCGTACCGGGCGTCCCACACGCGTACGGCGTCGGCCGCGGCGACCTGTTCTACGAACCCGCCGAAAAGGGCCGGCCGCTCGAGACGGCCTGGAGCACCGAACGCTACCTGAATATCGTGCCGGAACTTTTCGCCAAGCTGCGCGAGACGTTCGGCCCCGATCTGCATCTGCTCCACGACGCACACCATCGGCTTACGCCGATCGAAGCGGCGCGGCTGGGCAAATCACTCGAGCCTTATCATTTGTTCTGGCTCGAAGATCCCGTCCCTGCCGAAGTGCAGGAGAGCTTCCGCTTGATTCGCCGGCACACGACGACGCCATTGGCCGTCGGCGAAGTCTTCAACGTCATTCAGGATTGCCATCTCCTGATTCAGGAGGAACTCATCGACTACATCCGCACGACGGTCGTCCGGGCCGGCGGCATCAGTCATCTCAGAAAGATCGCGAGCCTGGCCGAGCTGCATCACGTGAGGACCGGTTCGCACGGTGCCACCGACCTCAGCCCCGTGTGTATGGCGGCCGCGCTGCACTTCGATCTCAGCGTCCACAACTTCGGCATTCAGGAATGCATGCGCCACAGTCCGGAGACCGACCGCGTGTTCCCGCACCACTACACGCTCGAAAGGGGCGTGATGCATCCCGGAGACGCGCCGGGGCTCGGCGTGGACATCGACGAAGCCGAGGCGGCCAAATATCCGTACGTGCCCGCGTATCTTCCGGTCAATCGGCGGGAAGACGGAACGATGCACAGCTGGTAGACCTACAGATTTCCCCGCTTCAATTGCTCGACGGCGTAATGACACGCTCTCGCGGTCAGCGCCATGTAGGTCAGTGACGGGTTCTGATTGGCGCTCGAGGTCATGCACGCGCCATCGGTCACGAACAGATTGGGTGCGTCCCACGCCTGGTTCCAGCCATTCAGGACCGACGTACGGCGATCACGGCCCATGCGAGCGGTGCCCATTTCGTGGTTCGCGCCGCCCGGCGTCGTGGCGTTTGTATGTGGCTGCACTTGTTTCGCGCCTGCCGCCTCGAGCATCTCGGCCGCCGTCACCGCCATGTCCTTCTGAATCGCCAACTCGTTGGCGCCCCACGAGCACTCGATGTGAAGCACCGGAATGCCCCACGCATCCACCATGGTGGGATGCACGGTGCAGCGGTTCTCCTCACGCGGCAGCATCTCGCCGTACCCGTTCAGGTTCATCGTCCAGGGACCAAGCTCCGTGAGCTTCTGCTTCAACGCGACACCGATGCCCGGCTCCTGTATCCGCGACTGCCAGCCTGGTCGAGACGCGCTGCCCTGAAACGCATAGCCGCGGACGAAATCCGCGTGCCGCGAACTCACGTTGCGGAACCTCGGCACATAGATGCCGTTGGGCCGGTCACCAACCACGCGGCGATCCGTCCATCCGTCGAACCGGCCGTTGGCCCCGGCGTTCTTGATGTGGTCCATGATGTTGCGGCCGACCTGGCCGCTCGAGTTGGCGACGCCTTCCGGATGTTGCGCCGTGCGCGAATTGAGGAGAATCCGGGCGCTCTCGATTGCCGAAGCGCAGAGAAAGACGACGCGGGCGCGAAACTCGTGCGAGACCCGCGTGCGCGCGTCGATGACGTGAACACCGGACACCTTGCCGCTCGACGGATCGACGGTCAGGTGGCGGACGATGCTGAAGGGTCGCAGCGTCATGCGGCCTGTGGCCTCGGCCGCCGGGAGCGTCGCGTTGACGGCACTGAAGTAGGACCGGGTGATGCATCCGCGCTGGCATGGCCCACAGTAATGACAAGCCGAGCGGCCGTTCAGCGGCGCCGTCAGCACCGCGACCCGTCCCATCGTCATCAGCCGCTCGCCGCGAAACGACGATCGGATGCGATCGGCCACGTGCGTCTCAACGCAGTTCATGGGCATCGGCGGTTGAAACGGGCCGTCAGGCAGGTGCGCGAGCCGCTCCCGCTTTCCGCTCACGCCGATGAACGACTCGACGCGGTTGTACCACGGTCCGATGTCACGGTAACGGATCGGCCAGTCGACGGCGATGCCCTCATGCGCATTGGCTTCGAAATCCAGATCGCTCCAGCGATACACCTGACGGCCCCAGATGATCGACTTGCCCCCGACCTGCCGCGCCCGGAACCACTGGAACGGTTTTCCCTCGGGTGTCGTGTACGGGTTGTCGATGTCATCGGTCCAGAACTGGTGGCTCCCCTCGTCGAACGAGACGGAGCTGCGCTGCATCGCCTGGCGTTTGATCACGTACTGGCGGTCGCCGCGGCCTCGAAACGGCATCTCCCAGACGGGTCGATGTTCGGAGTAGTCCTCTGCGGGCACGATCGGACGCCCGGCTTCAAGCACGAGCGTCCGCAGTCCGAGTTCGGTGAGTTCCTTGGCGGCATACCCGCCGGTCATCCCGGATCCGATCACGATCGCGTCGTAGTCGCGCGCGTCGGCCTGCATCATGCCGCTCCCCCATCCGCTGGCGCCGTGCGCTTCCGCGGCGCGTAAGGAGCGCATCCGTCGTAGCGACCCTCGTGCGGTGCCTGCTCGAGCTCACGTCTCACACCGATTTCGGATGTGTAGTACCCCCAGATCGTCAGGTACTTCACGGTGCCGAACCAATGGCTCGGCCCCTCGCGATCGAGGTCGAGCAACAGCGCATCCTGCTGGGCGTTCGTGCACGCGTCGAACGATTGGCTGTGGCGCGCACGGCTCGTGGCATCGAGGGATTCGAGTCCGGCGATGACGCGCGCGCGATCCGGCGCGTCGTACCAGTTCGCGAGCATGTGCCCGATGAAGGCCGGCACGCCGGCCGCCGTCGCGCCTGGCGTTTCGTCGGCAGGAATGATGCGCTCGCACGCGGGCGTGAGCACGCGCAGCGTGTCAGTTGGCAGCAATCCTGCGGCAGGCTGTTGCCGGGTCTCCAACGACGCGTGCACCTCGCGGCCCCAGACGAACAGCTCAGCCGAAAACATCGACCCGACCAGCGGCAGTGCTGCTCCGGCGGTCAGACGGCGAAGCGCGTCGCGACGATCCATTTCTGCGTTACCGGCTTGCGAATTTTCGAAGGGTGATGTTGCGGTAGCACACCGCGTCACCGTGATCCTGAAGGAGCACGTGGCCCTTCAGCGGCGTCCCAAAACGCGCAACGTCTTTGAACTTGCTCTTCGCGATGGCCTCCTTCAGCGCGGGGCTGCCGAGTTCGTACTGCAGCACCTTCGTGCCGTTGAGCCAGTGTTCGACGACCCGTCCAGTCACGACCACCCGGCTCTCGTTGAACTGGCCGGCCGGACGAAGGGTCCGATCGTGCGCGGGCAGGACGTCATAGAGCGCCGCAGTCTGCCGATGCGGTCCGATGAGAGCGTCAGGATGCCGCTCATCATCAATGACCTGGTACTCGTGGCCGATCGCGGAGTCCATGTCTTCGAGGACGAAATACTTGACGCCGCTGTTGGCGCCCTGCGCCACCCGCCACTCCCACCGCAGTTCAAACTGATCGTAGGTGTCGCGAGAGATGATGTCCCGCTGACCGCGGGTGTCGGTGCCGTCCAGCCCGGGCAGGCACAACATGCCATCCGTCACTTTCCATCGTGTCTCCGTGGCGTCCGCCTTCTTGTAGCCACGCCAGCCGTCCAGCGTCTTGCCGTCAAACAGCGGTTGCCACCCGTCTTGCGCCTTCGCGGCGGTTTGCTGGTTGGCAGGCTTCGGTGTTTGTGCCGCCGCCACGGCCGACAACGCCGCAATGAGTAGCCCGGTCGCAAGTCTAGTCCTGCTCACAGCACCCTCCGTTCACTCGGCGCTCATTATGCGCGCACTGGCGGCGAGTTGCGATCACGTCGCGACGGCGGCCAGAACACCGCGCATATAGGCCATCGACTCGACCATGCCGGGCAGCGGGTCCTTGGGATTGATTTCGTACTCGAGACCCACCTGCCCCTGGTAGCCGATCTCAATCAGCGTCCTGAAAAGCGCCGGAAAATCAATCACGCCGCGGCCGACCGCGACCTGGCTGTTCACGTCGGTCTTCACCGCCAGATCCTTAACGTGCATGTCGTAGAGCCGATCGCGGCATTCCAGGCATGCGGCGATCGGATCGGTGCCCGTGCGCAGCGTGTGGCCGATGTCGATGCACAGCCCGAGCCGTTTGTCGCGCGACTTGACGGCCGCGTAGGCGTCCTGCGGTCGCGGCCAGTTCTTGTTCTCAGGACCGTGATTGTGAATCGCGACCTTGATGTCGTAGATCTTTGCCATCTGCTCGATCGTGTCGAGCGCCGCCGGGTCGGGGTCCGTGTAAATGAGCGGGAACCCCGCGTTCTTCGCATACTCGAACTCCCTTTTGATCTGCGCGGGATTGTTGGGGATGGTGATCGTCCCGCCGCCCATGATGGTGATCCCGGCCGCGACTATCTTTTCGCGGAGGGCACGCGTGGCCTCAGGTGGATCGGTGCGCGGGATATGGACGTCCTTGAACGTCATGTACGTCACACCCATGGTCTTCGCCCACGCCAGTGCCTGGTCGAGCGAAAACTCGCGCATCGAATATGACGCGAGGCCGAGTTTGAGGGCCGGGCGCTTGCCAGCCGCCTGCACGGCCGAGCCCAAGCTTGTCTCGCCGAAGCGCGAAGCGCGAAGGCGGACGGGCCCGCCGAGCGCGCTAAAGGCCGCAAGAGCGCCGGCAGTCGTGCCGAGGAACTCTCGCCGGGATGGATGGCTTGACATGGTGCTAGGATGCTGCCGTAGTTTCCCTGCAAATACCAGCGGAGGTCCTCTTGGCCACCAGGAACGACAACGACGGCATTACCCGACGCGAATTCGGCACCCGCGTGGCTGCGACGGCGGCTGGCGCTGCCATCAGCACCGATCTTTTCGGTGCGCGGGCCGAGGCGGCGCATGTCGGCAACCGCATACTCGGCGCCAACGATCGCGTCGTCACGGCGAGCATCGGCATCCGCGGCCAGGGCAACGCGCTCAAGCGCGGCTTCGCGAGGCTCGCGAACGTCGAGATCAAGACGCTCTGCGACATCGACGCGAACCTGGCGCCCGAGCGCATCAACGACACGCGCCTCTCCGACGTGTCGACGTTCAAGCCCGGCTTCGTCCAGGATCTCCGGCGCGTGATGGACGACAAGGACATCGACGCCGTCGTGATCGCCACGCCGAATCACTGGCATGCGCTCGCGACCGTCTGGGCCCTGCAGGCCGGCAAGCACGTGTACGTCGAGAAGCCCTCATCGCACACCGTGTGGGAAGGGCGGCAGATGGTGGACGCGGCGGCGCGGTACAAGAAGGTCGTCCAGGTCGGCACCATGAATCGCAGCCGGCCCGCCGTGCGCGACGCGATCAAGCTCATCCACGACGGCGGCATCGGCAAGGTCTACATGGCCCGCGGTCTGTGCTTCAAGCCACGGCCGGCGATCGGCAAGTACCCGGACGGCCCGATGAAACCCGGCGAGCAGTACAAGCTGAACGCAACGGCGGGGTACGAACCGCCGTACAACGAGTCGTACTTGTCGAAGGTGGATTACAACCTGTGGCTCGGCCCCGCGCCGACGCGGCCGTTCAACCGCAATCACTTCCACTACAACTGGCACTGGCATTGGAATTACGGCAACGGCGACAGCGGCAACCAGGGTCCGCACCAGTTCGACATCGCGCGCTGGGGACTCCAGAAACAAGAACACCCGGTGAAGATCCGATCGACCGGTGGCTATTTCGGTGAGGAGTCATCACAGGAGACACCGACTCTGCAGGACAGCACGTTCGAGTACGCCGACGGTACCATCATCGAGTTCGGCACGCGTGGCGGCTTCACGAACGACGAAGCCGGCGTGCGGATTGGCAACCTGTTCTACGGCACGAAGGGATGGCTCTGGATCGAGGAAGCCGGGCGCACGTGGCAGTCGTACTTCGGACCGAGGAACGAGAAGGGACCGGGCTCGGCGACGGCCGATCCCAACGCCGCGCCGACGGGCCTGACAACGATCGAGTCTCCGCACTACCAGAACTTCGTCGACGCGATTCGCGCCAACGATCCGAAGTTGCTCGCATGCGACGTGTTGGAGGGCCATCTGTCTTCGTCGCTTCCGCATCTCGGCAACATTTCGTACCGAGTCGGCCATCAGCTGCAGTTCGACGGGAAGACGGAGACCTTCGTCAACGACAAGACCGCGGATAGGCTGCTGACGCGCGAGTACCGGAAGGGATTTGAAATCCCCAAGTAATCATGTTGATGAACAGGCCATCCAAAAGCGCACTCGGGATTCTCTTCGTGGCCCTCGCGCTGGTCGCCGGCAACGTATCTGTCAAAACCGTTGCGCTCGCGGTCACCGTGACGCCGAACGAGGCGGCGCGCCGCGTCGACGTCGCGATCGGCGGCCGCCCGTTCACCTCGTACATCTGGCCCGAACGTCTTAAGAAGCCTGTCCTGTATCCGCTGCAGAGCGCGTCGGGCACGCTCGTGACGCGCGGCTGGCCGCTCGATCCGCGGCCGGGCGAACGCATCGACCATCCGCACCAGGTCGGCCTGTGGTTCGTCTACGGCGACGTCAACGGCGTCGACTTCTGGAACAACTCCGAGGCGCTCACGCCGGAGGAGCAGGCGAAGATGGGCACGATCGTCCACCGCAGAATCGTGAGCGCGACGGGCGGCGCCGACAGCGGCACGCTCGTCGTCGACCTGGACTGGATCGGCCCCGGCAACGTCACGTTCCTGCACGAGCGCGCGACGTTCGTGTTCCGCGGCGATGCCACCAGCCGGACGGTCGAACGCACGGCCACGCTCACGGCGGCCGATCGCCGCGCGGTGTTCAACGACAACAAGGAAGGCCTCTTCGGCATGCGCGTCGCACGGCAGCTCGAGCAGCCGTCGACGACGCCGGACACGTTCACCGATGCGAGCGGCAGGGCGACGACCGTCAAGGTCCTGGACAATGCCGGCATCACCGGGTCCTACACCAGTAGCGAAGGCAAGATCGGCGATGCGGTCTGGGGCACCAGCGCGAAATGGACGATGCTGACCGGACAGGTCGGGACGGACGCGGTGACGCTCGCGATTCTCGACCACCCGAAGAATTTCGGCTTCCCCACACATTGGCACGCCCGGGGCTACGGCCTGTTCGCGGCAAATCCGATCGGCCAAAAGGCGCTCAGCGAAGGTAAACAGCCGCCCCTCGACATCACGCTGGAACCCGGCGCGTCGGTCACGTTCCGGTATCGTCTGTTGATTCTCAACGGGAAGGCGACACCCGATCGTCTCGAGCGCGAGTACGTCGCGTTTGCAGCGGAGAAATACCTGCCATAACCGCGCTCGATCCGCACTGACAATTACCGTGACGGTCCAGATCGGTCTCATCGGCGCCGGCAACATCAGCGGCACGCACGCACGCGCGTGTAGCAGTCTGCCGGACGTGCGCGTGGCGGCGGTCTATGCGCCGACGCGCGAGCACGCGGCGCGTCTCGCCGCGGAAGTCGGCGCCGCGACGTGCGACTCGATCGAGGCGCTACTGGCACACCGGCCGCTGGACATGGTGGCCATCGGGAGTCCGTCGGGGTGTCACGCCGATCACGGGATCGCCGCCGCGCGCGCCGGCCTGCACGTGCTTGTCGAAAAGCCGATCGACATCACCGTCGAACGCGCCGACAAGCTCATCGCGGCTGCGGCGGATTGCGGGGTAACGCTCGGCGTCATCTTCCAGGACCGCTTCAAGCCCGATGTACAGCGTTTGAAGGCGATCGTCGATGAGGGGCGTCTGGGCTCGCCGATTCTCGCGTCGGCCCGGGTGAAGTGGTATCGGCCTGCCGAGTACTACAGTGGTTCGGCGTGGCGCGGCACGCGCGCACTCGATGGCGGCGGCGCGCTCATCAACCAGGCAATTCATACCGTCGATCTGCTGGTGTGGCTGTTCGGGCCCGTGCGGTGCGTGTACGGAAACGTGAAAACGCGTCTCCACCCCATTGAGGTGGAAGACACGGCCGTCGCGGTGCTCGAGTTCGCGAGCGGTGCCCTCGGCACGATCGAAGCGACGACGGCTGCGTTTCCCGGGTATGCGCGGCGGCTGGAACTGACCGGCTCGAACGGGACAGCCATTCTCGACGGTGACGCGTTGGTCGCGGTGGATCTGCGGGATGGTTCCGCCAGCGCCGGCCTGAAGGAAGACGTCGGACCCCAGAAGGCGCCCGAGAACGCCGCCTCACCGGTAGTGAGCGACGTGTCGGCACATCGAGCCGTGTTCGAAGATTTCATCCGCGCGATGCGGACGGGCGGCCGGCCCTGCTGCGATGGCGCCGAAGCGCGCCGAAGCGTCGAGGTGATCGAAGCGATCTATCGCGCCTCGGCGACGGGATCGCCGGTCACACTATCGAGGTGATGTCACTGCTTCGCGTCGATGATCTGGAAAATGCGCACCGGCGGCCCGCCCACGCGGTCCGTCGGGTCGAACGACGCCACCAGACGCGTGCCCGCGAAGAACACGCGATAGCGCTCGGTCAGCCCGGGATCGGCGCCAGGATTGGTCAGGGTGCCTTGGTACTCAGGGGCCGCCGCCAGGAAATACTGAACGCCCTGCTGCCGGTAGTCCTCGATGGTGCGAGCGACAAAGAGCCGGGCGGCCACCACCGGATAGCGATCCGGCAGTCGCGTGGCTCCGTACTCGATGGCGACTTTTGATCCGGCTGGCACGTTCTTCAAGATCCACTCGTAGGCCTGCGCGATGGTCGAGGGCTTCGAGCCGCCACGGCCGAGCGCCACGACACTCATGACAGACGAGGTGAGCACGAGCGCAGACAGCACGCCGCCCGTCAGAATCGGCGCCCAGCGGCTGGCCACCCGCGGCCGCACCCAGCCGACGATCGACATGACGCCGACGCCGCCCGCAATCGCGAGCGGCGGCAGCAGCGGAAGCAGATAGCGCGCGTAGATCTGATAACTGCCCGCCATCACCGTGAAGTAGATGGCGACGAACGCGAGCAGCATGAGGGCCGGCCCGCGTTCCGCCTGACGCACCACGCCACGCACGAGCACCGCGACCAGCCCGAATCCGACCACGAGCGCGGAGACCATCGACACGCTGTTGGAAAAATGCTTGAGGTAGATCGACCATCCGGGATCGCCGTGCCGCTCGCGAGCGAAGACGGCGGCGAGCCGCGCGTAGTCGTTCAGGAACGCCGGAAGGTCGAGAACCGCGTACGGCGTGCCGACGATGAACCCGGCGGCGGCCGCCGCGGCCACCAGGCCGATGCGCCCGCTGATGAACGACCAGCCTCCGCCCATCCGAATCACGGCGATGATCGGAAAGACAACCGCCATCGCGCCGTTGTACTTGCAGGACGCGGCCAGGCCCGCCGTGAGGGCCGCTCCAAGCACGGACGCGCGGGTGCCGCGCTCGCCGGCGCGCAGCGACAGCACGAGCGCGAGCGTCGTAAAGAACGCCGTCGGAGTGTCCGTGAGCACATAGTGCGATTCGCGGACGGAATTCGGCATCACGGCCATGAATGCCGCGGCGAACACCGCGACGCCGAGGCTCCACCGCCGGCCCGCCGCGAACGTCAGCGCCACCGTAGCGGTCCCGATCAGGGCGGTGAATTGGCGGCCCGCCAGGTAAAACTGATCGGCGCTCACCTGATCCAGATGACTCCACGCGCCGCGCATGGATCCGAGCACGAATGCGCCGACCGTGACGATGAGATTCAGATAGAACGTGAGGCTGGGCCAGTCGAAGAAGTGCGGATTGAAGTCGCCCGTCTTCATCATGCGGACGACGCGATCCATGATGTGCGGTTCGTCCTGGCCGACGCCGTTCGGAATGCCGGCGCCGATGTTCCACAGCCGCGCGGCCGCGGCCAGCAGCACGATGCCGACGACAGCCGCCACCGCCCATCGCGGCACTCGTTCAGGCGCTGGTGTCAGCCGCACGCGGTAAGTTTAGCAGGACACATCTTTCACCGCAGGATACGCGGCTCGGCCCAAAGCGGCATGTCGCCGCGCGTGTCGACGCTTCCGGGAACACCCGCGTTCGTGTGGAGCCCGATGCGCCACAGTAACCGGCGCGGGTGGTAGAACAGGCTCCACTTGAATCCGCTGTGCGCGCCCAGATCGACCGTCAGTGGAATCCAGCGGCGATCGTCGGACTGCCCGTAGGGATTCACCACGCGCGCCAGGAGATCCTCCTGCGTGCGGCCCTCGGCGATGCTGATGCGGAAGTACACCCCATCGCCTTCTGTCGTCCACGCGTCTTCCTTCAACGCCACCAGCACCTGGAACACGGCGCGGTCGGGTAAATGAAGGTCCCATGTGACGCGACTCGCCCCCGGTGTGGCAAGGGCGCGGTGTGTTTCGCCGCGAAGCGTTACGGGCGCCACATCGAACGGGGCGCCGAACGGCCGCCGTTCGGCCTGATCCAGGGTGTCGAGCAGATCAACCACCGGCGTCAGCGTCCGGTTGTCCGCGCCGCCGCAGGAACACATCGCCGCCGCGGCGATCAGCACGATCACAGCCGAGACGGCTTTGGCGGTTACACGCATCTGGACATCACAGCCACGCGGCCGTTCCCGGGAACTGCATCAGGTGCAGTCCGAACAACACCGACAAATTGCCCAGGACGACAAGCGGCCAGAACAACCCCGGACGTTCCACCTGTCCAATCAACACGTTAAACGCCATCGTCATCGGCAGCACCACGCGCAGCCCGCCGGGATCGGCCTCCCACAGTGGCCTGCCGAAGAAGACCATCAGCACCGCGTAGGCAAACCCGAGCCGCCACCACGGATCTTTCCAGCGCGGGCGGGCGAACAGGAAGAGCGCCTGCACCGACATGGAGACAAGGATCAGCAGGCTGAAACGAGACGAAGCGTGCCAGCCTTCGGCGATCACGTCCGGCAGCACCTGACGCCAGCGCCAGAGAAACCACTCGAGCGGTCCCGCCATCACGTGCCCCGTCGTGAACAGCGAACTGCGGTAGAGGGAATACAGATAGTCGAACCAGATCAACAGCGGCAGGGCGATGAGGGCGATCTGAAGGACCTGCCTGACGATCCCCCTCCACGTCCAGATGAATTGCCACTGGGCGGCCACCGCGAGGATGTTGGTTTCGCGGCCCAATCCGCTAATCCCGAAAATGATCGCGGACACCCACGAGCGCCCGCGTTCGAGCGCGAGCACGCCGATCGCCATGAGCAGCAGACTAGGGCCGTCGAGCAGCGCGTCCCGCACCGACCACAGAAGTCCGCCGGCGAACATGGTGGCCACCCACCGGGCCGCATTGCGAGCGCTGTTCGGGGGAAACCAGCGGAACGACAGCCAGCCGAGAATCAGCCAGCAGACGACGTTCTGTAGAGCGTAGACGGCGACAATCCGGGCCGGTTTTCCGAATCCGGCGGCCCAGGCCGTCCACGAAAACAGGATACGCCGCACGCGATGCGGCGCGAGATCCAGTGACCGATCGAGTTCCGGATCACGCAGCAACGGGTCGGTCGCGATTTGCACATAGAACTGGCCGTCGTAGCCGCCACCCGGGTGAAAGAACAGCGGGAGATCCCGGATGGCCGGCACGAGCCGGGTCTTGTTCCGCTCGCCGAAGACAATGAGATTCGAAAAGCCAGTGTGAGGATCGTGAAACTGCCAGACGGCTGAGAGGAGCCAGACCACACAGAGGGCGGGCACAATCCACCACGCGCGCGCGCGCCAGACCGGTCGGGCTCCCGAAGACGCGTCGGCCGGAGGGTTCAAGGTGGGAAGCCTATCGCGAAAGCGGCACAGGTTAAACTGCGCCTGTGATCGGGACGATGCACACCACTATGACGAGCCCGCGCTGGCCGCGCTACGTTGCGGCGCTACTGGGCTTCACCTGGTTCCTGCAAATCGGTGGCGGCCCGACGCTGAATCCGTGGCATGCCGAACTGATCATGTCCGGCGACTGGATCCAGCACTGGTTCGGGTGGCTGATGTTCAGACGTGAGCCGTGGACGTTCCCGCTGGGCACGATCAGCGGCCTTCCGTACCCGGTTGGTTCGAACATCGGTTACACGGACTCGAATCCCCTCGTCGCGATCCTGCTGAAGCCGTTTTCGAGCGTGCTGCCGCCTGAATTCCAATTCATCGGCCTGTGGCTCGCGTGCTGCTTCGCGATGCAGGGCTACATGGGCGCGGCGTTAACGAGCACGGTGACGAAGGATGCGCGGCAGCAGCTGCTGGGCGGCTATCTCTTCGTGCTGAGTCCGGTGCTGGTCGCGCGCATCGCGCACGACACACTGTGCGCGCAGTTTCTGCTGCTCGGGTTGCTGTACGTCGGCCTTCGCGAGTACGCCGACGACAGAAGTGCGCGGCGTGGCCTGTGGATGGGCGCGGGTTTCACGGTGCTGGCGGCGACCATTCATCCGTATCTCGCCGCCATGTGCTGGGTGCTGTCGCAGGCCGGCTTCGTGCGCCTGTGGCTGGCGCGGCTGGTGTCGTTTCGGGCGGCAACCGTGGCTGCGGTGGGGACCACCGCGGGCGTGATCGCGGTGTTTGGCGCGATAGGCTACTTTGGCGACACGAAGACCGGCGCCAGCGGCTTCGGCCAGTACTCCGCCGACCTGTTGACGCTCGTCAATCCCGATCAGTTTTCGCGCGCCTTGACGCGGTTTCGGATTCCGAGCGAGCAATGGGAAGGGCTCGGCTTCCTGGGGCTCGGCGGGATCGTAGCCGTGGCCATCGCGACGGTGGTGTTCCTGCGCCGCCGGCCAGCCCTGCGTGCGGGCACATGGGCGATAGCGGCGGCGTGCGTGGCGATGGCCATCTTCGCGCTGTCCTCAGACATCAAGTTCGCGGGCCATTCCGTCCTGAGCGCGCATCCCATCTACGACCGCCTGACCGCGATCAGCACCGCCTTTCGGGCCTCGGGCCGATTCGTCTGGCCACTGCACTATCTGGTGCTGCTGTTTGGCATCTGGGGCACGACGCGCATCCTCAAGGCGGCCAACGTGGCGGCCGGCGTCACGATGCTCGCGGTGGTCGTCGCCCTTCAGGCCACGGATTTCAGGATGGACTCGCTCTGGGCCCCCAAGGATTTCCGGCAGGTGCCGGTGCAGGATTTCGCATTGGCCGCCGGCAAGTACAAGCACCTGGCGCTTGCGCCGATGCAGATTCGCGGCATCTGCACGCCCTACACGGAAACCTTCGTCTACCGGTACATGCTGCACGCCTACCGGATGCGGCTCACGTACAACAGCGGCTTCTTCTCGCGCCAGTCCGCGCCGATCACGACCAACGCGTGCGATCGGTTCGCCAGCGACATCAAGAACGGTTTCCTCGACCAGGAAACGATCTACGTGGTCGCGCCCGACTTTCTCCCGCTCTTCCGGCAGGCCTCAGCCGCCTGCGGCCGCGTGGACGGCGACTGGATCTGCGTCAGCCGTTTCAGCGACGAGGCGTTTCGGACCTACCTGAGCAAGTAGATCCTGTCAGGGAGCCTCTCGTCGTACTCGACGAGGGCGACGTGCGGATTCGCCGTATCCTTGGCGCATCCAGACAACCGGGAGGAAAGGCGATGTCCCCAACTTCGATTCCCACACAGGCGATCGCGCCAGGATCATCGCCCTCCCGCTTCGATCTGGTGGCAGGGCTGACCGCCGCCGCGGTCGTGCTTCCCAAGGCGATGGCGTACGCGACGGTGGCCGGCCTGCCGGTCGCAGTTGGCTTGTATACGGCGTTCATCCCGATGGCGATTTACGCGCTGCTCGGCACCTCGCGCGTGCTCAGCGTCAGTTCGACGACGACCATTGCCATCCTCGCCGGCACGCAACTGGGATTGGCGGTGCCGGACGGCGATCCGGCGCACCTCGTGACGGCGACGGCGACGCTGACCTTACTGGTCGGTGCGGCGCTGGTCGCGGCGAGGCTGCTCAGACTCGGGTTCGTCGCCAACTTCATCTCGACGCCCGTGCTGACCGGATTCAAGGCCGGCATCGGCTTGGTAATCGTGCTCGACCAACTGCCCAAGCTGCTGGGGATCCACATCTCCAAACACGGCTTCTTCGCCGATGCCGCCAGCGTCGTCCACCACCTGCCCGAAACGTCGATGATCACGCTGATGGTCGCACTCGCGACCTTTGCGGTGCTGATTGCGATGGAGCGGCTCTGGCCGCACTCGCCGGCCCCACTGGTGGCGGTGGCGGGCGGCATCGCCGCAGCCTGGTTCCTCGGACTGGAGAAGATGGGCGTCTCGATCGTCGGCCTGATCCCCCAGGGCTTCCCGTCGCTGACCCTCCCTGATCTTTCGCTGGCCTGGCGGCTGCTGCCGGGTGCCCTCGGAATCGCGTTGATGAGTTTCACCGAGTCGATCGCGGCCGGGCGCGCGTTCGCCAACACCAACGATCCGCCCGTGAACGCGAACCGTGAGTTGCTCGCCACCGGCGCGGCGAACCTTGGCGGCGCCATGTTCGGCATCATGCCGGCGGGCGGCGGGACTTCGCAGACGGCCGTCGTGCGCGCCGCGGGCGGACGGTCGCAACTGGCTTCGCTGGTGACCGCGGGTGCCGCACTCGCCACCATGCTGTTCCTGGCGCCGGTTATGGGCCTTATGCCCAATGCGACGCTGGCGGCGGTGGTGATCGTCTATTCGGTCGGGCTGATCAAGCCGTCGGAGTTCCGCGCCATCCGGGGCGTGCGCACGATGGAATTCCGCTGGGCTCTGGCCGCCTGCATCGGCGTCCTTCTGCTGGGCACGCTCAAGGGCATCGTCGTGGCCATCGTCGTATCGATGGTCGGCTTGGCCAGCCAATCCGCGTACCCTCATGTCTACGTGATCGGCCGCAAGCGGGGCGAGGACGTGCTGCGACCGCTATCGCCCGAACACGGCGACGACGAGACCTTCGAAGGCATGCTGATCCTGCGCCCGGAAGGGCGGCTGTTCTTTGTGAATGCGCAGGCGGTCGGGCAGCAGATTCAGGCTCTGGTCGCGAAGTACCAGCCGCGCGTGCTGGTGCTGGACATGAGCCGGGTCTCCGACATCGAATACTCCGCCCTGCAGATGCTGATCGAAGGGGAACGGCGCATGAGTGAGAGCGGCGTCGAGGTGTGGCTGGCCGCGTTGAATCCCGGCGTGCTGGCGACGATTCGAAACACCGCTCTCGACACGCGGCTGGGTCGCGAGCGCATGCTGTTCAACGCGCGCGTGGCGATCGAACGGTACCAGGCGCGGAAGACGACCGGCGGAGACTGATGCGGCGGTAACAGCAAAAGGGCGTGAAGCCTTGACAGCTTCACGCCCTTCACTTCCTTCACGCCCTTCACGTCCTTGAGGGCGTCAGTTGCTATTCGCCATCATCCTTGAACATGTAGTCCGCGTCCGTGAGATCGTCCATCTCACGCTGCGCTTCCAGTTCTTCCGGCGACGGCGGCGGTGGCGGCGGTGGCTCGTCGTGCTCGATCTGCAGGCGACGATAGATATCGAAGCCCGTGCCTGCCGGAATCAGCCGGCCCATCGTCACGTTTTCCTTCAGGCCGCGCAGGTAATCGACCTTGCCTGAAATCGACGCTTCGGTGAGCACGCGCGTCGTTTCCTGGAACGACGCCGCCGAGATGAACGAGTCGGTCGAGAGCGACGCCTTCGTGATGCCGAGCAGCAGCGGACGGCCCTTCGCCGGCCCGCCGGCCGCCGCCAGCACGCGCTCGTTCTCT
>Ga0210380_10000566_pt1 | contig 16090 bp, 12 predicted proteins | sample PLM4_5_coexredo_FD_155476 | JGI IMG/M metagenome (GOLD analysis project Ga0210380, IMG submission 155476) | Groundwater sediment microbial communities from an aquifer in East River, Colorado, USA - PLM4_5_coex redo | ecosystem: Environmental > Terrestrial > Soil > Riparian zone | place: USA... | reverse complement strand
GGACGGGCATTCGGTCCACAGCCTGCCCCCGTGGAGCGCGACGATCCCGCCCGCGATCGCGAGCCCGAGACCACTGCCGTCGATGCCGGTCGCTCCGGCGACCCCGCGCACCGCGACGTGCGGAAGTACGTCGGCCGGAAGCCCCGGCCCCTGGTCCTCGACCGACGCGATCCATGCGTCGTCGCCGGCCTCGACCGTGATCCGCACGCTGCCGCCGGGCGGCGAATGGCGAAGCGCGTTGGACAGCAGATTGCCGACCAGCCGGCGCAGCAGGTCGCGATCCGCCTCGACCGAGAGACCATCGGGCAGCGACAGCTCGATCGCGATCCCGCGCACCCGAGCGATCCCGTGAAACGGCGCGCTCGCCTCGTCGATCAGGCTGCGCAGGTCGAAGCGCGACAGACGCAGCGGCCGCTGCCCGGATTCGAGCCGCGACAGGTCGAGCACGTCGGTCACCAGTCGTCCGAGTCGCTGGCACTCGTCGTTGATGATGCCGAGGAATCGCTCGCGCGGCGCGGCCGGATTCGCGAGCGACTGGAGCAGTGTCTCGGTGTAGGCCTGGATCGCCGTCAGCGGCGTGCGGATCTCGTGCGCGACCAGCGACATGAGAACCGAGGAGGTCTCTTCGGTGACTTCGCGTCCGCGCTCGAGTTCGACCCGGCGCGCGCGTTCCTGATCCGCGTTGCGGCGCAGCTCCCCGCGCTCGAGCGCCAGCGCCAACGCATCGGCGAGGCTCTGGAGCAGCAGCCGGTCGTCGGGCGCGAACGTGCGCGGGGCTGGAAACGCGATCAGCAGGATCCCGAACGGGACGCTGCCGGAGAACACCGGCACCGCGGCGAGCGCGGCGGGCGGCGCGTTCCACAGCAGCGCCTCGCGGTCGGTCATCGACGGCTCGGTCACGGTGCCGTCGTCGAACCACGCCGCCTGATTGCGCATCACCCATTCGACCGGACCGCCCGGCTCCGCCAGGTACGGAGTCTCGACCCCGCCTTCCTCGAGCCGCTTCATCGCGCCGCTGCGCGAGTCGATCCGGAGCAGACGGAACGCGCCGGCGCCGAGTGCGTGGACCGCGCAGTCGCCGGCGATCAGGCACGCGGTGCCGATCTCGGCGGTCCGGCGGAGTGCGAGCATCGCCCCCGCGAGCGCGGCGAGACGGTCGGTATCACCCGACTGGAAGCTCGTGTGCCTGGCAAGCACCGTCATGGTGCGCCTTCCCCTCGGATCGTCAGGCGACCCGACGGGGGGCGTCCTCCCGGGCGTCGCTGCGCCCGCGACGTTCGCCCACCACCACGCTGCCCGAGATACTCTTGCCGTGCTCCTTGAGCTCCTGGGCGACGTCGTTCAACTCGGCCTGATGGCTGATCTCGTAACGATCGGTGCTGACCAGCGCGATCGTCAGCGTCATCAGCGGGAACCGTTCGATGACATGGCGGCGGTTCAGCACTTCGACGTGGCCGCGCTCGCGGTCGACCGGGTCGTAGAGACCCGGCGCGACGCGATCGAACTCGCGCACGATCCGCTCGGCGACCGCCTCGGCGACGTCGGTGTTGCACAGCACGACGAAGTCGTCGCCGCCGATGTGGCCGATGAAGGTGTTCGCGGCCTCGAACTCCTGCGCGGACTCGACCAGGATCGTGGCGACCGCCTGGATCGTGCCGTCACCGCGCGCGTAGCCGTAGTAGTCGTTGAACGACTTGAAGCTGTCGATGTCGATGTTGAGCAGCGCGAACGGCTCCTTGCGCTCGAGCCGACCCTTGATCTCGTGGTCGATCGTGAGGTTGCCGGGCAGGCCCGTGAGCGGACTCGCCGAACGCTGCTGGCGGCTCCATTCGAGCGCGTTGTGGATGCGCTGCAGCAGCTCGGGCATGTCGAACGGCTTCACGACGTAGTCGTTCGCGCCGCCGTTCAGGCCCGCCATGCGATCGTCGCGCTCCGCCTTGGCGGTCAGGAAGATGATCGGGATGTGGCGGGTGAGGAACGAAGCGCGCATGCGCCGGCACACTTCGTAACCATCGAGACCCGGCATCATCACGTCGAGCAGCGCGAGATCGGGGGCGCGGGAACGGGCCGCGGCAATCGCGACGTCACCGTCCGGGCACTCGATGACGTCGTAGCCGAAACGCTGGAGCTGGAACGCCAGGATCTCCCGGATGTGGGGATCGTCCTCGGCGAGCAGGATGCGAGAAGCAGGAGTTTCGTTGGGCACGGGTCTCACCGGTCCTTGGGATCGATGCAAACAGCCGACGCGGCGACCGCCAGGGACGAGGTCGCTGAATGAGCTATCGGCATGGGAACGCGAGAGCTTCAGCGGTTCCCGACCGGCGGTTGCACCGGCTTGGACTGGACCCGGAGGACCCGCGCTAAGCGGTCGGAACCGGGAGGCCCGACTCCTCGAGCGAGGCCACCGCCTCGAGCGCCGGCTCGGACGGGGCCCCGGCAGCCAGCTTCCAGGACCCGACCAGCGCGATCATCGCCGCGTTGTCGGCGCACAGGCGCGGCGACGGGATCCGGAGCGCGACGTTGCGTTCTGCACACGCGGTTGCGAGCGCCGCCCGCAGCGCCCGGTTGCAGGCGACCCCGCCACCGAGGCTCAGCGCGCGCGCCCCGGTGGCCTCGAGTGCGCGGAGCGTCCGCGCGACCAGCGTCTCGACCACCGCGGCCTGGAACGACGCCGCGAGGTCGCGCACCAGGTCCGCGGCGTAGGGCGGCTCGCCGAGCGGGGCGACGATATTGGCGACTGCGGTCTTGAGGCCCGAGAACGAGAAGTCGAACCCCGGCTGATGGAGCATCGGGCGCGGGAGGTCGAACGCGGTCGCGTTCCCCTGCGCGGCGAGCTGGTCGAGGATCGGGCCGCCCGGGAATCCGAGGCCGAGCCGCTTCGCCACCTTGTCGTACGCCTCGCCCGCCGCGTCGTCACGGGTCGAGCCGAGCCAGCGGTAATCGCCGAACCCACGCACCTCGACCAGCTCGGTGTGACCGCCGGACACCACCAGCGCGACCGCCGGAAGAGGCGTCGGTCCATGCTCGAGCGTGGCGGCGTGCAGATGCGCCTCGATGTGGTTCACGCCCACCACCGGAATCCCGAGCGCATACGCGTACGCCTTGGCGAGCGCCACCCCCACCACCAGCGATCCCACCAGGCCCGGCGCGTAAGTGACCGCGATCCCGGTCAGGTCACCGGGTGCGAGCTGCGCTTCGGCGAGCGCCTGCTCGACCATGCGGGGCAGCAGATCGAGGTGTGCGCGCGCGGCCAGCTCGGGCACCACGCCGCCATACAGCTTGTGCAGGTCCTGCGCGGCGATCAGGTGCGCGCGCAGCCGCGTGCCGTCCTCGAGCACCGCGACCGACGAATCGTCGCACGACGACTCGATGCCGAGCACCAGGCGGGCGGACGACGCGCTCACGCGCCCTCGGGCGCGAGCGCCGATTCGAGCCACTCCATGTAGGCGGGTGCGCCGGCTGCGATCCGGACCGCCACGCATTCGGGCGTCTTGTACGGGTGCAGCTCGTACAGGCGCGACATCAGCGTGGCCCAGTCCTGCTTGCGCGTCTTGAGCAGCACTACCACTTCGCGCTCGTCCTGGACGCCGTCCTTCCAGCGATAGATCGAGCGTGCGCCGGGGAGGATGTTCCCGCATGCCGCCAGCCGCTCGTCGACCAGCGCACGCACCACGCGGGCGGCGTCGTCTTCGTTGGCGAACGTCGTGAACACGATCAGGGCGTCGGTCATGGGCTCCTTCCAGCGGGCCGGGGAGTGTAGCATCCTCGCTCCGTGTCCCGGTCTTCCTCCACCCCGTCCCCGCTGCGCCTTCTCGCGCTCATCGCCCTCGCCGCCGGCATCGCCGGGTTGGCTCCGTACGCGCCGGAGAAAGGCGCCGCGCGCCCCGACCGGCTGAAGCTGCCACCGATCGTGTTCGTCTCGCGCCAGCCGGTCCCGGGCGAGCCGTACGCGGTGCCGGGGCTCGGACCCCGCCACCGCGCAGTCATGACGGGCGGGCGGTTGATGCTGCGGGAGCCGGACGGCAGCGTTCGCGAGTTGCTGCCGGGAATGTTCCGCGATGTCGCGCATCCGAGCGTGGCGCCCGACGGACACCGTGTCATGTTCAGCGCCGCACTCGGCCTGCCGGATTCGCCACGAGCTCCTCTCTGGATCCCGGTGATCACCGATCTCGTGAGCGGCCGGGTCGATACGCTGTGGGGGGCGTGGTATGCCGCAGACGTCCTGCAGCCGTGCTGGATCACGGACTCCGTGTTCTGTTTCGCGACTCAGATCAGAAACTCCCGCTCCCAGTACGGAGGCGCGTCGGTCACCCAGATCATTGTCGCCGGGGTCGGGAGAAGGATCTCGTTGCCTTCGATGCCACCGGGGCTCGAACCCCTCCCCGGATGGTCCCGGGGGGCGGAACGGCTGACGAGCGAACGCAACGGCGCCGAATCACCCGCATGGGACGACCGGAACGGCCGCATCCTCTATTCGCGCTGGTGGTACAACCGCTGGCAACCGTCCGACGATTCGATCGGCGTCACGATCGATCAGGCTCGTGCGCTGCCGCGCGACTCGGTCAATCTGTGGCAGATCGCCTCGATCAAGCCCGACGGCACCGATCTGCGAGTCGAAGCCTCGGGACTCGGCACGCGCCACGAGAGCATGGGGTACCAGCCGGTGGTGCTCGCCGACGGTTCGATCGTTGCGACGTACGCCTCCAATCTCGGTCTCTCGCCCGGACCGGTCACTCTCGGGATCCAGCGCTTCTCGCCGCGGCTCGGCCACGCGCAGCGGCTGGCGGGCGCGATCATCGAGGAAGGCTCGGGCTATGCGAGCCCGCGGGGGCTGGCCGCGCCTGCTGCGTGCGCGCCCGCGGCACTGCCGGACGGACGCATTCTGTTCTCGTATGCGCCCGGAGGTCGCGGAGACTTCGGCCTCTACGTCATGAACAAGGACGGCAGCCGGATCGAAAAGGCGTTCGATCTGCCGGGCAGCTACGAGCTCGATGCGGCGCCGGTGGTCGCGCGGCACTCTCGGTCCCCGATGACCGAGCTGCTCGCTTCTCCGGCGGGAAACACGAATTTCGTGACAGTTCGGATCGGCACCTTCCGCTTCCACAGTCTTGATGTATTCGGCGGCAGCCATGCACGTGCCGGCGTGCGCGCGGCACCGCCGCGGGCCGAAGGCGCACGGATCCGGTTCTGGAAAACCGAGCCACGCGTACGCGATGGAGTCGAGGCCGACAGCGCGATCCTGATCCGCGAGGTACCCGTCCGTCCTGACGGCTCGGTCGACGAGCTGCTTCCCGCCGACACGCCCCTGTTCGAGCAACTGATCGACGCCCACGGCAAGATTCTGCGCACCGCCGACGGGCCCGCGCACGTCGCCGGCTACAACTGGGGCCGCGCGGGCACCGAGCTGCGGTGCATCGGCTGCCACATCGGCCATTCGCTGGCGAAGGTGCCGAAGCGCTGACGCCTTCAGTCCCCGCCGGATCCGGCCGATGACCAGGAAGCCGCTGCGTGTTCCCCCGCGCGTGATCACCATTGCCGTCCCGACCCCAGCGACCGGTCCCGGGGGATCCCTGATGCGACTCCACCGACTCTTCACGCTGCTGATTCCGGCCGTGCTTGCGGCAGCTCCCGCCCTCTCATTCGCTGCTCCACGGCCGACCGGCCCGGCGGTTCTCGTGATCGTCGATGCCGGCACGGCGACCGACCGCTCGGGTGCGCCCGCCGCAGCCCTGCGTTCGCCCGAACTGGCCGGCCTGATGGCGATCGCTGGCGTCGAGAATGCCGAGCCGCTCCTGCGCCGGACGCGCAATCGTGGTTCGCTCCAGGTGCTCCGCCTCACCGGCGGCTCGGGCTTCGCGCCGGCGGATGCGTCGCGGCGACTGCGCGTCTCGGGCCGGGTGCGCGCGGCGATGGTCGATGTTCCGATGCGTCCGATGACCACCGCGGCGTGCCTCGACACACTGCCTGACGATCCGGATCGTCCGCTCCAGTGGTGGGTCGACGCGAATCCGCCCGAGGGGATCCACCTCCGTTCCGCGTGGTGCATCACGCACGGGAGTCCCTCGATCCGGATCGGAATCGCCGACACCGGCGTGGACCTCGGCCATCCCGACCTGTCCGGCAAGATCGCGATCAACGCTGGCGAGATTCCGGGCAACACCCTCGACGACGATGCCAACGGCTACGTCGACGACGTGAACGGCTGGGACGCGGGCGGCAACGACAACGATCCGAATCCCGAGCCGTTCTTCGAGCCGCAGCTCGGCATCGACGAGTCGTTCCACGGCACGTTCGTGGCTTCGATCGCAGCTGCCGCGACCGGCAATGCCGAAGGCGTCTCGGGGGCCAGCTGGGATTGCCGGATCGTGCCGATCCGGGTGGCGAGCGGCGATTCGATCCTGTCGTCATCGCTGGTCGCGGCGTTCGACTACGCGATCGCGGCCGGCGTCGACGTCCTGAACCTCAGCCTCGGCGCGTCCGGGGATTCCGTCGGGCAGTTCTTCCAGCCGCTGGTCGACGACGCGATCGCCGCCGGCATCCTGGTCGTCGCCTCCGCCGGCAACGACGGCACCTCGACGTTGAATTTCCCAGCTGCCTGCAACGGCGTGCTGTCAGTGGCCGCCACCGACGAGTCCGGTGCGCGCGCGTCGTTTTCGAACTGGGGACCGACCGTCGATCTCGCCGCGCCCGGGGCCACGATGTGGGGAGCAATCAACCGCAACTACGTCCAGGATGAGTGGACGCAGATCGTGTTCCTCTACTTCTTCGGGTGGGATGGCGAGAACCCGTACCTGTACGGCGACGGAACCTCGTTCGCTGCGCCGCTGGTGTCCGGCATCGCCGGCCTGGTGCGCGCGCAGTTCCCGGACCTGACGCCGGGCGCGGTCGCCATTCACATGGTTGCGAAGGGCGATCCGATGGCGTTCGACCATCCGATCGGTCCGCTCGTGAATGCCTACCGGTCGGTCGTGTCGAGTCCGCTGGGGGTCGACACGCCGCCCGGCTTCGCGCTGTCGATGCCGATGCCCAATCCGGCGCGCGGCGCCGTGTCGTTGCTGCTGACCTTGCCGCAGGACATGCTGGTGACCGCCGAGGTGATCGACGTCGGCGGGCGCCGCGTGCACTCACTGGGCGGCGGTACCTGGACCACCGGCGTCCACCGGATCACGTGGGACGGTGCGGGACGCGACGGTCGCCGCACTGCGCCGGGTCTCTACTTCGTGCGCGTGCGCACCGATGCGGGAACGCTGGTGCGGCGCCTGGTGGTGCGCGACTAAGTCAGGCCCACCACGTAGGCGAGCCAGCTCTCCTGGTTGTCGAACTTCTTCCGCAGGTGCAGCTTGTCGTCCGACTCGCCCTTCTCGTCGTCCCAGCCTTCGACGTACACCTCGCTGGCGCGGAAGCCGGCCTCGGCCAGTGCATCGCGGATCTCCGGCAACGTCCACAGGCGCCAGTCGTAGCGGAACGCGTGGCGCATGACCTTCCCGCCCCGCAGCTTGAAATGGATCGAGCAGGTGATGTGGTGGTCGATCGGATTGAAGCCGGTCTGATCCCACTCGTAGATGAACGACGGCACACGCTGGCCATCGACGCTCTGCGAGGCCGGGATGCGGCGCGGCTCGACGATCTTCTCCATCGCCTCGGTGCCGCCGAACATGTTCATGATCACCATGCCGCCCGGACGCAGTCCGCGCCGGACCGAGCGCAGATACGCGAGCAGCTCGGCGCGCTGCTTGAAGACCCACCACGAAAAGTTGAACGCGCACGTGAGGTCGACGCGCGGGACCCGCGCGGTCCGGACGTCACCCCGCACCAGCGTCAGGCGCTGCGCGGCTTCCCGCATCGGGGGCAGGCGGCGCGACCGCGCCCACGCGAGCACTTCACGGTCGAGGTCGACGCCCCACGCGCGATGCTCGGGACTGCGGCGCACCCAGGCCGCCGCCATCGCGGCGGTCCCGCAGAAGTCCTCACGGAACAGCCGGAACGAGTGGCCGTGATGGCGCCGATACACGCGCTCGAGAAAATCGAGGTCGTAGTCCACTCCCTGGACGGATGCCTCGTACAGCACGTGCCGGTCGTGCGCCACGTTCGCTCCTCTGGTGAAAGGGAGCGCGCACTGTAAGCGCAGCGATGCTGGAGGAAAAGCTACTGGCCGCTGGAGAGGACGATCGTGAGGTCGTTGATGCGACCGCGGCCGACGATCTGGTACCGCTGCAGCGAGGAGTCGGCGTAGGTGATCACGCCCGCCTTCGTGGACCCCGACGTCAGCGGGTTCACCCACCCGTTGTCCAGCCAGGCGTTCCCGCTTCCGACCGAGCGGTCGAACGGGTTCTGGAACCGGGAGTTCCCGCCCGGAAGCAGACCGACCAGCGAGGAGACGTTGTCCGCGTAGAAGGAGCTGTTCTGGACCGCGTAGTCCTCGGCACCCATTTGCAGCGTGTGCATGTTCGCCTTGGTGCTGCCTTCGCGGGCGCGCATCTGGAGCGCGATGAAGTTGGGAATCGCGATCGCGGCGAGAATCCCGATCACGACCACCACGATCATCAGCTCGATGAGGGTGAAGCCCGACTGCCGCCGCAACATGGCGAACTCCCTGTTCAATGGTTTCTGTCGACTCCGCCGGCGCTTCTGCACCGAACGGTGAACACTCGATCAACACACTTGGCAATCCCCGCGCCAGAACGGCGCCGGATGGAGGCACGCAACCATCCGCACCGACAACGCGTTGCGAGCCCGAACGCTCGCTGGATCCGGGAGGTTGAAACCCGCGGCAGGCAAGGCGCCCGATCCCCTCCCGCCGACGGGCAAAACGCGATGGATCGGCTGCGGATCGGGCGTTCGCGAGCTTGGACGCCCGGATGCTAATGTTCTGATCTGCTCCTCAAACCTGCGGGAGCCGCGGCCCTGCCTGGGCCCTTTCTGCGCCCCGCGGATCGACATTCCTGGAGGTTTGCGACCTATGTTCCGCGTGTTGCTCGTTGTCCTGTGTCTTGCCTGTGCGGCCACTGCGATGGCTGCTGATGCGCCCAAGAAACCTGCCGCCCACGCCAAGCCCGTGAAGGACGCCGCCATGAAGCAGATCGACGAGATGATCACGAAGGCCAAGGTCGACAAGAGCTCCCCCAACTGGAAGACCCAGGTGCCGATGCCGGCGGTCGCCACCTTCGACAAGACCCACACCTATCTGGCGAAGGTCGAGACCAACAAGGGCCCGATCACGATCCAGTTCATGCCCGAGACGGCGCCGATGCACGTGACCAGCTTCATCTATCTGGCGAAGATGGGCTTCTTCGACGGCCTCAGCTTCCACCGCGTGATCCCGGGCTTCATGGCCCAGGGCGGCGACCCGCTCGGCAGCGGCAGCGGCGGTCCCGGCTACAACTTCAACGGCGAGTTCGCGGGGGGCGTGAAGCACGACCGCGGCGGCCTGTTGTCGATGGCGAACGCCGGTCCCGGCACCGATGGCAGTCAGTTTTTCCTCACCTTCGTCGAAACCCCGTGGCTCGACGGCAAACACACGATCTTCGGCAAGGTGATCGAAGGCATGGACACGCTCAAAAAGCTCGAGGCAGTCGGCACGCCGAACGGCCGCACCACCGAGCCGGTCGGGATGACCAAGGTGACCATCGAGGTGAAGTGACCGGAAGCGCGGCCGGCATCGCCGGCCGCCTTCCCGAGGCCGGAGGAAATGGGATGACGGAGCGACTGCAGGAGCTGCGCACCCGTCTGCACGAGGTCTACGACCTGCAGATGGCGGGAGCGGTGCTGCGCTGGGACCAGGCGACGTACATGCCGCCAGGCGGCGCGGCCGCGCGCGGCCGGCAGCTCGCTCTGCTCGGCACGCTGGCGCACGCGCGTCTCACCGATCCGGCGGTCGGCCGGCTGCTCGACGCGCTGACGCCGTGGGCGGAGACGCAGCCGTACGAGTCCGACGATGCGAGCCTGGTGCGGGTGGCGCGGCGCGAGTTCGAGCAGTCGAACCGGGTGCCCGCCGCACTGGTCGCGGAGATGAACGAGCATGCCGCGACCTCGTACCAGGCGTGGACCGAGGCGCGGCCGGCGAACGACTTCGCGCGGATGCGTCCGCTGCTCGAGCGCACGCTCGACCAGAGCCGGCGCCTCGCCGACTGCTTCCCCGGATATGCATGCGTGGCCGATCCGCTCATCGACTTCGCCGATTACGGCATGAAGACCGCCGACATCCGCACGCTGTTCGCCTCCCTGCGCGAGCGGCTGGTGCCGCTGGTGCAGGCGATCACCGAACGGCCGCCGGCCGACGACCGGTGCCTGTACCGTCACGCTCCGCAGGCGGCGCAGCTCGCGTTCGGGCTCGAGTTGTCGCAGTCGCTCGGCTACGACCTGGAGCGCGGGCGGCAGGACATGACCCACCATCCGTTCATGACCAAGTTCTCGCTCGGCGACGTCCGGATCACGACGCGGGTGAACGAATCCGACCTCACCGACTGCCTGTTCGGAACGTTGCACGAGGCGGGCCACGCAATGTACGAGCAGGGCATCCGCATGGACCTCGAGGGCACCCCGCTCGCGGGCGGCACGTCGTCGGGCGTGCACGAGAGCCAGTCGCGGCTGTGGGAGAACCTGGTCGGGCGCAGTATGCCGTTCTGGCGCCATGCGTATCCGCGGCTCCTGAAGGCGTTCCCCGGAACCTTCGACGACGTTTCGGTCGACAGCTTCTACCGGGCGATCAACAAGGTCGCGCGGTCGCTGGTCCGCACCGAGGCCGACGAGGTCACCTACAACCTCCACGTGATGATCCGCTTCGATCTCGAGGTCGACCTGCTGGAAGGCCGGCTCGCGGTGAAGGATCTGCCCGAGGCATGGCACGCGCGCTACCAGTCGGATCTCGGGCTGCAGGCTCCGGACGATCGCAACGGCGTGCTGCAGGACGTCCACTGGTATGCCGGATCGATCGGCGGACAGTTCCAGGGCTACACGCTCGGCAACATCCTGAGCGCGCTGTTCTACACGGCAGCGGTGAAGGCACGCACCGGAATCCCCGACGAAATCGCGGCCGGCCACTTCGCGTCGCTCCACGGGTGGCTGCGAGACAACGTCTATCAGCACGGCACCAAGTTCACGACCGCCGAGTTGGTCGAGCGGGCGACCGGCGGTCCGCTGTCGATCGAGCCGTATCTCGCCTATCTGTGGAACAAGTACGCCCCGCTCTACGACCTCGAGGGCGCGGCGAGCCTCTCGCGCGCCTGACGCGCACGCAGCACAACGCCCCGGGCGCCGTCGGTACCCGGGGCGTTCGCGTGTCGCAGGACGTTATTGCGGCGTCGAGACCGGTGAGAGCGTGATCACGCCGAGTTCGGTGGTCTGACCACGTCCCACCACCACGTTGATGAGGGTGGTGTCGCGGTAGCCCGCCGTCACGTCGACGGCGACGTTGTAGACGCCGGCCGGCAGCGCCGACAGCGTGAACTCGCCGTTCACGTCGGGAAGGGTCGAGATCGAGTCGGGGCCGAAGATCGCGTGAACCTGGGCTTCGGTGGCCGGGTCCAGATCCCCGTGGATGGCGCCGGCCATGTTCGACTGCATCATCCGGATGACCGGTTGCAGCATGTAGGTGCCGTTGCCGGCGACGTGGATCGACTGCGCGGCGTCGAAGTCGAGCGTCACCTCGACCAGGCCGTCGACCGGCACATCGAAGCTGCCGTTCACCTTGATGCCGCTCTGGAGCGCGCTCGGGGTCACGAGCGGATGGGAGACGCCGTCCACCACCACGGTCGATCCGGTCCCGAGGATCAGGCGGACCTGGTCGTAGTGACCGGACGGAGCCACGTCCTCGAATCCGAGCGTGACGAACACCCCGTTGCGGAGCGCGAGCAGGTCGTAGGTCGACGCGCTGTCGGGACGGACCACGACCCACCCCTGTTCCTCGCCCGCGCCGTCCTGATGAACGCGCACTTCCCGGACGACGATGTTGACGGCGTCGTACTCGGCGGGGGCATCGGTCATCGACACCCGGACCGAGCCAAAGCCGGGCTGCGTGGACGAGTCCGAATCTCCGCAGCCCGCCAGAAAGGGGACCGCGAAGACAAGAAGAAGCACTGCCGCGAAGCGGGATTTCATTGGGATTGCTCTCCTGGGGGAACCAGGTTGTCGTGCAAGGATGCTCGGAGGGCGCGTTGGAGCGGGGGCCGTCAGTATCGCGGGATTCAGAAGCGGGTTGCACGCACCGAATGGCCGGGCGGACCGCAATTGACGCGGGCTGCGCGCTGCAAAACCGAAATGTTCACGCTCCTGTCCAGCCGCGGTCCGGGCCTCGTCCGGCGCTGCATCCCGCACGACATGCAAGGTTCGCGGAGCTCCGGCGCGCGCACTCACCCGAAGGCTGCGCACGGTTCGCATTTCGCGCGCCGTTCGCAATCCGCACACGGGGTGTTTCCGGCTCGGCATCATTCTTCCAGACCGTACGTGGGTCCCGCGTCCCGATTGCGCCCCGGGTCGCGGCAGAGAACCTGACGCGTCGTCCCGCTCCCCCGCGTGCGACCGTCTCTCTTCGGAGGGATCCGTACTGCGCGGAGGTCGTCATCATGCATCGCATCCTCGACCGTCCGCTTGCGCTCCTCGGGGCGGTCGTCACGGCCTCCCTGATCAGCGTGAGCCCACTGGCGGCCCAGTGCCTCATCTCGGGTCCGTCAGTCATCTGTAGTGGCAGCGCCCGTCTGTGCGTCCCCGAAGGCAACTGGGTGGCGGAATGGATCGGGCCCAGCGGCTTCAGCTCGACCGATCTGTGCATCACGGTCAGCGAGCCCGGCACCTATACCGTGTATCTGTACGACCTGACGACCGGTGGCGGCGAGATGTGCGAGCACACGCTGTCGCTTGGAACGCCGCCGACCGCGTCGATCATCGGTCCGTCATCCGCATGCACCGGCGCGAGCGCCGAGCTGTGCGGTCCGGACGGGAATTTCGATTTTGCCTGGACGTTCCCCGGGGGCGGCACTGCGAACAGCCGCTGCGTCGCAGCGACCGTTGGCGGCTCGTACGCGCTCACGCTGACCGATCGGGCAACCGGTTGCGTCAGCGAGCCGGCGCTGCACGACCTCGCGTTCGCTTCGTGCGACACCACGCCGCCTCCGCCTCCTCCGCCGCCGCCGGGGAGCTCGGTCGCATGTCCGCGCACCGCGAGTTTCTGGTCGGCCCAGTGCCGCGAGGCGAACAGCACCAAGCGCAAAATCACCGGCGAGCGCATGACCTCGATCGGGCTGTGCATCGACGAGCATGCCTCGGCGTTCGCGTGGGCCGGCCCTTCGGCCGGTCTGTGTGACGCACTCAAGCATGGCTCGCGTCCGAAGCTGCGCGCCCGCACCGTCCGTCAGTTCGCGGCGGTGGTTGCGAACGTGTGCGCCGCCGAGATGGGCATGACCGTGAACGGTGCTCCGATCGGTGTCGACGCCGGTCAGGCGCTCTCGGTCGCGGGCGCTCCGGCGACCGTCGGCGAGTGGCTGTCGCAGGCCGACGGCCAGCTGATGGCGCTGGCCGGACGTGATCTCGACGAGCCGGGCGTGGTGGATGCCTACCGCGCGGTGCTGCGGGCGGCGTGGCTCATCAACCACGGTGATGGCCTGGTGGCGTCGTGCCCGACCCCGGCCCCGGTCGCCAACGGCCGTTCGGGCGGAGGCATGGACGACGTGACGATCCTCGAGCCGGACGACCGGTCGCTGTCGGCCGCGCTCGACGAGACCGAGTCGGCGCTGCGGCTCGAGCGTCCCACTCCGAATCCGTTCCGCATGCTGACGCACATCGCGTACACGCTCGACACCGACCGTCCGTCACCGGTCCGGATCGTGGTCCACGATCTCGCCGGCCGCGCGGTGCGGGTGCTGACCGACGGCGTGCAGGCGCCGGGCAGCTACGAACTGTCGTGGGACGGACGTGCCGACGACGGACGCGTGATGCCGGGTGGCGTGTACTTCGTCCATGCATCGACCGGCAGCCGACTGCTGCAGTCGCGGTTGACCCTGCTCCGCTAGTTCGACGATACCGACGCTCGGGGGAGCGTCGGGTCGCCAGGCCCCCCGTCGCATCCGCGGCGGGGGGCTTTGGTATGGGTCGCGGGCGTGATGCGGGCGGCTGCGCTACACTTCGCGCCGCACGCCGTTCCCCCGGAGGAATTCATGTCGCTTCCACTTTCCCGGCGGGCCGAGGCCATGCCCGCCTCACCGATCCGCCGCTTCGCCCCACTGGCGGTCGAGGCTCGCAAGCGCGGCAAGACCGTTTACGCGCTGAATATCGGACAGCCCGACATCCCCACCCCGCAGGTGATCCTGGATCGGTTGCGCAGCTACCCGGAACCGTACGTTCCCTACGGACCGTCGCAGGGGATGCCCGAATACATCGAGGCGCTACGCAGCTACTACGCGTCGATCGGGGTCTCGCTCGCAGCGAACGAGATCTTCGTCACCACCTCCGGCAGCGAAGCCGTGTACTTCACGGTCGCTGCGCTGTGCGATCCCGGCGACCAGGTGCTGGTGTTCGAGCCGTTCTACACCAACTACAACAGCTTCGGCGCGCTGTCGGGCGCCGAGGTGGTGCCGGTGACGACCCACGCCGAGGACGGCTATCACTTGCCGGCGCGCGCGGCGATCGAGGCCCGGATCGGGCCGCGCACGCGCGCGATGCTGGTGTGCTCGCCGGGCAATCCGACCGGGACCGTCTACACCGACGACGAGATGGAGTTGCTCGCGTCGATCTGCCGGGACCGCAACCTGTTCCTGGTGTCCGACGAGGTCTACCGCGAATTCGTGTACGACGGCCACACTCACCACTCCGCGCTCATGCTGCCGGATATGGAAGCGCACGTGATCGTCGCGGACAGCGTGTCGAAGCGTTACTCGCTGTGTGGCGCCCGGATCGGCAACCTGGTCAGCCGCAACCGCGACTTCATGGCCGCGATGCTGCGGTTCGGAATGGCGCGGCTGTGCCCGCCGACCGTCGAGCAGTACGCCTGCACCGCGCTCACCGAGGTTCCGCCCGAGTACACGCGCGGCGTGATCGCCGAATACCAGCGGCGGCGCGACCTGGTGCACGCGGCGCTGGCCGCGATCCCGGGCGTGGTCGCGCGCAAGCCGGAGGGCGCGTTCTACATCTGCGCGCGGCTGCCGATCGACGACGCGAATGCGTTCGTCGAGTTCCTGCTGCGCGACTTCGATCTGAACGGCGAGACCGTGATGGTCGCTCCGGCCGACGGCTTCTACGCCACCCCCGGCCTCGGCCGTGACGAGGTACGGATCGCGTACGTGCTCGAGGAGGCCAAGCTCCAGCGCGCGATGGCGTGCTTCACCGCAGCACTCGCCGCCTATCCAGGACGCGTCGCCACGACCCGCGCGTGACGATCTAGCGGGCGACCACTACACGCCGGCTCTTCGAATAGCCGGGCAGCGTCATGCGCAGGTAGTAGACGCCGGATCCGACTGCGACGCCGTCCGCGCCGGTGCCATCCCAGCTCCCCGAGTAACTGCCGGGCGGCAACGTTCCGTCTTTCACGGTCGCGACCCGCGCGCCCCGCGCGTCGAACACCTCGATCCGCGCCTGACCGGCTTGGTTGAGCGCGAACTGGAAGTCAACGCCGGCACGGGTCGGGTTCGGACGCGGCGAGCGGGTGAACCCGAGTGCTGCGTTGTTCCCCGGCAACGGCGTGACCCCGCTGGTGCTCTTCACCAGAACGAAGCCCTTCATGTTGAACCCTTCGTGCGGCTGGCAGAAGTATGGAACCAGTCCGGCGTTGTCGAACTGGAACGTGAAGGAGGTCTGGAACTGATTGATCGGCTGGTCGAACAGAGTGCCGACGTTCGGATCGGCAATTCCGGTCCCGTTCGTGACGGTGTGGGAGCCGGATCCGAACTGCCATGTGACCGTCTCACCGACCGCGATCTTCACGGTGTCGACCTGGGTGCCGGGATTCCCGTCCGCTTCGAAGCGGAAGCTGACCACGCTGACGGTCACCCCGACACCCCCCACCCGGTTCACGCCGACGCGCGGATGGATGGCGTAGTAGTCGTCGACCCACTTCTGCATTTCAGCATCGGTCATGGGAGCGGCGTGGTGCGCGTGACCGTGC
>Ga0210380_10000565_pt1 | contig 16094 bp, 20 predicted proteins | sample PLM4_5_coexredo_FD_155476 | JGI IMG/M metagenome (GOLD analysis project Ga0210380, IMG submission 155476) | Groundwater sediment microbial communities from an aquifer in East River, Colorado, USA - PLM4_5_coex redo | ecosystem: Environmental > Terrestrial > Soil > Riparian zone | place: USA... | reverse complement strand
TCAGCGCAAGCGGAAGGAGGTTCAAAGCAGTCAACGCAGCGGACCTTATCCAATTGAGTTCTGGATAGCGTGAGATCAACCGGGCCACTCCAGCAATGGGGTGGCCCTTTTTTTGTGTAGAGGAGAAACATGACCTATCAATCAAAACGTGAACCGCGAGCGAAGCAACGCGAGGCTCTTGACCTTCTGAAGGGTCATGATGCGTTCGCTCTCCTAATGGCTATGAGGACTGGCAAGACGAAGGTGGTACTTGACGACTGGGGAAAGCTGGCCGCCTCCGGCAGCGTCTCTGGGCTTCTGGTCATTGCTCCCGCAGGTGTCTACCGGACATGGGAGACGGCCATCCGGGAGGACTTAGGCGTGGCTGCTACGGTGTACACTTGGGTCTCTGGGGGAAAGAGCCGGGTGAAAGCCAAAGCCTCTCTAGCAGCCTTTACGCAAGCCAGCGGCCCACGCATTCTGCTCATGAATGTCGAGGCTCTTTCGAGCGTGGCGGAAGCGAGGGAGTTGACCTTGACCTTCCTCGCTGCAGATCCCACGATGACGGTCATTGATGAGAGCGTCATTATCAAGAACCCATCTTCAAAGCGGACGAAGTTCATTGTTGACAAACTTGCTCCGCTGTCCAAGTACCGCCGCATCTTGTCCGGTCTACCAACGCCACGTTCGCCACTTGACCTGTACACACAGTTTGCTTTCTTGAACCCAAACATAATTGGTATCCGTTCCTTCTGGGCATTCAAGAACCGCTACGCAATTCTCAAACCGATCATGGTTGGCGGCCGCATGATCCGGATTGTTGACGGATACCGCGACACAGAGCAGCTACAGCGACTGATCGCGCCGCACTCCTTCCGCTGCCGGCTGGAGGACTGCTATGACCTGCCGGCGTCTGACTATTCGATACGCGGAGGTGCGCTGACAGATGAGCAGCGCCGCATCTATTCCTCGCTCAAGCAATTCGCTACAGCATCGCTGGCGAATGAGAAGCACATCACAGCTACAATCGTGATCACCCAAATCCTCCGGCTCCATCAAGTCCTCTGCGGTATCGTAACAGATGAGGAAGGCAACACTCATCACATACCAGAACACCGCACCGCGGAATTGCTCAGCTTGTTAGATGACTATGACGGCAAGGCAATTGTCTGGTGTTCATATGACGCGAACATCAGGCATGTTGCGGCTGCGCTCGAAAAAGAATATGGCGCGGGTTCTGTTGCGCGGTTCTGGGGAGGGAACGCGACTACACGCGAGGAGGAGGAGATTCAGTTCAAGACAAATCCCGCGTGTCGCTTCATGGTAGCTACCGCTTCAGCGGGAGGGAGAGGACGCACGTGGCATGGCGCCAATCTCGTCATCTACTATTCAAACACATATGACCTTGACCATCGTTCACAAAGCGAGGAGCGAGTGAAGGCTGTTGGCAAGACCACACAGGTTGCGTATGTTGACCTTGTTGCGCGAGAGACCATTGATGAAAAGATTATCAATGTGCTGAGAAGCAAGATCGATATGGCCGCAACAATCACTGGCGATGCTTGGAGGGAATGGTTGGTATGAATGCCGATTGGTTACCAGAGGAGGATGAAATGCTCAAGGCGCTTTGGGAACACACTGCCAACTCAGCTGCGTGGATCGCCGCAGCATTCAATGACTATCGTTCGCGCTTCGCCATCATTGGCCGGGCACATCGCTTGAAGCTGACGCCTCGCAGGAAAGGCTTCAAGATGAAGAAGCCCAAGCCCAAGGTCACACAGCCACGCATAAGGAGGACGAAGGCAGCATGCCACATTAGCGAGCTAACAAACGCGAGATGTCATGACGTATTAGAACCGATCAATGAGTTCATGTACTGCGGTCTACCAACAGTGGACGGCACGTGGTGTAAGAAGCATCGTGCGTTGTACTACCAGAAGCCATACGATAGAAGGAGGGACTTGAAATGAGGGCGCTTGCTATCATCATCCTGTTTGTTATAGCAACACCGGCTCACTCTGCCAATGTTACATTTGGGAAGGGGAAAAGGATATCTGTCAACCCGAAAGCTGCCGCTGCCTTTCAGTCGCTGATTGATTGGCTACAGGAGAACGGATACAAGATCCAATTCGCTCGTGGCTACGGCAGGGGAACCGTCCGCCAGAGCCTCCATCCTTCGGGTATGGCGATGGACATCAACCAGACCGGGAGGAATAGAGTGACACGCGCCTATCCTCCGGGCACGACGGAGAAGGCAGCAAGCCTTGGCATCTTCCACGGATCAAAGTGGCCACACTCGCCTGACTATGGTCACTTCCAAATTGGCGGATGGCAGGGCAAGCATCCTCTGATTGCTAGCATCGAGACGTTCCGTGCTAAGCAAATGGAGAGCAGTGCAGCGCAGTGAGTGCTAAGCAATGGAGCGCACTGCTAGGACGGAATGCTTAGCAGTGCGTTTGCATTGCTACCCGTGGATGGGTGGCCCGAATACTTTCCACGCAACCAACGTCAACAGAATGAAGATCAACATCCAGTTGCCATAGGCCCATGGGCCGCCAACATAACCGAAGTGTACAGCAAACATAAACACTACGGCCACCAACCAGATAACCCAGAACGCTAGACCTAGTGACATGTCACTCTCCCTGCAGCCGCGTTCTAATCTCGCGGATGACGATATGAATGCGGCTCATATCAAACCACGTTGGCGTTGCTTCCTCGCGTTGATACTGCGACGGAGGATTGAGCTTGTTGATAGCGTACAGGAGACCGGCACAACCCGGCTGCGTATCATAATGGTTGGGATCAAAGTTGCCATCGCTGGTATACTTGCCCGGCTCTTGTATGTTTGTTAGGCTCCAGATGTACGGGCTGGGTAGTCCCTTGTTGTGGTACCCGGCTCCATTGTAAGCCTCTGCATTGAACAGCATCTTCTCCAGACGCCAATCAATCACTTCGTCAAGGCCATCGTACTGGAGCGCATCAATCGCTCCATCCTCCCAAGTATCAAATGGCCCGCGTCCTTCTGGCACCCATGTTGTCACTTGGTCGAGTGGTTGGCCATTGCCAAGGTAAGTATCCCAATCAAAGCTCGCCTCTCGCATATGGAGCGCTGCGATGAGCATCCACGGTACATCCGTCTCAAGCTCCACTCCCATATACCTCGACTTGTGATCAATTGCTTCCTCAGCAAGTGCGCGGTAAAGGTCCGCTGCGTCTTGGTTGATGGCTTCCATTTGGTTCCACTGGACACGATACTGCGGCCACTTGGATCCATAGCTGAATGATGTCATCGTCCCTTCTCCTCGATACAGTCCTTCAAGAGCGAGTGGAATGACGCCTCACGGAGACGGCTGTTGTTAGCTATCTCGTGCGTTGTCCAAGCATTGGCTCCAAGGAACAAACAGTTCAGCGCCAACAATGTTAGCGCAATCGGATGGTCCTTCAAACTCTTGATCAATGATTGTGCTGCCTTGGAGACCATCAACGTATCCTAGATGAAGAACCTACCACGGCTGCTACGATCAGAAACGCAATCATGAAACCGATGATGACGCCAACGAAAAAGTCCTCAGTCATTGTCATGCTGCCCTCACTGCTAAAGTGATTGCTGTCCACGATTGAGAACCGGCGTTCGTAAAGATGCCGGGATTTTCTGCGGCTCCCACAGTGACTTGCTTCGTGGCGCTCGAAGCGTTTGGATCGTTAGAGGCTTTTGAATTTTGAAAGTTTGAATACCCTGATGGACCTGCAGTAGTGTTTGTTGTCGCGCCAGAGCCTTCGAATACAACAAAGAGCGTAGGATCAGTCCAACTCGGCGTCTCGCTCGGAGGATCAGGGTTTGTGCTTGTTCCGCTAGCGACAGTGAACTCAATGGCAGCAGCACCAGCGGATGATCGCCAACCAGAGATTTGTAGAACAGCATTCGCGCCACGGTTGCTGCCTCCACCATATGTAGTGCTTGCTCCTTCGGCACCATTGGATTGTTTCCAAAACAATCCAGTTCCATTCGTGTCATATATTTCATTCCAACCAGATGGAGGCGTAAAGATATTATTACTTGTGACGCGCTCACGAACATACATAATGAGCAAGTTGCCTGAGACTAGGCTCGCAGGAAGTGTCGCTGTCTTAGTGGACGAAGTGCCGCCACCGCTGTTACTAACAGCTTGCGTAACCATCTGCGGAGGAGACGCAGCAGCCGCTACCTCCTCCTGATTAAGCAACGAAGCAAATGATCCGCCAAGAGCCGGGATGATAAGCTTGTTGAAGTCCGGAACAATCAGCTTCGGTGCAGCCGGGATAATGATTGCTGGCGGAGGGAGGGAGAAGTCCATCATGTCAAGTTAACTCCGGAGATTTTCCACTTGCCAGTTTCAACCTTGAGCAATGTAGCGATACCACCAGCGCCAAGTATGCGCGGAGTAGCAGTTGCGCCGGTCTCTGCGAACATCATCGCGTCTGTACCCATCGCGATTGTAACTGTGTTGGTGCTATCATTATTGATAGTTATGCAAGTACCAACTGGATACGCAACGCTGCCATCGATTGTGTATGTGTGAGCGGCTGCTGCTGATGGATGGTGAATGCACTTCTGCGCGTCAGAAAGGACTGTTGTGTAATTAGCGCTCTGACTATTGATTGGAATGCCGGGATAGAGCGGAATACCCGCGACAGCAATGACACCAGCAGCAGATCGAGTGATGGCAGTATCACTCGCATGGCCAACGTTGATGGCAGCGAATTGCGGACTGTCTGATGTAGCCAAACCCATCAGTGTCCGGAGATTGGTACCTGTTAGCTCCTCGATAACGCCACCAGCGCCAGAGATGCGGCCCAGCACTACGTTGTTGGAGACAACGTTCTGGATCTTTCCGTATGTAACAGCATTGGCGTCAATCGTCAGCGTGGTCTGGCTACTGCCAACTGTAATGTCTCCCTTGTCTCCGTCCGTTAGAGCGCTGCCAGTGCCAGTTATTGTAATTGTGTTGGTGGCGTCGTTGCCTGCAACAGATACCGTTCCGCCTCCGGCAAATATCAGGGTATCTCCCGCAGCATTCGGAGTGACATCTGTAGCACCACCCTTGAAGATGGTGAACAGATTTGAGATGCTAAGGATTGTGCGGACATTCGCAGCTGTCAGTTCCTCGATGACGCCGGCAGCGGCAGTGATACGTCCGAGAATGCGATTGGTATTTGTTACATCTTGAATCTTCGGATAGGTAACTGCCTTGTCATTTATCGCCGCATTCTTAACACTCAGTGCTGTCGCGTTTGATAGATCAATTGCAGTTGGCACGCCAAGGTTAGGAGTGACCAATGTTGGGCTAGTATCAAACACAACCTTGCCAGCCGTCCCTGTCTCATCCGTCAGAGCAGCAGCGAGGTTAGCAGAGGTTGGACTTGCCAGGAACGCCGCAACATTGGTACCAAACGAGGCAACAGTGACAATGGTACTGTCCACATTCGGTAAGGTGAAGGTCCGCATCGTTCCGGTTGCGATACCGGAGAGTTGGAAGCGTGCTTGCTTTGTTACATCAGCATCATCCTGAAGGGTAAAGTTTGCATCCTTCAATGTGATGATATTAGTATTGTCAAGCGTCTTGTTCTGAAGTGTAGCAACAGCTGTGTTCTTCGAAGCATCAGAAGTATTATCGACATTGTTCAGCGACAGGGCAGTCTTCACATTCGCTGCAGAGACATCTGAAGGTGCGGCTGGCGCTCCTGTAATGTTTCCCTTGAATGTCCCAGCGGCCATGTTGGCCAACTTGGTATTTGTAACAATGCCATTCTCAATATTGATACCAGTACCTGTTCCAGAGACAATGATGTCGCCATAGTCTCCGTCTGCAAGCGTAGCACCCGGAGTGCCTGACGCTGTAATCTTAATCTTGTCAGAGGCCGGAGTTGTTTCGATAGTTATGTTTGGTCCAGCCTCAAAGGTCAGGATGTCTGTCGGGCTAGTCGCAACAACATCGCCTTGTCCAGCTACCTTGATGGTAGGAAAAGAATTACCACCAGAGCTTGAATGAGTATCAACATAGTTCTTGGTAGCAATGCCGTTTGGTTGAGTTGGATCGCCAAGGACTTCGCCCAAGCCAGTTGAGCGAGGAATGAATAGAACAAATCCAGGGAGCGCAGCGCCAGCATCATCGCAGCGCTCGATAGTGAAATCACTTCCTGTGTTCCCTGAGCCGGTCTCTGTGGTACCATTACCCGGCATCACATACCAACGCGGCTTCATATCAGAGCCATCTGGTAGAGCGCCAACGGCTCCTGTCAAAAAGTTTTCTTTTCCTCCCCCAACTCCCTTGATAAGATACAATCCCGGTGAGTCCATCTTGAGCAGTAGCTCACCAGACATAACATCGCCGGTTTTCTTAACCCCTTGCCCGTTGAATGTTATTGTGTCAGTTGACGGATCAGTTGTGATAAGGATGTCGCCATTACCAACGAATGTAACAGTATCAGTTGGCGTGTCAGCAATAACCGGAGACGCACCTGTGACGGCAATTGTCTTGATCCCGTCAACACCAGTCAGGCCATCGACATATTGCCGAGTGACAGCGTGCATAGGAGCAGTGGGATCAGCGGCAAGGACCAATGTACCAGACATTGTGCCGCCAGCAAGAGGCAAGCGGCTTGTATCGCTGGGATGCCTGTGATCGCCGCGAGCATATGTGAGAGACGCACCGGCTGTGCCAGGTGTCGCATCCATTACCGGAGTTGTAGTGCTTGGTACATCAGGATCACCGCCCGGTCCACCAGCAGGGACCACACGTGTGAAGTGCGTACCAGCAGCATCTATGATTGTAGCGAAGCCATCATCAGCAGCTACGCTTCCAGTATCATAAATGTACGCAGATGAATTAGCGCGGACATATAGGCCGGCAACCTGACCAGACAAATCAGAATTATTTACTTCAGCAGCATCAGCTACCACTAGCTGATAGTGCTCCTTCTCCATCGCGATGATGTCTTCATCGTCGTGCGCTTCGAATGGAGGACGTGCTGGGTGCGGAATGCCGGGCATTAGCTGTACATCCTGTAAATGAATCGACGCCGCTCAAGGCGTCCTCCCGCTGCGTGAATGTTTCGAGTGTTACCAGTCAGCTTGTAAGACATCCAACGTATCTTGTACACATGGCTGGCTTGATCGTCTGTTACAACTTCAAAGAACACCTGGACTTTATATTGTGGCTGCGTTGTTCCGTCCTGAACCTGTACCCAATCAAGCGCATTCACTTCGCTATCGCGGAACAGCGCGAGCCACATCCCTCCGGAATCACCACCACCACCAGAGGCCACGCCGTTATCATACTTGACAACAGAAGCCTGATAGACAAATTCAATCCGCTGTCCAACGCGCCGAGAGATGACTGTGAAGGTTGCGAGCGTATCAACCACGTGCCACTGTGCTGTCGTTGGAGCGACTGTAGGAGAACCGGCATAGACGGTTGTAGCACCAACAGGAGCCTGCACAAGTGTAGTATCCGGATCAACATCCGCACCAAACAGAGTTCCAGATTCAACTACAGAACCGGCAGTGGATGCCCACACAGTCCCTGTCCAACGGTACTTCTGCCCTGTCGCCTTGTCATACGCTTCCTCGCCAACAAATGGATCGAGGATAATGAATGGTTGATTGATTGCTGGACGATATGCCAAGTCCTTTGAGCGGCTTGCCCAAGTACCAGTAGGAGACGGACCAACAATGTATTGTTCTCCAGCCGGTCCAGTCGCAGGAGGAGCATTCAAGGTTTGGTTCTCAACATTCCAAGCACGTATCAATAAATGAGTTGGTTGGATGATACCGGGAGAAAAGGCATAGACGCCGATACCATTCACCCAGCTGGCACCATCATAATGAATGTAGCCATCTTCATCCGCGATGTATAGCAGATCGCCTTCGCTTGGGAATTGGAATGCCCAACCACGCGCCGTCCAGATCGCAATTTCATTCGGGTGTGTCGCCCATGCGCCTGTCGCTCCCGCTGGAACCAAGTATGCATCGCCATAGGACGGAGACGCAGGAGGAGTTGTCAAGCTCCTATCAAGAACCGCAGACGGCATATCAATGGCATTGGTCTTGTAGCGTCCAGCATCAAGCAGAACAATAGTCGAGATGCCATCATGCGCAGTGGTGCTGTCTAGTGGATCGCGGTACCAAGTCTTTTCATGCCAGATGACTGCTTGCCATACCGCACCGCCAGAGGTACCAAGCTCACGAGGATCATATGTTGGAGGATTGACAGCAGCCGGGATAACAGGCACAAGCTCACCAACAATCGCGGCTCGCATAGCTGCGGCGTTCTTGGAAGCAACGGCTGCGGGAATTGCGGACGATGTCATGCTGCCTCCTCGACAACTTCAAATTCTTTCTCGTCAGCGGAACGATCCTTGCTGCCGATGGTCTTATCATATTCACGCAATGCCCACATCAAGGTAGAGAAGTCATTACTGTATCCGTCCTTCATGATCTGATAGATGCCATTGATCTCAGGATACCGCGAATGCTGGATGCGAACTATATCCCCAATCTTACATTTCAGGAATTGCGGACGAATGGAAATGTTCGGTATCTCAAGTGAGCGCTCAAGACGCGCCTCCTCAAGGAACTGAGCAGACAGCCATTGAACTGCTCGCGCATCCGTGGTGAATGGAGTGCGCACTGTCGTCTCCAATAGCTCGCCTCCGTCCTGCGTTGTGCGCAAGTCAGGACGATCAAGCACAGGCCCATCATCCTCTGTGTAGTCCTTGACCTGTGCAGGAAAGCGAGTGCGCACACGATTGTATGCGCTCATCTTCGCTATCCCAAATTGAAAATCAAATCCGCCAAGAATGTCGCGCTCTGTTAGCGTCACAATTGGATCGCGAGGAATTGCCGGCACCCAACCGACACGGCCACGAGATTGAACAAGCCATGCTCTCGATGCAGTCAGCAATGCTTCTGTGACGCCCTTGGGGTTATCGCTCAATTGAACAACGCCATCTGATTGATGACGGACGCGAGGATTGCCCTGCTTGTCTACAACAATGTCATCATCAAAGTCTGCGGCTTGGATTAGTTCATCAATCCTGATTTGATCGACGCGCAGCTTACCGCCAAACGGATGACGTATCCAATCGCATTGCTGAAGGGACGGATTGCGCCCAACGTCTTTTCCGTTGTATGTAAACTTCCAAGTGTTCTCGTCATTTATGTCCTGCGACGGATCACGCGGATCAAATATCGGACGGCCATCGACTTCAATCATAGGATTGATAAATGCTACTTGCCCCCAGCGTTTCTCAAACTCCTCGCGTGTATCACCAAACTTGGCGCGGAAGGTAGCAGTGGCAATGCTCTGCTGACGGAAGGAAGCAGGAAGATTGGTGACATTCCCTTCCTCATCAAACACTATCTCATCAGGGGTTGTCGAATGAACAGGGAAGTAAGCAGACAACAACGGATCAATTGATTGGCCGGGCAATCCCTGTCGGAAGCAAACATCTAGGTTGCCAACATAATCCTGACCATCAATTGCGATTGGTTGAACAATTGTATTGAACGGAGTACCACCTGAAAAGAAAACTAGATTGCGGTTGATCATCACGCTTCGCACGCGGCTGATCCGTCCGCGACAAAGCATCAGCTGGACATATTGATAGGGAGGGGTAGCATCGTCATAGAAGCTCCACACTCCGCCAACTAACATACGCCCATAGATGATGCGCTGTGGCGCCGCTGCCATCCGGATAGTCCCACGGACTTCCGGAGAATTGATCGCTGCTGAGCGCTCATTCGTCTCAGGCAACTCAGGCGCAGTCAAGGCATTCAGCGCGTATGAACCTGCTAGCAATGCGCCGCCAAGGATAACAGAACCAACCAGAGATGCCGCTTCAAAGCCAATTGCCGTAGCAGTCAACGCTTCAAAAGCAGTAATGGCGATGACGCCAATTGACACTGGGTCTTGTGGTACCTCTCTACCATGAGGATGGCCCGGAGTTGGCATGCCATGAAAAAGCTGCACGCGATAACCCGGCTCAATCTTAGTTGGTATCATCATTTCTTTTCTAACAGAGATCATGGCAGAACAATTCTCCAAGCAGCCTTGATATCCTTCGTTGTTATGATTGACCAACCATGTTCATTGCGGCCAACCCATTCGCCTCGATGTAGACAACGGACAATGCTTGCTCCCGGTTTGCCGCGAAACATTCCCATGAAGATACCGACATCCCCAACCAACGCTTCCTTCGGATCAATGCGGTACCAGCCAAGCTTGCGGAAGGCAGACGCGACTGTGCGCATCAAACCTCCCTTGCCCATAAGCTCACGCGCCTCATCTTCTGTTTGGTAGCGATAGCCCGCAGCCGGATCAACCCCTGTAGCGATAACATTCACATCACAATGGAACCGGGAACAATCATCAACTCCCCAACGCATTGGGCGCCCAGCTACCAAACGCATTGCTCTGCGTAAATGGTAAGCAATCCTCCGTCTCGCGTTGCGTTCTTTCTTGGTCATGGTCCGGGTGGATCCTCCTTCCGCCAATTTGATTCCCTGTGCTCGAAGGTATGTACCAGATTCAATCCCTTGTCGGTTGGGTATTCTGAAATCTGTTGCTCGTTTGAGAAGGCCACATCTTGCGCCCGGTCCAAAGTATAGAACCCTTGGATGCCTGTAATCTTGATTGTCGATGTACCACTGTTTGGATCCACAGAGAGTGTCTGATTATCTAACAGAGCTTCAATCATAGGATCATCGTCAACAGTCACCTTGCCCCGTAATGATATCGCTGCTCGCCATACCTTCGCAACCTGATTGCGGACCTTGCCTGATAGCATTGTGGTAAGTGTAGGAGGAACACCGCGCACTTCGAAGGAGACTTGGTTTAATTCCATATTGATTGAACGAGTTGCCCCGCTGATTGCGCCCAGCAATCCGAAGCCATACCAACTCTCACCATTGATCACAATGATGCCAGTGCGACTATGGGCACGAATAATCCCGGCTGAAGGATGTTCCATATAAAACAGAAGCAGCGGAGCATCGCCACGCCGCAAGGCATTTGCTAGTCCCTCTGATATCTCAGCCATTCTGAAACTCCTCGATCAACTTAATGCCGAGGTTGCCAATGTTGCCAAGCGAACGCGATACAATTCCTTGACGCGAATCAGCGAGACGGAACACACTGGTTGGTTCGCGCAGCACTGCCATGTCGCCGGCAACAAAGCCCATACGGAGACCGGGCTGAATATACACGCGAGCTTTCCCATCAGAGTTTGTACGCGCACAGTGAACAACCTCGTACAAATTACCATAAGGCGTTGCGATACCTTCTGGCCTTCCTTCAATCAAGTCTCCCGGAACAAGAACCTCATCTGTGTCTGGAGGAAGTCCGCGCACAACAAAGCTAATGTCTCCAGTTGTGCAAGGCTCATCGAATATAACAAAGTCAGGGAGAGCAGGAGACACCCAAGGCTCTCCATCGGACCAAGGCAAACTATCAGACCAAGGCCCAGTGGTCATCTTATGTTTGATATCATACGTTGGGCGCATCCGATAATAGTCTGTGGCGCGAACAAGGCCGGATGTTCCGCGCAATCGCGTAATGAAGCCTTGCCATTCACGCCACGTTGCTTGTCCCTCGTTTACTTTCGCAGGTCCATTCAAAGTTGGTGGCGCTATTTCAGCAATGAAGAATTGCACAAATGGTCCGTATGGCGTCCGCTCTCCTGTCCAAGGAGAAGTGGATTCAATACTGTTACCAGACAAATAGAATTGGCTCTGTACAGCGCCACGCATATGGCGCGGGATAGTCCAAACAGTATTCAATAATGTGTCTGTCATCTTCTCAACGCATTGCTGTCTTTGATGAGGGCATTGCGAACAATACCAACCACATCGGATTTTGTTCTCTGCTCAGAAGCAATTATCTGCGTCCGGATTAGCGCCATGTCTGCTGGTCCGATACCCGCGTCAAAGTGATATGTGTTCGACACAACAACACCGGGACCAGCGCCACCTTTCGATGATGCTATGTTTGGAACTATGCGCCCAGCGCTCTGCGGAACAAATAGCTCAGGGCCATTCTCTCCAACCACATATGGTGACTTCGCATTGACTGGTCCTCCCGCTGCCCGACCAAAGAGACTGAACAAGCCTCCAGCGGCTCCCGCTCCCGGAAACATCATCGATGCAATTGGGCCGGTGATTGCTTGGCGGATGGCGATACGGATCAAGTCCTGAATGATGGCATTGGCCATATCATGGAAGGCATCCTTGACGGTCTTTGTTCCGTTCGCAATACCAATCAGAGCATCTTCAAATCCCTTTAGTCCTTGAACTGCTGCCTCTTGTAATTGATTGTTCAGGTTAGCAGCATCACGCGCATACTTGGCGAGCGGCCCATTCAACAACTCCTGCTTCTCTGCCAGCTTCGCAGCAGCATCCGCAAGCGCATCTATCTTCACGCGCTGTTCTGCTGTCACTTCCGTATTTGCCATACCAGCTTCTGTGTTTGCTTGCTTGGCTGCGGTCTCCAATTGTAATGTTACCTTTGCCCGCTCCCTCGCTGCTGCGCCGAGATTGATGGTATTGAGTTCAACCTCCTCCATCGCCATCTTCTTCTGAAGCGCTTCAACCTCACGTTCAAAGTCATTGACCCTTTCTTTGCTTGATTTGTCTCCGCCACCGGGAGGAGGAACAACTGTTGGCTTTCCTGGCGGTGGTTTAGGAGCGCCAGCAGCAGGACCACCAAACACAGCTTTATGAATAGCCAACTCTTTGTTTAGTTCTTCAAGCTCAGCACGCGCCTTATCCAAGTTGGCAAGCGCTGCTGGCGATACCGCCAAGCCAGCATCGATCTGGCCTTGGGCATTCGCAATCATTTTAACAAGCGTATCAATTCGCTGTAATGTTTGAATAGCCGGATTGTCTTCGACGCTGACTGTCGTACCAGTCTTCATCGCTGTCCATACGTCATTGATAAACTCAGCGAGACCTTTGCCTGTCTCGACAACGCCAACAACCATAGTCTTGAATTCATTCCCCATCTGTGTCATCAGAAGGTTCCACTTGTCTCCTATCTCATCTCCCTTCTTAATGATGGTTTCATCAAGGACCACTCCTGCTTCTTTCATCTTCTTGATAAATGCCGGAAGCCCGATGCGACCAATCTCTTGGAGAGTGGTGATCATCTTCGGGCCAACCTTCTCACCAAACACTTGGGTGACTAGGTTCAATGCCTCCAGAGGCGTCGCAGCATTCGCGACTAGCTTGGCATACTCATCAAACAACTCCATCTCACTACGCATAACGCCGTTCACTTTTGTTTGAACGCCGTTCAACTCAAACAATTGCGTGATGAAGCTATCATCTGTTGCTTGACCAAGAGCAGTACCAAATTTAATTGCGGCCTTGCCCGCATCCTCCAGCGAGCCGCCAGCTTGCTCAGCAGCAAACCCGATTGCTTGAATGAAGTCAGTTGACACTTGAGCGCGGCCAGCAACATCAGCAACCTTGCTAATCCCATCGATGGCTGCTTTGAATGCCTGAGTGATTGCGCCGATAGAAGCGAACGCAAGCATCCGCTTGAGGCCAGATTCAATCCCAGCAAAAGACGGATTGACCTTGTTGAAATTATCCTCGATGTTCTTGGCTTGCTTCTTCGCAATTGTGCCCGCATCAGCAAGTTGTTTCTCAAACTTGTTGAGCCTTGCTTCTAACAACACTACCAGTTTGGGGTCAGCGCCAGCCATCAGTGAATTGCCTTGCTTATGATTGGTCGATGTCTCTCAATTAGATCATCCATCTCATCGCTTGTTATTGGATCTGGGCGCTCCTCTCCTCCTTGGCTTCGATTGTAAGCGGCAACACCAGCTGCGAGTTCCCAGGTGGTACATTCGTCAACTTGTCTAGGCGTCCATCCGATGACGGCACCGGCTCCATAGATGGCGGAGCGGACGAGTGAGCTTCTGTCACCTCTGTCGCGGTCTGCTCCGCTTCCTCTTTTTTTATTTGGTCTCCGGGAACACCAACCATAGCAGCCATCAATATGACAAGTGCTATGTTGATACTCTCTGCCCAAGGCCGGTCATCAAAGTATCGCTTCACCAGAGACAGAGCATCAAGCGGCTTCATCCCTCCACCAATCAATCCGAGGCGAATGGTTTCACGGATGTCATCAATCTTCCATCGCCCATTTTGTATGCGATCATATATCTCCGCAACGCCGCACCTGCACTTGTCTTCAAGCTCAAAGACTTGTGCATGTTTGGCGATGTTGAAGATGTGGGGACCATCGCCCCACTCTAGCTCCACTTGTCCATTCGGCATTATGGCGCTCCAGCAACCCAAGTGACCGGGCCATCAGAGGACATACCAATTGTTACACCAAGCTTGCCGTCCGCTTCCGCGCCATTCAACTCAAATTGATTGAGCACGAATGAGCCTTGGAAGTATCCGGGCAACGTTGCCAGATCGACAACCACACGGACATTCTTCGCGGTAGCAGAGAGGAACCAATCACGCCAGAATGCGAATGTTTCCTCAGCAAGCAATCCCTCGCCAGTGACGCCGGCAGAGAGCGAACGTGTAACACGCTCCATCCAAGATGGCGCGTCCGGATCATCGCAATCGGGCACGCTGCTCTCAGACATGTCAGCGGAGAACGCCATTCCCTTCGCATTCATTCCGCAAACTTGCGAAGTGAAATCTTCTGGGCTCCCTCCGTCACCAACCCAGATGGAAAGTTTTGACCACCGCAGTGTAGTAGGCTTCGCCATCGTACTTCTCCTTTTATGAAATCAAATCTCAGGCTCAGTTCTCGCACGTACTGTTACAGCAACATGCTGTGTAATGCCGTCCGGTTCACGCAAGTATCGTACCACCTCAACAGTCAACGCAACCAAGCGCTGATCTTCATCCAAGTCCAGATCCACATTGTGGATGGCCTCGCGAATTGCTCTACCAATCTTTTTTATTTCCACAGAGCCAACTTCATCTGACCAAGCGTCAATCTGTAGCGTAGTATCAGAGCCTTCATATTCGTCCGCGTCCTCTGGTATCGAATCAAAAGGCCCGAATGTTATGTATGGCAGTTGCGCGTCCGGAGTAACATTATCATAGATGCGAGTTCCTACCAACCCCTGTAGCGCTGTGTTTGCTTTCAGCGCCACAATGATCGCTTTCTGAAGCGCAAGGGAGGCATCAACAAATGTCATGACAGAGTCACCACCTTGCTAATTCCCTTCTTCATTCCACGCTGTACCTGTGCACGTATTCGCCTCTTGAGCAGTCGATACGTTGGCCAGAAGAAAGGTTGTGCGGTCATCTTCCTTGTGCCGTATTCGTTTGCGAGCGCATAATCATAAGTAACACTAGCTCCTCTGCGAACTGATCGTGTAGTCAATTCGCCGCCAGCAGTAACCTTGACTTGAAGCGGATGGCTACCCGGACGCTGCTGGATTGATTCTGTTAGTTCATTCCTTCCGTCAACTCCGTGAGGAACTGCTGACTTCATCGCACCAGCCAATTGTGTTGCGGCCGCAGTCATAGTCCCCACAAGCTCCTCCGCAACGGCCTTGGGAATGTTTCGCATCAACTGTTCGAATTGATCAACAGACAAATTGCGCGCCATCAGACAACCACTCCCTTCTCTCCTAACATCTCCATAAAAAACTTCCGCTCATCAGGAACAGCTGAATGAATGTTGTACACTTCTCCTGTTCGCGTATCCGTAGCAATCCAATCAGCCGTCACCTTACTTGTCCTTGGCGAATAGCGAACTGTGATCATCACCACATTGGTACCAGCAAGACGCGCAGCCAGAATAGTTTCACCGCCAAGACGCGGCCGCACTCTTGCTTGCGTTTCGAATTGAGGGATGAATGTCTTGTCAACATTCCCATATCCATCATCCTCCGCAATATCACGTTTCGCAAAAGAGAGACGCGAGCGCAACTCCTCAGCGCTTGTTGATTTTAGCTTTGGCATTCCTCCTCCCTTCCTCCGGATCATGGTGCTCAGTCGCGGCTCCAGCTTTGAGCGCAGCCTCAGCAGCACGCGATGTCACCAAGTATTCTCCACCGGCCTTGTACGCAGTCAAGCGATGAGGCGTATGTTTGAA
>Ga0210380_10000564_pt1 | contig 16098 bp, 13 predicted proteins | sample PLM4_5_coexredo_FD_155476 | JGI IMG/M metagenome (GOLD analysis project Ga0210380, IMG submission 155476) | Groundwater sediment microbial communities from an aquifer in East River, Colorado, USA - PLM4_5_coex redo | ecosystem: Environmental > Terrestrial > Soil > Riparian zone | place: USA... | reverse complement strand
CCTCGCCGCCCGGCATCCGGAACGTCACTTCGCTCCCAGGCTGCCCTTTGAGCGCCTCGGTGACCGACAGCGTCACCACCGTCTCGATCGAGCGGCGGTCCCCCGTCTGCTGGCTCCGCGCCTCGATTACGCGCCCGTGCACCACCAGCTGCGAGCCCCGTACCAGCTCGCCGAACTCCACCGGCACTTCGACCGTGGCCTGCGCCAGGCGTGACATGAAGACCAGAACGAGAACCGCACCCATCGCGCCCGTACGCTGCACCGAGATCATGGCCTTCCCCACTCCCCCACCAGTCCCACCAGTCCCACCCGCCCTACCCGCCCTTATGGGCGCGCGCCACTCCCAGCACCGCGTCGGCGGCGCGTCCCGACGCGCCGGGCAGCGCCAACCGGTCGCGCACCCCTCGCAGCCCGTCGAGTACCACGGCCCGCCGGGCGCGATCTTCGACCAGCGCCACGGTTTCTTCGACGATGCGCGCCGGCGTGCAGCCGTCCTGAATCAGCTCCGGCACCAGCCGCGTCCGGGCGATCAGGTTGGGCATCGCGTAGGTGTCGACGCGAACGAACGGTTTGCCGAGCCGATACGTGAGCGGCGACAGTTTGTAGACGACGACCATCGGGCAGCCGTGAATCGCCCCCTCCCTGCACGGTGTGCCCGAGGCCGTGATCGCGACGTCGGCTGCAGCCAGCACGGCATCCGTGCGATCGCGCACCAGCGCCAGCGGGCGGCGCAACGCCGCCGCTGCACGCCGCAGCCGGTCGAACTGTGCATCCGGCAGATGGGGCGCGCACGCGACGACGAACTGGACGTGCTCGATCCGCGCCGCCACGCCTGGAAGCGCGCCGGCGATGACCGGCACCAGGCGTTCGAGCTCGTTTCTCCGGCTGCCCGGCAGCAAGGCCACGGTCGGCTTCTCCGCGTCGAGCCCGAGCGCACGCCGGAGGTCGGGCCGCGCGCTACCGGCCACGGCGGCCTCGGCCATCTCGACGAGCGGATGGCCGACGAACTCCACGGGCACGCCGGCGTCGCGGTAGAGCGCCTCCTCGAACGGAAAGATCACGATCACTTTCGACGCGTCGCGCTGCATGGCGCGCATCCGCCACGCCCGCCAGGCCCAGAGCTGCGGGCCGATGTAGTACGCGACGGGAATACCCAGCCGCTTCATCGCAGCCATCAGCCGGAAGTTGACGTCGGGGAAGTCGATCGGCACGAAGACGTCGGGCCGCATCGTTCGCGCCGCCTCGGTGAGCTGACGGATGAGCGCGAGGGCACGCGGCACCACGCGGAGCGGTTCGACCAGTCCGGTGGCGGAGAGCCCACGGTAATGCGCGAGCAGATGCCCGCCGGCCTGGGCGAAGCGATCGCCCCCCAGGCCGGCGATGTCGACGCCGGGCTCCCGCGCCCGCAGTTCGCTGACGAGCGCGCCGGCGTACAGATCGCCCGAGGGCTCGCCGCACGACATCAGGATGCGCATCGCCCGCGGCGCCGTCGGCATGCGGTCGGAGGCCGGTGTGGGAAGGGTGCGCTCAGCGCACCGAGGTCGAGCCCGGCCCATCCCGCCGGAGCGCGCCGGACATCAGGTCGAGCTGCTCGATGGGAATCACCTCGAAGTCGGTGAACCCCACCGCGCGCAGCTGCGACACGAACGCACGCGCGTTGCCCACCAGCACGATCGAGAGCCGGTCCGGGCGGATGTAGGCCTGGGCGACGCGCTGGACGTCGTCGGGCGTCACCGCCTGGACGCGCTCGCGGAAGGTGGCGATTTCCGACGCCGGCAGCTCGTAGAAGACCGAGTTCAGCACCTGCGTCGCAATCTCGTTCGGCGTCTCGATCGTGAGCGGGAACGTACCGGCGAGAAAGGCCTGCGCATCGCGCAGCTCGGGCTCGAGTACGCGGTTGCGCTGCAGGCGCGAGAACTCGTCCACGGTGAGCCGCAGGACCTCACCCGTCGTTTCCGTGCGGGTGTCGGTCTCGGCCACGTAGTCGCCCGCCTGCTTCATCGCCTGCAATTCCGCCGATGCGCCATAGGTGAGGCCTCGCTGCGAGCGCAGCACGCGGTGCAGGCGGTTGGCGCCCTCGCCGCCGAGAATCTTCACCGCGAGATCCCAGGCCAGATAGTCGGGATGGTTGCGGGCGATGGCCAGCTGGCCCACGCGAATCTCGGTCTGGACCGCGTCCGGCTTGTCGACGACGACGAGGCGCCGGGTCGGCGGCGGCGGCTCGATCGGCTTCGGCATCGTCAGCTCGGTGCGCGGCCAGGCGCCGAAGACCTTCTGCGCCATCGCAAAGGCCTCCTCGTCGGTCGTGTCGCCGACGATCGCCAGAATCATGTTGTTGGGGACGAAGTAGCGCTTGTGGAACGCCAGCAGGTCGTCGCGGGTGATACCGATGAGCGTCTCGGGTGTGCCGTTCCCCGGCAGGCCGTAGGGATGGAAGCCGTAGACGAGGCGATCGAAAAGGGTCGAGGCGACGAAGTCCGGGTCGGTGGCGCTGACCTGCAGCGACGAGATCGCCTGCTGCTTCTGGCGGTCGATCTCTTCAGCGTCGAACTTCGGGTTGTGGACCACGTCGGCCAGCAGTTCCATCGCCAGGCCGAAGGAGTCCTTCATCACCACGACGTTGGCGAACGACAGGTCGGAGCCCGACCCGGTACCGAGGGCGCCGCCGATAGTGTCGATCTGATCGGCAATCTCCTGCGAGGTGCGCGTGCTGGTGCCCTGGTCGAGGAGGTTGCCGAGCAGCCCGGAGAGGCCGCCCTTGCCCTGCGGGTCTTCGGCGGCCCCGGCGCCGACGAGCAGCCGCATCGTCACCACCGGCTGCTCGTGGTGCAGGATCGTCAGCACGCGCAGGCCGTTGGCCAGGGTGCGGATCTCGTACGGCGGGAACTTCACCTCCCGCGACGGAAGCGGACGCGGCGGCCGTTCAGACGGCCAGTTGGGGTTGGGATCCTGCGCGGTCGCGACCGACGCGACAAGAGTGGCCACACAGAGCGAGAGCACGACGCCGGGCATCCATATTCGCATCGGCCACCTCACCTCGACCCGCCGGCTTTGGGCAGGATGTACAGGACCGTGCGGTTGGTCTCGTTGAAATACTGGCGGGCGACACGCTGCACGTCAGCGGTGGTGATGCCAGTGAAGATGTCGAACTCGCCATCGGCGGTCGTGACGTCGTTGTGGATCACGGCCGCGTGTGCCAGGTGCAGCGCCTTGTCCTGGTTCGACTCGCGGCCCACGATGTAGTCGCGCGCGAACTGGTTCTTGGCTCGCTGCAGCTCGGTAGCGGTGACCGGCTCGCGTTTGAGCTTCTCGAACTCGGCGATGAGCGCCTGCTCCGCCGCTTCGGGTTTCTGGCCCGGCTGCACGATCGCCACGGCATAGAACAGGTTCGGCTGCTCGGTGATGTTGCCGCTGCCGAACGCGGTGAGCGCAATCCGCTTGTTGTAGACCAGCTCGCGCGGGATCCGCGCGCTCTGCCCGTCGGAGAGGATCTTCGAGGTGATGTGCAGCGGATACGAATCGGGGTGTCCGTCGTAGGTGATGTGGTAGGCGACCACGACGGCGGGGAGCGGCCAGGACTCCTCCACCACGACCCGGCGTTCCTTGGTCTGCTCCGGTTCCTGCGGGATGTCGCGCGGCACCGGCCGCGCCGCCTTGGGCACACGGGCGAAGTACTGGTGGACGATCTGCGTGGCCTGCGCCGTATCGAAGTCGCCGACGACGGTGAGCACGGCGTTCTCGGGTACGTAGAACGTGTTGTGGAACTCGCGCACGTCTTCCACCGACGCGGCCTCGAGGTCGGCCATGCTGCCGATCGTCGGGTGTTTGTACGGGTGGGTCGTGAACGTGCTGTCGTAGATGATCTCCGACAGCCGCCCGTACGGCTGGTTCTCGACCCGCATGCGGCGCTCTTCCTTCACCACCTCGCGCTCGCGTTTGAAGTCGGCGTCGCTGATGCGGAGGGTCGCCATGCGGTCGGCTTCCATCCACAACGCCAGCGGCAGATACTGCGCCGGCAGCGTCTGCCAGAACACGGTCTCGTCCTCGGTCGTGTAGGCGTTGCTGCGCCCGCCGACGCTGGCGATGATCGACGTGTGCGACTCGGGATCGACGTTCTTGGAGCCCTTGAACATCATGTGCTCGAAGAAGTGCGCGAAGCCGGTGCGGCCGGGGCGCTCGTTCTTCGAGCCGACGTGGTACCACAGCGACACGTGGACGATCGGCGTGGAGTGATCCTCGGACAGGATCACCCGGAGGCCGTTCGGAAGCGTGGAGATGGAGTACTGGAGCTTCGGCGGCCGGACGGCCGCCTGCAGCGGCACCCAGGCCGCAAGCGCGGCGCCGCATGCCAGCGCCACCAGGACAAGCGAACGGGCCGGCCGGCAAATGCGGAAAGTCATGTCTGTGTCGATTATACGGGCTCGAGTCGGGAAGGTCCTGAACCCAGGCGATTAGCGGCTCAGGAGACGCATGCCGACGCTGGCATAGGTCTCGGTGCCCGGCACGGAGGGACCCGGCACGGTGGGATACGGGTCGATCACCCGTTCCACCGCGAGGTACAGCTCCACGGTCGCGGCCCGCCCGCTCACCCGGAAGCCGCCTTCCCCGCGTCCGCCGGTCTGGTTGCCGCGATTGAACAGCTCGTTGGTGACGACGTGGCGCAGCTGCGCGGCGCCGATGAGGCCCAGCGTCCCGTAGACCCGGTGGTGCACGCGAACTCCCGTGTGCAGTTCCCAGTCATAGTCGACGTTGGTTTTGAGGATGGAGCCGAGCAGATCGAATCGCGCTTCGACGTCGGTGCCGCCGCGCGTGAACTGCGTGCCGACCCGTCCGCCCATCATGTTCCAGTCCACCGGTGGCCGTTTCGGCCGGTCGGCAAGATGCCGCGACAGGTGATGGAAGACACCCGCCACGTAGACGCCCTTGACGCGAGTACTCAGCACGCCGTCGATCGTGTAGTTTCCCTGGTTCGGATCGAATGGGTGGAACTCTTCGCCGAGGACGGCCTGGTAGTTCGCCACGAACGTGAGCTGGGTCCGCCCGTAGGCCACGATGCCGAACTCGCCGCCGTAATTGGCCTCCCAGTTGTAGCGAGGGCTGTCGCTCGACAGGTGCGCCATGTTGAGGTGGAAGTGGTAGTTCGGCAGGAACACGAACGTGCCGTCCGGATTGTCGGCGGGCGCCTGGGTGTTTTGGAGAGGAGCAAGCTGGATGGACTGTGCGCTGGCCACGCTGGCGGCGGTCATCAGCAGGACCGCCAGGCCCCAGGTACGAATCATCGTGTCGGATCCTCCTTGCGGGCCGGCGCCTTGAGCGCCTCGAGCTCCGCTTCGAGCGCGTCGATCCGGCGCTTCAACTCGGGCAGGTGCTTGAACAGCACCGACGCGCGGCGCCAGGTCTGGTTGTCGATGGCCGGGTAGCCGGCGACGCGCGCGCCCGCGTCGAGCGAGTTGGTCACGCCCGACTGCCCGACCGCAATCGCGCCCCTGCCGATGGTGAGGTGGCCGCCGACGCCGACCTGCCCGCCGAACACGACGTCGTCGCCGATGGTCGTGCTGCCCGAGATGCCGACCTGCGCCGCCATCAGCGCATTGCGGCCGATGCTCACGCCGTGCCCCACTTGCACCAGGTTGTCGATCTTGGCGCCAGCCTTGATCCGGGTCTCACCGACGGCCGGCCGGTCCACTGTGGTGTTGGCGCCGATCTCCACGTCGTCCTCGATCACCACCGCGGCCACCTGCGGGATCTTCTCGTGTGTGCCGTCGGGCCGGCGCACGAAGCCGTAGCCGTCGCCGCCGAGCACGACGCCGTCCTGCAGCACGACGCGGTGGCCCAGCACGACGCGCTCGCGAATCGACACGTTGGCGTGGATGACGCAGTCGTCGCCGATGCGGGCACCGGGACCGATGGTGACATTGGGATAGATGACGGTGCGGTGGCCAATCGAGGCGCCGGCACCGACGGCGACGAACGGCCCGATCGAGACGTCAGCACCGATCGTCACGTCCGAAGCCACGGCCGTGAGCGGATGAACCCCCGCGGCCGGGCGTTCGTCGGGCGCGAAGACGGCGACGGCGCGCGCGAACGCCAGATACGGCTCGTCGCTCCGCAGCACGGCGCACGGCGCCGCCGCGGCACTGCCAGCCAGAATGACGGCGGAGGCTCGCGTGCCGGGCAGCGCCTTCTCGTACTTGGGATTGGCGACGAAGGTCAGATCGCCGGGCCCCGCGTCGTGGATGCCGGCCACGCGCCCAATCTCGATGTCGCCGTCGCCTTCCAGGCGGCAGCCAAGGCGTGCGGCAAGGTCGCGCAGTTTCACGGAGACAGATTGTAAGGCTTCGCGGCTTCCGCCTTCAGGCTCCCGGCGTCGCTTTCGGCCCGAGCATGCGATCGATGAAGGTCCCGAGCCGCTGCAACCCGATCTCCGCGGCGATGGCCTCGACGGCGCGATCGCGCTCGTGCGGCGGCCGTGCGACGGCCGCCCGCAGCGCGGTCAGCAGGGCCGACGGCTGGCCGCTCCATGCCGTGCGATCGCGGCCCTGCACCGCGCCGCGCATCGACAGCCAGTGGCCGACCACCCGGAACGCGAAGTAGTAGGCGATGACGTTGGGGCCGGGAACGAAGAAGAAGATGCCCGACACGATGAACAGCAGCGTGTCCACCACCAGCCAGCGCGCGTGCCGCCGGTGATCGGCGCGCAACGACTGCTTGACGATCTGCACGACGTCGTCGAAGGCCAAATCGTCGGGATGGGTCACGAGCGCCGCGTCGTGCGAGCGCAGGTTCCACAGCAACCGCTGCTCGGCGACCCGCTCGGCCACCCACGCCATCATCCGGGCCTGTACCCGCGCCAGCAGGCCGGTGGATTCCGCGCCGTCGTCTTCCCCCTCTTCGGCCGCTCGCAACATGGCGGAGAACCGCTGCCGCAGGCCGGCAAACCAGCCGCGCACCGGCGCGTCGTCGGCGCCGGTGTATTGCGGCTCGCAGTACAGCTCGTGCCGGCCCCCACCGAGCGGTACCAGGAACACGAGTAACGGCACGTCGCGCCCGGGCGCTGGGGGGGACGGAACGGGGTCCAAGGTTCGGCCCGGGTCAGGGACGGGCGCGCCGGCGCGCCGGCGGCGGGGCCGGCGCCACCGGCACGGGAGGGCGGCCGGCCGCCTCCCAGGCGCCGGTGATCATCGCCGCCACGGCGGCAATCGAGTCATTGAGACGGCGCTCGAGCACGGGGCGCGTGGTGCGGAAGAAGGCGTCGAAATACGCGTCGTCGTAGGTATCGCGCGAGCCGAGCGCGTCCAGATCGGCCTTGAGGATGCCGGGCACCAGGCGCGTGTCTTCGATCAGCCGCTCGAAGATGAAGTCGCGCGGCGAGCGAATCGGTGCCAGCGGCTGCGGCGCGAGCACGAGCTCGCTCCGGTAGCGCTCCACCAGCACCGACTCGAAGCGGGCGTGGATCCCGTTCTGTTTCGTCAGCTGGCCGTCGTAGTTGATGACGCCGTGGAACGGCTGGATGGCGTCCGACACGTAGTGCGACAGCCAGGCGGAGTAATGAATGATGTCGTTCTGCCCGAACGCGCCCCGGCGGTTGTAGTCCTGGAACGCCCGCTGGAGGTTTCCGAACATCTCCTCGGTGCGCCAGGGCACGCGGCCGTTGTCGGCGATCCGCGCGCGGCCGAACTTCGCCACCGCGGCGGTGTAGTCGCGCGGGAGCTCGCGGAACGGGTCCTTGCCGTAGCCCTCCCAGTCGAGATCGAGGAAGTGGTTCGGGTCCTCGTCCGGATAGCCGGCGTTGCGCCATGTGTCGGGATCGATGATTCGCTCGATCACCTTGGTCCGGTGCTTCTCGAAGAGCGGCCGCAGCTCGGACGGCAGCAGCGCGAGCGCGCGCTCCATGATGAGGAAGTGCGCCTCCCAGCCCCAGGCATCGGCGGGTGCCGGCACCAGCAGCAGACCGGCGAGCAGAAGCGCGAGCAGACGGGCCTGCATGCGCCGATTATCGCTCGGGGTCGCGCCCTGCATCGTGCACGCCGTCAGGCCTGACTGACCGTCAGGGGGATGAAGGCCGGGGGCGGCGCGGACGGCGGCGAGTAGCCGTCGGGCAGGTCTCCGGCGTCTTGCGGGATGAACCGCCACTGATGCGGCTTGATCGTCGCCAGCAGTTCCTTCCGGGTCTTCACCCGAATCGGGCGGCCCACGTGGATCTTGCCCATCGCGCCCATGACACCTTCGGGCAGCGCGCTGGCGAACATGAAGAGCGGCCAGGTGAACCCCGGCCCATTCAGCTTGCGCAGCTTCCAGGCCCAGAGCCCCAGCGCCCCGATGCGCCACGCGGCGGGGCCCCACCAGCTCACCTGCCCCGGCCGCAGGTTCATCTTCCAGCACTTCATCATCAGCTGCCACTGCAGCGGCGTCAGCTGCGCGGTCTCGGTGACGCCCTTCTTCTTCTCCATCCGCGTGTCGTGGAGCGGCGTGAAGATCGACGGGATGAAGAACGCGAACAGCCCGCGCCGCTCCACCTCGTAGATCAGGTCGAGCGTCGCCTTGCTGTCCTCGTCGGTCTCGCCAGGATTGCCGACGATGAGCGTCATGGCCGGGAACCAGTTGTGCTTGTTCAGGATCTCGAGGCCGCGGATGACGACGCTCTGCCACTCGTCGATCGGGAACGGCACGCCTTTGCTCGGCATGATCTGCTTGGCCATGCGGATCGAGCCGGTTTCGAGACCGATCAGCGGCACCAGGGCCTTCTTCTTCGGGTGCGTGCTGAGCAGCGGGATGTGGATGGGACTCTTGTCGATGATCGTGTTGGTGAGCTGCTCGATCATGACCGGATCGACGACCGACGGAGCAATCGTCGCGTGGCTCAGCACGTGCTCCTCGACGCCGGGCGTGCCGACGATCGACGAGTAGAGATCGACGAGGGCGTCGCGGTTCGGGAAGTAGAACGGCGTCGGCGTGTGGACCTGGCCCCAGATGAACATGTCTTCGGTGGCCAGCGAGATCTGCTTGTTGCCATCGCGGACGTTGGCGCGCACGGCGGAGAGGATCTTGTGCTTCGGCAGATCGATCTGCGGGTTGAGGTCGGGCAGGCAGAACTGGCAGCGCCGGCCGCACCCGGTGGTCATTTCGACGACGCCAAAGGTGGTGCGCTTGTCGGGAAACAGGATCTCGTCGCGGCTCTTCGGGTGCGGGACGTCCACCTGCTTCGGCAGCCGCTCGCCACGCAGGGCCTGGTCGAACAGGTCGAGCGTGGCCTCGGATTCGCTGCGCCCTTCGACGACGCAATCGACGCCCAGGTCCTCGTAGGAGTTGGTCTGGATGATCTGCCAGCCGCCCGAGCCGCCCACCATCACTTGATACTGCGCGCGGTACGGGTTGTTCTTGATCTGCAGGAACAGCTCGCGCGCGTAGTGCGAGTTGATCGGCTGACTGGTGGACCCGAAAATCGACGTGTAGACGCCGGCCGCGAACGTCACCCCCAGCGGGTTGTGCGTCGACACCCCCACAACGCGTGTATTCGGGCCGATGAACCTGTCGAGATCCGCCGGATAGCAGCAGACGATGTCCGAAGCCTGGAACCGGCGCAGCAACGAGGTTTCGAGCACGCGCACGCCGGCCGGCATGTAGCGCGCCGTCCCGTCGGCGTTGTATTCGAGATCGCGCCAGTGCGGATATTTTCGATTGATGATGCCCTCGAGCCACATGGGCAGCGAGGCCATGCTCATCTGGATGAAGTAGCCTGCGTGATCAATGGTCTCGGTGAGGGGAGCGGTCAGCACGATGCGTGCGCCGCCACTCCCGTATGAGGTCCCGCCCGTGGCCGACATAGACTCCTTCTACGGCCGCGAGAAAATACGCCGTAGCGCTATTCTGGCTCAAGTGCAGCTGATGCTGGGCCTACGGCAGAGTTGCTGACGCCGAGAAGCGCACCCCACCGACACGGAACCGGACGTCCTGAACGGTGACCAGCGTGCCCGCCTCGGTGCGCCGCACCTCCCAGAACGGGAACCGGGACCAGACGAGGAAGCCTCGAATCGCCGGCACCATCCGGGCCGCCGCCACCTCCGGCGCGTGCTCGTTCTTCGGGATGCGCGCCGCGTCCAGCCGAAGCCGCGGCGACGAGAAGTGATAGGTGCCCGTCTCGTAGTGCGTCCCGGCGTCGATGATGACCTGGTGCGAGAACGGCGACACGGGCACCGGCCCGACCATGAGGGCCGAAGGGTCGTAGCCTCGAGAGGCGCGCCACTCACGTACGACGGCGTCCCGCGCGATTGCCGCCGACAACAGCATCACGGCCACGTAGCCGGCGGCGACGCCAAGGGCAATCCGGGCCGGCTGCGGCGCCCGCGTCCGGCGGGCGGCCCACACCCCGACGCCCAGCGTCAGCCACAGCCAGGGGTCGAGGATGAACAGGGCATCGCCGTAGAACCAGCGCCAGTCGAGCGGAGCCAGCACGCGCACGCCGTAGTTGTTGAGAAAATCGAGCAGCAGGTGCGAGTAGAGCGCCAGCACCGAGAGCGCCAGCAGCCACCAGCCACGCACGGGGGGGCCGTCGGGTGGTGGCCTGCGCCAGCGCGCCCACAGCAACAGGCCCAGTGTCAGCGCCACCGGCAGCAGCGCCTGCCCCACGACGCCATGCGTCCAGCCGCGACGGAACGAGACCGAAGGGATCGACGTGCTGAACACGAGCACGTCGACGTCCGGCAGATTGGCGCCGATCATCAGCGCCGCGCCCGCGTACGCGGTTCGCGACCTGAGGCCGGCCGAGGCCATGGCCGCACCGACGAGCGTGTGACAGACGTTGTCCATGCGTCTCAGGCGCGGCCCGCCAAGAACGCGGACCGCGCGGCAGTATCTGGCAAACCGGCTTCACGCCGGTTCGCTGTTCGCGCTATTGTCGCTTGCGCGCCGGTTCGACTAGCATCGTTTGGATGTCCGCCCTCACGATTGCCGACGTCGAGCGCATCGCGGCCCTGGCGCACCTCGATTTGACGGCCGACGAGAAGACCCAGTTCGCCCGCCAGCTGGCCGAGATCCTCGACTACGCGCAGCAGCTGCAAACCGTGGACACCGACGGCGTGGCGGCCACCGCGCATCTGCATACCGACGCCGGCACGGAACGGGACGACGCGCCTCGCCCTTCGCTCACGCCGCAGCAGGCGGTGGCCAACGCGCCCGACGCCGCGGTCGAATCCGGCCTCTTCCGCGTGCCGCGCGTGATGGGCGGCTGACATGGCCGCGCTCACCGCACGTGCCATCCGCGACGACGTCGCCGCCGGCCGGGTGTCGGCGGTGGAGGTGTGCCGCGACGCGATTGCCCGCATCGAGGCGTCGAATCCGTCGCTCAACAGCTTTCTGCTCGTCGACGCCGAGGGCGCGCTCGAGCGCGCGCGCAAAGTAGATGCGCGCCGCGCCGCCGGCGAGACCCCAGGGCCGCTCGCCGGCGTGCCCATCGCCATCAAGGACAACCTCTGCGTGCGCGGGATGAAGACGACCGCGGCGTCGAAGATTCTCGCCACCTACGTGCCGCCGTACGACGCGACCGTGATCGAGCGGCTCGAGGCCGCGGGCGTCGTGATCGTCGGCAAGACCAACTGCGACGAGTTCGCGATGGGCTCGTCGAACGAGAACTCGGCGTTCGGCCCCGTCCACAACCCGTGGGCGCTGTCGCGCACGCCCGGCGGATCGAGTGGCGGGTCGGCGGCCGCCGTGGCCGCGGCGCAGGTCCCGCTCGCACTCGGCTCCGACACCGGCGGGTCGATCCGTCAGCCCGCCTCGTTCTGCGGCGTCGTGGGGCTGAAGCCGACCTACGGCCGCGTGTCGCGCTATGGCCTGCTGGCCTTCGCCTCGTCGCTCGATCAGATCGGACCGATCGCGCGCACCGTCGAGGACGCCGCGCTCACGCTCACGGCGATGGCCGGTCCGGATCGCGCCGATGCCACGTCGTCGCACGAGTCGCTGCCCGACCTCGCCGCGGCGTTGACTGGTGACGTCAAGGGCCTGCGCGTCGGCGTCCCGCGGACCTTTGTGACGGAGGGTGTGGACGCCGGCGTGAAGGCGGCCTTCGATGCCGCCCTGGCCGTGCTGCAGGAGTCGGGCGCCACCCTCGTGGACGTGGAGCTGCCGCACGCGCCCTACGGCGTCCCGGCCTACTACCTGGTGTGCACCGCCGAGGCCAGCTCGAATCTGGCGCGCTACGACGGGGTGAAGTACGGCTACCGCTCGCCGGCGTCGGCCGACGGCCTGCAGGCAATGTACACGCACTCGCGCAGCGAGGGCTTCGGCGCCGAGGTCAAGCGCCGCATCATGCTGGGCACCTACGTCCTCAGCGCCGGCTACTACGACGCCTTTTATCTGAAGGCGCAGCAGGTGCGCACGCTGCTCCGCCGCGACTACGACCGCGCCTTCGCCCACGCCGACGTCATCGCGACGCCGACGAGCCCCATTCCGCCCTTCGGGCTTGGCGAGAAGGCCGACGACCCGCTGCAGATGTACCTCGCCGACATCTTCACGGTGAGCGCCAACCTCGCGGGGCTGCCGGCCATCAGCGTACCGGGCGGGTTCGTGACGCGCGACGGGGCGCGTCTGCCCGTGGGTTTCCAGCTCACCGGGCGGCCGTTCGACGAAGCCACCGTGCTGCGGGCTGCCGATGCGTATCAGCGCGTCACCGTGTGGCCCACGGTTGCGCCCGGCGAGTTACGGTAGGATCAACGCCGTCTTCACTGCGGGAGGCCCGATGATGGATCGTCGCGAAGTCATTCAGAAGGGGGCGCTGCTGGCGGCAGGTGCGCTGGTGGCCGGACGCGCGGCGGCCCAGGAAGCCGGCGGCGGGCCGTTCTTTCCCGGCTTCAAGCCGTTCAAAGTGAAGACGACCGGCGCGGAGATCAATGGGGTGATCGGCGGCTCCGGTCCACCCGTCCTGCTCCTCCATGGCGCGCCGCAGAGCCACATCACGTGGCGGCTTGTCGCCCCCAAGCTGGCCGCGTCGCGTACGGTCATCGTGCCCGACCTGCGCGGCTACGGCGACAGCAGCAAGCCGCCCGACGGCGAGAACCACCTCAACTACTCGAAGCGCGCGATGGCCCTCGACCAGGTCGAGGTGATGAAGCACTTCGGGTACGACCGCTTTCCCGTGATCGGCCAGGACCGCGGCGGGCGCGTGACGCACCGGCTGCTGCTCGATTACCCCGGCAGCGTGTCGCACGCGGCGGTGCTCGACATCGTGCCGACGCGGTACCTCTACACGCACTTCACGATCGAATTCGCGCAGGCCTATCCGCACTGGTTCAACTACCTGCGCCCGGCGCCGGCGCCCGAGACCGAGCTCAAGGCCACCAACGACGCCGCCCTGGCGCGCGCCACCTCGGACGTGCAGAAGGAATACCTGCGCTCGATGACCGACATGGCGACCATCCACGCGATGTGCGAAGACTACCGCGCCAGCGCGTCGATCGACCTGAAGTGGGACGAGCAGGACGCGGGCAGGAAAATCAACGTCCCGCTCCGCGTGCTGTGGGCCGAGAAGGGTGCCATGGGCCGGCTCTACGACGTGCTCGGCATCTGGAAAGAGCACGGCAGCAAGGTCACCGGCCGCCCGCTGCCCGGCGGGCACAATCTGCAGGAAGACGTCCCGGATCTGGTGCTCGAGGAGATTCAGGGCCTGCTGAAGCTCTGAGGGCCTTCGGCCCCACCTGTCCTCCCCGCCCCACCGGCGAGCAACGCTTTTGGCATACTGATGTCGAAAGCCGAAGACGATACACCAGTGGCCGCACCTCGCCCATCTCGGCTGATCGTTGCGGGCGCCCTGCTTGGCGCCGCGCTCGCGTTCACAGTGGCGTCGCTCATCGCCGCGCAGGCGCCGCCGGCGCGTCAGGCCGCGGCCGCCGCTCCCGCCCTGCCGCCGGTGTCGATGACGTGCCCCATGCACCCGGATGTCGTCGAAACCAAGGCGGGCAGCTGTCCGCTCTGCAAAATGAACCTCGTACCGGTCCGACTGGACGAGTCGTGGATGTGTCCGGTCCACGCCGTCGTCACCGAACAACAGCCGGGCGCCTGCCGGCTCTGCGGCCGTGCCCTGGTGCCGGTGGTCGTCTCGCTCACCTGGACGTGCCGCGGCGAAGTGAACGCCGAGTTCCTCGAACCAGGAGTCTGCCGCGACGGGTCGCCGCGCATCGGCCGGCGGACGCTACGGCCGCACGGCAACCACAACCCGCAGCACGGCGGTCAGTTCTTCATGGCGCCGGATACGTGGCACCACCTGGAGGGCACGCTGCCGCGGCAGCGTCTGTTCCGCCTGCACATCTACGACGACTACGCGCGCACGCTGGCCGCGGCCGACATCGCGGCCGTGCACGGGCGCGTCGTTACACGCGAGCGGTTCGACGCCGCGACTCGCACCACGACCGAACAGGCGGCGTTTCCGCTGCGCCCGTCGAAGGACGGCCGTTCGCTCGAAGCCACGATCGATGGTTCCGCGCTGCCCGCGGCGATGAGCGTCAAGGTGCGCTTCAAGCCCGACGCGCCCGAGTACCGTTTCGATTTCACGTTCGCCGCGCTGACCACCGAGCCGGCCGCGCCTCGTGCCACAGCGCCGGCGGCGCGCGGTACGAGCCGGACCGCGACGGCCGCCACGCCGGCAGCGGCGGCAGCGGCGGAAACAGCGGCGCCCGCGTACTCCGTGCCGACGGCACCGCTTCCCGGCACCATGGCGGAGCTGCTGGCGGACCTGCGACGCCGCCACGACGAAGTGCGAGGCCTCATCGAGAAAGGCGACTTCGGCGCCATCTGGGTGCCGGCCTTCCAGGCCAAGGATGTGGCCGTGGCGCTCGAACCGCACGTCGCCCATCTCTCGGCACAGGCCCGCGGCGCAGCGGAACCCGCGCTTGGTGACGTCGTGAGAACGGCCTGGCTGCTCGATTCCGTCGGTGACACCGGGAACGCTGAGGACGTCGGGCGGGCGTTCACGGCGTTTACGGCCGCCGTCTCCCGGCTGTTGGATGCGTTTTCAGCGGCGCCATAGACATGCGACTCCTTCGTCGCGCCGTGATGGTTGGTGTGGTGCTGGTCGCCGCCGCGGCTCGCCCGCCGCTCGACGCCCACAAACCGATCACGTCGCCCTATACGTTCGCCGAGGACGTGCTCCCCATCCTTCGTGAGCGCTGCGCGACCTGCCACGTGGCCGGCGGGCCCGCGCCGATGCCGCTCACGACGGCCGACGAGACCGTGCCGTGGGGGGAATCCATCCGCCTCGAGCTCATCGCGAGACACATGCCGCCGTGGTCGGCGATGTCGGGTGGACGGCGGCTGCGCCACGCCGAAGGCGTGACGGCTCGCGAGCTCAACGTGCTGCTCACGTGGGTGACCGGCGGCACGCCCCCGGGCGAGAAGGCGCCGGAGGCGGTCTCGCCGCCGCGGGCGGAGTGGGCGCTCGGCCCGCCGGATGTGACGCTCCAGCTGCCCGAGGTGACCGTCGCCGCCGATCAAGGCGAGGTGACCCGCGAGTTCGTTCTGGCTCTCGAGGCGGGCGCCCGCCGTCCGCTGCGCGCGGTGGACGTCCGCCCCGGCACCCGATCGCTCGTGCGCAGTGCACGCGTCTTCCTGCGCTCCGCGGCGGCCCCCGCGGGCGAAGGCTCCGAGCGCATGCTGGCGCTGTGGGTCCCGGGCGATACGCCGGTGCCGCTGCCCGCTGGCGCCGGCTTCGAGGTTCCCGCCAACGCCGAGCTCGTCGCACAGGTGCGCTACAAGAAGACGTGGGAACACGAGCGTGAGGTGATGACCGATCGCAGCACGCTCGGCCTCTACTTCGCGGCCGACGGCGAGACGCCGGTGGCCGCCTGGGAAATCGCCGGCGCCGCCCTCGAGTCCTCGTCGACGCTCACGGACGTCGCGGGTGGTGTCAAGGCTGGGCGGTCGCTGACGGCCGACACCAGAGCGGTGGCGGTCTATCCGACGGCGGCGGCCGCCGGGGCGACCATCACGGTGGATGTCACGCCTCCCGACGGACGATCACAACGGGTGATCGAGTTCACGCCGCAACCCGGCTGGGAGCGCCGCTATTGGCTCGACGGGCCCATGGAGTGGCCGCGCGGTTCACGCCTGGAC
>Ga0210380_10000562_pt1 | contig 16126 bp, 19 predicted proteins | sample PLM4_5_coexredo_FD_155476 | JGI IMG/M metagenome (GOLD analysis project Ga0210380, IMG submission 155476) | Groundwater sediment microbial communities from an aquifer in East River, Colorado, USA - PLM4_5_coex redo | ecosystem: Environmental > Terrestrial > Soil > Riparian zone | place: USA... | reverse complement strand
GCAACGCGGCCTGTTGTCGGACCGCATTGTTCTGCGCCATCGCCTTGTCCATGCGCTCTCGCGAGTACATGGCCGCGGCTTGTGTCGTCATATGCCCCTGCTGCACTGACTGCTGCAGATCAGGGGGTAGCGAGATGCCGAGGTACTCCTCGCAGAGTTTCATGTAGGGCTGCACGCCCGTATGAAACTTCACGAAGTCACCACGGCGCATCGCCGCCATCAGCTCAAGGCCAAACAGGAAATCATCCTGACCGATATCGTTCTTGCGAAGATAATCGGTGACCTTGCGCGCCATATCAGCGTCCGGCTCGAGCGCCTTCAGTCGCTGCACCTCGCCCGACAGTTTTTGTCGCTGCGAGTTCAGCTTCTTGATGCGCCGTTGCGCGGCTTTGGAAAGCCTGGCTAGTTCGTCAGGTGTCGGCTCTTCCGACAATTCGGGTTCGCGTTCGGACTTCCTTGCGACTTGGGATGGCGAATCCCCCTTTGAGCCGTCGGTGTCTGAATAGTCGTCGTCCTGTCGCAGCTCAGGCACTGCGCTCTGGATGGCGTCTAGGAGACTACCGCCGACATCGCCGGCGTCCGTACCTGGCGAAGGCACCTGCTCGACGGACTGCTCTACCGCGGTGGGTAGGTGCTTGTCGTCGTCTGCCATACTGAATTCCCCCGGTGCCGATCGGCACCTTCAATTGATCATTACGTCAATTCAGGTTCTTTGTCATCAACCTGGCATGGTCGGCATCGTCACCTGCTGCGGCATCGGGTGCGGCCGCCCTGGTGGTGAACCGGACAGAGTTGTCTGCGCGTCTGGTGCCGACGGCGGCGGCGCCGCTCCGGCGCCGCCATCCGGCGCATTGACTGCGCCCTGCGGCCCCATCGCCGCACCGGCGCCGGCTCCGGCGCCAGGCATAGTCGGCCCGCCGGCGCCCGCGCCCGACATTGCCCCGTTCATGGCGACGATCGATGGCAGCGACGACTTGAAGGCCTCGGTCAGATCGAGTCGATCGTCGAGCCGTCGTAGCGTGTCCTTCGCCAGGAATTCCGGGTCAATGCCGGGCAGTTGGATGAGCAGCGGCATGAGCCGCTGGGCGTTGGCGATCTCTTGGGCTTGGTTAGGTCTTCCCATTGAACCGGCCTCGATCTCCAGCAGGATCTCGTTGGCGATGTCTTGGGCGACCGGCTCGGCCGGCCACACCGCGCCCTGGCCGACGATCTTCTTCACCCGTTCCTGCGACATTTCACGCATGAGTATCTGGCCGCCGTTGCGGGCCAGCTGCGTCAGCAGGTCGTTGAGGTCGTCGATGTTGGACCCCATGCTGGTCATGCGGCTGCCTTCGGCGATCTGCGCCTGGGTCGCGGTGGTGTTGCTGGTGCCACCAAGGTTGGCTTCCTGGATGCCGGTGGTCCGCAGAATGTCTTCGTAAACCGGATTTACTTCGTACAAGTTTGGATCAATCCCTGGGCCTGCGTAGGGTTGAAGGAGCTGTTTGATGTCCTGCTGCGGCTGCAGCGCATTGAACTCGATCACCGCATTGGCTTCGCGGTTGGTCAGCTTCTCCATGTCGTCTTCGTCCATGCTGCCGGCCACCACCGCGGTGAACGGCCGGCCGGCGATGCGCTGCTCTTTCAGGCCCTCGCGGCAGCGGTTGTACTCCAACTGCATGTCGCGCATTAACCTGACGTCGCTCGGCGGATACAGCTCGGTCTCGTCTTCGATGCCGTTAAATATCAAGGCGTACCAAGGATAGAATCTTTCATTGTAGATCTCTGGAGAAGCCGGCTCTTTCAAGAACTCGCGGTAGCCGTCACAGACCACATAGACCAGGCCGTCGTTCCTATTGTAGATCTCCCAGACGATCGCATTCGGCTCGCCACGGTTCTTGTCTTTGTCCTTGGCGCTCATCCAGTCTTCCATCGCCTTGGATGGATCGGTGTCGCTGTCGCTGCCGTATTCGGTGCAATGGCCGCGTACATCAACACCATAGATCTCTTCGATCTCACTAACCGATAAGAGATACTCCTCGGCCACCCAGCCGGCCGCGACCCAGTTGCGCAGGTCGATACACTTGATGTCGGGAATGATCCTGGTCGACAGCGGGAAGTCGAAGGTAAGCCCTTCCCGCACCACTGCGCCGCGCGCATTGGTTAGATCCTTCAGCAACAGCCGCAACTGCTCGGCTTCCATGTCGCTGTCGTCGGTGATGGCGTCGGTGGCATCGGCCGCCAGGCGCTCGAGCGTGGCGAGCCGCTCGTTGGCGTCGGCGATGCCCTTCTCCAGGTCGGGCCGCAGTTGCATCACCCGCTCGAAACCGAGCTTCACATAGGCCACGCCGTTGGTGACGGCGCGCCGCACCGACATCTTCAGCATGGACTTGAACGGATGCGGCTGGTTGTCGACCTCGTAGGCATACAAAAGCTCGAGCGTCCGGGCGAGCTTGTCCATCATCAGGTTCTCGGACTTCACCCGAGCCGCATCCATCATGATGTCCATGCCGCTGCCGACCGCCTGGGCGATCATTGGCGAGCCTGGCGGCGCCATAGCGTTGGCGGCGGCGCCAGCCGCAGCCTGGCCGAGCTGGTCGCCCAGCCCCTGCGGTTGCTGCATCGAGCCGGGGATCGGGCCGGCGCCCATGCCTGGCATGGTCGCGCCGCCCAAGGCCGCGCCCATCTGGCCGGAGATCTGGTTCACCGAAGGCGACGGCATCGTCGCCGGGTTGGGCGGCATGCCGCCGGCCATCAGCATGCCGATGTCGGGCGGGCTGCCGGTCGCCATCGGCATCATGCCCTGGACCGCGCTGCCGGCGGCGCCGGCGACTTGGCCGGCCATGCCTGGCGGCATACCCGGCATCCCGCCAGGCGCCATCGGTCCGGCACCCATAGCGCCGGCTTGCTGGGCCTGCTGCATCATCATGGCGGCAGACTGCATCAGCTGGTTGAGCGTGGTCTGGCTCTCGTCCCAGGACGTCGCATTGAGCCGCGGCCGCTTCTTGGCCACCGCCTTGGGGTTCTTGGCGTACAGAAACGCCGTCTTTTGCGCTACCAATCTGAGCGTGAGGTTGGCGACGTAACGCTTGTCTTTGCTGTCCTTTGACCACTGCTTGCCGAAGCAGAACTCCTGGTCTTCCCGCATGCGGTCGAAGCTGGGCTTCCAGTACCGCTTGGCCTTCTTCACCTTGGAGGTCCAGTCGCGGACCAGGTTGCGGCGGCGGTCCGGCGGATCCGGGTTGGCGCGCGGGATCGAGTTAGGTTTGCCGGTGGTCGGATTGATATCCGGCTCGCTGGATTTCTCGTCGAAGCCGGCGAACACGCGCATCATGTCGTCTTGAAAGGCGTCTACCATCCTTGCAGGCCCCTCGCCCGTAAGTCGCGACCCTCACGCCGGCGCGTGTGTGCAAACAGCTCGCGGTAGGTGCCGGTCTTCACTTCCGGCTCGATCTTCTTGCCGCGGGTTCGCCCGTGCATCTTCGACAGTCCTAGCCCAATCAGGCTCAGAGTGTCGACCACGTCGTCGTTACTGCCATGCGGAAACTTCAGGATCTGGTCCTGCATTTCCGACCAGCTGCGAATGAAACCAGGGAAATGCACCATCTTCATGCTGGTACGGGCCTGGATCGCCTGCGCGCGCTGCTGCTTGTCGGCGGCGGGATTGATCGGGTCGATCGCGCAGAACGCCTGCTTCTCGGCCATGCGCCGGCGCAAGAACGGTCCGAGGCTTTTGGTAATGGCGCCGCCTTCGGCCCACCAGAACATCGGCTTATATTTCTTCATCAGCACGATCATGCTCTCGACCGCCTGGTGCGAATCCATCCGGTCCCAGACCATGTCCGGCATGATCCAAATGTTGTCCTTCTCGTCGACGGCGACGATCATCAGGCAGGTCTTGTCGGCGGACTTGGCTACCGACACCGCGTGGTCCGATGCCCCATAGAATCTAAGGGTATGAAACGCCGGGACGTCATCCATTTTATTGTAGGTGACCAGGTCGCTATCCTTGAAGAAGGCCCCATCCTTAGGGCCTGGACGGCCCTGATACAGCGCAGCAAATCCACGCGGATCGGTGGCACGGATCTCCTCCAGGTATTGTTGGGTGAACCGCTCCGGCCATAGTGGCTCGCCGGGTTTGCGGCCGAGCACGTCGTTGTCTTCGGCTAGCGCCGGCAGATCAATCTTGCGCCAGGCTTTGGCTTCTTCAACATTGAAGTATGGATTAAGCGGGTCGATAAGCCTGCCAACGAGATCGTCTTCGGTCCACCTGGTTTGGACGATGACGATAGTGCCAGTCGAATCCATGAGGCGAGTTCTGAGGACTTGATTGTACCATTGCCACAGCTTCTCTCTAACGATGACTGAGTCAGCTTCAGTTCGATCCTTAATAGGGTCGTCCAATAAGATGCAGTGGCCACCACGTCCGGTGATCGAGGAGCCGCGTCCCACACTGAAGACCACGCCATCTCTGGTCGTTTGGACCCGGTTGACTGCATTGGCGCCGACCTTGATCTCTACTTCTGGGAACACCTGTTTATATTCAGGTGTTTCCATAATATCACGAACTCGCCGTCCCAAATCCCAGGAGTAATGCTCATTGTAGGTCGCAACGATAATAGATCGGTCAGGGTGCCGACCGACGTACCATGCTGGAAACATGGCACTAGCCAACGTGGTTTTGCCAAATCTGGGTCCGACATTGATCATCAACCGCCGGTAGTCGCCGCGCTCGACATCTTCAAGCGCGCGGCCGATCATTCGGTGGAACGGCTGTGGCTTATAGAGCGACTGCCCAACTTCGTCATCGAAGTTAGGGTCGGGCATCATCAACTGTGTAAACGCTATCAGATCGTCGCGGGCGGTGAGGACCGCCCGCTTGCGCTTCAAAAGCTTGAGGCGGACGTCCTGTTCAGCCTTCGTCGACATGTTTGTACTTTGCCGCCGGCACATCCGGCAGCGTGCGGATCTTCGCCTTCGGCGTGGATGAAATCGTACTTGGCTCAACCGGGGTCGGCTGCGGACCTTTCACCGGAGAAGTGTGGTGGGTGTAGTTGTCTTGCGTCTTTGATGGCGGCGGCGGTTTAGCAACCGGCGGCGCCTTGATGCTCACGGTCTTACCGATCTTGGACGGCATTGGGTTCCCCTAAGTTGAAAATCCGAAAAAATTTTTGGGCTAGGCCGCGTCTTCGTCGTCATCCTGCATCAGCACGCCGACGCCGTTGACGGTGATCTGCAGGTCAACGCCATCCGGCACGGTCAGCGCGATCTCGATCCGCGGCACCAGCGGCCGGATCAAAGCCGGGTCCGGCGGGAATATATCCTGGTCGGGCTTAGCCATTTTATCTCCTGACTGTGCAGCGTTCCATTTGGATAATTGTTCGCGCCAGTTGTCGGCAGGCGGTTTCGGCATTGATCGCATCGATTTCGTATCTGGTATAAAACGGCGGCCGTTCGGTAACTACCATGCAGCTGGATAGTAGGATGGCAAGTAACGCCGCGCCAAAAACAGTGGCAACTAGAAAGTAATCGTGCGCGGTCATCACAACCTCAGTGGCGTCACCACGCCGAGCAGACCGGCAATGATCCAGACAATGATCAAGACGACAATGATGGTGATCAACACCGAGATCACAGTTCTGAATCTCGGGTCCATAGGCACCATAGGCAGAAGCTGTTGTAGCCCCCACAGGATGACACCGAGCACCACCAGCAGCAGCACGATGCTTATCAAAGTTGAGATCATGGTGGCCCCCCGGCGTTAGATCAGCGTCTGCGCGGTATCACCTTGTGGCCGACGAATTGCGGCTCGATCATATACTTGGTTTCGTCGATTGTAATGGGACCGCCGGCGCTGATCGGCGTGCCGTCCGGCACGGGATCGATCGTTATCGGAGCGGGTGGCGGATGGGTGGTGTCGTAGGCGGTCTTGGTGTCGATCGCGCGATTGATGGCTTCGGCGGTCGCCACCTTCTCATTGAACACGTTGACGGGGCCGGTTGGCTCCAGCTCCCCGCCAACGCGCAGTTGTGGGTTTTTAGGCCACTCGGTCACTTGTTCTTGCGCTCCGGGTCTTCTTCCACTGGCGGATTGGGCGCCTGCGGGTTGTCGGGCGGCTGGCCCATTGGGTCGATGCCGGAATGCTCTTTCTTAGCCAGCTCGACCGGGTCGGAAGTCTGGTCGGGCGTGGCCGGATCCTGCGGTTGATCGCCCGCGGTCCGGCGGTGCTGGTCCGGGTGTTTTGTTGCAGTGCGAGGCTCGTCGTCGTCGTCATTCGACTTCTTGGACATCTTGGACTTCCTCTTTTTACGGGGGCTGGCCGGCTTCCTCCGCGCAGTCACCTTGCGCTTGCGCGCAACAACCGGGCGTTTTCGCTTGGCCTTCTTCATAACATCGCATCCTTCTTATCGTTGCAGACTCATTTCATCCTTTCGACGATCGGCTGGCAAGACTTGGCCAGCTCGGCAATCAAGCTGTCACGTCGCTCGGATGCGTTGGAGATATGGTACAGCGTGAAGAACACCACGCCGAGGCAGACCACGTTGATGATCACCAGCGGCAACGCCAGCGGCCCACCAGCTGCCAGTCCCTTGGCAACCTCGGCCGCGGCCTTGCCGGTGTACTCGATCACTTTTTCCTGGCTTCCAGCGCCTTGACGCGCTTCTCCAGCTCATCGAGCCGCTCATGCGGCGACTTGACCGGCGGCAGCACTGGCGGCTCCGACGGCAACAATAGCCCGTTTGCTTCAGTATCGTAGCACATACCCTGGTAGCGCGGCTGCGGATCGCTCTCGTCGTCGTCGTCCATCACCTCAAGAACGAGGCGATTGATCGGCCATATCGCCGTCGCATCACGTGTCGCGACCTTGACGACGCCAGCCTCGACCGCGAGCTTCACCGTATCCGGCAGCAAGACGTTCTGCTTGAGGAACTCATACCAATCGGTCGCGCCATCGCGTCGGCAGAACAATGCACTGGCCGGAAACAGGGCCGGCAGCACGGCTGGCTTGTAGGGCGACCATGTACCGTGATGGATGATCCGCATCATGCGTATCCAGTGGCAACCCAAGTGCCGTCAGCGACCTGAATCTGAAACTGACGAAAGCGGGCGGTGAAAGCATTATACGAACTTGGGCCACTTATCCCAGTGATACCGGCCCCACCCCACGGCTCTTGCAGAGGGCCATTGAACCCGCAGTCCACGTCGCCGAGGTACACCCACCGCGCGTTGACCAGCGGATTGCCCGGATTGGCGCTGAAGTCGCGTGTCGTCCAGAACTTGTAGGCCACGCCTTCGCCGTGCGACCAGCCGCCCATATAGAAGTTGCCGTCGGTATTCATGCCGAAGTTGGCGCCGAAGTAGCCTTGGCAGTGGAATGCAATGGTCGGGTACGGCGGCCCCTGCACCATGACACTGGATGGTGTCGCCGAGGCAAAATAGACGCCGTTGTTGTAGAGCGTGTGGTTGACGTTGCTGGGAAAGTTGGACCCGCCGCCGGCAGTGAGCAGGCCGGAGAAATTACCGGCACCTGCACTGATAGGGCCGCCCACCGACATGCCGCCGCTCGGCAGGACGTAGGTGGCACCGTCGAAGTGCAGGTAATGGACGTTATTGCTGCCGAGGTACAATACGCCACTGTTGGCGTTGCGGTAGGCGGAAACATCGCCGCTGACGTACAAGGTGCCGGTCATGGTATCGCCGGCCTTGTTCACCTTGGCATTGCTGACATTGGTGATGTTGGTGGCATTGGTGGTGTCAGCTGCGTCGACGTAGTCCCGGCGCACCGCCTGGGCCGAAGTCGGGCCGGCCGGCAGGCTAAGGTGTCCGGTCATGGTCGAGCCGGCCTTGGCGACCTTCTCGGTGTCCAGCTCGGCGATCGCGGCTTGCACGTTAGTGGCGATGATGTCGCCGGTGGCAGTCGACGGGATCGTGCTGGCAGCCGGGGGCGGCGGCTGGGAATCGTCGACGTATTTCTTGGTCGCCGCCTCCAGGTCGGCCGTTGGGGCGCCGGCCAGGACCAGCGGCCCGACCATCGTCCCGCCGGAGAGCAGCAGGTAATTGGTGCCTACGGCAAACGAGGCCATGCGCCACTGCGCGGCGTTGAAGGCGCCTGGCGCAACGGCGGCGATCGCGACATAGAGGTTGTCCTGGTAGACGACGAAGTCGTTGATGGCGTATTGCGACTTCACGTCGAAGTAGCGCACCGCAAGCAGGGCGAGCGGCTGGCCGGCTGGATCGCCGACCGCGATCTGCCGGTTGGCGGTGTTGACCGCGATCTCGCCCTTCTCCAGCGGAGAAGCGAACGGGGCGGCGGCGTTGTTGTCGCGGCGGTGGCGATAGTGCGATGTCATTATCCAGCTCCCTGCACAGCAATGGTGCGAACGCGGGCACTCACGGCTTCGGACGAGGTAAGTGGGCCTGGGTCTTCGGTCGCAGCCCGCAACTTGCGCCGGGCGGTCCAAAGCGCATAGCCAACCGTGCCGGGTGGGGCGATATGGACAGCGTTGGTGTAGTTGGGCGGGAAGCTGTTGAACCCAGAGCCGCCGGCAACAATCACACCGCTGGTGGCCTGCACAATCCACAACGTGTTCTTCAGGCCCCACGATGGCGAAAGCGGCGGCGGGTCGTGCGTCGTCGCTGCTGACGTAGCAACGCTCGTCCCCTGCGGCGTACCGACATAACCCGTTATGAGATAAACTGCCGCCATCAGGTAGTACGAACCGGACAAGGTAATAGTCAGCGCGTCTGCACCAGTGGCGGAAGCCACCCGGTAACTGCCGGATATGGTGTCAAACCCTGTCCAACCAGCCGACAAGGATACCAGACCAGCGGTAGCCGCAACGCATATCAATAGGTCGCCAGCATTGATGACGCCCGGTATGTTGATGACATGCGCCGTTTTTGGCGGGCTGTCCGTTGTGGTGATGGATCTCACCCGCGGGAACAAGTCTGCAATCAACAATGGCATGGTTGCTGGCAGCATTATTTAAAGTCCGTACCAACAGTGCAGTAGATATTGGCGGCGGGATCGGCAACAAAGTAAGACAGCAGATCAACAGCGTTGGGCGTCAACGTCGGTTTGACGCCGCCAGGGAACTTCCACTTCGATCCCCACGTCGTGATCGTGCCTGCGCCAGTATTTGACAGCGTGATGGTGCCGCGCTGTCCCGTCTTCAGACCTGTTGGGTTTGCCAGCGTTCGACCGGCCGCGCTGATGTACCAGAAGAAGTCGAAGCCTGAATTGAAGTCGATTGTCAGCACGCCGGCCACTTCAGTGCCGCTCAGATCGACGCTCGTCATCGCACCCCATGCCGTGCCGGGCGTAAGCATCTTGGTTGGCGCGGAATTGCTGCGGTACTCGGCCACGGTCGCAGCGGCAGGCGCGACCGGAACCGCAGCAACCTTGGTGTCAACATACTGCTTGGTGGCAACGCTCAACGGCTGCGTCGGATCGTTCGCCAGCAGCACCTGCCCGGTCGCCCGGTCGATCGCCAGCGGCTTGCCGAGCGGCAGGCCGGTGTTGTCGAACCGGAAAACAGCGAAGTTGTTGCCGGTGTTGCCGACAGCATCTTTGGTGTCGCCCAACATTATCTGCCAGCGCGCTTGGTAGTCCGACCAATCCGTTTGCTCGCCGACGCCGCCTTCAACAGTGTTGGCGCCCGCCGCAGCCGGCGGCTTCAATATGCTGAGATAGGCGCCGCTCTGCCCCGCGGCGATGACGCCGAGGCCGATCTTGTTGATCAGCTCGCCGGTCATGACGCCGCCGGCGATCGGCACGAAGTCGCCGCCAGCTGCGCCGCCACCGCCGGCGTTCGCCAGCCAGACGGTGCCGTCCCACTTGTACTGCGGCACGCCAGGCACGGCCGGGACCGGGTAGAGGTCGTTGATCGCTGGCGAAGCGGGGAAATTGAGGCCCATGTCAGGTACTCGGTGCAGTTGGCGGCGTGAAATTGGCAGTCCACAAGGCACGGCCCTTGGTGATCCTAAACTCGTCAAGGTAGCCGTTCCAATAGTAAGCAGCGTTGCCTGCCGCGCCTATGATAAACGCAGCCGTGCTGTTGAATATGCGAGAGGTGCCGAAATCGAGCGGCGTGCCATCGAGAACGCCGTCGATGTATTGCTTGATGATGTTGCCGGTTCTGACCAGCGCATAATGATGCCAAGTGTTAAGCGTGAACGGAATCGTGCCGACGATCTTGTATGTGTACCAATCGCTGCCGGTTTTCCCCAAGCTGCAATAAATGGTGCCGTTATAGAGCAGCGCGCCGACAGACACGTTGGTTGTGTCACCGTTCATCGCGCCAAACAGTGCGCGCTGATTTACCGATCCGTTGTCGAGGCTGTAGAGCCAGCAATCGATCGTGAAGTCGCCGTTGTCGAAGTCAAAATCGGCGGCGTCATAATACCAATGATATTGCGCCCCGCTGAGCATCAATGACTGAGTGCCAAACTTCTTCTGCGCGGTTGTTATGCTGGCGTTGCTGTTCCCGCGGCCGCGTCGTTTCTGTGAGCTGTCATCAAAGCCGTTGTCATAATGCAGCAACAGAACGGTTTCTTCTTGCCGTGGATACGGAGCATTCGGCGGCGTGAAGTTGGCGGTCCACAACGCCCTGCCGATAGTGAAGCGCACCTCATCGATGTAGCCCTTGAACAGTTGATCGGTCGCCATCGTGCCTATCCGCAATGGCCCGGCGAGGTCTTGGAATGAAGTGTTGGCGGGAAGCACATAACCAGAGCCTTTGACACCGTTGACGTAAATCTCAACAGCGGTGCCGTTGCGGACGACCGCCAGATGCGTCCAGGCGTTCAGTGGAACGGTGTTGGGGCCTGTTCCGGTGAAATAGACAGTCACACCAGCCTTGTTGCAGTCTGAAACAACAGAGCCGTTAGATGCGATATACAAAAACAAATGACGGTCATTGTAATCGTTGCCGCCGTTCATCTGCGTGAGGACGGCATAGTTGTTGGTGGCCGGGTATCCTTGATCAAGGTAAACCCAGCAATCGACGGTGAAATCCTTGGTGCCAATGACCCAGTCGGCGCTGTCCGGGTAGCCGAGATAGTTCGCCCCAGCACCGAGATATAGCGCCCTCGAACCGCCGAATGGTGTCCGGGTGATACTGGCGATAACCGGAGCGCCTGCGGTTTGTATTGCGCCGCGCTTGTACTGTGATGCGTCCGTCAGATCATCGAAGTGCATCAGCAGCACAGTGTTCATGTCTGGATCAGGAACGTATGTTCCCACTACCGGCACAGTGAAGTTGGCAGTCCACCGGGCAATGCCGTTACTGACGCGGAACTCGTCAATGTAGTGATGGGCGTAGTAGTACCCGTCACTGCGGGGCCAGCAACCAAGGCACGGGCCATAAGTCGCAGGATTGAACCAGCCGTTGCCGCCCTGTGCCTGGGTGCCTTGCAGGATGCCGTTTTGAAAGCCGTAGAACGTGCCACTCTTGCGGACAATCGCACGATGCACCCACTGGTTAAACAACCCAGTTCCCATCACCATCGCAGAGGCTAGGTTCCAATTTGCTGCGTCATTGGATGCATAAAAATAGAGCGTGCCGTCGCCAACGCCCCAACCCACCAGCATCGGACAATAAACATTCGGCAGCGTGTCCCATACAAATGAAAGACGATTAACTGTGGTGTCGCCAACCCGGTACTCCCACCAATCAATGGTGAAATCGTTGAAGCCAAGATTGAACGAGTTGTCGACGTTCACTGGCGAATAGGCCAAAGCGTTAGCGGGGAAATGCATGCAGAATGTCGGCACGCCGTTGATCGTAGAGCCGGTGATGAAGGTATTGGACATGACAACCGGGCCGTTCTGCTTGGCCGAGCTGTCGAGCGCATAGGTCGAACCTTGCGCACCTTCGCAATGCAAAAGCCACGTCACATAGGCGTCGTTGTAGCGGGTGTCGTCGCTAGGGATGCTGAAGCCCAGACCGCGCCTGCTCATGCGATCAGACTCCCGCACAGCACCCAGATATCTGTAGCTACCTTTGTCAGCGTTCCACACGAACCAAGCATCGGCAGCTTGCGTTTGCTGTTCTCAGAATAAATCGTAACGCCCGCTCCCGGCACAATCGTTGTCGAGTTGACCATTGTCACCATCAAATCAATCTGCGCACCGACTATGAAAGGGACGGCAGAGTTCGGCGGGACGGTCGCGTTCACGGCAAGGTTGCCGCTATTATAAAATGAAACAAACTTTCCAGTGTCGGTCAGCACGAACGTATAAGCCGTTGTGTTCGTGGCGTTGTAATCTCGCACGCCCTTATCGACGTACTGCTTGGTGGCAACGCCGAGCGGCGCATTGGGGTCTTGCGTGAGATAAACGCGCCCGTCTGATCGGACCACCCCAATAGGCGTGTCAACATAAACACCGGCATCATTGAACCTCGCGATACCAAAGTCAGAGCCGGGGCCTGGGCCTGAAGATAGCGCCCATCGTTGCAAAGCGCCTTGCGCCATCTGCAACTGTGGCTGCGTCGTAGCATCAGGCGTCTTTAAGACTACCGCAGCGTTGGCTTTATTAACCGTCAGATCGCCGGTCATGGTATCGCCGAGCTTGGCAATCTTACCGGCTACACTGGTCGAAAGCGCCGCGTCAGCGGCGTCGACGTAGGTCTTGTCGGCCTTCAGCGCGTCGGCGGCGTCGACATAGGTCTTGGTGGTGAACGACGAAGTATCGATTTGCGGCACCGCGACCGCCTCGACCCACTGCGCGGCGCCGACACCGTCGTTATAGCGGACATAGAGTTTGCCAGTGTCACTCTCCCACCAAAGCATGCCATCGGTCGGCGTGGCGGGCGGCGTGTCGCTGATGGTCAACCCGCCACCGCCGGATCCGGCCGCGGCGCCGAAATGCGCAGGGTCGAACGCAGCTGGGCCGTGCGCGACGATGCAGCGGTACAGCGTCCCTGCGTTGACCACATGATCGCCGACCGCATAAATGCCGCGGGCGTCGAAGTAACGCACGGCCAAGAGGGGGAGCGGCGTGCCGACGCCGACGACGTTGGCGTCACCTACAGCGAGCTGCCGGTTGGCGGTGTTGACCGAAAGCTCGCCTGGCTCGAGCGTCGGAAACACATGCGACGGATTCGCGGTGCGGCGGTGCCGGTATTGCTTCATGTGACCCCATCCTCAATTCAGGGCCTGGTAATAGCCAGGTTTTAGCGTTTGCGACTGCGGCCGGCTGCCGGATCGGTAAAGGTGAAATCGATCGTGTTGCTGCGCATGCCGCCGGTACGAACACCGACCGGACAGGTGGCGGCAACCTGAAACAGCGACGGCTTGACGTTGGTGCGCACTTGCGTGTCGCTGAGTAGCGCAGTGGGTTCATCCAAACCATTGAAGGTGATGATACTGGCGTTGTTGAAGCCAGTACCGTCGACGATCAGCTGCAGATCTGGATCGCCGCAGGCGGCGGTATCGGGATTAAGACCATCGACCGTTGGCGGGTCGACCTGGCCGATGGTCGGCTCACCGCCACCGCCGACATTGACCTTGCACGGTCCAGCGATCGTCAACACTTGCGTTTCGTCGAGATGATAAATTGCCATTAGTCCCTCCTGCTAAAATGTGCCGCCGTCGAGCACCACCCAGTAACCGTCGACCCTGACGTAGGCGTCACCGTCGAGCGGTGCCTCTTCGATGCCGCCGCCGCCGGTGCCGCCGCCGGTCAGCAAAGTAAATTCGGACGGAATGCGCTTGTTGACGCTCGGCGGCGCAGTGTTGCGGATGGCATTGTTGCCGCCGACCGGGTTGGCGACCGGCACCCAGAGCGCAACTCGCAAATTCTGGCTCATGGTGGCAGCACCACGGCGATGTGCGGCCGAAACCAGATCGCCCAGAACCGGCTGTCGGCCGGCGGCGGCAGCACCATATTCAAAGTGTCGCCGGTGGCGGTGTAGTCGACCGTCGGCTCTTGGACGACGCCGTCGAGCGACACGATCAGCTGCTCGCCGCGGCCGACATCGACTGGAATGGCGCCGGGGCCGACCGCCGGGTCGATATAGCTCAAGTTGAAGGCTTGCTTGGTGCCATTCGGAACCAACGGCTGCACCTTGAAGCAATCAACCTTGGCAGAATTGATTTGGTCGGGCGGGATCATCAGATCCCACTGAATGACGCTGCCGGCGCCTGGCGCCTCGACCAGGGTCATGCTGTCGGCCGCAGCATCGACCGTGAAATCAATATTCGGGACCAGCCGGACGCCGTTCAGGCAGACATCGTGGCCCTCGTTGCTGAAAACCGGCGCCAGGCCGTTGCTATCGATGCCGGTGAAGACGGTTTGGCCGGCGGTGGCGAGGTAAACGTAACGTGCTCGGAAACCAGGTGCTACTTGCACTCCCGGGGGCTGCCAGGCGGTGCCGTTCCAGATCATGATCGAGTTCTTGGTGGTGTCGTAGTAGAAACTGCCGACCGCGATCGGGTTCGGCACCGCCTCGCCGGTGTTGGGGTTGCTGTCGCCAGGCGCCGGCGGGTGATCCCACGGGCCGAGGTAGTAAAAACTGACATTGCCGACCAATTGCTGGCAGTGGATGGCCCACCACTTGGCCGACCACAAACCGCCGACGCCGCCCATGCCGGAAACCGGCTGGTAGAACAGCCCCTGCGGGAATTTCGAGGCATTGATGAAATCCAGCGCGTGCGAATTGTCGACCACCGGGCCGCCGAGGTACTCAGCCCAGGCCAAAGCCTCGTCTTTTGCGGCAATGGCGTTGTCGGACTGCGCGTGGCTGTAATTTGCCGAATTTTCCGAGGCGATCGCCGCGGATTCGGCGCGATCGGCAGAGTTTTCCGCGTCAGAGGCGGAATCCAGCGCGTTGACGTTGCCATGCGAGATGGCCGAGAGCATCTGCGCCGCGCTTACAGCGGCGGCCTCGGCGTCGGCGGCGCGCAAATCGGTCTCGCGGCCGCTTTTGATGACAGTCTGGACGACATCGGCAGTCTTTTCCGCCGCAGCGGCGATGCGGCGCTCGGTATTGTCAATTTCAGTGCGGTCCAGCTTCCATTCCGAGGTCAATTGCTCCTGGCCGACGCTGTTATTGACGATTTTACCGTCGTCGCGGCGGATGTCTGCCAGTGCAGCTTGGGTGGAGCTGATCGCTTCGACCAAATTGTGGATCTGCGCATCCAAGAGATCCGCGGTAATCTGGCCGCGCGGCCGATCGGAGAATAAAATCTGCTGTTTCGGCCGGACGATCGCTGGCATGGCGCGTTTCCAATCGTGCGGACCGCCTATTTATCGCACTGAACCGGAAAAAGGGGAAGCACATGATCTCAGCCGAAGCCTTGGCGGCGCTGTCGGGCCTGGAACACGGCGCGCGCTACAACACGATGCATTCAATCGCCCGCGAATTGATCGAGGCCGGCTTCGCCTGCGAAGACTGGGGCAATCTGGGCATCACCGAATCGGGCCGTAGCTATCTGCGGCGCGGCAAATTCCACATCGCCATCACCAGCGACGAACATGTGAGCGAGCTGTCGGTGCATCACATGCAAATACCTGACGCACCAATTGACCGCAGACCGTCGAAGTTCTGGAAGAACCATGCAGTGAAGGATCTGACGCAGCCACACCGCGGCCGCGGCGAATGGGATCCGCAGCCGGACACGTCGCCAGCTGCGCGCAAGCCGATCGAGCTGGTGGAAGAGGCGCCCAGCGAGCCGCTGCCGGCCGCAACAGACCGCATGCAGGAGATGCTGCGGGCGGCGGGCGTGGCGTCTGGCATCACTGGGGTGTGGCCGGACGAGAGGTGGGTGCTCGAGTTCGTGAAGGCGCTGGACGGGGTATTTTCCGAAGCCAAACCCAACACGGAAAATACCCTGTAGGGGGTATGGTAATCGTCAACGATAATTCTTCGGTGCGAATACCATGCTTCAACCAACAAAAATTTTGCCACGCAGCATTGCGGCTGCTGGCGCCCTCTCGATCTGCCCCCGCCAGGGGGCCATACGAAGCTAAGCCATTGAAAACACTACACTTTTCACGATGAATTAGGCTATTGCCCCGCGGCCGCGCGGACTACCATCTGTTTTGTAAACAGATGGTATAGGCCAGGTAACCCATTGATTTTGCTACGTTTGACCAGCTGCTTTGGGCGGGCTGGGATGCGTCTGGGATGCTATTTGCCCC
>Ga0210380_10000561_pt1 | contig 16136 bp, 12 predicted proteins | sample PLM4_5_coexredo_FD_155476 | JGI IMG/M metagenome (GOLD analysis project Ga0210380, IMG submission 155476) | Groundwater sediment microbial communities from an aquifer in East River, Colorado, USA - PLM4_5_coex redo | ecosystem: Environmental > Terrestrial > Soil > Riparian zone | place: USA... | reverse complement strand
CTCTTCGGCCAGCTTCCGCTCGGTGATGTCGACGGCCGTGCCAATGTAACCAGCAAACGACCCGTCCACGTCGTACCGTGGCACACCCGTTGTCACCGCCCTGCGATACTCGCCGTCGTGGCGGCGGAGCAGATGCTCCATTTGAAAAGGCTCACGCTGCTCGAAGGCCTTCAGGTAGATCTCGCGGCATCGGTCCGCTTCGTCTGGGTGGAGGACCTCTGTCTGTCGCTGTCCCAACACCGCATCCGATGGCAGTCCCGTGTAATCGAGCCAGGTCTGATTGAGATACGTGATCAGTTTCTCGCCGCCTGTCATCCAGATCATGACGGGAGCGGTATTCGCAATGAGGCGGAAGCGCTCCTCGCTTTCGCGCAGGGCCTCTTCCGCGAGGGTGCGCTCGATCAGATCCGCCGCCTGCCGGGCGAGCACGTCGAAGAATGTGAAATCCTCTTCGGTCGGGGTATGCGGCATCCGCCAGTGCGTCGAGAGCATGCCGAGAGGCCGGCCCGATCGCGATCGTAGCGGCGTCGACTGCACGGCGCGGATTCCAGAGCGACGATATTCCTGGTGATCCTCCGTGCCGACCATGAATTCGCACGCCTCGATATCGGCCACCACCACGCGTTCGTTGTCCTGGAGCGCCTTGCTGCAGGTGCTCCCCGCTCCGACCTCCACCCGTTGCCAGAATGCCGCGGAGTCTAGGTGGAAATTCTTCCACGCGAGGAGCTTCAGTGACGCGTGGTCAGCGGCGAGTATCTGGAGGCTGGCACAATCGGACGCCATTAATTCCATCGCCGCACCGAGAATCTGCGCGTACAAGGATTCTGGCGTCGACTCTGCAATCAGACGTGTGCTGATCGACTGGAGCGTTTTGGCGCGGGCCGCTTCGCGTGCCAGCCGTCGCTCGCTTTGTCGCAGCGCGGCCTCCGCCTGCTTGGCCTTCGAGATGTCGCGCGCAATCTTGGAGCATCCGATAATCCTGCGCGCCGGATCTCGCAACGGCGAGATCGTCAATGCGACATCGATTCGCTCGCCGGCTTTGGTGACGCGGACGGTTTCATAATGGACTCGCTCGCCGGCTCGAAGGCGCCTCAGAATGTTGCGCTCCTCGTCGCGCAAGTCCGGAGGGATGATCAACGCGATCGGCTGTCCGATGGCCTCGTGCTCCGTATAGCCGAACATCCGCTCGGCAGCGGCGTTCCACGCTGAAATCACACCGTCGAGATTCTTGGCGATGATGGCGTCATCTGAGGACTCCACGATCGCCGCATACCGCGCGCGGATGTCCTCCGCTCGCTTGAAGTCGGTGATGTCCGTGGCCACGGGGAGCGCGTATGGTTCATCCTCTGTCACGCGTGCCTCACGTTCCGGCGCCTAGCCGGCAGAAACCACGGTGTGCTCCGCGCAGATGCGCGTGAGCGCCTGATCGTCATTCGTGTACGGCACTGGATACGCGCACAGAATATCGACGTCATGCGCCAGCTCGCCACAGAGTCGTTCGAGCTGAACCGCCTCCTCCGTTCTGCCTGCAGCCCACAAGCGCCCCGCACGTTCTCCGCAAAAAGCGACGCGAGGATGTGCTTTCCCAGCTGTGGCAGCGGCCGCACGCACATCGTTGATCGCCTCGAGAAATCGGGCGGGGTCAGGTGCGACGTCAGCATCAAATGAAAGACACGTGCCGCGCTCGATGGCGCCATCAATATCGACACCTTGCGTGCGCAACTCCTCCAGGAGAGGTATTCGGTGCGACTGCGTGACTAGGACGATTGCTGCATCGGCGGCGTTCAGGGCGGCAGCAATATAGCGTGCGAAGGCATCGACAACCGCTGCGTCATCCGAACAGAAGAGAATCTCGTGACGACGCGGAGCGGGAGCGTCAGGCGGCTCGGCAAACGCGAAACCGCGACTCACGAATCGTTGGCCCGCGAGGACGGCGTCGACTGCGGACAGCAGGTCAGTCACGGCAGATATTTTGTGAATGTAACCACTGGCGCCCAGACTGAGCGCCTTTTGGACGACCTCCGACGACGACTCCTGGCTCATGAAAAGCAGTCGTGCGTGGGGGGCGAGCCTGCGGATCTGTTCAGCAACCTCGAATCCATGCATCTTCGGCAAGTTGATATCGAGCAGAATCACATCCGGCTGCAGCTCTTCGGCCTTCCGTACCGCCTCCAGCCCATCCGCAGCCTCGATGGTTTGGAACTCCGCCCGTCGTTGAAGCGCCGTACACGTGAAGTGGCGGAACGGCGCATGGTCCTCGACGACGAGAATCCTCAGCGGCATATGTAAAGAGTCCTCGTTGCGGTGTCACCAATCATGACGTCGAGAAAATCCAGTAGACCGGAATCTGGATTCCTAGGTAGCGGACCGCGCCCGTTTCGGTCGCGTTGGGGTAGAGGGCCCCTCCGGTGTGGCGCGCGCCGTCATGATCGTGGTCGGGTGTCCGGTATCTAGGGCGGTCTCGGAATGACCGCACAGCGGACGACGTGGATGGGGCCGCGCTGGCGTCGTGTCTCGCAAGGGACCTCTACCGTACGACGAAGGCGGCAGCCTATCATAGAAACTGCCGAGCAACCACGAGCGAGGCTGCGAGTGGCCCGAGTCTTGACGACCGCGTACCACGGCGCAATCACCGTGTTTTCAAAATGAAAGCGCTTTCTCAAGAGAGCAGCGAGGCTTTGATGTTTCCAGCCTCGGTCTGACGCCAGAAGATTGCCGACACGATGGGGGCGAGCTGCTGGGTCTTGGTGCGCGATCGGCTGGTGGTGTGACGATGATCCCCTTGCCGATGCAATACGCCACGGCCAGCGATGGCGTCCGCATTGCCTATATCAGTGTGGGCCTTGTCGCGTGTCGACTCGGCCGGCAGGCATCTGCCTCGACGCGGTAGCCGCCGGCCAGAGCTACGACGATTTCCGCAGCGCCGGATAGGCGGGCGGTGCCACACGCCGTTTCGACGCCGCCTCGTACGCGGAGGCGACCTTGAGGATGCGGTCCTCGGCGCCGGGTTCCGCCCGGAATACAAGCGAGAACGGCAGGCCGGGTTCCCCAACGGTCGTTGGCGTGTCGGTGTTCTGGGCGACGTAGCGACGCTTATCTGGGCTGAGCGCGAAGCGTGCGTCGTAGACCGCCCGCACGTACCCGGCCGGAATCAGTACTTCTGTTTCGCCGGAATACGGTCCCATGCGCAGGTCGCCCCGTGTGTCGCCCGCCGGCCCCGGCCACGGCGCCAACCCGATCTTTCCCGGGGGCAGCGACGTATGCAGGCGCACGACGACGTCGAGCTTGTTCTCCTGGATCACCTTCATCTCGACGCGCCGCAGCAGTTCGCGCAGCATCAGGCGCTCGGCGACGCCTTGACGCTCGCCAGGCGGCGCCAGCAGATTGTCGACTTCCTCCCAGTTCTTCCACATCGCGCGCTGCTCGTCGCTCCAGAACTTGGACCGGGCGTTCAACGTCGGCCAGTCGATCAACGTCTCGGTGAAGCCGCGCGCCTTCCAGTCGTCGGCGCGCCGTTCGAGGTATTGGGCGACGTGAAAACGGAACTGCCGCTCGGCGGCCAGTGTCTGGATGGTGCGGATGTTGAGCGCGCGCGGCGGCGGGATGCGCCCCTGGGCCATGCCGAGCATGTAGTCCACCGGTGTCAGGCTCCCCGATCCGAAGCGCTTGCCGGGTGCGAACTCGGTCGGCCTGATCGCGGCAGCGAACTCGGGGAACAGGGGCTGTCCCTGGTTGTTCAGTCGGTACAGCAGATCGGGGAAGAAGACCGGTACGAGCTCGGCGAGCGCACGCGAATAGCTCGTCTTCATGTTTTCGATGGCCGGGTCGTCGGACCACAGCGGATCCGTGGACTCGACGAGCGTCGCTCCAAGCTGCGTGCCGAGCACGTCCTTGATCTCTTTTGCCGCCGCTTGGGCGATCGGCTCGTCAGCTTTCACCCCGGGGAACGTAAGCATCGATTCACGGATGACGCCAATGCGCACGCCCTTCAGCGATCCGACGGCGCCAGGCGAGGACGCGGCGGCGGCGAACGATCCGTTGATGATGCTTGCGCGCGACACCGTCGTGAACACGTCGCGGGGGTCGTAATAACCGTTCTCCGGATCCTTGAGCGCGTCGAGCACCTTTGCCGAATCGGCGATGCTGCGGCAGTGGATGCCGGCGCGGTCGTTGTGGATGTCCGCGCCGATGGCGCCTCCCAGGAACGAGATCATTGCCTTGTGCGGCAGCAGCAGCGCGACCGAGTTGTGGTTCGCAGGACCGCGGCACGACAGGCTCGTCTCCTCGCAGAGACTGCACATCACCAGGTTGGCACTCACTGAGGCACCGGAGCCCGAACTCGATCCGAGGGACGCGGCGCGTGTCGAGTCGTAGGCGCCGTGCGGGTTGCCCGACCAGCTGCTGCGTTGATAGCCCAGGTCGGAGACGATGATCGTGTCCGGCTCGTGACGTCCGCCCGGATCCGCGGGGATGCCGTTGTACTCGGTATTGACCGCCTTCGCGTAAATGATCGCACCCTTGCGGCGGAGCTGATCGACGAGTGTGTGGTCGCGCGCGGGAAAGTCGATGTCGTAGCGGGCATCCGCGGCCGACGTCGAGCGCATGTCCTTCGTGTCGTACGGATCCTTGAACGAGAACGGGATGCAGTACATCGGCATTGCCGCCAGGTCAGGATGGCTGCCGTACTGCGCGTCGAGCTCGGCGGCGCGCTCGAGCGCATCGGGCTGCTTCCGGAACTCTTCGCAGACAGCCGGCGAGCCCGTCGGCAGAGCGCCGCCCTGCGACGGACGGCGATCGCGATCCCCCTTGCACGTCACGGAGCGTTCGCCCCGGAGGTTCAGGGTGCCAAGCGCGTTGATTTGATTCGTGCCGGGTGTCCCGACGGTCATGCCGTACTGCTGCTGCACGTCCGGATCCGAGGAGGTCGCTTCCATGCGACCGAGCTCGATTGGCGGCCCCTTGTATTCACGATAGTCGGGCAGCAGCGTGGAAACCGCCACCGTGTCCGTTGGAAACCGCAGCGGGGATCCGGCGCGAACTGTACCGCGGGCTGCGGGAATCGCGGTGCCGTCGGTGGTGACGAGCCGGTCGCTCACACCGTTATAGGCGCGAGCCCGGTCGATGTAGGCCTGGACGAGCTCGCGGCAGGTGATCTGCGCCTGCTGGATAGCGCGATGCACGTCGGCGATCGTCGCCTCCTCGAGGCGAAATGCGCCGCCCTGCGCCGCCGCGCTCTGCGAATCCAGAACACGCGGCACCATGATTGCCCCGATGAGTGCCGCCAACGCTGCGAGAGCGCCAATCGAGTACAGGCGTCGTGTGGGGATTGCCATCTCATGGTCTCCGGACTGCAGTCCGCGACGCGCGGACGTTGGTGACGAGGAACTGGAGCGAGTTTACGTCCCCCAGGACGCGGCCGATTATACGGGGTTCTGTTGACTGTTCGGATGCCGCACGTGGCCGGGCGTCAAGCGCTTGCGCCGAAGCGTCCGGATCTCGTCGAGAATAGTCCTCTTGACAATAGTCGTTATGACGACTATAGTGCCGGGCTATGGCTGGAAGCGTCGCCCGTGAATTGAAACAGAAGCGCGCGTTCGCCTCGCACGAGGAGGAGGTCCTGCTGGGCCTGCGGATCGCCGCCGCGCGAATCATGGAGCCTTGGGAGAAGTTCCTCAAAGTCACGGCCGAACTGACGCCCAATCAGTACAACGTCCTACGCATCTTGCGCGGCAGCCATCCGGATCGGCTACCGTGCGGCGACATCGCCGAACGGATGATCGCACGCGACCCCGACATCACCCGTTTGGTGGATCGTCTGAACCGACGCGGGCTTGTGACGCGCGTTCGGGGTCGCCGGGATCGGCGCGTCGTCGAAGTGGGGATCACAGAGAAGGGACACCAGCTTCTTCGAGGCCTGGACGAACACGTGGCTCGCTTCCCGAAGGCCATGATGGGTCATCTCGGCCCCAAGAAGCTGCAGCAGTTGGGCGCCCTGCTCGAGCATGTGGTGGGGGAACGCGGCACGTTTCCGTGAGACGCGACCGGACTCATTCAATCCTTCGGTCCTCGCACCCCTAATAGTCGTTTACACGACAATCGTCAAATAGACAGTCAGGAGAATGCGATGTCGACAGCAACTGCAGATCGCGCAACGCAAGGGTACGGTCTGGCGCACGACGAAGGCGAGGCGTTCTGGCTCCTCGGCATGCTGCAGACCGTGAAGATCGGCCGTGCCGACACCGACGGCAGCTTCGGCCTGCTCGAAATCGTCGTCCCGCCGGGCCACGGGTCCCCATGGCATGTGCACCCTGAAGAGGATGAATGGTTCTACGTGCTCGACGGCAACTTCACGTTCTACGTGGGCGACACGCGCCTCGACCTCACGACGGGCGGGTTCGCGTTCGGCCCCAAGGGTGTGCCGCACACGTTCATCGGCGCCGGCCCCGGTCCCGCGCGGGCGCTGGTGGGTTTCGCACCGATGCAGTTCGAAGGATTTCTGCGAGAAGTCGGTCAGGTCGCACCGGCGCGCGTGCTCCCGCCGCCACAGGCGGGCCCGCCTCCCGAGATCGAGCGGCTCGCGCCGATCGCGAAACGCAACGGGATGGTCATCCTCGGCCCTCCTGGACCGCCGCCTGGACGCTAGCGCCTTGGGTTGCAGGGCGTGACGGATGCGCCTTCAGGCCCTGGCAAACTACGCCACCGTGAAGCGTCGGTGCTGGCTTTTCCAAGGAGGTTATCGTGACGAAAGTTGCCTTCGGCGTTCTCACCGTGGCGCTCCTCACTACTCAGGGGATAACAGGGCAGTCGAAGCGAGAGTCGATTCAAGGCGTGTGGCAGACGGTAGAAGTGACGATCACGGGACCTGGAGCCCGCACGATCGTCACCCGCGAACCGCGGCCCAACTTGACGATCATCACTACTCGCCACTACAGCCGGGTCGAAGACCAGGCAGACGGGCCACGTCCCATTTCGGCGGACGTGGCCAAGGCAAGCGCCGACGAGTTGCGGGCTGTCTGGGGGCCATTCGTCGCGGAAGCCGGCACATATGAGGTCACGGCTGACAACGGAGTGACGATGCGACCAATCGTCTCGAAAAACCCGGCTGTCATGGGTCCGCCCGTGTTCATTACCTATTCCTACAGGCTGGATGGCGACACGCTATGGGTGACGCAACGGCAAAACCAGAATGGCCCCTTCGCTAATCCGGTCACATTCAAGCTCGTACGCGTTGAATGAGTTTTTCGGTGGAACCCCTATTCTCTACCGCGCCGGAAAAGGCCTTCGTAGATCACGGGCGAGGACCCGGAGCGGAGCGCGCCCTTCGGTAGCCGGTTGAGCTCGTGCAGCGGGAGCGTCGGATCGGGCTGGAAGCCACACGCGGCGAGCTCGCTGACGAGCTGCTCTTCAGTCAGGAAGCACTGCGGCTGACCGGAGAACTGCGTGAACACGAAGGACTCGCCAGGCAGCGGTTCCGCCGTACCTGCGAGTGTGGTGCGCGAGAACGTAAACACAAACAGCCCACATCCAGGTTGCGCTACGCGCGCCGCCTCTCGGACCGCCAGCCGGAACTCACTGCCCGAACGCGCGAGGTTCCAGATCCCATGCGCCGCGATGAAGTCAAAAGTCGCAGGCGCAAAGGGCAGTTGGTCCATGGACGCCCGCAACATTCGCACGCGATTCGCGAACTCCGAGGCGACGACACGGGTCGCAGCCGCCGCCAGCATCGGTACTGAGAGGTCGGTGCCCACCACGTGCCAGCCAGCCTCGGCCAGTGGCACTGCGTTGCGACCGGCGCCGCATCCGATATCGAGCAACCGCGCGAAAGGGCGCCACTCTCGTGCGGCCATCTGGAGCAAGGTGTCGTTCGGTGCCGACCGCAAGAAGCCTTCAACCGTGCTCGGCTGGCTCCATGGCGACTCACTCATCAGTCTCCGATCACGGTCGCGATGCTCGGTCGTTTCGAACGCTCCTGAGGTTCGAGTCTAGCCCACCGGCTGCCGCCACCGCTGTTATGCTGGCGCTTGCGAACAGCATCAACTGTTGTGACGGCCGAGTCAGGAATGTGACGCGCCGCAAGCTAAACGGTTCGGTGTGACCTCGCGTTGCTCTCGATGGGTGTACGGACCCTGCGTCAGACGAGACACCACATGCGCGACACGTCTCATGAGAGTCGGCCACCTGGCGGTCACGTCGCGGGTGAGATCCGGTTCCCGACGCGCGCAATAGTCCTTGCGACGATCTCGTTCGCGCTCTCGTTCGCCGCGTGGGGACTCGTGGGCGGGCTCGCGTCAGTCTTCACCGCCCTCTACAAACTGACTGCGTCTCAAACCGCGCTGTTGGTTGCGGTGCCGGTGCTGCTCGGTTCGCTGGCGCGGTTGCCGATGGGCATGCTGACGGATCGCTTCGGCGGCCGCGTCGTATTCACTGCGCTCCTCGCGTTCTCCTCGCTGGCCGCCTTTGTTGTTCCGTTGACCCGCAGCTACGGCTCGCTCCTCGTGGCGGCGTTCCTCGTCGGTATGGCCGGGTCGTCCTTCGCAGTGGGCGCGGCCTTCGTGTCGCGCTGGACGCCCGCAGCTCGTCAGGGCACGGCCCTCGGCGTCTATGGCCTGGGAACGATGGGGCAGTCGTTGGCTGTGTTCGTCGGCCCGGTGGTTGCGGCCCGCCTTGGCTGGGAAGTGGTGTTCCGCGGCACGAGCGCGCTGCTCCTGGCCTGGGCCGCGGCGTACTTTCTGTTGGCGCGGAATCCCCAGCAACCTGGCCGACCTGCCACGGTCGCCGCGATGACTGCCGTTCTGCGGCGTGCGCCCACGGCCTGGCTGCTCGGCGCCTTCTACTTCCTGACCTTCGGCGGTTTCGTGGCGTTCTCGATCTACCTGCCAACGCTGTTACGCGCGGAGTTCGGCCTCGCTCCGGCGGACGCGGGATTCCGGGCGGCCGGGTTCGTCGTCCTCGCCACGCTCATGCGGCCGGTTGGCGGGTGGCTGGCAGACCGGATCGGCGGCGCGCAGGTCCTCTCGTGGGTCTTCGGCGGCGTGGCCCTATTCTCGCTGCTCCTGACGTGGCCGTCCATGGTGCCATTCACGGTCGGGGCCTTGGGATGCGCGATGCTGATGGGACTCGGCAACGGCGCCGTCTTCAAGCTGGTGCCGGAGCACTTTCCGAACGACACCGGCACCGTGACTGGTCTCGTCGGTGCGCTCGGCGGTCTGGGGGGATTCTTTCCTCCGCTCTTGCTCGGCGTCTTCCGTGACCAACTCGGCGTGATGTGGCCGGGCTTTCTCCTGCTGTCCGGGACCGCGCTGTTGCTGCGCGCGGCCAACCAGCGCGCCTTCCATCCCAGCGATGCAGCGTGGACGCAGGCCCTCCCAGCGGCCGCACGCCAGGCTCACGAGCGCGTCAGAGCGGGCGCGTGGGCAGGGCTTGTCACGGCCACACTGGCGGCGGCCATCGTCGTCGGATCACGCAGCTTGCAGCACTTCGACGCGGCGCTTGTCGGCTACACGTTCGCGACGCTCTTCGCCGCGTTCGGGATCAGTTATCGCTACGCAATGTGGCTGCAGCGGCCGCCCACGCGAATGTACTGGCGTCGCGGGTGGCAAGCGTTCTTCTCACGACGCGCGCTGGCCGGTAATACCCTCAGTCTCGGCCGCCGCGCGCTATTGGAGTTTGCCGCCAACGCGTACATCTTCCGACGCGGCCGCCTTCGCGGGCTCGCGCACTGGCTGATCATGTGGGGCTGCCTGCTCGCGGCGGCGATCACGTTCCCGCTCGTCTGGGGTTGGATTCACTTCGAGACGGTTCCTGGCGACCTGCACATGTACCGCGCGTTTGTGTTCGGCCTTCCGACGCAAGACTTTCCCGTCGAGTCTGCCTTCGCCTTTGTCATCTTTCACGGGCTCGTGTGGTCGTCGTTCCTGGTCATTGCCGGCGTGATGCTCGCCTTTCGTCGCCGCATGATCGATCACGGCGCCGTCGCCGTGCAGCAGTTCGGGCAGGACATCCTGCCGCTGCTGTTGCTCTTCGCGATCAGCGTCACAGGCTTGATGCTGACGGTCAGCTACACGTGGATGCGGGGCTACGCGTACGAGTTCCTCGCGATTCTCCATGCTGCGGCGGTGATCGTGACGCTGCTCTGGCTGCCGTTCGGCAAGCTGTTCCACGTCTTTCAACGGCCGGCGCAACTCGGTGTCGCCTTCTACAAGGACGCGGGCGCGCGCGGGGAACAGGCGCTGTGCCGGCGCTGCCACCAACCCTTTGCTTCGCAGTTGATGGTGCGCGACCTCTCCGCCGTCGAGCAGGAGCTCGGCTTTCGCTACGAACTGCCGGACGGCGGGCACTACCAGGACGTATGCCCCAGGTGCCGGCGCGCGCTCTTCGGTCTGGCGCAGGGGGCGTTGTGGCAACAGTATGTGAACGAACGAGAGGCAGGTAGCCAGCGTGGCTGACGTTCCGGCCGATCCCCTTCGCATCATCGAACGGTTCGGACCCCACCTCTCCGAGATGACCGGCGCGCGATTGTCGACGAGCGTCGAGCCTGATCGACTCGTGAAGACGCATTGCTGCTTCTGCGGGCAGCAGTGCGGGATTCAGCTCAAGGTCCGCGACAACGAGGTGATTGGCTTCGAGCCGTGGGAGGAGTTCCCGTTCAATCGCGGGATGCTCTGTCCCAAGGGTGTGAAGCGCTACCTGCAGGGCTCGCATCCCGATCGACTGACGACGGCGCTGCGGCGGGATACGTCTGCGGCGTCGGGATTCAGTCCGTTGCCGTACGGAGAGGCCATCAACCGCGTCGCCACCGAGATCGGGCGCATTCAGCAGACCCACGGCGCGGGCGCCATCGGGATCCTGGGCGGCGCCAGCCTCACCACCGAAAAAACGTATCTGCTCGGCAAGTTCGCGCGCGTGTGTCTCAAGACGCCGTTCATCGACTACAACGGCCGGCTGTGCATGGTCAGCGCCGGGGCCGCAAACAAGAAGGCGTTTGGCATCGACCGCACCACGAATCCGTGGTCCGACATGGTCGGCACGGACGTGATCTGGGTTGCGGGGTCGAACGTCGCCGAATGTTCGCCCATCACCACCAACTACATCTGGCAGGCGCGCGAGCAGGGCGCGAAGATCATCATCCAGGATCCGCGCATCACGCCCGCCGCCCGCACCTGCGACCTGTACTTGCCGGTGAAGCCCGGGCGCGACGCCGCCCTGTTCGCCGGCGTGCTGCAGATCATGATCGAGCGTGACTGGCTCGATCACGCGTTTATCGACGCCCATACAATCGGTTTCGAGCAGGTCGCCGAGTACTGCCGGGAGTGGACGCTGCCGCGGACCGCGGAGGTGACCGGCGTGCCGCAGCGAGCGTTGATGCAAGCGGCCGAGTGGTGGGGCGCGGCGAAGACGAGTTTCCTCTTTCACGCCCGCGGCATCGAACATCACTCGAACGGCGTGCAGAACAGCCTCGGCACGATCAACCTCGTCCTCGCGTCAGGGCGGATCGGCAAACCGAAGAGCGGCTACGGCACGATCGTCGGCCAAGCCAATGGACAGGGCGGTCGCGAGCACGGGCAGAAGTGCGACCAGCTCCCTGGCTGTCGGGACATCAGCAATCCCGAACACCGGCGCTACATCGCGGGTGTCTGGGGCATCGAGGAGCCCGAGCTCCCGGGGCCTGGCGTTGACGCCTATGAGCTGTTCCGCAAGATCGACCGCGGCGAGATCAAAGGGCTGCTGTCAATCTGTTTCAACCCGAAGGTGTCGTTACCGGACAACGCCTTCATCACTCGCTGCCTCGAGAAACTGGAGTTCTTCGTCGCCATCGACTTTTTCCTCAACGACACGGCCTGGCATGCCGACGTCGTGTTGCCAGGAAGCCTCCAGGAAGAGGACGAAGGGACGGTGACGCAGGTCGAGGGGCGCATCATCAAGATCAACAAGGCCGTGGACTGTCCCGGCGAGGCGCGTGAGGATTGGCGCATCATCCAGGACATCGCGCAGGCGCTGGGCCGGCCGCACGGGTTCGCGTTTGCCGAGCCGCGCGAGATCTTCGAGGAACTGCGCGTGGCCAGCAAAGGCGGCGTGGCGGACTACTCAGGCGTGACCTACGAGAAGGTCACCCAGCAGTTTGGGATTTTCTGGCCGTGCTACAGCGAGGATCCCCAGACCGGAGCGCCGCTCGATGACCATCCCGGCACACCGCGGCTCTTCGAGCGTGGCAGCTACAACCCGGTCGCAAAGGGCAGCGGCCCGTTCTACTTCCCCGACGGCCGCGCGCGCTTCAACGTCGCCGACTATCGCCCGCCGGTGGACGATGCCAGTGACGACTACCCGATCTATCTGACCACGGGGCGGGTGGTCAGCCAGTTTCTTTCAGGCACGCAGACGCGTCGCATCGGACCGTTGGTCAGGCAGTACGCGGAGCCGCGGATCGAGATGCATCCACGGCTCGCGGCGAAGTTCGGGATCGCCGACGGCGATTGGACCACAGCCGAGACACGACGGGGCACCATCACGCTCAAAGCGCAGGTGGTGACCACGATTCGGCCGGACACGATCTTCATCCCCTATCACTGGGCCGGACAGAAGAGCGCGAACCAGTTGACCGTGGCCGCGCAGGACCCGATCAGCAAGATTCCGCAATACAAGGTGTGCGGCTGCCGCGTGCGGAAGGCGGAGGCACCGCCAGACTACGCGGCGGTGCTTGAACCGCAGCAATAGAACGGCTGAACCCATCAGATGGCCAAACCGGACTACCTCCACTTCTTCATCGACCCGAACCGCTGCATCGGGTGTCAGGCGTGCCTGCAGGCGTGCTCTGAGTGCGAGACCCATCGCGGCGAGTCGATGATTCACCTCGAGTACGTGAACCGGTCCGAGAGCGTCCAGACGGTGCCGGTCGTGTGCATGCACTGCGAGCAGCCGACGTGTGCGGAGGTGTGTCCGGCGGACGCGATCAAGCGTACGGGCGACGGAGTGGTGCAGTCGGCGCGGAAGCCACGCTGCATCGCGTGCGGGAATTGCGTGGTCGCCTGCCCATTCGGCGTCCCCGAGCTCTACGAAGACCGCAAGATCATGATGAAGTGCGACATGTGCTACGACCGGACGAGCGTCGGCAAGAAGCCGATGTGCGCGACCGTATGCCCGAGCCAGGCCCTCTTCTTCGGGACGCGCGAACAGATCGAACAATTGAGGCCGCTGTCGACACCAGTCAACACGTTCCGGTTCGGCAATCAAACCATTACCACACAGGTGCACATGATGGTGCCGCGCACGCTGGCGATCCGCGCGCCGTTCGTCGATGTCGTCTCGGCGATGGACGAGCGACCCCGCAGCCGAGCGGTGTCTCTGAAAGTCCTCACTGACGACGATCCGTTCGCCGGGATTGAGGTGTAGGAATGACCGACGTCCGACATGATCCACGTGGTCGAATCGACGTGGCGATCGACTCGCCCGGGCGTGAAGGTCTCACCGGAACCGCACCTGCGAGCCTCTACGCGCCCGCGTTCGAGCGCGAACAGATCACCATCGCTCCGAATTTCGCGCCCGCCGACGCCCAGCCGGCCTGGCGTCAGGATTTCCCGATCGACGCGCCACAGGATCTCTACGTCGAGCGCCGCGACTTCATGAAATTCCTCGTGCTGACCAGCGCGGCGTTCGTGCTGGGACAGGTATCGATCGGCATCCAGAACTGGTATCGGAGGCGCAGTGGCCAGCCGCCGATGCGGCGGATTGCCTCCGTCGACGAGCTGCCTGTCGGCGGGACGGTGGGCTTCAGCTACCCTGACGAACACGAGCCCTGTCTGCTGGTGCGGTTGACCGCTGGCGAATTCGTGGCGTTCAACCAGAAGTGCACGCATCTATCCTGTGCCGTGATTCCCCGGCCGGCCGAAGGCAGCTTCTACTGTCCCTGTCATGAGGGGCGGTTCGATCTGCGGACCGGCGTGCCCACCGCCGGGCCGCCACGCCGGCCGCTGACCCGAATCGTGCTCGACATCCGCGGACGAGACATCTACGCCGTCGGCGTCGAGGAGCGGACGGCATGAACGCTTCGGCAAGGCGGCCGTTCAGCCGCGACCAGCGGACGACCATCGTCTACGGGATGTTGGTCTTCGTGCTGATAATCGTGATCCTGCAGCTCTGGCTGCTGACCGCCACCATGAACGCGTGGCTCGGCGGCGATGATTCCGTGGTGTGGCCGGCCGCCGCGGTCAGCGCCGCCGGATTGGCCTTGAATGTCGGCCTGCTCAGATACCTTGGGCGCATGGAGCGCACTCGAAAGGCGGGAGCGTAGCACGTCATGGCCAGTACCCTTCCGCCCGCTGAACTCCTCGCCTTGGATGGTCTGGTCACGCCAACCGCGCAAGGCATCGCCAGCCGCGTCCTGGCGCGGACCGCAACGGGCAGCATCACGCTCTTTGCATTCGACGCGGGCGAAGAACTCTCAGAGCACACCGCGCCGTTTGACGCGCTCGCCCTGACCCTGTCGGGCGCGCTGGTTCTCACGATCGGTGGTCGTGAGATCCGCACGACACCGCAGTCCCTGGTGTTGATGCCGGCGAACGTCCCTCATGCGGTTCACGCCACAGAAGCGTCGCGCATGCTGTTGATGATGCTGCGGGAGCCCATCGGTGGGCAGTGAACAAGGCCGTGATGGACCAAGCGAGTGTATATAAGCTTCTGATGAGGGCTGGGTAGATGCAGACCGTCGCACTTGCATTTCCAACTGGCAGCGATCCGCGAAGCCCGTATCTGGCCTTGCCGTACCTAGCGGCCGCGCTGCGTCGGGCTGGTGTCAATGTTTTGATCGATGATCTCGACATCGGGGGCCTTCGCGCACTCCTGCGACCTTCGCACATGGAGGAGAGCGCGCGAGCCCTGAGGCAACTCTCTACACCATTAAGGGCCTCGGCGTTCAATCGCCGCCTCCTCACCGTCAGCGAGCAGCTCCCGTCCACCATCGAATCCCATTTGGCGGTCTTTGACGACCCTGAGCGATTCTTCAATCCGCTCGAGCTAGGTGCGGCGAGGGGAGCGATCCTCGACGGGCTGGATGTGTGCTCTGCCGCGCTCGACCCACGCGTGCGCTACAGCATCAATCCGGTCCGCTACGATGTCGACGGCATCGACGTCACGTCTCTTCCTTCGCTCATCGACGCGACAGAGGACGACCGCTACAACCTGTTCGCGACGTTTTGGGAAGCCGAGTTCTTTCCGCGACTACTTCGGGAAGCACCCCTTTTCCTCGGGATCACGCTGACGAACCGCCAACAACTCCTCCCTGGCCTGCTCCTGGCTCGACGCGCTCGCGCCAGGGGCATACGCGTCGTGCTCGGCGGGGCGTTGCTCTCCAAGTTCGTCGATCGCCTGAGCCGGCTACCGGAATTCTTTACGCACTTTGCGGATGCCGTTGTCGCGTACGAAGGCGACACGGCCATCGTCGCGCTGACCGACGCGATCGCACGCGATGCGGACTGGTCCGATGTGCCGAACCTGATGTATCTCCAGGACTGCAGGGTTCGCGTGAATCGGACGCACGTGGAAGACGTCGACCGTCTACCGACTCCCGACTTCGAGGGATTACCGCTCGACGCCTACCTGTCGCCGCAGCGCGTGCTGCCGATGTTGATGGGCAAGGGCTGCTACTACAACCGCTGCAAGTTCTGCGACATCCCGTTCATCAACCACATCTCTCGCAAAGCGTACCGGATGCGTTCGATCGAGCGGATCAGGATGGATCTGGACGGCCTTCATCAGCGGTTCGCATCCCGCCATTTCGAGTTCACCGATGAAGCGCTGTCGCCAACGGCCCTCGAGCAGCTGAGCGAAGCGCTGGTGCCCGACTCGCCCAGACACTTTCGGTTCGTCGGCTATGCACGACTGGAACCCGCGTTCACGCGCGAGACCTGTCGCACGCTGGCCACCATGGGCGTGCGCAAACTGTTCTTTGGGCTCGAGTCAGCGTCGCAGGAGACGCTGACGCACATGGACAAGGGGATCAGGCTCGCGGATGTACCGCACGTCCTCGCACACTGCCGCGAGGCAGGTATCAGCGTCCATCTGTTTTCAATCATCGGTTTTCCGGAAGAGACCGAGGCACGCGCGCGCGAGACGCTTCAGTTCTTTGCCGAACACGTGTCGCTGCT
>Ga0210380_10000559_pt1 | contig 16180 bp, 16 predicted proteins | sample PLM4_5_coexredo_FD_155476 | JGI IMG/M metagenome (GOLD analysis project Ga0210380, IMG submission 155476) | Groundwater sediment microbial communities from an aquifer in East River, Colorado, USA - PLM4_5_coex redo | ecosystem: Environmental > Terrestrial > Soil > Riparian zone | place: USA... | reverse complement strand
TCGAGCCCGGAGGCAGACTGACACCATCCGTGCTCAGGTTCAGAACGACGGAAACGAATTGCGCCGATGACACGAGTGTACGTCCCGATACTCCCAGGCTTCCCACATCAATTGCAGGATCCACGATGCGAGCAGACGGAGTGGTTCTCAGTTCCGCAGAGTACTGGCCCGGTGGAACGTCGGAGAATTCGAAGGAACCATCGGTACCAATTGCCGCAGACATTCGTTCGAAAGGACCGGTCGTCATGCAGCAGAGTTGCAGGCGACCAACCGACTGGGGACTCCCGGTAGCCGCATCCAGCACCTGTCCACGGACTTTCCCACGAATATCCGCTGGGTTTGATGGAGCGGGTGCCTTCGAAATTCGCACCTCAACGTCAGACGGCCTTGTGCTGCCAATGTCGATCGGCTCCTTGATGAGGTCTGTGATTCCGGACCGGATCGACTTGATCGTGTAACCCTGGGGAAGATCTCGGATAAAGAATTGGTATTTACCGGAACCCAGCACAATTTTGAACGTATCGATGGTCGCGGCCGAAAAACCTATCGTGTCGAAAATGTTGGGAATGGAAGCCGATCTTACGGCGACTTCAGTGATCAAAGGAGACAGAATCGGGCTTCCGTCCTCCCACAGAACGCGCGCGGCAAATACCGAGGCCTGAAAATCGAAATTCAGATTCACCGATTGATCGGCAACGACGATGCTTTTCGCAACCGATGCCGCACCAGGCAGTTTAGCCAATATGAAATACGAGCCAGGCCCTACATCGGGAATTTCATAGGACCCGTCGATGCCAGTAACGATCGCCTTGTATGTCCTGGTGGGCAGAAGGGACGCGATCCCCAAGGGAGTCGAACCGAGGCTTTGAATTTCCAGAGTTGTATGACCCGCAGGTTCCCCGGTCATGTCGAGTGTGCGGCCCCGAATGGAGACGCTTTGGGAGGGAGAAGTGATGGTGATGTTCAGTGTGTCGAGCATCGTGGTGGGCGTCGTGGTGACCGCTTTCGCCGAGGCAAGGTCCGGCGTTCCTGGATAGAAAATCGGGGATTCGGAATTCCCCGCCATGATGTAGTAGCTTTCCGGCCAGATATTCTCCAAACGGTAGTGGCCATTGCTGTCGGTGAATGTACGCGTCGTCCCCCGGACCAAACGCATCATGGAAAGCAGCGAGTCCGGCATAGCGCTGACTGCAGCCGCCGTCAGCGCGTTCGACTGGCTTAAGGCCGTTAGCGGGGCGGTAAGGTAAATGCCTGAACTCACATTCAAGGTGGACAGTGGAACTGCAATCACGGCGACCGAAGATGCCGGCTTGCCGTCCGCAAATCGAATGAAACCGGAAAGGACACCCTTGGAGTCCGGAGGCTGTGGTACCGGAATGAAAGTGGGAAAAAGAATGGTCCTGGCAAGGGGACCAGTCTGCGGTATCGCAGCAATGTACTTTGAAAAATTGATGCCTTCGGTAGTCGTTCCGGCAGTGATCAGGACTTGTTTGGCAGAGGAGAGGGTGGCGGTGTCCGGAAAGTACGTTGGCGCCTGCACAGATCCTGCGGCAATGTAGTAGCGGCCTGTGGGCACCTCAAGCCGGTAATGTCCGTTTGCATCCGTTTCCGCGAGCCCCTCGAAGACAATGGGATTGTTTGCCGAATCCGCGGAATCGCGCGCCAAAATGGCGTACACGCGAATTCCGGCGCTGGGTGTTCCATCTGGGGAGAGCACGACGCCGGTCGCGATACCGTTTGAAGCGGCGACTGGCGGCGGACTGATCTGAGCAAGCAATAGTGCGAAGAGTAGGACTGTCATCGCGATCCTGCCGGGACCTCCCCTGTTGCTGATCGGTTTACGGATGGGTCCGATCCTATCAGGTGCCGACGATTTTTGTGTAGACCGAACGGGCGAGACCTGGGTCTTCCGTACCTTTTATTATGGCGCGGCCATCACGGAAGAGCGTCAGTTCAAATGGGGGACACGAACAGCGTAAAAGGAACTCGTTGAATTGAACGGTGCCAGAATTCCCGATGGAATCGCACAACTGCGAAAAATCCAGGTCTCCTTTTACAGCAGGGATGAGCTGGACAGCATTTCTGCCGCAGAGCGTGACGGTTCGCAGCGGACTGCCGTTGAGGTAATCGAGACGGCCCTCTGAACATACCGGACAACTTTTCATCAGGTCCGAGCCCGGCGCCGATCGATGAAACCGTTGCGCCCATGCATTGTAGGTGATCAACGCGAGGTTCTTTGTTTCCCCACTTCCGGTAATCCACTTCAACGCTTCGGCGACCTGGATGGAGGCGATGATGTGCGTGATCGGACCGATGACGCCGACGCTATCGCATGTTGGCGATGATCCAGGCGCGGGCAAACTGCCGATCATGCACCGCAGGCAAGGCGTCTTTCCCGGAACGATGGGCATGACCAGGCCATAGCTACCTACCGCTGACGCGTAGATCCATGGCCGAGTGTGTTTGGCGCAGGCGTCGTTGATGACGAAACGCGTTTCAAAGTTGTCGAGGGCGTCCAGCACGAGATCGACATCCTTAATATAGTCTTCGACCGTGGACGGATTGACGTCGTCCACGATGGAGTCCACCTGTACCGTTGAGTTGATTCGACCCAGTTTGGCGGCTGCAGCAACTGCCTTGGGAAGGTTTTCGCGGACATCGTCCTCGTCGTACAGCGACTGCCTCTGGAGGTTGGAGAGTTCCACGAAATCCCTGTCGATGATTCGCAGGTAGCCGATGCCGGCGCGCACCAGCAATTCCGCGGCGACACTGCCGAGCGCGCCTGCGCCAATGACGGCGATGCGGGAATTGCTTATCTTTCGCTGCCCTTCGTCTCCGATGGGTGTAAATCGAATTTGCCGGGAATACCGGTCGTCACTTTCCAAGTTGCGTCATCTCTCGTTTGACGGTTTGGTAGATCGCATTAATCAACGGCTGCATCTCGATAATCATGGAGTTTGCGACAACCTTCTCAAACTCGGGCTTGTGCTCCGGAAGGACGAAGAACGGCGCAAGTCCGGCGTCGTACAAAGCCTTGTTTGCAAAAACGATTGCGGTCGTGAGATTTCCAAATTCGAATGGCCAGATGTCGACAATGCGTGTCACCGTGAGTGCGCATCGCTCGATGGGATGAATTTCCTTGAAGCTGTCCGCAGCGAGCCAGACTTCCAGGTTGTCTATCGACCGCTCGATAAACTCCGGCGGAGCGCAGTCCTGGCCACGGTAGAGCGGCTGGATGGCGAGAGACCGAAACTGGCCCGCGCCGGGCCGACCCTGGAACAGCGCAGCATGAACGCTCAGAAGCTCGCTCTTGGTGGAGTTGTGGATTGCCCCACGAGCTGCAGCGACGTTGGAGGCGCCTTCCATTTTCGCGAGAATCTCGTCGGATTTTGACCAGACGTCGCTAAGATCGCGGTCCTTGAAATTGGCCAGATCGGCGAACTGAAGGCCAGTTCGCAACATGGTGTTGGAATAGATGGGAAGGTCTTCGGGCATCAATTTCTACCTTAGTGCTAAGTCTGCCGCCGGTCGCTGACGGCCTGTTTGGCTTCCTTATCGATCGTCTTCTGACGCGAAACTTCGCGCTTGTCGTGAAGCTTGCGGCCTTTGGCGAGAGCCAGCTCACATTTCAGTCTACCGCTCTTCAGATAAACGCGGAGAGGAACAAGAGTCAGGCCTTTTTCGACGGTCTTTCCGATGAGGCGGCGAATCTCGCTTCGATTGAGAAGCAGCTTTCGGGTGCGCAGGGGATCGTGGTTGGAAAAGTTTCCATGGGAGTACGGACTGATGTGACAGTTCAGCAGCCATACTTCTCCGGCTTTCACCAGTCCGTAGGCGTCCTTCAGGTTCACCCGCCCGTCCCGGGCAGACTTGATTTCGGTGCCGGTAAGAACCATACCAGCCTCGAATTTTTCCAGGATTTCGTAGTTATGGAAAGCCTGACGATTAACAGCGATGTCCAGACTTACCGTCCAGGTTGCCCAGGTAGAACAGTCGGGAGCGGGGCTCCCAAACTCTGTCCTGGCACCGGAAACAGCGGGGCCGGCGCCGAGCCTCCCTGTGCCGGGGGCAAATTCGTTGCGCCCGCGGGTTGATTCAAAGGAGTACCGCTGACTGGCGCGGGCGCTGGCACTGGCCCGGCCTGGGCAAATGGAGCCGTATTCTGCGGCTGTGGAGGCTGCGGATCGTTTCGAGTATCAATGTAGGTCGGGAGCGAGGAGGTAGACACGCCCCCCGTAGCGGCCGTCACGGCTGTGGCACGATCGATGACGGTAATGCCCTTGCCGTTGATAACGGCCCAGTTCCAGGGCTGACCTTGAAAGCTCTTGCGAATGGCAGCGTTTACTTCCAGACCATCCAGCCGAACGCTGATCTTCTCGTTTGCCAGCTCAGGTTTCACCTTTGAAGTCATCCCGGTCGCAGCATCCCAATACTGCAGAAACTGCTTCAACGTAATGGCTTCGGCCTGAATGGAGATCTTTCCGTCGACCATCTTAAATTCAGGGTCTTTGCCGGCAGCAAAGGCACTGGCTGCCAGTAGCATCATTAAAGCTGAAGGGACCAGAATTCGTTTCATAGGTAGACCTCTAGGTAAGGACATCGGCGATTATACCGCGGTTCACCAAGGCTACAAATTACTTCGCCCCTTTTCCAAATAGAACGACAGGAATGGTTTTAACCAAAATTTTTAAATCCAGCAGCAGGGACCAATTGTCAATGTAGGAGAGGTCAAGCTTCATCCAGTCCTGAAAGCTGACTTCGTTTCGCCCGCTGATCTGCCAAAGGCACGTCAGGCCGGGTTTCATGCTGAGCCGCCGGCGTTGCCATCGTTCATAACGTGCAACCTCCTGTGGCAGGGGAGGACGTGGGCCCACAAGGCTCATATCTCCTCGAAGTACGTTGTAGAGCTGGGGAAATTCGTCGATGCTGAATCGGCGAAGGTACCGGCCCAGTGCGGTTATGCGGGGATCTTTTGAAGATTTGAAGACCGGACCATCCATTTCATTGAGGACTTCGAGCTCGAAACGAGCCTGTTCGGCGTTATTGACCATGGAGCGAAGCTTGTACATTGTGAACGGCCGTCGATTCAAACCGCAGCGTTCCTGTTTAAAAAAGACGGGTCCCGGCGATGTCAGCCTTATTAGAATTGCGCTGATAATGGTCACGGGCAGGGTGACGACAGCCACCACCGAGGCCACGCATATGTCCATGATTCTTTTAAGTATCATCAACACTTCGTTGGTCGGGGTGGTGCTGAACGACAGCAAAGGCAATCCGTCGAATCGAAGAAGTTCCATTCGTGAAAACGAATGCGGAAAGAAATTGAGAACGACGCGGGTGGTCACGCCCATTTCCTCGCACTGCAGAAAGGTATCGTTGAAGTCATCAAGGTTCTCCTTGTCTGCAACAATGATGAGTTCGTCGACGCCGCCCTTCTCCAACAGTGCTCGAACGTCCTTTGGTGCGACAACACCGATCAGCTTCAGGCCCCAGTCCAGGTGTGCTTCAATTCGGTGTGCGAAATCGCTGGCAGCGGGGCCATTACCGGCAACAGCAACGTGACGAACATCGAGGGCACTGTGCTTTTTCAGTTTCAATAGCAGGACGCGGTATGAAATAAGAAGAAAGTAGTTAATTCCAAGTGTGAAGAAGAGCATGAGACGGCTGGAGGCATCCTTGTCCGTTAAAAACACAAGTGCCGCGACAACAAGCCACGCGAATACAATGGCTTTAGTCAGCCGTAGGACCTGATCGAGCGGTCGCATTGCCGGTTCTGAGTAGACACGAAAGAGCGGCAGGATGATCGCCCAGGTCGGAAGAATAATAACCAGCAACCAGAGATACACCTGTACGGACATAACGGTATAGCCAGGTATGGAAACCAGCAGGCGGAGGCGATAGGCGAAAAAGAAGCTAACCATGGTCAGCAGCAGATCCAGAAGCCACAGGCTGACCGCGAAGATTCTTTTCCTTTGATCAATCATGATGAATGCGCATTATAAACTCAAAATCTTTGGCACGCTTCTCATCGTTGCCAGCCTGTACGGATGCGGCGGAGGTAAATCGGCATTCAGTGACGGCGGTAAAGCCGAAGTTCTGAGGGACTACGAAACCGCCATGGTTGAGTACAAGAAGGCCCTCGACGCGGATCCGGAGAACACCGAATACCGGGTGAAATATGAGCGAACCCGCTTTGCCGCAGCCTATGTCCATTTCCAGAAGGGAAAGCAGGCACTCGAAACAGGCAATCTCGAATCGGCTCAAACCGAGTTCATGCGTGCAAAGGAAATTGATCCTTCTCATGACTTCGCGGCTCAGGAACTGGAAAGAGTAAAGGACCTCATCGCAGGCCGAAGGCCCGGAGCGCCTGTAGCGCCCGCACCGACCTTCGAATCCATACGCGCATCGACTCGAACGCTTTCATACCAGTCTCAATTGGAACCAACGCTGAAGGTTCCCATAACGATCCATCTCTCCCAACCGACGAAAACGGCATTCGAAACGATTGGGGAAATGGCGGGGATCCATGTGCTCTTCGACCGGGATCTGCGAACCTTTGCACCGGCGACTGTCACACTGGACCTGGATAATGTCAGCTTCTACCAGGCCCTGGATATTCTGAACGTTCAAACGAAAACGTGGTGGCAGGTTGTCGACAAGAACACCATTCTGATTATCGAAGACAACAGCACCAAGCGGCGCGATCTCGAAGAAGTCGTATTGAAAGTGATTTACCTGAGTAATCCTACATCCACTCAGGAACTCAACGACATCATGAACCAGGTCCGCCAGAATCTGAACATCACGGTCATGACGGCCTATCCTCCGCTGAATGCCCTCGTCATCAAAGACTCTCCAGACAAGGTTGCGATGGCAGAAAAGCTGGCGTATGCGCTGGATAAGGGCAAGGGGGAAGTCATCATCGAAGCGACCATCATGGAAGTGGATCGAGGCCTTTTGCGGCAGCTCGGTGTTACTCCTCCAGCCAGTACAGCGCTGACATTTGTACCAGCGGGCAGCAGCGTATCGGAGGCGGTGACGGCAGTCAACAATTCGGCAACGCTTCGCGAATTGCAGACCATCGGACCAGACAGCTTTGCACTGACGATTCCGCAGACGCTTGCATCGTTTCTGGCAACCAGTTCTCTGACCACGTTGATTCAGAATCCGCAGCTGCGTGCGACCAGCGGACAGCAGGCAACACTGCTTGTGGGTTCCAATATCCCGATTCAGACGTCCAACACCCAGCCGACCCTCGCCGGTGGATCCACAACAACGGCCGTTTCGTATACCAACGTCGGTGTAACGATGGTGATTACGCCCTACGTGTTGCTGAACCGTGAAATCTCCATACAGGTGAACGTCGACGTGAAAGCTCTGGCGGAGGACCGGCAGGTCGGGAATACGGTTTCACCAAGTTTCACCGATCGGAACATCGTTCATACCATTCGGCTGAAAGAAGGCGAAACGAACGTTCTTGGCGGGTTGATCAGCCAGCTGGAACAGACGTCCATGACCGGACTTCCTATCTTGAAGGATATTCCAGTTTTGAAGTACTTCTTCGGACGGGAAAACAAGCAGCGTAATGACGTGGAAATTATCATCATGCTCACGCCGCACATTCTCAAAATGCCGGACGTCACGGCGCAGGACATGATTGCCCTGGATGTGGGAACGGTGACGCAGCCACGTCTTCCATCGCTGACGGTTCCGGGACCCAACGCGACCGAACCGCCGGCTCCGCGCCCCAATGCGGCGGCTCCTGCGACGGGAGGCCCTGCACCGGCACAGCCGGCATTTGGGACGCCTGTCCAGCCAACGTCCTCCCTGACGCCGGTGAATCCTCTTACGGCTGCCCAGGCCGCTCAGGCGCAGGCTTCCACAACAATTTCATTCCCGACAAATCAGTCCGTGATGGCTTCGCAGAAGGCAACATCCGTGAACATCGTCGTCAATGGAATGGACATAACGGGCGCTGAACTGACGCTGACGTATGATCCAGGCTCAATTTCGATCAGCCAGATTGCAGATGGAGGATTCCTGAGCCGGGACGGTCAGTTGATTGCCGTGGTGCAGCAGGTGGAGGCGGAATCCGGCCGGGCTCACGTACGCATCGAAAGGCCACCAAACGCGGCAGCTCTTGCAGGGACAGGGAATCTGATTACGTTGACTGTCGTTCCGAAGAATAAGAAGGGCGATTCGCTTCTTCGAGTAACTGACATTAAATTGCGAGACTCCGCTCAGGTGGTTCGTCCGGGACCCGAGGTGGAGACAAGGATTACCGTTCAATGATGCGGAAGAAAACAGGCGGATTTTCGCTTGTCGAACTGATTGTCACGGTTGCACTGATTTCCATTCTCGTTGGTCTCGCGCTTCCCCTTGCGCGAAACACCATACAGAGGGAAAAAGAAAAGGAACTGCGACAGGCTCTACGGGTTATGCGGGAGGCAATCGATCGGTATAAGACTGCAGCAGACGCGGGTCAGATCATGGCAGACGCCATGGCGAATGGATATCCTCCGGATCTGGAAACCCTGGCTAGCGGCGTGGACCTGCTCTCCGCCGTCGGCAAGAAAATCTACTTCCTGCGCGCGATCCCGATCGATCCGATGAGTGAATGCCGATGCAATACGGATTGGGATCTGCGATCGGATCAGGACGATCCCACCGCCGGATCATGGGGCGGACAGGATGTTTTCGACGTTCATACAAAATCAAGTGGGACGGCAATGGATGGAACGAAATACAAAGACTGGTAAACAGAAAGGCTTCACGATCCTGGAATTGATGATCGTCATGACGATCATTGCGATTCTGGTTGCCATCGCGATACCCCAGTATTTTGCGGCGCTGGTGCGAGCCAAGGAAACCGTATTGCTCGACAACCAGAGGTCTATTAACGAAGTCATCGACCAATACACTGCAGACAAGAAGAAGGCGCCGCAGTCCCTACAGGATCTCGTCGATGCGCACTATTTCCGTGAAATTCCGGTGGATCCCATAACCGGAATGCGGGATTGGGTACCCAAAATGGACAGTGGTGTTTCATACACGGACCAGACCGAAAGCGGTATGGGAAACGTCTGCAGCGCATCGTCGGGGATTTCAAGCGACGGGCAAACGCCGTATAACACGTGGGGACCGAACTGCCCGTAACGTTCGCTAGCGGGGCCGCCATTGAAACCGGGCAAGGTCAATTCTCCCGGACCCATCGAAAACAATTCCCTCCTGCTTCAACAGGCGCATTTGCAGCTGGTCTGATCCCGAACTGGATCGCAGGCTGACCATGCCTTTTGCGTTGATCACACGATGCCAGGGGATGCTGGTATTTCCCGACAGAGCACTCAACGCATAACCGATTCTTCGCGATTGTCCGGGAATGCCAGCCAGTTCCGCTATCTGACCGTAGGTCGCAACCCGCCGTCGCGGAATTTGAGCAACAACTTCATAGATATCGCTGTAGGCAATCTTCAAATCGCCTCACTTTGTGAAGCCCAGATTGGTCAGCTTGGATTCGTCGTCACGCCAGCCCTTGCTCACCTTGACATGCAGTTCAAGAAACACCTTCAGGCCAAAGAACGATTCCAGTTCCTTTCGCGCGGCGGTTCCGATCTCTTTCATCAGAAGGCCACCTTTGCCGATCACGATGGCCTTCTGAGAATCACGCTCGACAAATACCGTCGCGTAGATGCGATAAATTTTCTCCGACTCTTCAAATCGATCGATGACTACGGCCGTGGAATACGGCAGTTCGTCGTGGGTGAGAACGATCAGCTTTTCACGGATGATTTCGGCGGCCATCGTCCGCTCCTGTTGATCGCTGAACTGATCGTCCGGATAATATCGGGGACCTTCCGGCAGATACTTCACGATCGTCTTGAGGAATGTCTCGACACCCTCTCCGGTCTTCGCGGATATCGGAATGACTTCCTCAAGCTTCAGCAACTTGCTGTAGTGATCGATTCTCGGCAGCAGGTCGATCTTTTTCACTTTATCGATTTTGTTGAACAGCAGGAATTTCGGAAGCGTGAGGGGTTTGATGAGCTCCAGCGTGAATTCATCACCACCTCCAAACGGTACGGAGGCGTCCACAATCAATGCCAGAACGTCGACCTCGCTCATCGAGTTCCGCACGGCCTGCATCATCCGGTCGTTCATGCGATGAATGGGCTTGTGAATTCCGGGGGTGTCCAGAAAAACGACCTGGCCTTCCGGCCGGGTTACTATCCCTCGAACGATGTTTCGAGTCGTTTGGGGTTTGTCGGTGACAATGGAAATCTTTTCCCCGACGAGAGAGTTGACCAGGGTGGACTTCCCGGAGTTTGGCCGGCCAACGATAGTTACGAAACCGGACCGGCCAGGATGTTCAGGCATTTTTCTGTTTTGATTCGGATTTTTCTTCAGCTTGAGGGACCAGAACTCTCATTCTCAATCGGTGAACTCTGCGGCGGTCTGCATCCAGTACTTCCACTGAAATCCCTTGATGCTCAATCTTCTCTCCACCGGAGGGCAGCCGGCCAAAGAGCTCCACAACTGCGCCCGCGACTGTCGTGCATTCGGTGTCCTGGACGAACGGGGTTCCAAGCGTTTCATTGAGCGAACTCAGTTCAAGGCTTCCCGGCACAATAAAGACTCCGGGGCCGTCTTCCACGATCTTTTCGCCATCAGAATCCCTGTCATGGATTTCACCGAGGATTTCTTCGACGAGATCTTCCAGGGTAATGAGACCGGAAATTCCGCCATACTCGTCGACGACAAGGACTATCTGCTCGCCCTTCACCTTCATCTCCTGCAGCAAATCGTTCACAGGTTTCGTCTCGGGGACGAAATGGACGGGATTGACAAGCGATCGAAGAGAATCGAGTCGTTCCCCACGTTGCCAGACCCGCAGCAAATCGCGCTCATGAATCACGCCTTCGATATTGTCGAGGTCGTCTCTAAAAACCGGGATCCTGGCGTGGCGGCGTGACGTGATCAGCTGCACCAGTTTCTCCACCGGAGAACTGATGTCGATGGCAACGATATGGGTTCGCGGCGTCATTACTTCCCTGGCCACTTTGTCACCGAACTGCACGATGGACTGAATCATTTCGCCGGCATCCTGTTCGAGAATGCCTTCTTCCTGTCCAGCATCGATGAACGCCTGAATTTCTTCCTCTGACGTTTCTTCTTCCTTATCCGGCTCCATGACTTCTTCCCAGCGGTTGAAATAATTCAGCACCGCCGTGAGCATGTGGGCAAACGGCCGCATGATCAACTGCGAAGCCCTCACCAGCGGAAAGACACGAACCAGCAGGATTTCCGGATTCCGCGCCGCGATGAGCCTCGGCAGCAACTGTCGAAACATCAGTATCAGGGCGAACATCAGAAGAATCGTTCCGGACATCCCTTCCAGATACGGAAGCTGGCGGCGACCGAAAGCGGCAAAGATAAACACGGCTCCACTGACAAGCAGCAGCTGAATCAGAATCTGAATGGACATCAGCACTTCATTGCGGCTCTCAACCAGCGTGGTGAGTCGAGGAGCAAACTTCAACTTCGGTGTATCCAGAAGGCGGCGGACAGAAATCTTGTTGACGCTGCTGAACGCAACCTCGATTACAGAAAGGAACAGCAGTACGACCACAAACAGGAATGAGATCAGCAGCTCAGTTCCTGTTAGCACTTGAACTTTCGACGCAGCCGAAATTCAATCGCCCGCATCTCTCCATTGTCGGTTTCATGATCGTATCCGGTGAGGTGAAGGAATCCGTGAAGGACCAGACGCCGGATGTTGGATTCCAGAGTCAGCGACGGAGACCTTCGCGCCTGAGAAAAGGCCGTTTCCACCGATATCAGGATGTCTCCGAGATAATCCCCGTCACCGCTGAAGGAAAGCACATCGGTTGTTTTGTCAAAGCCCCGATATTTCCGGTTGTAAACCTGCATCGCCCGATCATCGATAAGCACTACGGAAAGAGACATTGAGTGTTTTCCCTGATGCCGGATCAATTCCGAAAGGAATTTCTTTACCGCTTCCGTGTCTACAGCGTGTTTCCGCTGCTTGTTTAGAACGAGCCGGTTGCTTGCAGTGTTGTCGAGCACTTTCATGCTCAGGGAGTTCATCTGCAAATCATTCTTTACCCGGCACGGTGTCATCTCCGGAACCGAAACGCAGGGGCTGCTGCCGGGCGATTCCGTCTGCGGAATACGCTTCGTAAGCACGCACGATGCGCTGTACCAGAGGGTGGCGCACGACATCCCTGTCGTTGAAGTGGACAAACGCAATTCCTTCCACTCCACAGATAATTTTCTCCGCCTCAACAAGGCCCGACATTTTCCCTGACGGCAGATCGATCTGCGTCACGTCGCCGGTGACGACGACCTTTGTGTTGTAGCCGATGCGCGTGAGAAGCATTTTCATTTGTTCAGCTGTCGTATTCTGCGCTTCATCCAGAATGACGAACGAATCGTTCAGGGTGCGTCCGCGCATAAACGCAATTGGCGCAATTTCAATCGCGCCGCGTTCCAGGTGCCGATCCACACGTTCGACATCCAGCATGTCGTAGAGGGCGTCGTAGAGCGGCTTGAGGTAAGGATCGATTTTTTCCTGCAACGTGCCTGGAAGAAACCCGAGACGTTCTCCGGCTTCAACGGCAGGCCTGGTGAGAACGATTCGGTTCACTTTCTTTTCGGTAAGAGCGCGAACCGCCATGCTCACGGCCAGATATGTCTTCCCTGTTCCTGCCGGCCCAATGCCAAACACCAGATCGTACTTTTCGATCGCCTCAAGATAAAGTTTCTGATTCAGAGTTTTGGGAGTCAGGCTCCGTTTTCCGGCAACAACCTGCTTGGACGTTGTCACGACTCCCCGAAGACTTTGAGTGGCGTCCTCCGAAATGATCCGGATGACGGATTTCAAATCCGAATTGGAAAGCTTTACGCCTTCGGCGCGCAGTTGCACGTAGTCGGCAATCATTCGCTCCACCAGATCCACGTGCTCGTCATCGCCATCGATAGTGAGTGTGTCGTCCTTGATTTGAACCTGAACGCGTAGAAGTGACTCGAGATACTTGATGTTACCGTCGTGGGTTCCAAAGAATTCGGCGATGCCGCCACCGATCCTGATGCTCTTTTTCATTAAGTTATCAAGACCCGGGCGGATTATAGCATGCTATGATCAACGTTTTCGTATCGCACCATAAGGAGATCCGATGGCAAATCATCCATCCGCATTAAAGAGACACCGTCAGAGCCTGAAACTCAAGGCTCTCAATCAATCCAACCGTCATAAGCTCAAAACGCAGATGAAAAAACTCAGAGCTGCAATTGAAACCGGAAAATCGGCAGATGCGAAAACGATACTTCCCGGCACCTTCAGCCTGATCGATAAGTCCGTGCAAAAAGGCGTGATCAAGAAGAACACCGCACGCCGGTACAAATCGCGGCTGACAAAGTCTGTGAACGCCCTGCCATCGGCCTAGTTCGTCAACTTCCAAAGAGTAACGTCGAAGCAGGCTTCGACGTCCGGACTGGAAGACTTCAGCGTTCGATCCAGGTTTAGAATTTCGCGAAATCCCGAAGCAAGCCGCTTCCATTCGTACTTTCTGCAACCGGCGACAAATTCGCCGGCTTTAAACGGGGGCAGCCCCACGGCTGCTGCCACCTCTTTTGCGCTCCGCTGACTTGCCAGTCCTTTCCCAATAAAAAGCTGCCTCCATACTCGGACAATCTGGCTCAAAACCCATAATGGTTCCGTACCATCGTCCAGCATCGCACCGGCAACCTGAACCGATCTTCGATAGTCGCGCGCTAGAATTGCATCACCCAGTTCATACGGGCCGAATTGTTCAGAACGCAGAACCAGTTCGTCCACATCGCGGGCTGTTATCGGCTTTCCAGCTCCAGCGAAAGTCTGAAGTTTCTCGATTTCGTTGTGCAGCGGATAAAGATCCGCACCAACGTTTTCGACAATATATCGGGCGATGTCGGGACCAAGCCCATACCGGTCCATGATCCACCTTGCCGAGTCGGCCGGCTTCAGCGGATCGATAACGATATTCGGAAAGGTTCGGGTCCAGGCGTCGGCGGGCCTCAAGCCCCCCATGATCGCGACAACCTTCAAAGAAGACGACATTACTCCCTGCAGTTTCGACAATTCCTCGACCCTGCCCTTCGTCATCTTCTCCGCACCCGTCACCATCAGCAATCGACTCTGTGCAAACAACGATGGTGTCAGCGCGTCGTCCATCAGACGAGCGAATTCGATTTCTTCGAATTCCTTTACATGAAGTTTCTCGATCAGCCAGTTCCCTTCCAGTAATCCAGTCCACACGCCACGGGACTCTTCGATAAGAAAGTCATCCTCGCATACGAATATGAAAACGTTGTCCGCCGGTTTGGCCCGATATTGACGAAAGTCTGAAAATTTCATGGCTTGGGATTGATCAGCGACGCGACGAGCGACGATGCGAAGGTGCCTGCAACGCGATCCACGGCCGCCGGCTCTTCCGGCACAAACTCGACGGAGTTCGGCGCCATTTCAAAGTTCTCCTGAAACCGCATGCTTGGGTTTTGATACAGCACTTCGCCCGATCTCGTGTCGGTCACGACGATTCGGACTTCCACCGAGATTATGTAGGATGATGCACGGCCGCTGATGATGGTGCTTGGAGAAGCACCATAACGCAACACCTCCCCGGCAACAAGAACATCGCCGGACGATCCGGAAACAACCTTGTATCTCGTACGCTGTACGAGTTCGCGGCGTAGCGATTCGCTGAGACGCTGCTCGACGCGATATGTCGTGGTGGAATTCGTGAACGTGGGAACCGCGATGGTTCTTCCATCGCCGGCGTTGGCGCGTTTCGTAGCCAGCTTATAGCCACAACCTCCGGAAATCAGAATCAGCAAAGGCAGCACAAGTTTCACGAACCGCATCGTGCTGTTAGGATAGCCGAATAGTGGACGAAATCTATCATCAGGCTTTAAAGCTTTTGCGGCGTCGGGATTACACGGTTGCTCAACTTCGGGAAAAACTCGCCGGAAAGTTTGGCGACGTTCCAGAAGAAGTCATCCAGCGACTCCGGGAAAAACGGTTTCTCGACGATGTGCGCTATGTGGAAAACATGGTTGCCCGGCGGCGGGACTTTCATCCTTCTCTCGTTCGCGAAGAGTTGTTGAACAGCGGAGTTTTGCCTGAAATTGTCGAACAAGCGGTCTCCGGTAATGACTGGCCCAGGCTCCAGGATGTCGTCCGGGCCAGGATGATCGACTGGAAATTGCAGGCGCCGATCCACCGCAAAGATGCTTCCCGCCTTTTCAGAGCTCTGGCACGTCTTGGATACCCCGAAGACGAAATTCGAGAGGAATTGGAGCAGGTTCAAGAACAGCACTGATTTCGACCGACGGAACGACCGCAATATCCACCCAAATCAATGGGGTAGGCCCTTTCGTTCTTCGGGAATTGACCGATCAAATAGGTACAAAAATAGCTTCTGGCATCGTTGTCCCCGACTTAGCATCGAACGGCAAAGTATCCTCCGCTGGATAGCCGAAATCGTCGGTGGAAGAGGCGGAAATCGCCTGGATTTTGCACAAGCTGTTGGCAAGGAGGCCGAAAAGATAGTTCAGGCTTTACAAGCCATGTACAATATCGTGGCTGGTACTTAGAGCCTGACCACTTCGGATTGTGGTCAAAATGAAAAAAGGACTCTTAGGCATGCTGGTGATCGGCGGTGTCGCGGTGTTATGTGTTGCTCCGAAGATTTTACGGGCAGAAGATCGCACCACTCTTCAGTGGGAAGGCAATGCTGTACCTAACGCTCAACCCAATGATGTCCCGGTACCGGCACCGGTGCCATTGCCCGCGAGCGCAGACGACCAGCGCCCAAAGGCACAACCCGCAGTGGAGGTGCAGGGGCCCGAACGATATCGGCCATTGGTTGAATCCATTTCACGACGCAATGGTGTCGACCCGAATCTAATTGATGCGGTGATTAGGACCGAATCGAATTACAATCCCTGGGCAGTATCTCCAAAAGGCGCTATTGGATTGATGCAGCTGATTCCAGAAACCGGACGTCGATTCGGTGTTCAGAACTTCTTCGATCCGGAGCAAAATATTGAGGGTGGCGTTCGCTATATCAAGTATCTCCTTGGTATGTTCGGAGGCAATGTGGACCTTTCGCTTGCCGCATAC
>Ga0210380_10000557_pt1 | contig 16208 bp, 33 predicted proteins | sample PLM4_5_coexredo_FD_155476 | JGI IMG/M metagenome (GOLD analysis project Ga0210380, IMG submission 155476) | Groundwater sediment microbial communities from an aquifer in East River, Colorado, USA - PLM4_5_coex redo | ecosystem: Environmental > Terrestrial > Soil > Riparian zone | place: USA... | reverse complement strand
TGGATTTCGCAGTTGATGCGGTGCTCAGCGGTGTTGAGCATCTGTCACAGACGTTCGCAATGGCGGAGCGAGCCACGGGCGAGCGGATTGATCCCATGGTGTTCGCCTCTGCGACCGTCGTTGCCTGGACCGCCGCTGTCTCGGCGTCGGCTCCCGCCGACGTTGCGACCCAGGTTGCGGAGGCTGCCGCCAATCTGACGGCCGTGCTGGTCGGTGGCGTGCGAGAGCGGGTGGCGGCGGAGGGCCGTTTCTTCGATGAGTTGAACGGCAACGGTTGATCCTCCCACAGCCAGCGGGCGTTGTCCGTCCGCTGGTTGCGATGAAGACCAATCACAATCAGGGAGGAATCATGCGAGGGTTTGTCATGGGTGCAGCGGCTGCGGGCGCTTTAGCGCTCGCTGCGTGCGGTCCACACGTTGACGGTGCAAGGGTGGCCGTCGTAGGCCATACCGCTTACGCTTACCCTAACGGGCTGGTGGCCGCTGGTGCTGTCGATGCTGACGGCAACCCGATCACCGATATCGTGGTGGTCAATAAGTATTGCGGCCCGCTTATGAATCCTGACTATTCGAAATTGGCCGAAGATGACCATTGCGCTCGCTGGTGGGATGCGGACGCTAAGGATTGGGTTATCGGCCCAGGTTCCGACTATGATCCCGCAACCGACCACGATCTAGTCCATGTGAAAGGTGCATGACCATGACACGCAGGGACCATCAGGCTATCGCCAATGCGTTGCGGCGCATGGGTGAGTACACGCAGAATTGGCAGGCTGTCACGCTCGCCGTGTGGCCGCTGGTCGCAGTCTTCGAAGCGGACAATCCCCGTTTCGATGCGGAGCGTTTCGTTAAGGCGTGCGGCCTGGAATGGACGAGTGAGCCATGATTGACGTATTCATCGCCGTCTATATGTGGGTCACGCTGCGTGCGTGGCGGAAAGGACAATGACATGTTCCCAGCACCAGACTGCGATAGGTGCCTGGCCTATCAGGGCGAATACACAAAGTGTTGGTTTGTTATGGGCGGGCGTCGGTTCTTCTATTGCGGCCACGATAGCCGCCATGCGCTAGCAATGGCTGCGTTTGCGGGACGGGTGAAGGGGTGGGTTAAATAATGTTGGGTGAATTCGTGTTGGTTATCCTGTTGTGGGGTTTGTTCTGTGTGTTCGTTCTCTGGTTGACAGAGAAACTACAGGACCGCTACAATAGTGGTAGGCGTCGGCGTTCGGCCGACCAAATTTGGAAGGAATCGGACCGATGAGTTACAGTCTGCTTATTCACGACGATATGGAGCCAGGAAGCCAGGCGCATCTGTTGCGTCTGCTGGTTGACTCTGCTCCCCGTGGCACGATTGTTGTGCGCACGAAGGACGGTCGCTCAGTCATGATGCGCCACCCCGTCATCGCTGGCGATATGGTCAACAGCGCATATCATGTGTACCTGGCCTACAAGAGCGATATTGTTTACGCTCAGGACATTCAGTTTGTCGAAGCGTATGACCCGCATCCCGAGTTTAATCCTGAAGGAGTTTGATATTGTCGAAGTACGACGTGACAGTCCAATTGAGCGGCGAGGATGGCAACGCCTTTAACATTATCGGTCGGGTTTCCCGTGCCCTTCGCAAGGCTGGGGCGACCGACGAAGAGGTAAACACATACACCAAAGAGTCGATGAGCGGGGACTATGAGAACGTTCTTCGCACCGCAGTGGCGTGGGTGAACGTCAAATGAGATACGGTGTGATATGATCCTAATTGTGCCTGTCGTCGTGTTCATAGTTGTTGCAATCCGCACAGGATCAAGAGCCTATTGGAAGGAATGGCGCAGCCATGTATGATCCACTTGTAAGCCGAATCATCTACCGCAAGCGTGTGCTTGGAGTCGATTTCACATTTCGCCTAACCTACCGTGTGTCTACCTGGCGCAAGTTGGTTTGGCCTATTCCGCTTAACATGACCACCGACGATAACGAATAGGTGACTTATGACTAGCGCCTATTTCGATGCCAAGACCGTTTACCACGACTTCAGTCCGCCGCTCCGCACTGGTTCGTTTCGGCGCCCACGGGTGCGTTTGCCCTGGTCACAGCCCCGTGCTAGACTGTACGAAACTGTTCGGTGCGTTATACTTACTACGTAACTACGTAGTTGCGTAATACGGACATCACTACGCTTACGCTTCGTGCTGTCCTTGCCGTATTGAAATAACGTAACCTCGGTTAAAGTTCCGAAGTTTACTAGAGATGGTAGATTGATGTTTTTAGAACCGTACGAGTTTGAAGAGACGGGAGTCGGGTGCAAAGCACACGGCGACCCTACGTGTCTGTGTGATGTAGCAATAACCGAACCTGTCGAAGTCAAGCATTCTTTAGGTATGCATGCAAACGCTGTCCTGTTTTCTAAGACTGTCGCGAAATCTCGCAATGTTCGTGAAGACTTTGTGGGACATATGGGTAGACTGTTGCGCATCTATGATGATGCAGCGATCATGTTTCGTGGCAAGTCGGCTTTGACAAGAGGTGAAGAGAAAATTGCGCACACCGACAGACGGGAACATGAAGGCGACCATAGGCATTTCCATCCGACGCCCGAGCAAGAGGATTGGATGCGCCGCAACATTCCCATTGGTCAGGCTGCGTTCATTGTGGACCAGCATCCTGAAACTGTACGGCTGTGGCGTGAACGCAACGGCGTGAAGATTGATCTTGGCATCTCAGATTTCCAAAGAAAGAATGCCACGCCGACCCGAAGGAATCTGCGCCCATACAACTATGGCACGTCTAAGATTGACGTGTGCGATCCTGCTGTGCGCAAAGTGTTAAAAGATCGGACTCTCACGATCGACCAGGCGGGCGCTGTGTTGGGCTGTGACAAGGGCGTGGTGTACCGTGCCCGCCAACGGCTGAACGTGGCCCCACTGCCCCGCAAGGGGGCTCCCAGGGCATTGGACTGGAACGACCCGAAGGTGATTGCCGTGCTGGACGGCGGCATGACCGAGCGTGAGGCGGCCGAGGCGTTGGGCGTGGCGAAGGCCACGATCCACCGCCGCCGCCACGCCAGGGATATCATTGCGAACCAATGAGGATCGAACAGGGCGACGATGGACGCACACGAATCTACTTCCGCCAGTCGTGGGTCAACAATTTCCTGCTCTGCAATGATAGAGCGAGACTTGATGTTGAAACGGAAGCAACGAACGAGGCGGCTGCTCTCGGCACTGCCCACCATTCTGGCATTGAGGCCGCATTGTCTGGGCGGATCGACAAACCGTCAGAGGTTGCCGAATGGTCAATCGCCACACTCATCGACCTTGAAAAGCATTTCACCTACGACGACCTCGACCGTGACAAATGTGTGGCCCACTTGCGTCATTGGTCGGGACAGTTGCGAACACAACCAGAGTTTGTAGAACTATACACAAACCAGGAACGACTTGTCGAACAAGAGTTTACAATCCACGTCGATACTATCGGTGACGTGGATATGCATTGGACGGGTACGGCAGATGCGATCAACTGTCCCACATATCTGGTAGATTGGAAGACATCATCCCGCAAATATCAGCGTTGGGAGAAACAGCGGTGGGCGGTACAGCCCACCATATACGCTGAGGCTGCGAGACAGTTGGGTTGGGTGGACGACGACAAGGTTGACTTCCGCTATGTAGTATTCCATAGGTCGCTCTCATCGCCTGCTCCTGAGACTATCAGCGTGACCCGAGGCCCAGGTCACACGGCATGGTTGACAAGAATGCTGTGGAGGGCGTATGATCTACGTCAGGTGCACGAGTGGCCGCTGAACGATCAGCACGCACTCTGTTCCGAGAAGTGGTGCCCAGCATGGGCACAGTGCAAAGGGTTGCACGTTAGGAGCGATTTCAATGTCTGATCTAAACGCCGAGGCGCTACGCAACATTGCCGACTGGCTTGACACGTACGATGATCTTGCGGAACAGTATTTCGACCTGCTTGTCATTCAAGGTTTGCGATATGGCGATGAAGTCGCCGCCGCCCGAGCGGCGTGCGACAGTGACGAAATCCAAGTAGACCTTCGGCGTTGGGCCGACGAACTTGAACAGGAGAACAATGCCAATCAATGATAACCCGACTGGTTTCGTGACTGGTGATCAACCAGTTGTTGTTATTGACGGTGACCGACTGAACGTCACCGTAGAACGTCAGGTCGCTGAATTCGGTGACCACACCACGGTACGAGCCCACCTGTCGGTGACCGTGCCGACGCCCGCCTTTGACGAGACGGGGGTCGAGTATCAGGAGCGCATCCGCAAGTCGGTTGCCAACCTGGCTTTCCCATTGAAGGAGGCCGTGCTCAACGAGTTGGGTTTGGCATATGTCATTACCGATGATGGCATCATCTTGGAAGCAGTGCAGACCGAGAAGCAGACGACCCCAGCGCAAAAGTTCGTCCCGAACCCTAATAAGCCGTTCACAGGCCCCGCCAGCCCAGCCACCACTGATACCTACCCTTCTGTCAAGGTGATGGAGAAGGGCGCTGGTGACGGCGACAAGTACGGCAAGGTCAACCCTGCCAGCCTGTCAAACGCCGAGGATTTGGTTCAGGCTATGCAGGCCGCCCAGGCCGCTGGTGAAGACAGCGTGTGGACTGGCGTCACCAGGGGCCGCCGCTGGTACCGTTTCGGTGGCAACCTGTGGAACAAGCCTGCGCCCCAGGACGAGCCAGAGTTTGACGTAGACGAGCCGTTTTAATGGATGCGCTTGACCAAGCGCTACAGACCACCACCTACAAGCATTACGTTCCGCTCCGTCAAGCCGCAGACGAATACATCCATTGGGCGCAGCACCCAGGGGAACGAATCTATATGGGCATCCCACAGTTGGATGCTGCGATGAGGGGAACCGCACCACGTCAGATGACTGGCGTGGTCGGTTACACCCACTCAGGCAAAACTCAATTGTTGATCCATATGGCATTAAACAACCCTGACCGTGGACTGCCCTGGATGGCGCCCGACGAATCACGTATGGCGATGATCACGAAACTGACCGCCGCCCGTGTCGGACGTTCGGCCCGCCAGTTGGAAGCCGAACTAAATGACCCTGCATCAGAAAAGCAGGCGAAGGCGCTGCTGTATGAAACAGCGGAGGCGCTGCCCAATCTGTTTGTCTGCGAAGAAAACTTGGCGCCATGGGAAATGTGGGAAGCCTGTCAAGAATTTGAGCAGGCATGTCAGATGCCCGTACAGGCCGTTGTCTATGACTTTGCTCGACTGTTGAAAGTCGAGGGCGATGAGCGTGCCAAGTTGGAGGCGTTGAAACATTGGACGAACGACCATGAGGTTGCGTTGTTTGTCATTCACCAAACGTCCCGCACAGCGGGGCGTGACGGTGAACGTATCACGCTAGAATCTGGCGCCTACGGTGGTGAAGACATCTTTACCCATATGATCGGTGTCCGTCGCAAATATAGATTCTATCAGTCGATTGCGAATGATCTGGAAAAAGCGATGGCTCGCAATGATGATGACCGCAAACATCAAACCTTGATGGAGGCGTGGACCGAGGCGACGGCCGAGGTTGCGATGCATCGCAATAGCATTACGTTTAATCTTGTGAAGAACAAGGTTCCGCCGAACGAGTTGGTGGACGAGTTCGACTTGACTATCGACCCGTCGTGTGGTAGGTTGCAGGTAGGTCCCGTGATTCCACGGGCGAGAGAGTTGTTTGGATCATGAAGTTTTACGACCTGTTCGAAGGCAACCCCGACGCCTATGGGGCGGACACTGATCATGGTGTCCGCTGTGTCCGCGACTTTGCCATTCACGGCGTATGGGAGCATCTAGAATATGGGAAGTCTGTTGGCATCTACCCGATGTACAAGGACCTGGTGAAATGGGGATGTTCCGACATTGATAACGGTTCGTGGGAGGATGCCCACAACCTGTTTCTCGTGTTGGAGCGCATGGAGTTGAACCCGTGGGTCGAGATTTCCCGTTCCAAAGGATATCATGTGTGGGTGTTTGCCAAAGTGTGGGTGCCTGCGTGGGTGATGCGACGTGCGTTCCTGTTCGCCCACCATGTAACTGCACAGTTGGGGACGCCCGTTCCGCCGACAGAGGTTAATCCTAAGGCCGAATGGTTGGAGGAAGGTCAGTTGGGCAACTTTGTTCGCCTGCCTTATGTGGGCGGCATGCCCGATGAACACAGTCGTCGCACCATGGTGGACGACGACGGCCTGCCTGTCGGTTTAGAGTATTTTTTAAACACCGTTCGCCCCGTCTCTTGCGAGACGTTGCGCAGGTGGGCCGACAAATATCAGCCACCTAAACACAGGGTGTCCGAATGGTCCGAGTCGTCTGACCAGGCGAAAGAATTGGCGCAACGGTTGACGGGTAAAGGGTTTGTGATTTGGCGTGACGGCCCGCCCGATTGGGACCCTCGCCGTTCGAACGCCATGGCTAGACTTGCCATCGAATGCGCACACTCCTTCCTCAGCAAAGGCGAAGCGTATATTCTGATCAGCGACCTGGATGAGCGGCTACAGAAATGGACTGGCAGGTCCGCTGAAGCCACCGAGGCTGCACGCAGATCGTGTGTAGAGTGGGGATACGAGAATGCATAGAGCAACTGCACACAAGGCAGAGACAAGGGTGCGGGACGTATGGTGGGTGACTGAGGCCGCTCACGGTCTGGAACCCAGGCGTGGCCGCATGTTTGTTCGTGAGGCTGCCGCCAAAAACTTTCACAGTCTTCGCAAGAACAAGGGTTGGGAATCAACCATCGAGCATGGAAGGATTGTGTGGGACGACGATGCCTGACAGTTTCCTACAGGTGTACGATATTCCCGCCCGAGCCAAACAGCGTCCCTACGTCGGACGGAGAGGGGCGTTCACTCCTAAGACGACGTTAGACTTTGAACAGAAAGTTGCGGAAGGGTGGACAGGACCGAAGTTTGAAGGTCCAGTCTATATGATTGTAAATCTGCTGGATGGCGGCTTCACAGTTGAGGTTGGCCCCTGCCCACTTAACAAGCGCCCCGTGCGTGGCGATGCAGACAACTATCTGAAAGCAATTGGCGACGGACTGAACGGTGTCGCCTTTAAAGATGACAAGCAGATTGTGCTGATCGTGTGCGCACTTGACACGCAGCCCGAACTTCTGCTACAATTGAGTGAAGCACTAAGGGGTGCATGATGGCCTGGGGTTCATGTCCTAGATGCGGCAGGCCCTACATCTTTCGCCCATTAGTGCCGTTTGACTACACGGCAGACATGATCTGCTTCGAATGTGAATGGAGTGATGATGACCAACAAGTTGGTCTGCCACGAGAACGGGAACGGGACGTACATCCTGCTCCATGTGAGTCTGAGCGGACAGACAGGACACCTGACGAACCATCCAGGGGACTACGTTCCGAACAGTCCCGAGTGCCAGACGGAGACGCCGACGACGCCTGCGCCGCCGACGACCGTTGTGGAGGTTATCACGGTGCCGAGCACGACGGAGACGACGACGACTGGTACGCCAACGAACGTCGTCACCGATTCGATCGCCCCATCGAAGATTGACACACAGGTGCTTGGCGCCACGGTCGCCACTCCTGGCCCCGTGCCTTTCCAGGGTCCGCTACCTGCGACTGGTGGCGGCGATGCGCTGATCGTCGTGGCCGCCGCCCTGCTCGGCGCTGGCATCCTCGCCTCGCTTTCGAAGGCGTTTAGGCGGAACTAATGCGTCCCATTTGGGCGGTGTGGGTGTGCCCCGTGTGCAAAAAGAAAGAACACCAGCCACGGGGCGTGACCGCCGTCACCCATACCCATACCGTCAACGGCAAGGACAAGATGATCCAATTGGAGCGTCACGGTGTGTCTAGTTAAAGCATTCCTGCTCTGGTTCTGGCGTAAATGGGATGAAGCCCTCTACCATATTGAGGATGACTGATGAAATACGCAATGGACCTTGACGGGTGTGTCGTTGATTGGGACAAGGGTTTTCGTCAGGTCTGGAACAGACAGCATCCATTCAAGCCGATTCCTGCCCGCAACCTTCATTGGGAATCGCCGTTCCAAGATACGGGGCTTTCCCACACAAAGTTCTGGAAGTGGATTGACGAAGAGGGTGTTTACTGGAATCTGCCTCCGTGTGAAAATTCTGTTGCCGTAATGAAAACCTTGATTCGTGGGCATGATGTGTGGTACGTCACCAACCGACACCCCGTGTCGGAGGAAGTCACCCTTCAATGGTTGAAGTCTTATGACATTGAGGCGCCAGTTCTTCACACTTCCGACAAGTGGGAAGTCGATGCTGACATTTATGTTGACGACAACGACGGCAACCTGTATAGGTACGTGACGGCCCACCCTGACAAGTCGGTCATTAGGGTCATTCGTCCCTGGAATTCACATATCTGTGGCACCCTCTCCATCTACTCGATTGCAGAGTTGCTGGGCTAATGCAATTCAATGAGCGACCATTCGCATCCCGCATGGATGCGATGGGCGACGAGGCGGAACTAGTATTCGAACAAGTATGGGACGGAGCGTTTGACCGTTACGGTTTCAACCGCCCCCGCTCAGGGGTAAGAGGCATGAGTCTCCGTGTCCGTTACACACCCGACTACAAGGTGTTCGGCGGACTAGTAGAATGCCAAGGCTTTGGCAATGACAGACTCTTGAAAGTTAAAGATGAGAAGCGGCGTGCCCTAAGATTGTGGGCTGCCGACGACAAACTTTCGTTCTTCATTTGGGACCGTAAACTTCAACGGTGGACATGTGTAGAGTGGCAAGTGGTAGACGACCTGTCTACAGTCCCCCATATGCGGGGGACATACCACGACGGACCAACGTACGTGGGCCTGCACTTCGACCAACTAGCACACCTGCCGTGGAATGACAAATCGACTTAAAACTGTACCAGCACATGACTGGCTAATCAACCTTCAAGAACATGAAGCGTCCTCCGAGACGGAGGCGCTGATGATGCACGACGACAACTGGAAACCGAGGGACGAATCTCTTTGGGACACGGTTGACGAAGTGCTAGACGACGACGAGAAGGCTGTAGTAGAGTTAGTGGTGCTGGGTGGATGGTCATTCAGACAGGTCGCAGCAGAACTAGGAATGTCAGTCGGACGGGCGCACAATCTGAAAGTGCGGGCGTTCAAGAAACTTGCGGAGGCATTAGAATGCAGGGTAAACCCACCGAATCAGAATGGGACATAACCGACAGTGTTTTACTGTGGCTTGAAGAGCAAGCGACCGAAGAATACAAAGACGACATAGATTTCGTTCGCAGGTATTTGGAAGACAGGTTGTACGGGACGTGAGAGAGTTCGAAACAGGAGCCACAAGGGACCAGGACGACACGAAACCCGACTACGAAGGATTCCTTAGCCCGCTTGTCGTTGCCCGTTACGGTGAGTACATGCATAAGAACCGTGTGCAGGCAGACGGGACGCTCCGTGCGTCCGACAACTGGCAGAAAGGCATTCCGCTCACCGCCTACATGAAGTCAGGGTTCCGTCATTTCATGGAGTGGTGGCGGCTGCATCGTCGTGATGCCTTCCGTTCGTGGCAGGCAGACAGTGCCGACATGCAGGAGGCTCTGTGCGCTCTCATGTTTAACGCAATGGGATATCTGCACGTGGTGTTGACCGAGGATGCCAAATTGCGATCAAAGACAAAAGCCCTGGTAGACGAGGGGTTGACAGATGTACCCGAGAGTGGTACAGTGGAGCAACGACGGAGCCCCTGGTGGCCCGAGGAAAGGTTTGGACAACATGAATGACAGCATCTTTCTGAACGTGGCCGACGCCCTTGTGAACGGCCTCGCCCACGACAGCGACGGTTCGCTTCCTGCACTCTCCGAACCGCAGGCGGCGGTCTGCGTGATCGCTGCACAAATCAAATTCATCTACCAGGCAACTGGCGGCGACTGGTCGCTGTTTGAAGAGGCAATGTCAGAAGTCGCCTACCTGGGTTCCGACATGGAGTTGGCTCTTGCCTTCCCTGAAACCGCTGTCGCCCCTGTCTGAGCCGACAGACAAAGACAAGAACAAGGTGCCACGGGCCGTCCGTGTGCGAGCACAGGACGGTCGGTGGCGGGGTTACTGGTTCCGATTCTATCTGCCGATAGATGAGACGATCCTGCCTCTCGGAAGCACAAACTACCTGCTAGTGCAGGACGCAGACCCTTTGAAGTGGGGTTTGCGTGAACACTCTGAACACTATTATATAGATACCCTTGTCGTTTAACTGGCAGGACGCTAGGCTCTGAACCTAGTAGTGTGGGTTCGAAACCTACTGAGGGTGCAAGTGCTATAATGCGAAACGGTTAGAACCATTCAGGTAGAAGTGCAAGAGGAAGCACACTGGCCCTGGAAGCCAGAGGTTGCAGGTTCGAATCCTGTCTACCTGACTCAGCCGTGGCCCGCACCCTTCGGGGTGCGGGCGGGCGGCACAACATGCTCCGTTCGTTCAACGGACAGGACGCCAGACTTTCAATCTGGCAATAGGGGTTCGATTCCCCTACGGAGTACACAGAGTTGTTCGATCGCCTGCGGCCACAGGGTTTTCGATCGGCGGCTAGGGGCCTCATGAACCCCGCGGCTCACGTGCGTCGTGGCTCATCAAACTCTAGGCCCTATGACCGAGCGGTTATGGTGCCACCCCGTCAAGGTGGAAAACGTGGGTTCAAATCCCACTAGGGTCGCTTATGTCAAACGGACCGAAGGCCCATTTGCAATCCGTGCCACAAGTCGGTACGGCAATTGATCTAGCAGAACGCAAGGCTCTACTAGAACCGATGGAAGCCAGAATCATTCTGCTTCCCATCCGTTCAGGCATCCTAAAGCATGACAAGAGGTTGGATGCTCCTGCCGTTCTTGGCGAAAACTTCCTTTGGATGATCAAAGAGGAAGCCGTCAGGGACGCCGATCCTCCCATCATCATGCCGCACTTTGAAAAGTGATTTGCACCTATCGTTTAACGGTTAGGATGCTGGCTTCTCAGGCCAGCGGTCAGGGTTCGATTCCCTGTAGGTGTACCATGGTGGGCATGGCGTAAGGGTAACGTGTCAGGTTGTGTCCCTGAAGTTACGGGTTCGAATCCCGTTGTTCACCCCATCTTTCTCTTGTCGTACAATGGTAGTACGGGTGGCTGTTAACCACTTAATCAGGGTTCGAATCCTTGCGAGGGAGCCAGGGGAGTAATGAGGGTTCGATTCCCGACCACTGATCATGGTGTTTGGCAACTGCTCCCCTTCAATTTGGTGCCTTAACTCAGCAGGAAGAGTGTCGGTTTGAAAAGCCGAAAGTCGTAGGTTCGATTCCTACAGGTACCACCGCTCCCGCCAGTCTGGTGAAAGGGCGTGGGTAGAAGCAAGCAAAGAGTAGCCAGATGTCTTCTACTTGGCGGGAGCAATAATCTTACTAGGATCGTTTAATGGCAAGACGCAAGACTTTGAATCTTGCTTTGGGGGTTCGAATCCTTCTCCTAGTGCCAACCGCCCGCCGAGGATGGTCTAAGGTGTTCTAAGCCTAAAGCGAAGGTTCGATTCCTTCCGAGCGGACCATGCCTCTCTGGCGTAACGGAAGCGTGTTAGACTTTTAATCTATACGGTGTGGGTTCGAACCCCACGGGAGGTACCATGTTGTTTACAGTCGTTCTCATCCTTATTGGCATCTGCGCCCTTGTCTGGCTTGTCTCTGCCGTCCGTCGTTAATCTAATCTCGTCATCTTCTAACGGATAGGAAACCCGCCTCCTAAGCGGGTAATCAAGGTTCGAATCCTTGTGTCGAGGCTCATGCACCATTAGCATAGTGGTTAGTGTCGCTGCCTCTTAAGCAGTCGGGCGAAGGTTCGAATCCTTCATGGTGTACGAGGGCTGCAAGGCCAACCCGTTTAAGGGTTGGACCTACAGCCCGATAGAATTGCACCCTAGTCACGGGTGAGTAACATTGACAGACCGCCTATCTGTCGTGTAAAGTAGATGCTGGGATTGAAGGCCAGTCGAAGCGTCGAAACGTGACCAAGGCAAGGATAGGTGGAACCTTGCGAATCGAAAGGTTATTGGAGCGCCACCCGCCGCTTCGGCGGCGGATTGGGGCACCACGACTGAATGGTGATCTGCTCCCTTGGTTAGCTAAGGGATATATGATTTCCTAACGGTTCGCAATGGGGCCTTTGCGGGGGGAAACAGAGTCTTCCAATACCCATTCGGGTGGCGGTCGATGAGTGGAACCCCGCACCTATCCCGCCGATTTCTAATGTGGTGTTGGTGTAACGGTAACACGGCGGCCTCCAAACCCGCACGATCAGGGTTCGAATCCTTGACGCCACGCCAGCCCACCTATGCCCTAGTGGGTACATGGGTGGGCGTTTTTCTTGGGGACGGTATTGGATACAACGACCCTTTGCACGGCTCGTTCAGAGAGTTCGATTCTCTTCGCCTCCACCATACGCCATCGAGCATGTAGGCTATGCGACAGGTTGCAACCCTGGTCTAGATCGGTTCGATTCCGATGGTGGCGTCCAACGAAAGGTGAATGACTATGGCAGTAAAGCCTTCTGGTGGTTTGGGCGGAACGGGCAAGGCGCAACGCCGTACCCGTGTAGAGGCGTCAGAGGGCGCCAGAGGCACCGCAGGGAGCCGTGCGGGCCAGTCTGCCGCTTCCCGTGCCAAGAATCCGCCTCTCGGCTCTGCGAGCCGTTCAGCGGGCAAGGGCGCTAGCGCCCGTAGGCCGAAGTAGGGCTTGACAAAAACATCTTGCGGTTGTAGTGTTTAACGGTACAGCATCCCTGTCTTCCAAACAGGTGGTGAGGGTTCGAATCCCTTCTGCCGCTCCATGTTCTACTATAGAGAACCGACACGTAGACATATTGAGGTAGACGAAATCCTTTCCGAGGATTTCGGCAACTATGAACTACCCGAAGGGGTAGTAACATATTACGAAGAAAACGGTGAAGTGGTCACGATCATGTCGGGCAACAAGGCTGCATCAGCAATCATGCGTCCGCTGATCGAAAACCTGTCCGATGAAATGCGACCAAAGTAACATATTTGCCAGTGTGGTGTTAACGGCTAGCACGCTCCCTTTGTACGGCAGAAGACGGGTTCGAATCCTGCAACTGGCTCCATGGAATCTCAACCTCAAAGGTATGAGTACGTTATTTCGTTCTACGCATCTGAGGGATTGCACGCTTCAGTAATGGAACGGCTTGACAATCTTTTGGCTCATCACACAATGGGTGGGCCATATGAAATCAATGCCCATGTATGCAAATGGCAAAGCAAGCGGTCTTAGAAACCGTGTCGTGCAGGTTCGAATCCTTCAGTGGGCACTGCGGGTTAACGTGGTCGTTAACCTGGCCTCATAAGTCAGGAATGGGGTTCGATCCCCCGCCCGCCACCATTTCATCCTAACAGCGGACCTGTCCCTGCCCCTCCGAAGGGTTGACGCCACGTTCGACTCGTGGTAGGATGGCTACATGGACGATTTCAATGTTGTTTCCGTGATCGCCAATGCCCTAGGGCTTGGCGTTCCAAACTCGGATGGCGAGTTCTCCAATGAGGATCGTGTCATCTGGAACAAGGCTTGCGATGTTGCCGATGCGCTGTACGCATCGCACATCGTTGAGCGACCATAATATGCTCGCTTCGCCAAGAGGAAAGGCACCAGGTTTACACCCTGGCATCGTGGGTTCGATTCCCTCAGCGAGTACGAAAGGGGAAACAAATGTCTGCTATGAACGGTCAACCAAACAAGCCTTGTCGTTTTTTCACCAATGCCGCTTCGACGCCAGCACCCCAGGTTAAGGTTCCTGTTGTGCATCAGCCGATCCGTAATGCCCTGTGGGCAACTTGTAAGAAGTAAATGGTTATCGCAGCCGTCGTCCTGGCCACCGTGGCAACTGATTCAGCGATCATCGCAGCAGCGATCGCTGCCGCTTTTGCATCCCTTGTCGCAACCCTAACATCGCTAGTCGTTCTTTTCAAAAAGTTGACGAGAGCCGAGACAGCGGCGCTAGAAGCGAAAGCGGTTGCAGCCGAAATTTCTATCAATGTGGACGGCAATCTTAAAGCGCAGATTGAACGTGCCGACAGGTTGACTCATGCGATGGCCGACCTGGCAGCACAAGGTATGTCGGTGGCGGCTGCAAGCACGCCACCACCAGAATCAAATGGAAAGTAGTCCCGATCGGTCGGGAATCAGTCTTGAAAACTGAGACACGAGGGTAACACCTAGGGGTTCGAATCCTCTGCTTTCCGCCATTCCGTATCAAGCCAACTAGGTTGGAGGCACCACGCTGATAACGTGGTTATGCCAGGTTCGAATCCTGGGATGCGGACTGAGAGTGGATCGTTACGGACGTAGTAGGACTAGGGCTGCACCGAAAGGGCTTGCACGAAACCCACTCTCATTATCCCTCAGACGCCCATCAGGTAGGGCAAGTGGCTGTAACCCACCCGCCATTGCGCATCTAGGTTCGAATCCTAGTTGGGGGACTCCTAACAAAGGTGATATCATGGAACACGTCAAGTCCACGCTCGGAAACTTTCTGCGCTGGGACCATGAAGACTACGTGAGAGATTCCCGATACGCTGCCCGCTTCACCACTATGGATGAAGCGGAAACATGGATTCGTTTGACATATGGAAGGAACGGCCTTTCGTACTTCTATTCCGCCCACGTCAAGGATCGTGACGACACGAGAGATGATGAAGACTAGTTCTTGGAAAGTGAACCAACCGTGGGGTTGGGTTCGGCCGCTAACCGAAACGTGGCGCAAGCCATGGCGTTCGACTCGTCCGCTTTCCGCCCTTGTGCTGGTGGCGGTCTTCACGCTTGTGGCGTGCTTCCCGCCGTTCCCCGCCAGCCCGTATTTCACCGATCTTCACGGGTGCAGGTCGAGAAGCAACGAAGCCCACTACTTTCTGGACCCCATTACGGTAGATGGGTTTTACACTATCGAAGTTTGGCAGTTGGGAGTCATCCCAACTATTAACGAGGCGGCCGCAGTTGAAGTCCTGAAAGGCTACCCATCACGACTTCATTTCATTGCTCCCGTCGTCCCTGCGGAGATTGTGTGGAAGGCTAGAGGCGGTGACAACTGGCAGCCTGCTTCTGCGAGGCAGGAACAGTTGCCTTCTGTCACCTGCAATTGGATTTAGGGCCTGCAATGGTTTCGCCCGTCAGAGAAAGCCGCATGTCGGAACCTGGCGGTACGAGGGTTCGATTCCCTCCTGGTCCACCAATCTTCCTATAGTTTAATGGATAGAATAACAGGCTACGAACCTGTTGACCGAGGTTCGAATCCTCGTGGGAAGGCCAGTAGAAGACTTGCCCGTGTGACGGAATGGCATACGTGTCACGCTCAAAACGTGGATTCTGTGGGTTCGACTCCCACCACGGGTACGGCCTAGTGGACGAGGCTACAGAAACCCCCGCTTGACAAGAGCGGGGGTTTCTGCTACTATACGGACATGACACAGCGAATCACAAACGATCACAAGGAAACCCTGTTCGAATCCATGACGGCGTTCAACGTGCCCGTCGTGCTGGACGGGCCAGACCTGTTCGTTCTCGGCCCCCACATCGCTGACGGCACCTACGCTCTCGGCGCCCGTGAAGGCGACGAGTGGGTTGTCCGTTGCTACGTGCCAGCCGACGACCCGAGGATTCAGTTGATCCTCATGTTGATCGACCTAGAGGGGGCACTAAACGCTGGCCCAGACGATGACGGGCCTTTCGCTGAGGAATGGTAAACCGTGTTTGACATTTGGGCGCTGGCTGGCGAGGCCAGGCGCTGTGAACAGGCATGGATGTTTGTTCCAGACGAAACATATGATGCGTATGTCGCCGCAATCACAATCCCTGCCCGTGAGGCAGAGTCGATCAGACTCGGCATCGTGATTCCCGCCCGTGACGAGTTCGGACCTATTACCGCCCCGCACGGCGGGGTCTACTGTCAGGGTGTAGAGTTGTTGAAGGAATCGTGGAGGCTTCCTAATGTCAATTCTTTTTGCGGGTGACACGCACGGTAACAACCGTCATGTCGCCTACCTGTTTGAAACCGCCAGGCGTGAGCAGTGCAACACGATTTTCCAAGTAGGTGACTTCGGATATTGGCCGCATACCGACGACGGCAAACTGTTTCTCTTAAATGTCGATGCCCACATTCAGGATACTGGTATCCAGTTTTATTGGATTGACGGCAACCACGACAACCATGAGGCG
>Ga0210380_10000555_pt1 | contig 16267 bp, 14 predicted proteins | sample PLM4_5_coexredo_FD_155476 | JGI IMG/M metagenome (GOLD analysis project Ga0210380, IMG submission 155476) | Groundwater sediment microbial communities from an aquifer in East River, Colorado, USA - PLM4_5_coex redo | ecosystem: Environmental > Terrestrial > Soil > Riparian zone | place: USA... | reverse complement strand
CTTTGTCAATGCCTCCCCGCGCGATGTGTCGCGCGCAGTGGCCGAGGCGCGACTGGACGCCGTGCAACTCCACGGCGACGAAGATCCTGAGGCCTACGTATCGTGCGGCGCGGCCGTGATCAAAGTCGTCTCGCTGGTGAGCGACGTGGATGTCGCGCGGGCACGGTCTTACAGCCCGTCCGTGACCTTGTTGGTGGACGCGAAGGACGTCGAACGTCGGGGCGGCACTGGCGTGCGCGCGAATTGGCACTTCGCGCAACGGCTCGCCCGCCTGCGTCCGATTCTTCTCGCCGGCGGCCTGCGCGCGTCGAATGTGGCCGAGGCGATCCGCACCGTGCACCCGTGGGGCGTGGACGTGTCGTCGGGTGTGGAAATGCGGCCTGGACAGAAGAGTGCTCAGCAGATCGACGCGCTACTGGCGCGAGTGTCGGAAGCCGACCGCGCGGTGGGAAGCGCGAGACTAGCCCGAGTGGCGAAAGCCACGAGGGTAAAGAAAGTGGCGAAAGCCACGAGGGTCAAGAAGGAGGAAAGGTGACGCGCGACGTGACAGAAACACCCGGTCCGGTGTTTGGACGCCGGGATCCCGACGGCCGTGGGTACTTCGGCGAGTTCGGCGGGCGGTTCGTCCCCGAGACGCTGGTGGCGCCCGTCGAGGAACTTGAGGCGGCATATTTTGCGGCGCGGTCTGACGCGGAGTTCGTCGCGATGTTCCGGCATCTGCTGGCGACGTACGTGGGCCGGCCGACGCCGCTGCAAGAGGCCCGGCGAGCGACGAGTGGCACCACGGTTCGCTTGTATCTAAAGCGCGAAGATCTCGCGCACACCGGCGCGCACAAGATCAACAATGCGCTGGGGCAGGCGCTGCTCGCCGCACGCATGGGCAAGACGCGAATTGTGGCCGAGACCGGCGCTGGTCAGCATGGCGTGGCCACCGCGACCGCCTGCGCGTTGCTCGGGCTCGAGTGCGTGGTCTACATGGGCGCCGACGACATGGCGCGGCAGGCGCTGAACGTGTTTCGCATGCAGGTCCTTGGTGCGACCGTCGAACGCGTCAACAGCGGCAGCCGCACCCTGAAAGATGCCATTAACGAAGCGATGCGTGATTGGGTCGCGCACGCGGATACGACGTACTACCTGCTTGGGTCCGTGCTCGGCCCGCATCCATATCCGCTGATGGTGCGCGAATTCCAATCGGTGATTGGCCAGGAGGCGCGTCAGCAGATTCTCGCCGCCGAGAGTCGCCTGCCCGATCTCGTCGTCGCGTGCGTCGGTGGCGGCAGTAACGCGATGGGGATCTTCGACGCGTTCATCGACGACAAGACGGTGCGACTGGTTGGCGTCGAGGCCGGGGGCCGCGGCACCGCGCTGGGCGAGCATGCGGCACGCTTCGCGGGCGGCGCGGCGGGCGTGCTCCACGGGACTCGCAGCCTCGTGCTTCAAGACGAAGCGGGCAATGTCGCCCTGACGCATTCGGTCTCGGCGGGACTCGACTATCCATCGGTGGGACCCGAGCACGCGTGGCTCGCCTCGCAGGGACGCACGGAATACGCATCAATCGATGACAGCGCCGCGCTCGAAGGCTTTGAGTGGCTGGCGCGTCACGAAGGCATCCTGCCGGCATTGGAGTCCTCGCATGCGCTGGCGTGGGCCGCGCGCGCGCTGCCGACTCTTCCTGATCGCATGCTCATGATCGTGAACGTGTCGGGCCGCGGCGACAAAGACGTCGAAACGGTCCGGCACTTGCTCGCCGCTCGCGAAACGGTCGGAGGTGCTCGATGACGACCAAACCGACGGTGGGCGCGCGGCGCCTCGAAGCGCGCTTCGATCAAATCCGACAGTCTGGGACGCCAGGGTTGGTGGCCTATGTCACCGGCGGCGATCCGGATTTCGAAGCGTCGGCGGATATTCTGCGCGCGCTTGAACAGGGTGGGGCAGACGTCATCGAGATTGGGGTGCCGTTCTCCGATCCCATTGCCGATGGCCCGGTGATTCAGCGCGCCACCGAGCGCGCACTCGCTGCCGGTGCGACGCTGGCTCGCACGTTGGATCTGGTCGCGCATGTTCGGTCATCCGTTTCCACGCCGATCGTGTTGTTCACGTACGTCAATCCCGTGTTGCGGATGGGCACGGATCAGTTTGTCGCCCGTGTCGCCGACGCGGGCGTGGATGGCGTCCTGCTACTCGATCTTCCGATCGAAGAGTCAGCACCGATGCGGGATGCGCTCGATCGGCAGGGTCTGGATCAGATTTTCCTCGTCAGCCCGACGACGAGCGACCGGCGGTTGGCGGAGGCGGCGAAATTGGGCCGGGGTTTCCTCTACGCGATTTCGCGACTGGGCGTGACCGGCATGCGTGGCACGGTCGCGGATTCGGCCGCGCCCCTGGCTCATCGTTTGAAGGCGGCCACGGCGCTCCCGATCGCGATGGGCTTCGGAATTAGCCGGCCGGAGCACGTGAAAGAGGTCGGCGCGTTGGTGGATGCGGCGGTCGTCGGCAGCGCCATTGTGCAGGTCATCGCCGACGAACACGCCGCGGGCCGGGCGCCGGCTCGCCAGGTGGAAGCGTTCGTGCGTTGGCTGCGTCAGGGCGGCGAGTGGCCGGCGGCGGGTTCGCCGGCCGCACAGGCTCGGTAAGGCCGAAGTAAAATCATCAGCGGTGCGCGAGTCGCACCAAGGGAAAGCGCGGGCAGGACTCATGATTGTGGTGATGAAAGAGCGGGCGACCGTTGAGCAAATCGATGCGGTGGTCGCGCACTTGATTGAAATGGGCTTCGACATCCATCGGTCGAAGGGCGAGTCGCGGACGGTGATTGGCGCCGTCGGGCACGGCAACGGCGACACGCAGCTGATCGCCATTCAGGATGGCGTGCACGAGGTGCTCCGCATTACAGAGCCCTACAAGCTCGCCAGTCGATCCTTCAAGCCCGAGAACACCGTGGTGGCGATTGGTGACGTCCTTGTCGGCGCCGACGAAGTGATCATGATGGCCGGACCGTGCTCCGCCGAGTCCGAGGCCCAGGTCGAAGCCACGGCCGCGGCGGTGAAGCGCGCGGGCGCGAAAGTTCTCCGTGGCGGCGCGTTCAAGCCGCGCAGTTCACCGTACAGCTTTCAGGGATTGGGCGAAGCAGGCCTGGTCATGCTCCGGGCCGCTTCCGACCGCCACGATCTGAAGCTCATCACCGAAGTCATGGAGAGCAGCCAGATCGAAGTGGTTGAACGCTATGCCGACTGCATGCAGGTCGGTGCGCGCAACATGCAGAACTACTCGCTCCTGCGTGACCTCGGACGCGCGAAGAAGCCCGTCCTCCTCAAGCGCGGGATCTCCGCGACGATCGAGGAATGGCTGCTGTCGGCCGAGTACGTGCTCGCCGGTGGCAACAAGAACGTCATCCTCTGCGAGCGGGGAATTCGCACGTTCGAAAGCTACACGCGCAACACGCTCGACATTTCGGCGATTCCCGTCGTGCAGCAACTGAGCCACTTGCCGGTAGTCGTGGATCCGAGCCACGGTACGGGCCGACGCGACAAAGTTGCACCGATGGCGCGCGCCGCGGTGGCCGCTGGCGCCGATGGCCTGCTGATCGAGGTCCACAACGATCCGGATCACGCGCGATCGGATGGCGCGCAGTCGCTGTTCCCGGCGCAGTTCGAACGGCTGATGGCGGAATTGCGGGTCATCGCGCCCGCGATCGGCCGCAGCATTTGCGTGGAGTCGGTCGCGAAGCGCGGCTGGAGCAGGTGACACCTCTGTGGTCGCCCGGTCCTGACCGCGTTTCGGCCTCGCGACTCACCGCGTTCGAAGCGCACCTCCGCCTGAAGCGCGATCTCAGCTTCGCCGACTACGGTGCGCTCCATCACTGGTCCGTGACCCAGGCGCCGGCGTTCTGGGAGGAAGTCTGGGACTTCTGCACTGTGGCCGGTGAGCGCGGCGGTCGGGTCGTCTCGAACCTGGACCGCATGATCGAGACGCGGTTCTTCCCCGACGCGACGCTCAACTTCGCCCAGAACCTGCTGCGGCGCCGAGACGGGACGCCGGCGATTATCGCGACGACAGAGGCGACGGCCGACCGCGTGCTCTCCCATCAAGAACTGCACGACGCCGTCATGCGAGCCGCCGGCGCGCTGCGGGCGGCGGGCGTGGTGGCCGGCGACCGCGTGGCCGCTGTGATGGCCAACGTGCCCGAAGCCATCATCGCGTCGCTGGGCGCGGCCGCGATCGGCGCGGTGTGGTCATCCTGTTCGCCCGACTTCGGCGTGCAGGGCATCCTGGATCGGTTCGGCCAGATTGAGCCGACCGTCCTCGTGAGCGTGGACGGCTATCACTACGGCGGTAAGGCCTTCGACTGCGTGCCGAAAATCTCGGAAGTCGTGCGCAAGCTCCCGAGCGTCCGGCAGGTCGTGGTGGTGCCACTTCTCGGCCACGCATCGACCACCGACATCCCGCGTGCCATCTGGTGGGACGACTGGCTTGCCACGTCGGCATCCGCGCCGCAGTTTGCGCAGTTGCCGTTCGCGCATCCGCTGTACATCCTGTATTCCTCGGGCACGACGGGCGTGCCGAAGTGCATCGTGCACGGCGCCGGCGGCACGCTGCTGCAGCATCTCAAGGAACATCAGCTTCAATGCGACGTCCAGTCGGGCGACCGCGTGTTCTACTTCACGACGTGCGGCTGGATGATGTGGAACTGGCTCGTGACAGCCCTCGCCTCGGGCGCGACCCTGGTGCTGTACGACGGTTCGCCGTTCCAGCCCGACAGTCGCCGGTTGTTCGACCTTGCCGATCGGCATGGCATCTCACTGCTCGGCGTCTCAGCGAAGCTGATTGATGCGGTCCGCAAGTCGGGCCTGGTGCCGCGACAGACGCACGATCTCCGATCGGTCCGGACAATCACGTCAACTGGATCGCCGCTCGCGCCGGAGAGCTTTGACTTTGTCTACGAGTCGGTCAAGTCCGACGTGCACCTGGCCTCTATTTCGGGTGGCACCGACATCGTGAGTTGTTTCGTCGGCGGGCAGCCGAACGGACCGGTGTGGCGCGGAGAGATTCAGGGCGCGGCGCTCGGGATGGACGTCGATGTGTTCGACGATCACGGCCGGTCGCTGGAACGGGCGCCGGGCGAACTGGTGTGCCGTACGGCATTCCCGTCGATGCCTGTGGGGTTCTGGGCCGACGCGGGCGGCGAGAAATATCGGACCGCCTACTTCGATCGATTCCCGGGCGTGTGGTGTCACGGCGATTGGATTCGGCGAACCGAACACGGTGGCTTCATCATCTTCGGCCGCTCCGATGCGACGCTGAACCCGGGTGGCGTACGCATCGGCACGGCTGAAATCTACCGCCAGGTCGAGCAGTTGCCCGAGGTGCTGGAGAGCCTGGCGGTCGGCCAAGCCTGGGAAGGTGATGAGCGCATCGTCTTGTTCGTCCGGCTCGCCGAGGGCATGCGGCTCGACGAAGCGCTTCGCAACAAGATCGGCGATCGTATTCGGAGCCAGACGACGCCTCGTCATGTGCCTGCGCGAATCGTCCAGGTGGCGGACATCCCGCGCACGAAGAGCGGCAAGATTGTGGAAATTGCCGTCCGCCACGTGATTCACGGACGCAAGATCGCGAACCTCGAGGCGCTCGCCAATCCGGAGGCGTTGGATCTGTTCCGGGATCTTCCCGAGCTCCGGTCGTGACTTCGCGGCGCGTTGCGTCGATCCCCATAGCAGTCAAACGTGCCGTCGTCGCGCACGCCCGTCGTGAGGCTCCGAGGGAATGCTGCGGGTTCCTGATTGGAACCGGCGACCGCGTCGATCTGGCCGTGCCGATGATCAACGTCGATCCGCGCCCGCAGACGGGCTTCCAGATCGATCCATCCGAGCACATCGCGGTACGGCGCGTGATTCGGCAGGTGCTGCCGGATGCCGGCATCGTCGGCGTCTACCACTCGCATCCGTCAGGCCCTGCGGCGCCGTCCCCGCGCGACATTGCGGAGTCCCACTATCCCGATTGGATCTTCCTGATTTGCGGCCGTGCGGGCCGCGTGGTCAGGGCCTACCGCATCCGGCGTGGCATGGCGACGCCCGTGGTTATCCGCTGGCGGCCAGCCGGGCGCCCGCGGCGCAAGCGCTGAGATATCATCCGGTGTTTCCTTGAAGGGTATGCAGAGGAGTGTTGGCGTGAGCTACCGAGGTTTGACCACTGACGTCGTCGAAGTCGAGGCAGACGTGCTGTTTGTGCCCGTGTCCGGTCCGGACGATGGACTGGGCGATGTGGCGTGGCTTGAACGTGCGACCCGTGGAGAGATTGCCCGGGCCCGCAAGTCGGCCGAGTTCAAGGGCCGGCTGTTCAATGTGTTCGCGACGCCGGTCGTGGACGCCGGCTGCCGGGCGAGACGTGTGGCACTGGTCGGCGCCGGGGATCCGGCCGAGCGCACGCCGGAACGATGGCGCCGAATTGCGAGCGCGTGCGCATATGCTGCGCGCGCGTACGGCGCGGCATCGGCGGCGTTTCTGATTCGCGGCGGCGTGGACGTCGTCGGCGCGGCGCAGCACATCGCGGACGGATTCTCCGCGACGGATTTCGACGGCGGCGTCTACAAGTCGCGCGCGTCCACGGCCGCGAATCCCGCAGCCGCGACCGTCACTATCCTGGCGCCAGGCGTTGATGCGACCGCGCTCTCGGCGGCGGTTCAGCGAGGGCGGGTGCTGGGCGAGTGCGTCAACTTCACGCGGGCACTGGCGAATGAGCCCGCGAACGTGCTGACGCCGGCGGAGTTTGCCGATCGCGTGGCGTCAGCGGCGAGCGGTGTGGGCCTCGGCGTCGACGTGCTCGACGAAGCTCGCATTCGTGAATTGGGGATGCGGCTTCTGCTGTCCGTCGCTCAGGGCAGCGCGCTGCCACCGCGCGTGATCGTGCTTCGTCACGAACCGGCGAACGCGCCGGCCGGCCCGGTGCTCGGCTTGATCGGCAAAGGCATCACGTTCGATACCGGAGGCGTGTCGATCAAACCCGCCGACGGCATGGAACGCATGAAAGATGACATGGCAGGCGGCGCGGCGGTGGCGGGCGCGATGCTCGCGATCGCGCGTCTCAAGTCGCCGTTCAAAGTGATCGCGGTGATCCCGACGGCGGAGAACGCCATCGGCGGCCGTGCCAGCAGGCCGGGCGACGTCGTACGTGGCGCCAGCGGCAAGACGGTGGAGATCATCAACACCGATGCGGAAGGCCGGCTGATTCTCGGTGACGCGCTGTGGTACGCCCAGCAGTTGGGCGTGACTCACATGGTGGACGTGGCGACATTGACGGGCGGAATTCTGGTGGCGCTTGGGCGAACCGTGTCGGGTCTGTTCGGGCAGCCGGAGCCTTGGGTTGAGACGGTCCGTCAGACTGCGGGTTCAGCGGGCGATCGTGTGTGGCCGATGCCGATCTACGAAGAGGCGCTCGAGCAGTTGCGCAGTGAGATCGCCGACATGATCAACTCCGCGGGCCGGCCGGGTGCGGCCGTCACCGCGGCTGCGTTCCTGCGCGAGTTTGCGGGAGACATCCCATGGGCGCATCTCGACATCGCGGGCACGGCCTGGGCTGAAACCAAGGAGCCGTACCAACCGAAAGGCGCCACCGGCGTTGCCGTCCGCACACTTACCGAGCTTGGGATGACGGGGGGCCGTCCGCGTTAGTCAAGGACGGGCTGACAGGCGGCATCGGCCGCCATTGGCGCGGACGCCATTTGAACCAGAGGACCAGGATGCCTCCGACAATGGCGCCGAGCACGAGGGACACCAGCAGCAGCGCGCCGGCCATGCCGAGCGATCCGACGACCACGTCGCCGACCGTCGTTTCCTTCGGCGGCTCCTTGATGACCGTGACGATGAAGGCCTCAGGCGGCTTCTGCACGACACAACCAGTCTACGCCACCGGGGAAGGGCCGAACTTCTGACCTTTGACTTCTGACCTCTGACTTCAGGCTGCGCAGCAGCCTGCTAGCGGACGGTCGAGGCGCTGACGCGTTTCAGCGAGTCCTGATATTTCACGATCGCGTCGCGGAGCGCCTGCGCGATCAGCTGCCGATGCGCGGGTTGTTTGAGCAGTCCTGCCTCGGTCTTGTTGGTCAGGAATGCAATCTCGGTCAGCACCGACGGCATCTGCGCGCCGATCAGCACGACGAACGGCGCCTGTTTGACGCCCAGGTCGCGAGCCGTGCTCGACTGACTGCGCGTGCGCTTGACGAGCGATCCCTGCAGGAGCACCGCGAACTCGCGCGATTCCTCGAGCTTGTTGTTCAGCGCGATCGCCTTCACGATGGCGGGCAGCGTGCCCATGGTCTGTACGCTCGCCGCGTTTTCTCGCGCGGCGACGGCCTCCGCATTGGGAGTGCTTGCGAAATTCAGGAAATACGTTTCGATGCCGCTGACGGCCGGCTGCCGGTGCGAATTGGCGTGAATCGAAACGAACAGATCCGCACGTTCGCGATTCGCGATGGCGGTTCGCTCTTCGAGCGGGATGAATTCGTTGGTGCGACGCGTGAGAACCACTTCAATGCCCGGAATCTGCTGGAGCAGTTTCTCGAGCCGCAGCGCGCAATCGAGCACGAGCTCGGATTCGGTGACGCCGTTCGATATCGCACCGGGATCGTGGCCACCATGGCCCGGGTCGATCACGACTTTCGAGACGCGGAGGCCGAGCTGCCGCGCGAGTGAGTAGTCGCCGCGCCCCATGCTCGACGGCGGAATCGGCGTGGGCGCCAGATCCACGTTCGCCGGCGGTGGCGGCGCCGGGGTAGACGTTGGTGTCGGCGTCGGCGCGGGCGCAGAGACCGGCGTTGGCGTGGGTGCAGGCGCCGCAACAATGGGCTTGGGCGCCGGTGTCATCACGGGCGGCGGCAGGGTCGCTAATGCGTCCACGGCGGCCGGCGGTACCGGTTCCACATCGATAACCAGGCGATACGGAAAATACAGCTGGAACGCGCTGTATCGCGGCGTGCCGACAAGCTCCAGCACAACACGCGTCGTGCCTCGCGCGGGAGATCCTACACGCACCGTACGGATGTTGGGACTCTGGAGGCTGCGCACCTGTTCGAGGAGGCTTGCCGCGACCGTCGCGTTGGTGAAATCGAAGAAGACCCGGTCCGGATTGGCCACGCGCTCGCCGGTGTAGACGGTCTCGTCACTCAACTCGATCGTGATGCGGTCACCCTTCGGCAGGGGAGTGCGCGTCACCGACCGCACGACGATGGTGGCGTCTGGACGCTGCGCCGGCCCAGGCGTCGTCGCGACAGGCAAGGGCGTCGTCGCAGGCGCCGCTGCCGGTGGTGGCGTTGCGGTCGGCGCAGTTTCAGCCACCGGCTTTGTCAACGCGTCGAGGTGAGAAGCGGTTTGCCGGGCCAGCGCGCCGGGATACGAGCGCACGAGCCACTGGAAGACGCGGACCGCGTCGTCGCGGTCGCGCGGGTCGCGGCTGCGCTGCCAGGCGCGCTCGAGCAGCAGGCCCGCTTGCCACAGCGCGTTGTCACAATAGACGGAGGCAGGGAAGCGAATGACGATCGTCTGGTAGTCCTTCGACGCGCGTCGCAGCGCATCCGCGGACGCCGAGTCCGGTAGCTGTTTCTCCTGCGCCTGCGCCAGCGCAAAGCGTTCCGCCGCTGTCGGCGTCTGCGCGGCGGCGGCTCGCGGAGCGATCGCCAGCGCAAGGGTGCCCAGCACCGCGATCGCGCGGATCATCGGGCGCCGGATGGGCCGGTTCGGCAGGGCACTCATCGTCACTTCAACTGGGCGTCAACTTCCACGAAATAGTTCTGGTCGACCAGGACTTCGCGCTTGCCTCCGGCGGCCGCCGACACGACACCGTCCATTTCCATCATGTCGATCAAGCGTGCCGCGCGACTGAAACCGACGCGCAGTCGGCGTTGCAGATAGGAAATCGACGCCTGGCCGGTCGACACGACGATGCGCGCGGCCTCGTCGTACAACTCGTCCTTCTCGAACTCCGTCTTCTCGACCGAGCTCTTCTCCTCCTCGGTGATGGTGCGGTCGTAAGTCGGCTTGCCCTGCTTCCGCAAGAAGCTGCAGAGCCGCGCCGTCTCCTGCTCAGAGATATATGGCCCGTGGATTCGCACGAATCGCGATGAGGCCGGCGGCAGATAGAGCATGTCGCCCTTGCCCAGCAACTGCTCGGCGCCGTTGCCATCGAGAATCGTTCGGGAATCGACCTTGGACGCCACGCGGAACGCGATTCGGGCGGGCAAGTTCGCCTTGATGAGGCCGGTAATGACGTCGACCGATGGTCGCTGTGTCGCGAGAATGAGGTGGATGCCGACCGCGCGCGCCATCTGGGCAATGCGCGCGATCGATTCCTCGACTTCCTTGCTGGCGGCCATCATCAGGTCCGCAAGCTCGTCGATGATGACGACGATGTAGGGCATCGTCTTGAGTTCCTGGCCGTTGGGGCCGGTCGTCTGCTGTTCAGCCAGCATCGCCTTGATGTTGCGGTTGTATTGGTCGATGTTGCGGACGCCGAGCGCCGCCAACGTCTTGTAGCGGTCTTCCATCTCCCGCACGCCCCACCTCAAGGCATTTGACGCCTGCTTCGGGTCGACGACGACTGGCGTCAGCAGATGTGGAATGTCCTCGTACATGCCGAGCTCGAGGCGCTTCGGGTCGATCATGATGAAGCGCACGTCATCGGGCGTGCAGCGAAACAGGATGCTCGAAATCATCGCGTTGACGCTGACGGACTTGCCGGCGCCGGTCGACCCGGCAATGAGCAAGTGCGGCATCGTCGCCATATCGCTGATGAAGGGCTCGCCGTGAATCGTTTTGCCCAACGCCATGGTCAGCTTTGAGGTCGCCCGCGTATACGTGTCGGATTCGAGCAGTTCGCGGAGCGTAATGGTTTCGCGATGCGCGTTGGGAATCTGGATGCCCACGGTGGACTTGCCCGGGATGCGGTCGATCAGCACGGACTCGGCTTTCATCGCCAGACAGAGATCGTCGGCGAGGCCGGTGACGCGGCTGTACTTCACGCCCGCGTCCGGCTTGAACTCGTAGGTCGTGACCACCGGGCCCGGGTGAATCTGGACGACGGTGCCTTCGACGGAGAACTCACGGCACTTCTCTTCAAGCAGCCGGGCCGCGTCCATCAGGTCGCGTTCGTCAATCTTGCCCTGGTCTTTGGTCGCATCGAGCAGCGTCACCGGCGGCAGGACGTAGGCGCCCTTGCGGCGTTCGGCCGGCGCCTTCGACGTGTCCGCTTCGAGCGGCAGGCTGACGGCCGCGGGCGCGACGCGCCGGATTGACGGTGCGGCGCTGGCCACTGCTCGCCGCGGTCCCGCCGGCGTCGCATCTTCGTCCTCGTCGTTCTCGTACGCGCTGGACGCGCGGTCGTCAGTGCCGGAGGCGCGCGCGCGTGCGATGCGGAGCTTGGCGGCAGCTTCCGCGGCTTTGGACGAGATCTCCGGCGCCCGGTCCTTGCCAAGTTGTTTGACCTGCTTCTGGACGATCCGCTCACGCTCGCGGTCGCGCTCCCGATTCTCGCGCCAACTGCGGAACCAATCGAGCGGTCCGCGCCGTGCGCGGATGCGTTCCGCCACGCTGGTCGCCGCGAGACCAAAGGAGAACTGCGTGGACAGAATGATCGAGAACGCCAGAAGTGTCAGCAGGAGAATCGTCGCGCCGGTGCGATTCAGGTAGATCGTAAATAACGATGCGAGTCCGTGGCCCACCATGCCACCGGCCGTGTAGTGCCGCGTCTGCGACTCGAGCGCGCCGCCGGCCAGCGAGAGGAGCGCGGCCACGCTGCCGATGAGGAGGCCCGCGCCCACGAGCTTCGTGTACTCGGCCTCAATCTTTGTGCACCAGAAGTAGTGCCAGGCGACGTAGCCGAAAAATGCCGGGATGAACCACGCGGCAAAGCCGAGAAGCTGGAATGCCGTTTCCGCCATGAACGCGCCGATGCGCCCGGCAAAATTCGCCGGGTCGCCGGTGACGCTGTTCCAGAACCAGGCAGGATCATTCGATGAGTGGCTCACCAACGCGACGAGCCACAGCAGCGTCGTCGCGAACAGCGCGACGCCGGCAAACTCACTCAGACGACGGGACAGGGCTGATTGGGCCAAACAGCGCTCCTCAAACTTCCATCACGACAGGCAGGATCAGCGGTCGGCGTCCAGCCCGTTTGCGAAACATGCGTTGCATCTCGACTCGAATGCGTTCCCGCAGGAGGCCGGGATCCGATCGCTCCTCTTGGGGTCCGGACTCAATCGCCCGCGTCAGCAGGCCAGGCGCGTCATTCAGCATGGCTTCCTGCCGGGCGTCAGCCGCCAGGCCGCGCGTGACGATCGACGGCGGCTGTTCGACCATGCCCGTCTGGCCATTGATGGCCACGATGGCCACGACCAGGCCGTCACCGGCGAGGTGGCGGCGGTCGCGGAGCACTTCGTCGCCGATTTCCCCAGTACGGGTCCCATCAATGAGCACGCGACCGGCAGCCAGGCGGTCCACCACCCGGGCGCCGTCCTGGTCGAAACGGAGGACATCGCCGTCCTGAACCATCATGACCTCCGCGTCGGGGCAGACGGTCCGCGCCATGCGGGCATGTCGAGCCAATTGCCGGTACTCACCATGTATCGGCACGAAGTACCGGGGCTTGATGAGGGACAGCATTAATTTCAGCTCCTCAGCGCTGCCATGGCCCGAAACGTGGATGTGCTTGTCCGTATCGGTCACGATGTCCGCCCCCCGGCGGGCGATGTGGTTCATCGTCCGGCCGATGGCCTTTTCGTTGCCGGGGATGCTGCGGGCCGAGAAGGCCACGACGTCGCCCGGCAGCAGCTTGACGTAACGGTGGTCGTCAATGGCAATCCGGGGCAGGGCGGCCAGCGCCTCGCCCTGAGAGCCCGTACACAGGCAGACCACGTCCTGGGGGGCCCAATCGCCGACTTCGGAGTCGGGTATCTGAATACCGGGTGGCACCTTCAAGGCGCCGACCTGCTGCGCGATCTGTGAATTTTGCTGCATGCCGCGTCCTACAAAGGCCAGCTTGCGGTCGAACTGCTCGGCCATGTCGGCGACGAGTTGCAGGCGGTAGATCGAACTGGAGAACGACGCCACCAGGATCTTGCCTGTGGCGCTGCTGAAGATCTCCTCGAAGCCGTCGATCACGTCGCGCTCGGATCCGGTGAAGCCTCGCCGATCGGCGTTGGTGCTGTCGGAACACAGCGCCAGCACGCCGGACGCACCAAGCTCCGCGAATCGGTGCAGGTCGAAGTGCTGGCCGTCGGGCGGCGTCTGATCGATCTTGAAGTCGCCGGTGTGCAGAATGACGCCGGCCGGCGTGTGAATGGCCACGGCCAGGCAATCCGGCATGCTGTGCGTCACGCGCAGGAATTCCAGCGTAATCGAGCCAAATGTCAGGCGTTCGTGCGGTGCGACCGCGACCAGGCGGCCCGTCACGTCCACGTCGTGTTCCTTGAGCTTGGGCTCGATGAGCGCGAGCGTGAACGGCGACGCGAGAATGGGACCGTCGATCCGATCGATGACATGCGCGACCGCGCCAATGTGATCTTCGTGCCCGTGCGTAAAGACGATCGCCTTGATCTTGCCGCGATACGCGTCCAGGACCGAGAAGTCCGGAATGACCAGATCGACGCCGAAGAGTTCGGGCTCGGGAAACATGACGCCGGCGTCGACGAGGATCGCCGTGTCTCCAGAGGACACGAGCAGCATGTTCATGCCGAACTCGCCGACTCCTCCGAGCGGGATCACGTCCACGACGCCGCGGGCGCCGGGAATCTCGTCAGACCGTGGCAACAGGCAACCTCGTCCCCAAATCCACCGGACACCCAACGTCGCACGAGCCACGCTCGCCGATGCCAAGCCATGGTTGTCGCCGGGAGCGACACCAATCAGCTGTTGTGTCCGGCCTAATGGGGTCGCTGGGAAGACCCAAAATAGGCAGGAAAACTGGCGAAACTATAGCACAGCCGTTCTGAGAGTACCAGCCGTCTGTTCGACCAGACGCGAGAGCTCGACCAGGTCCAGAGTCTCCGGCCGGCGGCGCGGATCGATTCCGGCGGCGGTCAATACCTCGTGGGGGTTGGGGACGACGCTTTTGAGGGCGTTGGCCAGGGTCTTCCGCCGCTGGCCGAAGATTCTCTTGACGACGCGTTCGAACAACTCGGCATCCACCACACGGACCGGCGGCGGGCGGAATTCGAGTCGAACGACCGACGAACGCACCTTGGGCGCGGGGCGAAACGCGCCCGGCGGCAGGTCGAGGAGGCGCGTGACCCTCGCGCGCAAGCCGAGCATGATGGTCAGCACGCCGTACGCCTTGGTGCGCGGTGTCGCGACCAGCCGGTCGGCCACTTCCCGCTGCACCATGACCGTGGCATCGACAAACACGCCACTACGCTGCTGCCACTCGATGAGCCTGAACATGATGGGCGTCGAGAGGTTATAGGGAAGGTTCCCCACGACTCGGAAGCGGCGCGCGGACGGGCCGAGCGGATCCGCCCCGGCAGCGCGCCTGGGCTGGAGGCCGGACAAGTAGGGGAGCACGTCAGTCTCGAGCACGTCGCCGCTCACGATCGTCACATTGGCAGGCGCGCGCGAAGCGAGCTGGGCCACGAGATCGCGATCGATCTCAACGGCGAGAATCGGTGCGCCGCTCTCAGCAAGCGGAAATGTGAGGGCTCCGGCGCCTGGGCCGATCTCCAGGAAAACGTCGCCCGTGATGGGCGCAATGGCCGCCACCACTTTGCGCGCCCATGGCTCGGTCAGGAAATGCTGTCCGAATCGCTTACGCGGAAGGTGGCGGATCATCGTCGTCTTCGTCGTCTTCGGGGTCTTCGGGGTCTTCGGGCTCGCCGTTCCAGTAGTTCTCCTCGATGTCCTCGATCTCTTCCTCGGACAAGCCGAAGTAGTGGCCGATTTCATGAATGAGCGTTTCGGCAATCGCAATCACGACGTCGTCGTTGTCGCTCGACGCGTCTTCGATGGGGCCCTGATAGAGCGTGATCTTATCGGGCAGCGCATTGCCGTGCGACCACTGGCGCTCGGTCAGTGGCGTGCCCTGGTACAGACCCAGCAGCGTGTCAGGCGGCTCGAGGTCCAACTCCCGCAACGTCTGGGGCGAGGGCTCGTCCTCCACGACGATCGCGATGTTCTGCATGGCCTCGCGAAACCGATCGGGGATCATGGCCAGGGCCTGATCGACGTGGGTTCGAAATTCCTCACGCGTCACGATTTGACCTTACGGATCTTCTTGACCTTGCGTGTCTTGGCGCCCAGGTTGCGGAAGTAGGCGCAATCGAGTTTCACCTGGCACCGATCGCACAACGGCTTCGGCCGGCACACGCGGCGGCCGTGCAGGATGAGCGTGTCGGACGCCCGCGTCCAGCGTGCGGGGGCGAGTCCGGCGCCCAGGGCGGTTTCCGCTGCCACCGCATCATCCGTGTGAACCAGGCCGATGCGGTTGGCGACGCGGAGCACGTGGCGATCGACGGGCAACCCCGGAATGCCGAACGCATGGCCACGCACCACGTTGGCGGTCTTGCGCCCCACGCCAGGCAGTGCGGTGAGATCGTCCATGTCGCGGGGAATCTCACCGCCGTGTTTTGCGACGACCTGCTGAGCCATGCCGATCAACGAACGTGCCTTGACACGGAAAAATCCGGTGGGTTGGACGATCGGTTCCAGATTCTCAGGTGTCGCGCGCGCCAGGTCGGCCGGCGTCGGGTACTTCGCGAACACCTTCGGCGTCACTTCATTCACGCGGGCGTCGGTGCATTGCGCCGAGAGAATCGTCGCCACGAGCAATTCGAACGGGTTGGTGAAGTGCAACTCCGTCCACGCATTCGGGTGCTGGCCCTCGAGGCGATCGAGGATGTCGTCGAACGACTGGCGGCGGGGCATCCGGTTAGTGCAGCGGCCCTTTGGGCCACGAACCGGGGTCCGACGCCGCGGATTGCGCGGTCTGGACGGCGCGCATTTGCTCCTGCAGCGCGGCGATCAGGCCGGGCACGACGCCAAACGGCAAGGCGAGCCGCGCCACGATCGGCGCCTTGACGATCTGCGTTTGTTCGGCGCTCTTGAGGTCGTTCTCGGAGAGCGGCTGGACGTCGCAGAAGGTCAGTGTGAGATCGAACGGCGTGTGCGCGACGGCGCAGAAGTTCGCATACGCACGCGTCGCCTGCGGTGAACCCGCCGGCTCGTCCGGAACGATCGTGAAATTGATTTGCTTGGACATGTCAGCTCAGTAATTTGTGATCAATATTTTCTCATGACGC
>Ga0210380_10000554_pt1 | contig 16272 bp, 10 predicted proteins | sample PLM4_5_coexredo_FD_155476 | JGI IMG/M metagenome (GOLD analysis project Ga0210380, IMG submission 155476) | Groundwater sediment microbial communities from an aquifer in East River, Colorado, USA - PLM4_5_coex redo | ecosystem: Environmental > Terrestrial > Soil > Riparian zone | place: USA... | reverse complement strand
TCCGCCCGTCGACGCGGAGATCGAGGGCAAGATCCTCGTCTTCCAGACGGCGCCGTATCCGAGCGCGCCCTACACGAACAACTTTCTCGACAACTACACGGTGACCGACTACGAGTGGCGATCGCCTGGGAAATGGTCGCCGTTCCATACAGTGGTGCCGACCGGTATCTCCACCTCGTTCCACACGCGCTGGGTGTGGGGCCAGGTCAACGGATTCGCGACCACGGCGCTGCGTGCCAAGGCCGCGGGCGTCGTCGTGGTGTACGACCTGTCGCCGGCGGCGGCGTTCGGCCTGACGCAGCGCTCCGTGTACACGCGCAACGGACGAGCGGGCGAAGGCGCCCAGTACATCAACTGCCCGACGTTGACGCTCGATCGCGTGGCCGGCGCGAAGGTGCTGGCCGACGCCAGGGGCGGCAAGATGGGAACCCTTTCGCTGACCGCGCGTTTCCAGCGCGACAGCGGCCGCTCGATGATCGCGTATCTGCCCGGCGCCAACTACGGCACCGCCCGCGACGAGCAGATCCTGATCTCCACGCACACCGACGCCATGTCGCTGCTCGAGGAGAACGGCGCGTTCGGCCTGCTGGCGATCATGTCGTACTACAACCAGATGCCGAAGGCGTCGCGTCCGCGGACGCTCGTGTTCTCGTTCGACTGCCGTCACTTCATGCCCGGCGGCGAGGGCAGCTGGGAAGACTACGACTACTACAAGATCCATCCCGATCGCCTGAAGCCCATCGTCTCGACGATTGGCGTGGAGCACATGGGCGGACGTCAGACCGTGGAGACCGGCCCCGACGGCAACCACTACGCCTACTCGACGGAGAAGCCCGAGGATGGCGGTGTGATCACGAGCCTCATCGACGTGAACAACAACAACATCTGGCTCGTCGAAACCGTCGCGCGCGCGGCCACCGACAACGGCTGGCCTCGCGTGGACGTGAAGTCGGGCACGGGACAGCCTGGCGTGAACGGCGTGTTCCAGGGGTCGGTGAAGAGCCCGATGAATCGCGGGCGTGCCTTCAAGGTTCCGGGCGTCGGGCTCGCCGGCGACTGGCCGGGGGCGTGGACGCAGACCTACTCGCAGGTGGATACCGAGGCCGGGCCGTCAGGCTTCGACGAACACTACTTCCTGGCGCAGGTCGCCGGGCTCTCACAGGTGGCCGGCGACCTGATGCGCGTCGATCCGCGAGTCATCGATCTGGGCTGGGGCGAGATCAAAACGGCGCTCGTCAAGCTGAAGGACGAGGCATTCCCGAGCGCCCAAAGCGGGGCCGCGGGCAGGCACGCGCTGCTCGATCAGTACACCGCGGCGTTCCGGCAGGCCGAGCAGGGCGCGCGCGAGGGCGCCACAACGGCACTGAAGACCCTCTCGAAGTCCGTGTCAGAGCAGGTGGCGCCCGAGGCGCGCGCGGCCATCGTGACGAAGATCGACGCGCAGGTCACCAAGCTGGCCTGAGGAATCTCGTCCGCCGCCCGAGGGGCCGGTTTGCGCCCGGCCCTGTCCTCCCGATAGAATCGGAGTTTCCCGCTGGTTCGACGCGCCGTTTCTAGGCACTGGGAGGTCGTTCAACGGTAGGACACGGCGCTCTGGACGCCGTTATCGGGGTTCGAATCCCTGCCTCCCAGCCAAACAAAATCGATTCTGGAATTCCTTCAGAAGTCTCTGCGAGACAATGGGTTGCGAGTTCTAAATCCATGGCTCGCTTCTCGCACGCCGAATTATCTGGGGTCCTGACGTAGGTCTAAGACTCTCGCTATCAGTGAGTTGGCGCGCTACCTCGTTTTGCGAATCCCAGGCAGATCCTAATCTCGGTGGCCGCCGGCGGCAGGACGCCGGCAATGGGACATGTGTGTTGGCGGGCACTGGGAACCCGGTGTCGAAACGCGTTGTCTTCGTCAACGATTGACTGAGCCGCTCACGACCAGTGTGCACAAACGGACAGCGTTTCAGCCGAGCGCCATACAGACTTCGTTAGATGCGCACGTTCAGCGTCGTCGAGGGAGTGATCCATGAGCATTGAAGCCCTGACCGATCGGCCAACGAATGATCCGAGCGTAGACGGGGTCATGAAAGCCCTGGTCTACCACGGCCCCGGTCAGCGAGCGTGGGAGGCGAAACCCAAGCCGACGATTCGTGAGCGAGGCGACGCCATTGTTCGCATCACCACATCGACGATTTGCGGTACCGACCTTCATATCCTGAAGGGCGACGTTCCCAGCGTGACCCCGGGGCGCGTGCTCGGACACGAGGGCGTGGGCGTGGTCGAGGCGGTCGGCTCGAGCGTCACGTCCTTTCACCCAGGAGATCTCGTGCTCATCTCCTGCATCACATCCTGCGGGATCTGCGACTTCTGCCGGCGGCGCATGCCGTCCCATTGCCGGACCGGTGGCTGGATCTTGGGAAACACGATCGACGGAACGCAGGCCGAGTACGTGCGCATTCCTCATGCGGACACGAGCCTGTACAGGGTGTCGCCCGATCTTGATCTCGAGGCAATCGTACTGCTCAGTGACATCCTGCCGACGGCGTACGAGTGTGGCGTGCTGAATGGCGACATCAAGCCTGGCGATACCGTCGCCATCGTCGGCGCCGGACCGATCGGACTCGCGGCGTTGCTCACGGCCCAGCTGTACTCCCCCAGCGCCATTCTGATGATTGACCTCGACGGCAACCGTCTCCGGATGGCAGAGGGATTCGGCGCGACGTCTGTCATCAACAGCGCGGCTGAAGACGCCGTGGCGCGGGTCTTGTCGATCACCGAGGGCGCGGGAGTGGACCTCGCGATCGAAGCGGTCGGCACGCCGGCGGCCTTCGACACCTGCCAGGCCATTGTGGGCGCGGGCGGACGCATCGCGAACATTGGCGTCCATGGCAAGCCGGTGCAGTTGCACCTCGAGAAACTGTGGGACCGCAACATCGCGCTCACGACGCGCCTCGTCGACACGGTCACGACGCCACTGCTGCTCAAACTGGTGCAGGCGGGCAAGCTTCGTCCCGCGGGACTCGTCACGCATCGATTCGGACTCGACGACATCATGCAGGCCTACGACACCTTCGCTGACGCCGCCACGACGTCCGCGCTCAAGGTCGTTCTGGAAGGCCGTGGGCCGAAGTAGCAGCACCTTCACGTGAGTCTTCCGAGAGGCGACCATGCCAGACAACATCCCTGAGACTGGCGACGTCGTGATCCACAGCAGCGGGTCACATGCGACGCCGTCGTTCGCCATCCGTGCGGTTCCGGGACCCGATCAGTTCGGGTGCGCAACCCGTGCGGAGGCGGAACGGATGGCGCGATCGTGCGCCAAGCGCTCTGGAGTCAACCTGTGGTTTTCCGAGGGCTTGACCGACTTCACGCTATTGGGTCGCTTCCGAGGAGCCGCACGTCAACAACCCCGGCGAATGCCCTCAACCGATGGTGCGATCCCAAGGCGCAAGCCAACCATCGCCCGGGGCATTTCATGAGCGCAGGCATTTTGCGTCGAATCCGGGCAGAAGGCGCCACGATGGTGAGCGATGGAATGGTTGACCGAGCACGATGAGGTCACGGGCGAGGAATACATCGCCGTCGACACGCGCGGTGAAGCGCTGCTCCGCGATCCCTTAACGAATAAAGGCACGGCCTTCACCGACGGCGAGCGCGCCGACCTCGGCCTCGACGGGCTCTTGCCGCCGGCCGTCAGCACCATGGACCAGCAACTGGCGCGCGTGTACGAGAACTATCGCAATAAGCCCACACCGCTCGAGCGCTATATCCACCTCGCCAGCCTGCAGGACCGAAACGAGACGCTGTTCTTCCGTCTCCTCCATGACCACATCGACGAGATGATGCCGGTCGTCTACACGCCGGTCGTCGGCGAAGCGTGCCAGCAGTTCTCGCACATCTTTCGCCGCCCGCGCGGTCTCTACATCTCGTACGCGCAACGCCACCAGATCGAGACCATTCTCAGGAATCACGCGCGGCCGCCAGCCGTCATCGTCGTCACCGACGGGGAACGCATCCTCGGGCTGGGCGATCAGGGAGTCGGCGGGATGAGCATCCCCACCGGAAAGCTCTCGCTCTACACGGCCTGCGCCGGGATCCCGCCATCGCTGACGTTGCCGATCATGCTCGACGTGGGCACGGACAATCCGGAGCGGCTGAACGACCCCCTGTATCTCGGCCTGCGGCACCCGCGGATTCGGGGACGCGAGTATCAGGACTTCATCGATCGCTTCGTCGACGCCGTGATGCGCGTGTACCCGGACGCCGTCCTGCAATGGGAAGACTTCCTGAAAGCCAACGCGATCACCCAGCTCGCACGTTTTCGCGACCGGTTGTGCACGTTCAACGACGACATTCAAGGCACGGCGGCCGTTGCGGTCGCCGGCGTGTATGCATCTTTGCGGATGACCAGTCAGGAGATGCGCGACCAGCGCCTCGTGCTTGCTGGAGCCGGAGCGTCCGCGCAGGGGATTGCCCACCTCTTCGCCTCGGCGCTGCGCGAGGCCGGGGTTGCCCACGCGGAGGTGCCGATGCGGATCTGCACCGTGGACAGCCGGGGACTGGTGACGCAGGCGCGGCCGGATTTGGAAGACTTCAAGGCGGCCTACGCCCGGCCGTTCGAGGAAGTGGCGACGTACGAGTGCCGCGATCCCGGACACATTACGCTCGAGGAAACCGTCCGCAATTTCAGGCCCACGATCCTCATCGGCACGTCGGGCGCGGCGGGCTTGTTCACGGAAGCCGTGGTCCGGGAAATGGCCACCCTGAACGACCGTCCGATCGTGTTTCCCTTGTCGAACCCGACGAGCAAGAGCGAGTGCACGGCCGAGCAGGCGATTCGGTGGTCCGATGGTCGCGCGATTGTTGCAACCGGCAGCCCGTCCGACCCGGTCATCCATCGCGGTCGGACGCACCGCGTCGGCCAGGGGAACAACGCGTTCGTGTTTCCCGGCGTCGGACTGGGTCTGTGGGCGGGAGGTGTCCGACGCGTCACCGACGCCATGTTCCTCGATGGCGCCAGGGTCCTGGCGCAGATGGTGAGCCCGGCGGACTTGGATCAGGGGGCGGTCTACCCCGAGCTCACGCGCATTCGGGAGTGCTCACATGCCGTCGCGTGCGCGGTGATCCGCCGCGCCGTCGCCGAAGGCCACGCGTCGCCGGGGATGCTGGGCAGCCTCGATGACAGCGTGCGCCGCGCGATGTGGTTCCCGACCTACCGACTTGTTCGCTATCGACGCGGCTCGCGGTCCGCAGCCTGATCGCGCTCGAAGGCGTCGGTCTCGAGTCGGCGTGCGGTATGACAGGAAGGGGACCACTGTTCTGCGCTGGTCGTCCGGACGCGGTGCCCGGGCGGCGATTCTATCGTGGGGTGCTCTGATCAGGGCCGCTCGAGGCGAAGGCCTTGAGCAGCAGCGGCTCGAGATCGTGAAGTTCGAAGGGTTTGTGCATCACCTCGTAGGCGCCCAAGTCGAGCGCGCCTCTCGTGACCTCGGGTGTGCCATGGGCTGTCATGAGAATCACTCCGCTGCTCGGCGACAGGCGCCGGATGGCCGCCAGTAGGGTCAGATCTCTCTTGAACGATGAACACCTGCGGAATTGGCAGCACTGATCAAAGGGAACCAGCGTAAAGAATGGCCGACTCGCCTCAGAATCCGCTGTTACCTTTTGCACACTGACCGACACGGATTGCTGTCCGACATTTGTATACATGTTTCGGACACGTCGTGAGGCATTGGGCGGCAGAACAAGGGGTCAACGCGTGGAAATCCTCGGATATTCGCGTGCGCAGTCGGAAAAGCCGTCAAGCGGCCGTCAGCAACCAGTTGCGAATTCCGTCCCTAACACCCAGCCAATTTCCACCCCCACCGGTGGACCGCCGTTCTGAATGCCGGTGCTCGACTTTCGAACCTCATCGAACTTCTCATGCGCATGAGCCCCGCGCGGACATGTGAGTGCTAACCTTAGGCCGCTCAAGAGCGTCCAGCGATTCCTTCTCGTTCGAATTCCGGACACGTTTCACCAACTCTCCAGCTCTTGGGGCGTACGACGATCCTGACGAATCGAAACGGCGCGGCCTCTCGTTCGGCCGTTCGAGTCGCGGAATCGGCATCAGGGCGCCAAACGTCGCGGCGCGAACAGTGTCGGGAGGTCGGACATGGTCAGCATTGGTCACGGACGTCGCGCGTTTGTCGAAGCGCTCGTCGCGTTTCCCTTCGGAGCGGTCGTTCTATCGGCCCAGACGGCGAGCCGGCCCGTTGTGAAAGTGGCCGCCGGATCCGGTCGGGCGAACGACATCATCAAGCTTCCGGGCGGCGACCGCATTCACGTGAAGGTCGCGACCGAGGACAGCGGTGGCGCGCTGTTCATGACCGAGCAGCCGATCGAGCGCCGTGGATCCGGTCCACCCAAGCACTACCACGAAGATCAAGACGAATGGTTCTATTGCCTCGCCGGAGAATACGTCGTCGAAATCGGTGATCAGCGGTTTCGTCTCGGACCAGGCGATTCGGTCCTCGGCCCTCGACGGGTTCCGCACACGTTTGTCTATGATGGTGCAGGGCCGGGACGAATCCTCATCGGGTTCACGCCCGCTGCGCGCATCGAGCAGTTCTTTCGTGACCTCGAAAAGCGGGGCGATTACTTCGGCAATGGCTCGCCGGAGGACAGGGAGCAGGCGCACCGGCTGTACGGGATCGTAAATGTTGGACCGCCGTTGAAACTATGACCGACGTCGGGCGATCCGCCGCCTCTCATGCGGCGACACTGATGAACCAGTTGCAGAAATCGTCCCGAACACCCAGGCACTGCGCTCGCTCGATTCGATCAGCTCGCTTGTTGCCTGCTGGGCCCGTCTTCAGGCGCGCCCGGGCACGAATCCCAAACATCGGCTTCGTATAATCCCCGTTGGCCAGATCTGATGGAGTGGCAGTGAGCGAGCAAGAAGACGATTTTGCAACGATGTTCGAGGCGTCCGTCAAGGCACGTCGAGTCGAGCAGGGCCAAACCATCGAGGGGACGATCGTTGTGATCGGGCCTGAGGTGGCACTGGTCAGCGTCGGCGGGAAGAGCGAGGCGCAGATTGAGGTTGCCGAGCTGAAGGACGAGGACGGCGACATCGAGTTGTCCATCGGCGATCGCATTCAGGCAGTCGTCGTCTCGACGAGTGGCGGAATCATGCTGTCGCGCAAAGGCGTGCGCAGTGCCGCGACGCTGCGGGAGCTGGAAAACGCGTTCCGGGCGGGGCTTGCGGTGGAAGGCAAAGTCGAGAGCGTCATCAAGGGAGGCTACGCTGTGCGCATTGCCCGCGAGCGTGCCTTCTGTCCACTCTCGCAGATCGACGTCGTTCGCACCCCCGACCCGGCGGTGCACGTGAGGAAAACCTATACGTTCCGGCTCATCGAGTACATGGACGGCGGCAAGTCCATCGTTGTCTCGCGTCGCAAACAGCTCGAAGAGGAACAGCAGGCGAACGCTGACGCCGTACGCAAGTCGATCGTGGCTGGCGCGCTGCTGCCCGGGCGGGTGGTATCGGTCCCCGACTTCGGCGCCTTCGTGGATCTGGGTGGCGGCATCCAGGGCCTCCTTCACGTGTCCGACATGAGCTGGTCGCGCGCCACCACGCCCGGCGCGGTCGTCGCCCCCGGCGATCAGATTACCGTCAAGGTCCTGCGCGTTGAGGAGGGCACCGGGAAGATTTCGCTCGGGCTGAAGCAGCTGCAGGACGATCCGTGGAGCACGGCAGGCGCGACGTACCAGGTGGGCCAGGTGCGGTCTGGCCGTGTGACACGGGTGGCGGAGTTCGGTGCCTTCGTGGAGCTGCAGCCTGGCATTGAAGGGCTGGCGCACGCCTCCACATTTCCTCCGACCGGTCGGCCTGGGGGCTGGGCCAAAGCCGTTCCCGTCGGCGCGACCGCGGCGTTCGAGATTCTCAGCATCGACCTCGCGCAGAAGCGCCTCGGCGTCGCGCTCGTCGAGGAAGGGTCCTCACGTGTCGCGGATGCCACGGCATCTCAGGACGCACTCGCGTCCGGCACGATCGTGACCGGCAAGGTGGAACGTCACGAACGGTTCGGTGTGTTCGTGTTCCTCTCGCCAGGGCGAACCGGCCTGATGCCGTTCTCCGAAACCGGCCTGGATCGCGACGCGGACATGGCGAAGGCGTTTCCCATCGGCAGCGAAGTGGAGGTGGCAGTGCTCGAGGCCGATGCCAGCGGCCGGCGTATTCGTCTCAGCAGGAAAGCAGTGGCGCAGCAGCGCGAGCAGGCTCAGCTGCGCGACTATGCGGCCAGGCCGGACGCCGTTCCCGCAACATCGCTGGGGTCCCTGGCCGAGAAGCTGCGAGACGCCCTCAAAGGGCACTGACCACAACGTGCTGAGGTGGCCGGCGACCGTGGCTCCGCCTCATTCACGATAACGATGTCGAACGCTTGAGACAGCTGCTGGCCGAATACAGCGCGCGATCAGGTGCCTCTGACTTATACGGCGGTCACGAGCCAGTTGCGAAAATCGTCCCGGACACCCAGCCAACTTCGTTCGCTCCTGCCTTCAGTCGCTCACTCGTTGGCTGCTCGGCTCGTTTCCAGGGCATCGCGCGGCTCAGTAGTTCAACTGCTTGCTCGATTCGAGGTGCTGATCGAGCTGGGCGGGCGTGAGCCAATCGCTCTTGCAGCCGAAGTCCTTGTAGAGTGCCATCTGGTCGTCGTAATGCGGCGACTTACGGCCATCTGGCGCCACGAAGCCGCTTTGCCCGGGCGGCGCGATGGTGCACATCGAGACTGTGCCGGCGCTGAACATCACCTCGTCGTTCTGGACGCCGCGGTTCATGTAGTTCGGTAGCCCCAGCAGCTCGTCGGCCCCGGCCTGCGGCGCCCCGATGAAGTTGGTCGTGAGAAAGGTGTGCTTGACCGTCGGCGTGCGCCAGCCCGCCGTGTCGCTGCCGTACCGCGCTGTGAGGTCGGCCATGGCCTTCGCGAGCGTGCCGCGGATCATGGCGTTCTTGTCGGCGCCGTTGAAGAAATCGTAATTCTGCGGCACGCCGGCCTTGGGGCCGAGGAGTGCGTTGTAAAGCAGCTTGGAACCATTGCCTGGCCGGATGGCTGCGGCCTGCGTGGCCCCCGGGTAGCCGGCGCCTGCGTAGCCCGCGAAGACCTCGGGCGGCAGGTCGTCCGCCAGCAACTCACGGTAGATGATCGGCAGCCACGTCATCATCAGTGTGGTGGCCGGGCTCTGGTAGCTGCCCTGCTCCTTCGGGTCGTCGTTCTGCATGTTCCAGGCCGCGAGGATCTGCGCGGCGCGCCGCGCCGGGTCGCTGTCTGGCTGGTTCCTCGTCGCCTCGGCGATGAAGGGCACGAAGTAGCGGGCGTTCGTGTCGGCATAGGCCGTCGCGCGGATGATGGCCCAGAGCTCCTCATTCGACAGGCGCGGCTTGGCCTCGAGGCGCGCGATGATCTCGTTGACGCGGTCCACCGCACCGTAGTTGCCGCCGTCGCTCACGGCGCCAGGCGCAGCCTGGTTGTTCCAGTTCGCGACGTAGCCCTGCGCCGGGTTGAAGACCGTCGGGTCCTCGGCAAAGGGCTTGATGCCGAGCCACTCCATCGAGCCGTCGCCCAATGCGGGGAGGCGAAGATCCTGAGACGCCGGTCGGATCGGCAAGCGACCTGGCGAGACATAACCGACGTTGCCCTGGGCATCGGCGTAGTACCAGTTGATGGTGATCGCGACGCGCGCGGCCTGGGCCAGCCACTGTTCCCAGTTCTGCGCCTGCATCATGTGGATCCAGCCGAGCAGGGACTCGATCTCATAGCCGTCCCAGCTGCGCTTCATTGAATACGCAGTGTTATTCGCTGGGTCGAAGTCGGTGACGAGGCCGTGCACCGTGGTGTAGACCTCGAGCGTCTCGTCTCGCTCGCCCTTGACCTTGATCGTCTCGGTGCGCTTTCCCATGGCCCGCATGCTGCCTTTGAAGAGGTACTCGTAGCGGTTTGCGGGGTTGAGCGTTTCTTGGTACATGTCGTTGACGTCGAGCGGCCCCGCGGTCGCGCCCCACGCAATCCTGCCGTTCGTGCCGAATAGCACCACGGGATGCGCAAAGGGAGTGTTGCCGGTCACCTCGAAGCCAGCACCATGCAGGCCGACGGCGAACACGTAGGAGGGGTTGAACCAATTGAACTGCGGCCCGTTAATCAGCACTGTGCTGTCGTCGGCGGTCTTCTTCGGGCCCGCGATCCAGATGTTGCTCGCGATTGGACGCTCCCAGGGCTCGGCGACTCCACGCCGCGCGGCGTCGACCTCGTTGGGCGCAGCCAGCAGCCCGGCAGAGACCGGCGCCAGGTGCGCGACGCCCTGTGCCTCTGGCGTGGGCTGGTTGGCCGCCAGCGCGCGCGCAGCCCTGCGCGGAACCGTCGTCGGCGCGAGCGGGTCCTCGATCCAGCGGATCTGCTCGAAGATCTGGCGGCCTACCGTGACGCCGCGCGCTTTCGAGAGCTGATCGAGCAGCCGCAGGTTGGCGATCTCGCTGCTCGCGTTCGAGTATCGGTTGGCCATGGTGCCGACCCAGATCATCGCGACGTCGTAGCCGATCCAGTCGGCCTGTGGCGCGAAGCCCGCGTCGATGAACTGCCTGGGCATCAGCCGCGTCCTGTCGGCCAGCACTTCCTTCACGCGCGCGTTGAAGCCCGCGGCATACCCCTCGAAGATCGCCGCGTCGTCGGCCGGCAGGCGCGACATCTGCGCGCGGATGGAGTCGGGCGAGAAGCTTGCGCGGCTGCCCTTGTCGAGCGCGAGGTAGGTTGGTCCCATCACCTCGGAGACCGTGCCGAGCGCCGCGCGCCGGGCCATCTCCATCTGGTAGAGACGATCTTCGGCGACTACGTAGCCGTAGCCGTAGAACAGGCCGCGCACGTCGCCGGCATACACGTGCGGCACGCCGTAGGTATCGCGCTTGATGGTGATCGTGTCGCCGGAGCTCGAAACCGCGGCGGTGCAGCCGGCGAGGGCGATCAGAGCGGTGCAAAGCAGGGACAGTTTCTTCAGCGCCGCAGTCCTTGGGCAGGACGATGACGATCGGAACATCATTGTGTGACGGTTAGCATAGCGCGCGTCCGCTCGATACCAGAGCATCGAGTCCCGATCGGCAAGCCGTCACGCAGCGCTAAGAAGCCAGTGGCGAATTCCGTCCCTGACACCCAGCCAATCTATCGTCAGCGTTCGAGGTCTTTGTACCAGAACGAGTTGCCACGTTCGATTTCGATTCGTCCGTTGTGCCTCGACGTGAACGGATCGCGGATCGGGTCCAGCGTCAGTGATCAGCCAGCCTCACAGTCGTTCGCAGCAGGCTCCATGTCGCGCACAGCAGCAACACGTTCCTGAACACGAGGACGAACGTCCGGCCGAGATCGAGACCGCCGTCGAACGTCGAACTTGGAAAGAAGACGGGCACGAGGAACGTGCTGACGAAGATGCACCACAGCGCGCCGGTGCCAACCCCGGCGTCCGGCCGGCGCCGGGCGAACAGCGCCAGGGCCGCGAGCGGCGCGAGCCACAGATGGAACTGCGGGCTCAGTACGAGGCTGAACGCCACGAACGTGGTGACCGGCAGTAGCACCAGCGTCGCCGTGACCGAGAGCGTCATCGAGTCGGCATCTGCTCCAGAACTGAGTTTCGGGCGCCAGGCGGCCCACGTGGCGAGAACGACGCTCCCGAGCGTCGCGGCCGCCCACACGAACCTGGCTGGTGCGATCAGTCTGTCCGCGACGGGGCCCGTGACTTCATACCAGCGGCTCGCCAGTTCCCACGTCGCGGGCACGCCGGCGAAGTGAGACAGCCAGAGCGCCGATGCCCACAGCGATTCGGCTTCCAGGCCGCGGTGGATGTGAACGTTCGCAAAACGCCACCACGGCACTGACCACGACAAGGCGATCAGCGGCAGCAGCCCCGCGCCCACGCCAATCACGAACTGCCTCGCCGTGCGCGAACTTCGTCGCCACGCCACCGCAGCCAACACCGGCACGAAGACAATTGGATACACCTTTGTCCCAACGGCAACCGCGGCCATCAGACCGGCCACGCCGGCCCATCCCGACGAGAGCGCGAGCACGGCGGCGACCGACAGCACCGCGGGAATCACGTCATAGCGCTGCAGAAGGATGTGGCCCAGCGCGGCCGTCGCCAGCGTGTACATGACAAACGGCAGCGCATCGGGCGGGCGATGCCGGTCGCGAAAGCCGGTCCAGAGGAGCGCGGCCTTGATCAGTGCGTCGAGGCAGAGAATCAACCCACCGAAGAACAATCGGAATTGGCCGAGGTCATCTGCCAGCATCGTCGGGCCTGCAAACCAGGCCAGAACATACGGTGGGTACTCGAAGGGCACGTCGACGTAGACCCGCTGGCCGTCGAGCACGGCGTTCATCAAGTCCATGTACTGCTCGAGCTCGCGGGACGTACTCCCCCGGAACAGCCTGCTCAGGAACGGAAGGGTCCCGATCGACCAGAGCGCCACGCCAAGCGATAGTCGACCGAGACCCGACTTCATGCGAACAGCCCCTCAAGGACCAACAGCGGCGGCTGCGGGTCGCGGCGCCTCGAGACGCGAGCGAACCAGCGCAGCGACATCGTCGACGCTGAGGCTCTTCAAGCAGAGGTTGTCGTTGCAGGGCGACCGCCGCTGGTTGAGCGGGCCGATACACGGGCTGCAGGTGTAGCCCGTGTGGATGACATCCGACCTGCTCGTGAGCGGCCGGTAACGGTCGGGGATTTCCGGTCCGAAGATCACGACTTCGTGAATCCGTGTCAGCGCCGCGAAGTGGGCCGGTCCCGAGTCGTTCGTGACCAGCACGCGAGAGAGATCGAACAGATGCAGCAGCTCCCTCATCGTCGTCTGGCCGGTGAGGTCCAGCGCGCGTGGCGAACCGAGCCGTGCGCACATGGATTGCGCGTCCGGCTTCTCGCCGGCGACACCCGTGATCAGCACGAAGACCTCGGGATCCTCCAGCAGCTGCCGGGCGAGCTCGGTGAACGACTCGAGCGGCCAGCGGCGCATGGGAAACTTGTCGCTGGCGTTCGGATTGATCACGACGAGCTTGCGTGTCGGTCCGATGTCGGCATGGATGGCGCGGAGCTTCCGCCAGATGCCGGCGGCGGCGCTCGCGTCGGTCGAAATCCTCGGAACGTCGAGGCAGTCCCTGGTCCTCGACCGTTTCACCCGCGGCACCTGATCCGGCGGCGCGTCGAGCGCGTGCACGAGATCGAGGAAGGTGTGCGCGGCATGGATGTGCCCGTTGTGCAGCACCTTGTGTGTCAGCAGATCGCCGGCGTACGCGCCTTCCTGGTTGAACCGGTGGAACCCGACGCGCCGGCACGCGCCGGAGAGGTAGCTCAGCAGGCTGCTGTAACGGACGAAGGCTTCCGTGTTGATCACGGTGTCGATGCGGCGACGGCGGGCACGCCACAGAAACCGCAGCGTGTCGCGCGCGAGTGACAGGCCGGAATGCGAGTCGACGGTGATGATGTTCTCGGACGGGATGATCTCGAGCATCTCCACGCTCGATCGAATCTGCGTGAAGCACAGAAAGTGCAGCGTGGCGTCCGGATGGAGTTCGCGCGCCTTCCTCAGCGCGGGATAGGCCACGACCATCGTCCCCATCTCGGCGAGCTGAATAAACAGGATGTTCCGCGGCCTGCCCACCGGCAACGTCGCCAGGCCGATGAAGCGCTGTACGCGGGAGACGAGCGTGAGGACATACAGGAGCGGGATTCCGACCCAGTAGTCGATCGCCCGCATCAGGTCCGGATTCATGGACGCGTCGTTTCGAAGCGTACTACGCCGCCAGAGAACCTGGTCGGGGCTGCGACAGCAGCAGCCTGACGGTGGGCAGCGGATGCCGCGCATCGTCGCGAATCGTGGCCCAGCCGATTCTCCGCAGATAATGCGCCAGACATGCGAAGAGCAGAACGGTCGTGATGTATAGCACCGACCCGAGCCGGAACACATCCGGGGCCGCGGCGTAGAGCGCGAGGCCGATGAATGCCGTGATGTTGCGGGGACCCCGCTTGTCCGGCACCAGGAGCACGATCAGCAGATGCCGGGCCACCCGCATCTTGATGCCGACGAACATCGCGAACGGAACGAGCGACCACCCGATTCGATCCTCTCTGTCGAACCCGAGTCGCGTCTCGACGTACCACAGCACAATCGTGAAGGGCACGACCAGCAGAACCGCGGCGACCGTGTCGTAGATGTTGCCTTTGACCTGGTCGTGGAACGTGAAGATGCTCAGGTAGTTGTCCCAGATGAAATAGGGCAGTACGAAACCGGCGAACAGCATGCCGGCGAAGATCGTCGCCGTGCCGCGCCGCATGGTCAGCATCTCCCGCGCGTACGCCGCCGGCGAGAGCTTCATCGTGATGGCGAGCGCCATCAGGAGGTGACTGGCGTCGCGCCTGGACCGGGCGAGGACGAGCGCGATCATGACCACGACGAGCATGGCGAGGTACGAGTCGTCCTGCACGTAGACGAACCGAGATCCGAAGTACGCGAAGTTCAGGTACAAGAGGGGAAAGAGGTACCACCGCGTGTTCAGGAAATACCAGAGGGACAGCGCCACGAACAGCGCAGCGAGCAGCAGGACCATGCCGTAGAACTCGATTCCCGTCGCCGCCCCTATGGCATACAGTCCCGCCGTCGTGAGCAAGCCCGCCGGTGGATAGGGAGCTGATTCCTCCCTGGTCCATGTCGCCCTCTCGAGCGGTGTCTGTTCAAGCCGCGCTTTGGTGTACATGTCGAGCGGATCATTCAACACGACCTTGGCGACGTACGAATTGCCGATCGTGTCCGTGCCGTAGGTGTCGTGCTGGCGAACGCCGCTGAGCAGCGGGACATGAGCGTAATCGACGTACGCCCGCGGGACGTTCGGAATCGCCACGGCGATCATGTGCAGGACCGTCGCGGCAATCACCGTGTATTGGACGGGTCGGTTCAGCCGTAACAGGAATCTGTCGACGGCCGCCGCCCTTTCGAGAACAGTCACTTCCCTCCTGGTCCGGCCGAGCCGCCTGGAAGTCGCGCTCGCCGGCGATGTGCTCGACGTTGTTGAACCACTACGTTGGGGTTCAAACCACGTTCGTCGGCTCCGCGCGCAGCTGATGCACCCTCACGATCTGGGTGCTCTGCAGATACTTCTGAAACGGGACGTTACCGAACAGGTAGAGCGCGACTCACGCTGGGCTTGGAATCGGCGATACCGCACGCGAGAGGTCATCGTGGCGAGCCGCTGTCCTCCTAGTTCCGATCGCATGCTGCTCGCATCGTAGATCACGAAATACCGTGACCTGCGCCAGGCGTAGTGGCGATTCCCTCAAGAAAGTCCGCAGGATTCGTCGATTCGGAGCCTTGGCAAGCAGAGGTCGTGCCGAATTTCAGCTTCGCGGCGATGCTGGTCAGCACGTATTTCTTCCGGACATGTCCGGGCGTGGTGAGGGTCACGACGCCAACCGCTCCGACGTCGCGGCCATCGACATACGGAATCTTGCCGTCTCCGGAAGGGGAATAGATGGCCGCGAACGCCGATACCTTCACGACGTGCGTCACGCCAGCGTCGCGCGCCGCGGCAATGGCGTTGTGCTGCAACTCCACCATGTCTTCGAGATAGTGTGTGGGCAGGAATAACGTCGTGGTGCCGTCGAAAGCTGCGTGCAACGTCTTTGGCTTGCCCAAATCTCCAGCGACCCATGCGACGCCGGGCAGGGTGTGAGCCTTCTTCAGATCTCGAGTCAGCGCGCGCGCGGGCACTCCAGCGTGAGAAGGTCCGCGCAGGACCTCGCTGCCGATTAAACCGCTACCGCCAGTGACGAGAATCAAGCGGAGGCCTCCTCGCCCTGGAGACGATGGCAGAACGGCTGAACGTCCCGAGGGCGGATGGGATTGGCTTCTCGACCCTGTTCAGAAGCTGAAGGCGTACCGCGTCTGAGCCGATCCCTAAGCCGTGGTCAGGCGAGTCTGGATGTGGATCTCCGACGTGAGTGTGCGGTGAACTGGGCACTTGTTCGCAATCTCCAACAGGCGTGCGCGCTGATCCTCGCTCAACACGCCCGTGAGCTCGATGTCGCGCTCGATCTGATCGATGCGAGCGTCCGTGGTCTCGCATGCCTCGCAGTCGGCCGCGTGAATCTTCGAGTGCCGTAGCCTTATCGTCACCGCCTCGAGCGGCCAGCGCTTGCGTCTCGCGTACATCGCCACGGTCATCGACGTGCAGGATCCGATCGCCGCGAGGAGGAGGTCGTAAGGGGT
>Ga0210380_10000549_pt1 | contig 16352 bp, 23 predicted proteins | sample PLM4_5_coexredo_FD_155476 | JGI IMG/M metagenome (GOLD analysis project Ga0210380, IMG submission 155476) | Groundwater sediment microbial communities from an aquifer in East River, Colorado, USA - PLM4_5_coex redo | ecosystem: Environmental > Terrestrial > Soil > Riparian zone | place: USA... | reverse complement strand
AATGACCTTGGCAACGGTATCTACGGTAGCCTTTGCCAGCGGGTCGGCCATTGTTGCACTTGCGGTGCGTCGATTTGTTTTTTCCATGATTGTCTGTTCTCCTTGTGATACCTAGATAGCTAGGGTTAGTTAGTTACTAACTGCGCCGCTGGTGTCACCCAGTATGGGCCGCAGTTCCTCAGCCAGTACGTCGTTCTCCCTGGCATCCATCTTGCGTAGCCGTAGTGCGTGCTCCATGAACACTGGCCGGAACTCCTCAATGGTGGTACGCAGTAGAGTATGACACCCTATGATGACCTTGTCCATGTCGATGAGTTGCAATTGGTACGGTCCAATCTGTGGGCCAGGGTTGTCGTAGCTGTAGAGCAGGTCCACCCCATTGGCCCAGATGCGGTCGCACATTTGCAGCAGCCGTGCCGCTGCCCGGATACCTATGCGTGCGCCGCGTGATGTCTCGACCTCGTTACCCGTGATACGCAGGTAGGTAGTGGCACTGGCCTGGGTGAGTACCCATTGTGGCACCGTGCTGCTGTATGACATGGCACTGTTGGACCCGGCCTTCCACTGCTGGATGAGTTCAGCGATACGTTCTGGTGTCCAGTGTTCCCGCTCCCGCTCCTCCCTTGCCACTCTCTCGGCATCACGCTGTTGCCGTCGTCGCCGCTGTTCCTCCCATGAGACGCGACCGAATGCGCCATGTTCAGCTACCCTTGCGTCGTCTACCTCGCGCCACCTGTCGCTGTAGACCTTGGCCACCTCCAGTTCACTGTCTGTCCACCTGCCATCGAGCAGGGCTGTGCGGTAGATGGCCAGTTCCCCCACTGTGGCATTAGTGAGGGTGTCCAATCGAGCCAGTGTCTCAGCCCGTTCCTCACGCTCGGCTTGGTGGCTGGTCATGGCGATGTACCGGCGGGACTTCATCTTGGCCAGTGCCTTGTCATCCCTGCCGCAGTAGCCCCAGTTGCCCATCATGCGGTAGCCCAGGTTGCGGAGTGTCTGCGTGTCGTCGTCCCTGAGCCAGTCCATACTGTAGCCGAGCACGTGCTTGCTCACACGTACCGCATGATGCCGGTCGTCAGGCATACCGCGCCTGATCTCGCCCGGTATCCAGGATGGTGATACACGGGATCGCGATGGCGTGTCCACGCTGTCGGCATAGAGTGTGATTAGTACCCCATTGACAGCGAGGTTGACCCCCACGATGGACCCATCGTATAGTAATACTCTGCCGTACCCGCTGGTGGCAAGGTTGCCTGAGCGTTGATGCTCAGTGACCACCCTGTTACACCACAGGTGCAGTAAGTCTCGTTGCGTTCTAGCTTTAGCCATAGTTGTCTGAACCTCCAGCGCCACGGACAGGTAGTTGGTTACTAACTGTCCGCGTACTCGATGCTCAGTCTATCCCATGTTGTATGGGCGAGGCGCGAAGTAGGTGAGGATCTCTATGCCATTGCCTACGAGTGTCACATCCAGCCCGGCAAGGTTACTCGTCTCCTGGCGGGAGTTGATGCAGTACTCCTGGTAGATGGAGCGTGCCTTGTTGTAGTCGCGGCCCTGGTAGACACGACCTATACCCTCGACCGTCACCCAATATATGGGCAACTTGGCGTGGTCAATCGTGCAGCCGGGTACCTTGCACTCCCCGGCTACCTGCACGGCCATGGACTTGGCCGCATTGACTAGCTGTTCCTCACGTTGCAGCCGGTCGATGATGTCCATCTGTTCTTCTGTCAGGGCAGAGGCGGCGATTGCCTTGACCCACTTGTCATGATTAGCCATTGATTGGTTCTCCTTTGATCTCGGCCAGGATCTCTTGCGCCCTGGTCACCTTGAGTTCTTCGCGCAGGTCGATCAACCCATTGGTTGCCTCATGTACGCGCTGTTGCAGCTTGCCGTCTGTCTTGCCAATGAATGCTGCGGCCTCGTCCATCATTGCCATGGCGTGCCGAATGCGGGTCAGCTTCTCACGGGTGGTCATCGCGTACCCTCCATGTAGCCAAGCACCTTGGTGATTGCCGCCTTGATCGCGGCGTCCAGCCTGCCTTGGCACCCGTTGCACCGCACGCCCTGCAAGGCACGGCCACGGCGACATACCCTGCACGCCCGTTGGTTGGTCTTGATCTTTGTCATGTGATTGGTTCTCCTTCCTGTCTACTTGCTGTCGTTCGGCGCGTCGTCGCTGGGTACGACCCGCCATTCACGCACCAGTGTCCAGCGCCATGCGAGGGATGACCCGGCGTCCTTGGCCGCAGCTTCAGTGCTGTACCGCATCCCATTGCCTGCCCACTTGCCGCTGTTGTCAGCGATGACTTCTACTTTCCACGATCCCATGTTGTGTTCTCCTTTGTTGGTTAGCCTATTGCCTAGTCGTGGCTGATCTTGCCACAACCACACTCCTGCCCACCCCACTGGTCAGTGAAGGTAGGGTGGCAGCACAAGGCACAGAGTACCCGGTGCAGCCTGAGATATATCACATGTCCCCAGGTCTTGTGCTTCATCGTAACTCCTTTGTTTAGTATAACTTACCGCGTTACCGCTTGGCCACCGCGTCCTTGCCGATGAGGTCACGTAACAGGGACATGCCGTACTTGTGCATGACTGGGCCTTCACTGCCTGCACTGTTCCAGCCACCTTCCCCTGCCCAGAACTGATCGGCGATGGCAGGCGGTACCTCGACGAGATGATGCCTGTACTGGGGCAGGACTTTCTCGTAGTCCATTGAGTTCCCATCACTGCCATAGGTGCCACTCACTGACAGCCACTGGTTGCCGATGCGAATGTTGCCCATCATGAAGTGACCCAACTGCTTGAGTGTGACCCGGCCAACGTAGGCGTAGAGCTTGTGCTGATTGGTGTTGGGTAGCACATAGGTGGACTTGTGTACGGGGCAGTACTTCGCGTAGTAGTATGGCTCACCCGCACAGCTACACCCGCCAGCGTGCTTGCTCTCGATGCGTTCCTGCTGCCTCCACGGCGGGTAGACAGGGCCGAGTACTGGCGGGTTAGCCTCCTCCTCGGCAAGGCCCTCGTTGTGAGTGAAGAGGGCGAGGAACATGCCCCCATCGTTGCGTCTTGTTATGTACATTGACTGTTCTCCTTTCAACCGGGTGCATGATCGAGTGTTAGTCACTAACTCATGCACCACGTTGACTAAGTAGACTAGTCCTTAAGCCACGGCTCCTTGACTATCTTCCCGCCCCGCTTGTTGACAAACCCGTGGACATAGTCTATCCACAGGATGGCGTTGAACTTGGGTGCGACGCTGGCGATCTGCTTGGCCACCACACCCACGTCCTCCAGCCATTGGCGGTAGGCAGCGACCCGCTGTGTGTAGTCGATGGACTGGATGTCCGGCACATAGGGGCGGCTGTAGCGGAAGGCGTCGCCGACTGCGATGAACTCCTTGGTTGTCATGTGATTGGTTCTCCTTTGTTGTCTATAGGTTAGCGGTTAGGCGTGCCTGCTGCCACGCCGAAAAAGAATGCCATGATGATGAGCAGTATGCAACCTAGGTGCATGACTGCCTGCCTGCCACTATCTCCCGGCCCATCTGCCGCCGGACATGGTTGGCGGCACGGAGTAGTATCTCCTTGCCCACCGTGTCGTCGTTGTCTTTGTACACGGTGAGCAGGATCTGCCCCGCTATGGCCAAGCAGCCGAGTTGGTTCAACACCACTGGGCTGGGCGCTAAGTACTTCTCAAGCATTTGATTGGTTCTCCTATCTCGTTGACGCTAGCCAACTAAGCGGCACAGCAGATGAGCATTACCCACCTGCCGCACCTCCCTAGCAGTCTATCGCTTGGCGAACTGAGTGTTGCCGCCGCCGCCATAGCTACCCAAGCCACGCTCCTTGGCCACTGCCATGACGGCAGCGACTTCAGCGAGATGGCATTCGGTATCAGTGGCACAACCACCAATCGTGGTGCCGCGTGACATCTCCGCCTCGGCATCGACCGACGCCATCTCGACAGCCATGTACTTGTCGAACATGCTATCTGCCGTGTAGAAGGCATAGGTCATGACCGTGGTGAAGGCCAAGCAGCGGATGAACTGATTGAAATTTTTCATGTGATTGATTCTCCCTTGTTGATATCACTGGGGTTAACCAGCTAACGGGCAGTACGTACCTGTCACGTATCGTCCTGCCTATAGTGGGCTAGCCTAGTCGTCGTCGAGCATGTGGTCAGCCTGTGAGCGGCGTATCTCCAGGCGTGTCTCGTAGCGTGCCGTGAACAGTTCATCCCGCTGGCGTCGCAGGGTGTCTATCCGCTTGGCACACTCGATGAACTTGGGCAGCGGCAGATAGCTGTAGACCTGCATGATCGTGTGGATCTCCAGGTCTATCTCCCGTATCGAGAGGCGCTTGACGTCGATGGGTACGATTTGCACCATGACTAGCTGGCCTCCCCTGCGACGATAGCCTTGCACGCTGCTTCCGCTGGCCCATAGCTGGCGTCCAGTGTGGACCCGCAGCCATTCAACTCGGCCATCTTGAGCAGGAACATGGTCACCACAGGGTGAGTGTTCTTGGCCTTGGTACCAAGCTGCCGGGCATGGACATCGTCGCATACGGCGTCCATAACCAAGCTGAACGTGTAGGCCACGCCCGATAGGTTGCACGCATCCTGGACATCGAGTGCCCGTTGCGCGGCTTGTTGTATAGTCATACGATTGATTCTCCTTCCGCATGGTTAGTAACTAACCAGCTAATGGGCCAGTGCGACATGCGCCCTGCCCATAGCTGCCCAAGGTTAATGCACTTGGGAAAGCAGCACTTGGCGAGACTGAGTGTTCACGACCCGCCACGATACGCCTAGCCCGTCGAGACGCCGCGCCTCACGCTGTGCCTTGGCTAGGCTGTGGTGAAGTGGGCCATTGCCACACCAGTAGGGTACATTGGCGGACTTGAACTGAACGATGAAACGGTCCATGTGATTGATTCTCCTTGCGTTATGGGTTAGCCTAGTCTAGCTTGGCAAACCAAGCAGCACAGCGCCACGATTTGTCCCCAGGGGGACGTTTGACGCCGTGCTGTTTGACGGTCCTAGCTTACTTGCCCTCGGCGTAGACGACACCATCGGTGTCATAGACACGGTAGGCCGACGCGCTGTTGTTGTTGTACAGCGCCACCTTGGCGAACATGGTAGCGGAATCCAGACGGGACCACGCGCCATCCAGCGGACACCACATGGTAGTACCCCAGGTATAGCCACTGGTACGGACGGCAACGGTCAGGTATTTGGTCATGATTGGTTCTCCTGTCGCGACAGACTCGATGGTCCAGAGACGCGAATAGGCCACCCACAAGAGACAGTTCTCCTGTGGATGGCCTATTCGTGGGGGTGTTTGTCGGTACACCCCAGACCGCTAGCGACTAGTTATCGCCTTTGTTGGCGAGAGCGGCATCGTTCGCCTTGAGGAAGGCGCGGATCTCGGTGGCAGCATCGAGCAGAGCATACATCTGCTCTTTGTACAGCGTAACGGGAAACCGAGCGCCCAGATTGTAGATGGACATAGCGCGCTTCTCGGACACCTTGAAAACCAACGGGCGCTTGACCTTGACGACGGGTTTGGCAGCAGACAGTTTGGCATTCTCTGCCTTGAGACGGGCAATCTCGGCCACGACAGCCGGATCGACAGCGGGTACTGTGGCCTTGGGTGCCATAGCCTTGGCAACGGCATCCGCGACGGCAGCGGCAATGATCGCCGAGATGTCCATCGGCGGGACAGCAGTCGGTACTGTCGCGATGCCATTGGTCGCGGTCTTCTTGACGGGGGTGTTGATAGCCATGTGATTAGTTCTCCAGATAGCGCATTCCATGTATACCATGACGGCTATGAGAGTACAGACACGTATCGCATATGTACCCTCATAGCCGTACCGTCGGACAGATTCAATCACTTGCGAGACGGGATGCCTCGCTTCGACGGGCTAGACAGTTATCGTGTCCTTGCCGTTAGTGACTAACCTTCCGACGGTCGTTTCTATGTTGCGAATCATGGGTATAGTATGTGGCCATACCCTAGACCGCGTTTGTGTTTTACCTGAGACTTTTCGCTTAAGCATCTACGCGCCTACCAGGGGTCAATACCTACGCTGGAATTGTTAGGGGCAACACACGCTCACCGTCATTGCAGGCTATGGAGTGGAGATTTACTTAGTCCAAAGCTACCGCTAGAGACCCGATCAAGGGATTGCACCTTGCCGACGGGCTTGCTTTCGAGACAGTGTGTATCGTAAACTAGCTTATGTCTGTTAACCTTTTCGTGGTCTCGCGCTATCGGGCTATCGTCTCGACAGTCCTAGACACGTTTTCCGTACCACGTCCTAAACAGTGCGCCCTTCAAGGTGGCCTACGTGACCTAACTAGACTGACACAGGGATGACTACCCGCCGTCTTACTCCTTCGGATCTTGGAATGACTACCAGCCGATTGGATTCACGCTCGCACTGTCGAATATGTCAAATAACTGAGATAATCTCCGCTTTTCTCGCTCGTGAGCCTTCGTTTCGCTCTTGGGTACTTGGCGGACACTGCTACTAATGCAAGGCCATGGCCAAACTCAAATTTACCTTGGCCAAGTGTTTAGAATCATAAGGTTGTGTACTTTATGACGCAAAGTAACCGTGCCAGACGGGTAGAAAAGACTGGTAAAAGATGCACTTTTTACACGGTTTGGCCAAGTTTACAAGGTAGGATTTACTGGGGAAAACGATTCACCTTGCCTGTTTTACTGATTATAAAGGAGTTAGTCACTAACTGATTACGATGTGCCACGTATTGGTGAGTTAGTCACTAACTCCGCCTAACTCTATGAAAACAAAGGATCATTAAGGTTTGTTCATGGCTAAGTCGTTGATAAATGGCCAGACTGGCCAGCTAGGGCTAGATTGAACGCGGCGTCTCGTTATTTTTGTGTGCTATATAAAGGATACAAACGCGGCCGCCCGGATCGCATGGCAATGGCTAAGCTCGCGCGAAGCAATGACATGGCGTGGGGACGCGCGAAGCAATGACAATGACACGCGCGAAGCATAGGCGATCGGTACGCGCGAGACACGCGAGGCAAGACAAGGACACGCACCACCCGCGCGGGGCCAGGGGGCGGGCGGATGGGTCCCATGCGATACGCGCTCCACTACCAAATTTCAACCTTTTAGGGCATAAAAAAATATGCTATACTAGTAGAAAAAGGACCAGTTAGTCACTAACTAAGGAGAACAGATGGCGAAAATACCGAAAGTAGTCCACCTCGCTGGCTACGAAGTACCCGTGAACCCAGAGGTGAAGCCGAAAAATGGCATATGGATGGAGATTGACCCTAATAAGTACGTCGAACGGCGTGGGCGACCGCGGTTAGTGACTAACAAGGAGTCCCGCGAACAGCGATTGGCCGGTCTGGAGGCAGAAATAGCCGAATTTAAGGCGAGAAAGGCGAAAGTTAGTGACTAACTAGGGCGAAATAACGCGATTACAGCGTTTTTACTACACAGGTACGTACCCCCCTACGGGGTGGAGGGTAAATTCACGTCCTGGAGGACTGGGAACCCGTGAAATTACGTCTAACTCTCGTATTTTCATGCACTTACCTCCACTTTTACTACCATTTTCGGAGATATACACCATATGGAGAGTCGGTTCGTACCCCGCTTTCGCATTTCATTAACTTTTCTTAACGCAAAAAGAGGATACTATATACTGTATTTTTCCGGGAATCCAAAATGCCAAAACCGTCCCATCTCGAACTTTTATCAAAAGGCACCCAGTCATTTACCCCTGATAGGCTGTTCTTGGCCCTTGGCGGGGCCTACACGCACGAAAATCTACTTGCCGCGTGCGGGAGGCTACCCATACGAGATCAGCGCCTCCTACGCCAAATGGTGAGGAATTTTACTCCGTGGCTAAAATGGCGCGGGTTAGTTACCAACTCGCAATTCGCCGACCTGTGGGAATTTGCGACAGATAAGACGCCAGTATTGCAGATCTCACCGGCAAGTAGAGCAAGGCTGGAGCACGCCCTTGCCACCATCGACCGCACCAACGTTTACCACAACGTCCAGTGCAATGCCATGTTCATGCTGGCACTGGGACTAGGTATTCATCCACGTCACGCCTATACGCTGACATTACTCGACATTGCGCGTATACGTTCCCTATTAAAGTCACTACACTGCTACACCCAGTGGGCATGGACCTATATCGACAAGTTAGTCACCAACAGAGGTGTCCATCTACGCCGTGGCCATTATGTGCCCCAGCTATTTATCACCTACGGCACCGGCGTCCCCATCGACCTAGCCACTGCCCACGGTCTCGCCAGCAGGTGGAAGTCCCTCTACAGTCTCAACGCGCGCGAAGCCATCCTCGCCCACCGCACCATGGCCGTTGAGTTCGCCGGTAACCGCCGCAAGATCACATCACTATATAAGGAGATATTCACCGCAAATGAAAAACACCCAGGCCGATACTCGACTCCGTCAGACAGTGGAGTCCCTGTCCCGCCAGTTACACCACCCAGTGACCCTACCCCTCTCACCCATCCATACTGGGATGGCACCGCCCGTGATACGCAGTCACTCAAGTCCATTGCCACTGCACTCCAGCTTGCCACCCACCGCGACTTCGTCCGCCACCGGTACCTCGTTGCGCGCCGAGATCATGCTCATCGCCAATACCTGCTTGGATCATATGCCGAGTCGCTCAATAACGATCCTGTCTAAACGTAGTGGGGTCAATGTCCAAACCATTCGCCACATGGCCACCCGGGGCAAGATCGTCAACCTTGCCACCATCGTCGCCCTTGCCGCCGCCATCAATGCCACCGTACATGTCTCCATGGAGGCCCACGTTGCCAAGGCGTAAATTAAAAGAGCGCGTCCCATACCCGTCCCCGGCTAATCCCAACCCCACTGTTGGACCCATTGACGCCAAGACCGACAGTGACCGCAAGAGTCGTGACCGCCGCCTCGCCACGTTACGTGAGCAAATCATGGCCGCGGAGGCCACCGCCCCAGACAAATCCAACCGCGACCGCGCCGCCGCCGCTGCCAAGGCACGCACCTTATCTCGCCGGTACAAGATCCCATCCTCTATTCGCGACGACATCGGCCTCACCCGGGATGAGATACTATCTAGTGCGCCAGTGTTGGCTGCGGCAGTGCGGCCTCTACCTCCAGTGGAACCCCTGCCACCAAGCTGGCGCAAGTACTTCGCGCAAATGTGCCGCTATAGTCAAGCCGTACAATTCCGCCATCGCCTTGCCACCAAGCACGACCTGCCCATCGACTGGTATGATGTGCCAACCAAGGGTGGACTAAGCGATGTATTCAATGCGGTATTCCTCGATGCCGACGCCGTAGCCATTACATTGGGTATCAGCGACAACGCCGCGACCCGGTTAATGACTACTGGCCTAATCCCCAGCTTCAAAGGCCCATCATTGCCCCTGATGACCACGATTCACGACCTCACCACCTACCTATCTATGAATCGCCTCATCGACTGGCGGGTCGTCATGTACCAAGCGGGGTGGAAGGCTGGCCTTGGCGGCATGTGGAGAGATCCATCCAATGGCGAATACATTCCCCTCACTGCCGCACTAGCCAAGGTCAAGGAGCGCATTGACGTCAAATTCGGTGCCAAATTAGCCTAACCCCTGTGACGCATATATACATAATGACGCAATACCCCTATACCTAGTGGTTACTTGACATGACACGTCAACAGGTGGTATACTAGTATCTAGCTGTAGTGTTCCAGTCTGAGTCTAGTTGATGCCATACGAGCCAGGAGTGCCCAGTGGGGGTTAGTTCAGTGATTGGTTCTCACCCTCACTGGCACGTCTGGTTAGTTACTAACTAAGGAGAACCATTCACAATGTCTACCACTGACCCCGGCACCGCCATTACCACCACCCCACCTACCACTATAGACCTGTCCAAGCTCCTCGTCCGTGGCATGAAGGGGTACCTGTATAGCCCAGTCACCAAGCGGATGTACTACATTCATGACCGCAGTGAAGTCGGCCCATCGACATACGAGCGTCCCTGGTCTGTGAACCCGGGCTACGGCTTCGAAACCCCCGTCTACCCATTAAACCCAGTAGATTACCCCACGTACAACACCGCCAACGACGTTCTTGCATGGGCACGCGAAATGTGGCCGACCCTGCAATTCGACGTCTACGCCCCAACACCCGAAGGCTATGTCACCCAACTCCAATACTGGCTCATCGCCTGGAACGGTGCCGACATCTACGAGATCTACAGTGCAGGCTGGTGGGCATTTGACCTGGACAAAGACGGCGAATCCGCCGCTTACGACCAACGTAGTGCCGAATTGCGCCAAGCGGGGTTCTCATTCTAATGGAACCCATCATGCAGTTCTTTGCCTACGAGCATCTCCCCCCGCACCTGCAACTGGTCAGCGCCCCATTCGGCCAACTCGCTGAAACCCTTGTGTCCACTCTCCCCCGCAACCCGGAACGCACCGTAGCCCTACGCAAGTTGTTGGAATCCAAGGACGCCGCCGTGCGTGCCAAGCTCTACCAGGACCCCCAATAGTGTATAGTACTCCCTAGGAGCGACTTCCCATGTCAACCAGATCCTCATTGCACGAACCGGCCACCACGGCCATCAACCCCAACCCCGACATCGACGTCAACCGGACCCCCCGCCGTGACGCCGTTGCCAAACCGGCCCCAACCAAACTCGCCCCATTCCCAGGTATTCGCACCGGCGACGATGCCGACCCATTCTCCCTCCCGGCCCCCAAGGAAGGCGAGACGCCACCAGTGATGATCACCCAGGATACGTCGTCCCCGGGCCGCACGATCTCCACCATGTTCGACCCCAAGGATCAACTGGAACCCGTACCGCCAGTCACTCCCCCCGGTGGCGGCACTGGCGAGACCCCGGTAGACACCACAGTGGCCATCTCGTCCAGCGACATCATGGGCCTGTCTACCACTCCCAAGCTCCTGGTCCCCGTCCCCGCTGGCGCATCCCTGGAGTTCCTGAGTGCAACCGGCACCTACACCTTCGGCACCGCCGCCTACGCTGGTACAGGCAATCTCCAGATCAAATGTGGCGGCGTCGTAGTCTCCAACGACATCCCGGCCTCTGTCCTCACCACCACTGGCGCAGTTGCCCCCTTGGAGTTCACTGCCCTCCCCGGCATCGTCCTCGCCCCGGACCTCCCCATTACCCTGACCCAAACCGGTGGCTCCCTCACTGGCGGCGACGGCACCCTCTCCCTAGTCGTCAACACCTCTACTCACCTCCCCCCGGCTGGAGACGCCCAGGCGCAGTCCGCCTCTGCCCACGCCGCACCCAAGTCCACTGTCGGCACGTCTCTCTACGCCAGGAAAAACAGATAGTCCATCCCTAGTCAATCGTTCATTCACCTTGGGGCGTGTAGGTTTGTTAGATTTCCTACACGCCCTCTTTTTATTGGTATACTCCACTTTGTTAGTGACTAACCACAGGAGAGGACACCATGACGCCAACCTTAGATGAGCGGTCCATCGAAACCACCAGTGTCGAATACCCGTCCCGGCCCCAGGAGGTCATCGTATTCACGCCTGTCGGCACCGACGTCATCACTGGCATCCCGTCCCCAGCCCTATCCTCCTATGACCAACTCACCGACAAGCTCCCCTACATCCAAATAGGCTTCTACGCCAGTGGCCCCAACACCGGACCCGTAACCATCAACCTCAATAACCTCGGCCCCATCCCATTGACAAAGGCCGAAGGTGGCACCATCGAGGTCCCCCTAGAGGTTGGTGACATTGCCCTCCATCAATACGTCCAAGCCGCCTACTACCCCTGGACGCCATCATTTCAAATCCTTACCCCACTCGCATCCAGTGAAGGCGACGTCGGCCCCGCAGGCCCCCCAGGACCCCCCGGCCCTCCAGGCACCGGCATTGCCATCAATGGAGCAGTGGACACTGTTGGTGACCTACCTCCCACTGGCGACCCCGGTGACGCCTGGGTAGTGGAAAACACCGGCCACCTCTGGGTCTGGGACGAGGACACTGGGACATGGGTAGACAGCGGCCTAATCCAAGGACCCCCCGGTGTACCCGGCCCAACTGGTCCCCAAGGCCCTCAAGGCACTCCCGGTACCAACGGTGTACAAGGTCTCCCAGGTCTACCCGGTCTCGAAGGTGAAAAGGGCGATCAAGGTGACCCCGGTCCCCAAGGCCCCACCGGCCCCCAAGGTGTCGTCGGCCCCACTGGTGCCCAAGGCGTCAAAGGCGATACCGGCACTCCTGGCGAATCGACGTCAACGTTTCATTATAGAGTAGACGCCAACACAGTCATCCCATCTGACCCCGGCCCGGGTTACATCCGCTACAACGTTGCCAACCAGCCACTATCCACTCAGCTCTACATCGACCTCCTCACCAGCGACGGCTACGATGTACTCACCTACTTCCAACTCATGTCTCCTGGGGACGAGTTCCTCATCGTAGACCGTTACAATGCCGCCTCTGCCCAGAGTTGGTCACTAACTTCTCCCGTCATCGTCAACCCCGGCTGGTTCACCGTCCCCGCGACCTGCACCAGTGGACCCTCCTTCCCGCACAACACCCAACTCTCCATCCAGGTCCTGCCACAGGGCAGCATGGGACCCGCTGGCCCCCAAGGTATCCAAGGCATTCCCGGTCCCACCGGCCCAACTGGTCCCACCGGTCCACAAGGCGTACAAGGCGTCCAAGGCCCCATGGGTCCCACCGGCCCTACCGGCAACATCGGACCCGCTGGCCCCATGGGCGAAACCGGTGCCACCGGCCCACAGGGTATCCAAGGCCCCCAAGGCGTCAAAGGCGACACCGGCCCACAAGGCCCCGTTGGCAACACCGGCCCCACTGGTCCCCAAGGTCCCCAAGGCGAAGGTCTCAACATCCAGGGCACCGTCGATAACGCTGGCCAACTACCCCCCACCGGTTCCCCCGGTGACGCATGGGTCGCCGAAGACACCGGCCACTTATGGGTATGGGACGCCGCATCCGGCACCTGGATCGACGCCGGTAACGTCACTGGCCCCCAAGGTGAACCCGGACCCATCGGCGCAACCGGTCCCATTGGCCCACAAGGCATCCCCGGTCCCACCGGTCCACAAGGTATCCAGGGCATCCAAGGTCTCTCCGGTCCTGTCAACACCATGGATGAAGGTGTCGGCTACCCGCAGAAGACCTATCTCAACTTCGTCGGCGCTGGCGTCTCCCTGTCTGTCAACGACCCCAACGGCAGCATCGACGTCACTATTCCCGGTGCCACTGGTGGGCACATAATCCAGGACGAAGGCACGCCTCTCACTGCCCGTACTGCTCTCAACTTTGTTGGCGTGGGTGTCACCGCCGCTGACGACGCCGCCAACAACCGCACCAACGTCACCATCACCGGCGCTGGCCAGACCCCCTGGACGCAGGACATCTGGGCGGCTAACTTCAATCTCGGTGGAGTCAAGGGTATCGGTGTCGGTGCGGGGGCGAACCCGGTTATTGCTGCCGTCTACGTGCAAACCGCTGGTGCCGGTGTCGCCGGTTTCCGCCACTTCGACTCGGCCACGACCGGTGCTGGCAGCATCATCATTGGCAACGACCTTGGCCACTTAGGCGGTCTCATATTCGGCGGCTCTGCACTCGCCACCGTGGGCCTTCGCGACATCCTCTCCTTCTACACCCAGTCGGCTACGCCCATCATCTTTGCACCGCAGGAAGTCGAACGTGTCCGCATCGCGGCAGACGGCAAGGTAGGTATTGCCTGCACTCCATTCAGTGAACAGCTTGAAGTCCGTGGCGACGTCCGCTTCAAAGGCCCGACCTCCAGTACGTTTCTATTCATCGACACTACGGGGGCCGCTGGCAGCACCGCCATCTACTTCCAGGCGGCAGGCGCGGCCCGTGGCAACATCACTGCCGGTAGTACCTCAGTCGCGGTAGCCAGCAACACTTATCTATCCCTGCAAACTGGCTCTACCCCAGCCGAACGTGTCCGCATCACTGCCGCTGGCTTGGTCGGCATCGGCAAAACTCCCGCCACTTACAAACTGGAGGTCAGTGGCGACATCGACATCACTGGAGTCTACCGTATCAATGGCGTGCCACTCACCAGCGGCCAACCCCAAACCCCGTGGGCACAGGACATCCACGGCAACAGTAAAATCCTCTACAGTGTCGCTGCCATAGGCATCCAGGTAGCCAGCCCACAGGTTGCCCTGCAAGTGGCCGGTCAAATCTGGTCAGTCGCCGACACAGTCATCCTGGAATACGCCGCCCACAGTAGCGGGTACGGGCGGGTTGGATGCATGAGCTTCCATCCGTTGACACTCTGGACCGACCAATTGGAACGGATGCGGATCACGGCGGCGGGAGACGTGGGAATCGGCATCGCTGCTCCGGGCGCAAAACTCCATGTAATGAAGGGGACTGATGATTCCGACGCAATCTTAGTCTCCGGTGCGAGTACGACGCAATTCATGGCGTTCCAGTCGAACGCAGCCGCCGGTCGCATCCTGCACTGGAACGGCAGCGGCTTCGGCAACATCCACCTCTGCCCCAGCGGTGGCAACGTGGGCATTGGCACCACCAATGTTACCTCTGGACGTTTCACTGTCGAAGCGGCCACTGACCGTGTGCTCATCATCCGGGGCGACCCAGTGTCATTTGGCTTCCCTCCCGGCCTGCTCGGCCCAATCCTGGAAGGCGTAACCTCTGCCCAGAGTGCCTTTGCTCCGATCACACTTACTGCCACGACTATTAACCTGATGCCATTTGGCGGCTCCGGTGTCGTTGCTGGCGTAGGTATCGGCACCACCGCTCCCGCCCACGCGCTCGACATCGTGGGTAACTGCAACGTCACCGGCCAATACCTTGTCAACGGTGTACCACTTAGTACTGGCGGCTCCCAGACCCCGTGGGCGCAGAACATCGACGGCAATCAGAAATGGCTCACCAACGCATATGCCGTCTCGATCAACTCGCCCGTCGCGGGATTCGATCATTTCACGGTGGTATGCAACCCATCGCCGACCGGGACCGCGACATTTATCAACAATGTGGGCGTCGTGAACGGCTACAGCATGAGGCTTCGCCTCGGGCCGCACAACGGATTCATCTCTAATCCTCAACTCTGCCCATATGTCGAATCATTCAGCGATGCGTCAGGCTATGGCGGTCTTGCCTTTGGCACATACAGAGATGCCACAATCGAGCGGATGAGCATCACGCCTGACGGTGGTGTCGGTATCGGGATGAGATGTGCGGCTGGCGTGATGTTGGATCTCGCCGGGAGCATATTGCGTATGAATTATGGCGGGGCTGACTTCCGGTTCAACTGCAACACCACATCTGCAATCGGCACGGCGACCGCTCACCCGTTGCAGTTCTATACAGGCAATGTTCAGGCCATGCTCATATCGGCGACTCAAACAGTCGGTATTGGCCCGGATACGCCATCCTCTAAGCTCACTCTCTCTGGCGGACCTATGGAGATACGCGGCGGGAACGCCATCATGCTCCGTCCCCCGGATAACTCCTACCATTGGGAGATAAGCTCCATCGCTGCCGGTCTCCAATTGAGATCGGGCGGCGGTCCTATTGGCATGACCATAAACGCAAGCGGTCAGGTTGGCATTGGTCAAATGAGCGCACCCTATCAAACTCTCTCGATCATTGCTCCCGGTACGATCACCGGTTTTGCCGCCGCCGGTCTACAGGTCCGCATTGGCGAGTCATCCAACAACGGCGCATACGGCATGGGACTCGGCTTCTGCTACATCAACGCCGTCTGGTCAGGCGTAATCCAAAACGTAGGCCCCGCCCCCGGCCCCATGTTCATCAACCCACTTGGCGGCAACGTAGCCATCGGCAACATCGGCGCGATGCTTCCCACCCAGCCCACCTGGGTCAATCCCCCCAACCTGCTCACAATCGTCCCGACCGCCAACCCCACCAACTTCACCAAAGCCCAACAACAGGTGCTCATCTGCGAGGGTTCCGCCAACCCCGGCTACGGAATGGCAATGGGCTACTCCTCCTACGCTGGCGGGTTCTACGGAGGCTCCATCCAGGCATGGCACGCCGCTGGAGTAGGTACGTTGTACCTGAACCCGTCAGGGGGCAATATCGTCATGGGGAATTCGGCACCCGGTGGAGCAGACACCGCGAATATGCCGCTTGGGACAATGATGATCTACTATAATCATACGAACAGTTACTTGTATTTCTACATTAAAAGAACCGATACCCAAGTGATAAGACAGGCCGCGTTCTTATGTTCATAGAAAGAGGTTCAAATGACTTACACAGAATCAGCCACACTCATGACCGACCAGAC
>Ga0210380_10000548_pt1 | contig 16403 bp, 12 predicted proteins | sample PLM4_5_coexredo_FD_155476 | JGI IMG/M metagenome (GOLD analysis project Ga0210380, IMG submission 155476) | Groundwater sediment microbial communities from an aquifer in East River, Colorado, USA - PLM4_5_coex redo | ecosystem: Environmental > Terrestrial > Soil > Riparian zone | place: USA... | reverse complement strand
CAAGGGGATCAGGCTCGCGGATGTACCGCGCGTCCTCGCACACTGCCGCGAGGCAGGTATCAGCGTCCATCTGTTTTCAATCATCGGTTTTCCGGAAGAGACCGAGGCACGCGCGCGCGAGACGCTTCAGTTCTTTGCCGAACACGTGTCGCTGCTGGATCATCCAGGAAACAGCTTTGACATCCACGAATTCGGTCTCGAACTGCGTACCGCCTATGCTGAACAAGCGAACCTTCTCGGCATACAGATCGGTTCCGCCGTCACCACGGGCGACTTCGTGATCGGCGCCGGCCGCAACTGGGTGAACGAGCGGGGGCTCTCACACGATCAGGTCGACGCCCTGCTCGAGGAGGGGGCATCGACGCTGCGCCGGCTTTTTCGGCAATGGCACGCGTCACCGCAACCGCTCTGGCCCGGCCACGAGGAATATGCCGTTCTCTACGCTGACCATTTCGCAGACAAGGGCTTTCCGTATCGTTCCTCGCTGCCGGCCGATGCCGCCCTGTCACACTATCGCCTGGCGTGGCGCCGTGGGTGTGTCGTCGAGATGAGAGATGACAACTGCTTCGTTATCTCGCGGGAGGGTGAAGTGGGAATGGACGTGGCGAGCTTCGATCGCCTGAAAGCGATGGATCGGCATACCGCCGGGGCGTTGCTCGACGATCTCGCCGTGGCGGCCTCCGAGCACGAGCGTGACGAAACTCGTGGAGCGCTGCGCGGGATCTTCGACGAATGGATCGCCCAGGGCTTCGTGGAACTGGTGCCAGTGCCCCTCCATCTCGCGTGAGCGCCCGGTTCCAGTTCGCGGCCGATGTCCGCGTGTCGGTCGAGTACGACGATCGCTCGCCCATCGGCGGTCCGTTGTCACCGCGACTGCAGGAGACCATGCAGCGCTGGACCGCACCGATTGCTGCGGCATTTCGCGCACACGGCGCGAAGTACGTGGTTGAGCACGGCCCGCAGCTCCTGCGGCGCACGTTCGACCATCCGGCGTTCCGACACGCAACAGGCCAGCGCGCCGGAGGCCTGCCTCGCCGGCTGGTCCGCGTCAGCCGTGCGTCCATCAGGCCGCGCGAGGTGATGATCGCCTCGCCGCGACGGAACCAGGCCGTGGCCGTGGCATGTGCGGCCGTGCCGCTGCAAATGATTCACGACAGCATCGCGGAGCTCGCGAGCGGTCGTTTCTCGATTGCCGGCGCCGCGGCAGATCTGGGAGAGGTGTTGCGAGACGCGGCTCTCATCCAGCCGGCGACCGCCACGCGCGTGTCTGGGCGAGGAGCGCACGCGACCTTTCTCGGCCACAACGCCGTGCTCATTCGATCCGGTGCATCCGCGATCCTCGTCGATCCGTGGCTCGTGCCGGCGACCGACCGCACAGAGCGCTACCAGCCGATCCCGATGACTCGGCTCGGCAACCTCGATGCGATCGCGATCACGCATTCGCATCCCGATCACTTCGATCCAGGCAGCCTCCTTCAGTTCGATCGCCGGCTGCGCATCTTCGTTCCGCACGTACCGGAAGAATCGCTGCTCAGCGCCGATGTGGCATACCGCCTCCGCGAGTTGGGATTCGAGGATGTCCACGAATTGCGGTGGGGCGCGACCTCGCGGATCGGAGACATCCAACTGACGGCGCTGCCGTTCTACGGCGAGCAGCCCACCACCGGGCCGCAGCTTTTCCCGGAAGCGCGAAACTGGGGCAACTGCTACTTGGTCCGTACGCCTGACGTCAGATGCGCATTGATTGCCGACAGCGGCCAGGACCGCGCCGGCCGAGTGCGCGACGTGGCTCGCGAGGCTTATCTCGAATGGGGATCAATCGACGTCCTCTTTTCAGGGTATCGAGGCTGGCAGCTCTATCCTGTCCAATTCTTCGAGTCGTCGGTTCGCCAGTACCTCCTGTTCGTGCCTGAAGAGTCGTGGGGCGTTCGACAATCGATCATGAATACCGTCGACGAAGCCATTGACACGGCTGAGCTCTGGCACGCGAGCTACATCGTGCCGTATGGCGACGGCGGGGCACCTTGGTACGGCGAACTGGGACTTGGGCCACAGTTCAACGCAGAAGGCCCGGTTGAGGACGAGTGGCAGGGATTCGACGCCCGCCCCGAGCGAGTGCTGCAGGCGCTGGCGGCGCGCACCATGCCGGTGCCCGGCATCCGTGCCAGCTCGCCGGTGAAAGGATTGCTGATGCGTCCGGGCGATCGCCTTCGCAAACGCGGTTCGCGACTGACGATCGCGCGTACGCCGCCGCCCTACGCGTGGCCATGGAAGGAGCAGGCGGAGTGAAGTGGGGATTGACGCCGCGCGAACGTCGTCAATTCGAGGAGGACGGCTTCCTTGTCAAACATGGCGTGCTGTCGCGCACCGAGCTCGCCGCACTGAATCGCGTTGCTGATCGCCTGTATCGACGCTACAGCGGCGATGCGCACACGGGACGCCTCGAAGTCCGCAACGCAGTTGCTCACGATCGGCTGCTGCTCCAGATGGTCGATCACCGCACCTTGCTGCCCGCCATCGTCGACCTTCTCGGTCCCGACATCAAGCTGCGGACGTCGGAGCTCGACATCCGCCCGCCGGTCTCGGCGACGACCGGTGCGGAAATCGGACGGAATCGCTGGGGCGAGCCCGAGCAGTGGCATATAGACGGTCCGATCTACGGATATCCGGATATCGATGGCCTGCTGCCGATGATGGAGGTGCGCGCTGGTTACTACCTGACCGACCTCCGTTCCACAGACAGCGGGTGTCTTTGCGTCGTGAAGGGCAGCCACTGCTTCGACTATCGGCTGCTCGCCGACCCCGACTTTCGTGTGCCTGCGTCCGCGATCGTTCGTGTCGAGGTTCCATCCGGCTCAGCCATTCTCTTCCGCACGGGCGTCTGGCACTGCGCGACCCCGAACATGTCGACGCGCACGCGCAAGGTGCTGTATTACGCCTACACGTATCGATGGATTCAAAGCAGCGATTACTTCTCTCAGAGCGCGGCATTATTGCGGCGCTGTACGCCGATCCAACGCCAGCTGATCGGTGGCGTAGTGCGCCGCACCCGCCATCCTTTAGGTGACGCGGCACTCCGTCCTTCATCCTTTTACTGGTTCACTTGCCCTGAAGATATCCCGCTGCTTGCGTGGTGGGACGAAGTTGTCAGCCGACGAAAAGGGCGTCGCCGCTAGCTGCGGATCATGCTCCGGTGGTGTCGCGACACCGATGCTATACTGGCGCGCACATTGGCCGAACGTGCGAGCCAAGCCTGGAGGTTCTGATGGCTGACGGCGTCATGATTCAGGATGGTGAAGGCAACCTGTACTTCATTCGACCCGAAGTGCTGGAATCCGCGAAGTTGCCGAAGAACATGCACAAGGACGCGGCGACGGCGCTCAAAGCGGCCGCGAAGACGAAGATGAAGGTGGTCGGCGCGTTGACGATCGTGAGCGGCGACGAGAAGCAGATTGAGAAGACGAGTCAACTCGCCCTTCGAGGAGCTGCGCTCAAGCCAAAGGGCGTCAACGTGAAGGCTATGAATCTCGGATCAAGAGCCAGCACCATTATGTGCCCCTGGTAAAGCATCTCAACGCAACGTCCGTGTGAGCAGTAACCGCCGGCACGTGGGCAAGCACGGTGCTGGCGGCCTCCCTCCAGAACATTCCCAAACCGGCTGCCGCGTCCGTCCTGCGGCTGAGACACTCGCGCTGGTGGAGCCCCTTCGCAAGGCATGGGGCATCACACGACTTGCGAATATCACCGGTCTCGATCGGATTGGTATTCCGGTGTGGCTGGCCATCCGCCCCAACTCGCGGGCGCTGACCGTCGCGTCAGGCAAGGGAATCACGCACGACGCCGCGCGGTGCTCGGCGCTGTGCGAGTCGATCGAGAGCCACTACGGAGAACGGTTCGAGGGTCCGGTGCGCCTCGCGCGATACACCGATTTCGATCGGCCGGCAGTCGTGGATCCAGCGAAGTTGGCGAAGGGACGTGGATCGAACTACACGGCCACCGCAACGCTGCCATGGGTTGAAGCGCACGACCTCCGCGATGGCGCGTCCGTGTGGGTGCCGTATGAACTGGTACACACCGACGCCACTCTGCCCCGCCGGCCCGGAAGCGGTGCCTTTCTGTTCAGCTCCAATGGCCTCGCTTCCGGTAACACCGAACCTGAGGCGATGCTTCACGCCCTGTGTGAGCTTGTCGAACGCGACGCACTGGCAGTGTGGAAACAGCGGAGCGATCGCACGCGGCGCTCCACGCGTGTTGACGTGAACTCCATCACGGGTACGGAAAACCAAGCACTGCTCGCAAGGCTGACCGACGCTGGCATCGACGTCGTTCTCTGGAACGTCACGAGCGACATCGGTATCGCAGCCTTCTGCGCTCTGCTGGTCGATCGTGCCTCCGCATCAGACCTGACGCCCTACCCCGCGTCGTTCGGCATCGGTTGCCATCCCGATCGCGATGTTGCGCTCGCCCGAGCACTCACCGAAGCGGCGCAGAGCCGCGCCACCAGTATCGCCGGCACCCGCGACGACATGGCGCGGCATTCGTACGAGTCGACGCAGGCGCGCGAACGGGTGGACGAGTACCGCCAACTGACGCGCGAACCCTCACGCGCCCGTTTCGACGCGGTCGCCAGCGTCAAAGACACGAGCGTGACTCGTCACTTGCAACGAGTGGTGGAGCGGCTTGCGAAGAAGCAACTCGAGCAGATACTCACGGTTCGAGTGTCTCCCGCGGATGCCCCGCTCGTGGTGGTCCGAGTGATCGTTCCCGGCCTTGAAGGCCCCTCATCGTCTGCGTCATACGTGCCCGGCGTTCGGGCCCGTCGGGCGTCGCGGGCATGAGCATCCACGTCTTTCTCGGCCCGACGTTGAGCCGCGACGAAGCCGCGCAGTACGTCGACGCGATCTATCACCCACCGGTCGAACAGGGCGATGTGCTGCGCGCCCTCCGTCACGATCCGTCGGCCATCCTCATCGTCGATGGCCACTTCATGTTCGTTCCGGCCGTCTGGCACAAGGAGATTCTGTGCGCGCTTGAACGGGGCGTGAGGGTCTTCGGCGCGGCGAGCATGGGAGCCCTGCGCGCTGCGGAGCTGGCCGACTTCGGGATGGTCGGCGTCGGTCAGGTCTATCGTTCCTTTGTCAGCGGTGCACTCGAGGATGACGACGAGGTGGCGGTCGCGCACGCAGCTGCCGACCAGGGGTTTCGCCAACACTCCGACGCGCTCGTCAACATCCGCGACGTCTGTCAGCGAGCGGTCTCGCGATCGATGATCGCGCCGCAGACAGCGGATGCTGTGGTTGGGATCGCGAAGCAGATGTACTACGCGGAACGGCTCTGGCCGGACATCCTCGATACCGCGAGGCGTCGGGGCGTTGCCGCTCGCGAGCTCCACCGGCTTGATCGACTGCGCACCTCGACGCGTCCTGTGAAGGAACGAGATGCCGTTCTGGCGCTTCGCGTGCTGGCCGGGCCGTCGACGCGACGAGCCAGACCGCGGCATCTGCCGGTCCGCGTAGAACCGACGGTCTTCTATCTGTCGCTCCAACGACAGGTGGACGCCGAGTCGTCCGCCGATTGGCAGGAGCCTCCTGGCGGAGCACTAGACGTCGCACGCAAGAAGGTGTTGCTCGGGATTCTGGCCTCGCGAGAACGCGAGCGAGGCGGCCTCGACGTAATCGCCGGCGGTCTGGACGGGCACGTCGCTGACTGGTTCCACAAGGCGTACGACATCCCGGACGGGGTGGCACGTGACATCTGGCTGGCGGCTCGAGGATTGACCCGATCGGATTTCGATCACGCGATGCGGCGATTCGGTGCTGTCGTCGAAATTCAGCAACGGCTTGCCGGCGATATAGAGCACGAACTGCCGGCGTTTCAGCGGCTCCACGAAGGCGCTCGGCGCACGACCGGACTGGAGTGGACACAGGTGAACGTGGCGCTCTCGCGTCAGCACGCCAGCCCGGTCGAAAGTGCCCGTCGACTGTTCGGGCGTCTGCTGCCGTTGCTCACCAGGCATCGCCGCCAGCTTGGTGTGGAATCGTTTCACTTCACGCGCAAGGCGCCGGATGTGCGGCTTCGATTTCTCTGCACTCGGCCAGCTGATCTTCTGCCCAAGTTGGAAGCGACCCTGGCTGGCAAGGCGAGCGGCGTGGACGCCGCGCATGTCAGCGTCTACGAACCCGAGGCACGGCTTTTCGGCGGTGACGATGCGATGACGGCGGTGCATCGGTATTTCGAGCAGGACAGCATTCACGCGATGCAGTGGCTTCTTGTCCCCGCAGTTCGACACCGCGACCCGGCGACACTCTGCTTTCACGTCGTGGACGATCTCTTCGCGCGTGGGGTGGAAGGTGGCTTAGAGGCATGGGATGCGTGGCACAACGTGCTTGAGCTGACGTCGTCCGCACGTTCCGTCCGCCTGCCCTTGTTGGCGCTCAATCGACGCGCGATCTCAAGTGGGGGAATGCAATCGCTACGGGCGTATCGTCGCGCGAACGCCACGCTGGTGGCGGAATGTCGCGCGCTGCAGCAAGACGGCCGCCTCGCCGCCGGGATGCGGGCTCTACTGGCCTACGTCGCGATGTTTCACTTCAATCGGTACGGTCTCGACGGTGAGCGACAGCAGGCCGTTGCTCGATCAGCGATCGCACGGCGCGAGCCAGTGTCGTCCCGGCACTAATTCTCTCGACGGTCTCACGAGGAAACGTTGGCAGCCGGAGAAGACCAGACGCGTGTGGGCGAGCGCGCAAGGAATCCATACCTGGCTGCGTACAATCGCGGGTTGAAGTACACGACGATGGCGCGTTCCCGGTAGGATCCCTGGACCGCCACGTAGCTGTGAATGCCCTGTTCACGGGAGAGCGCCTTGTCGGCCATCGCACTGAGGCACGCCAGATACGGGGCTGGATCGAGCTCGAGCTCCTTGAAAAGGGATACGACACGGCGCGACACCTCGAGATCGCTACGTATGCCGGGAAACAGCGGTATCGAGAAGGTCGCACGCTCCGGCCTGGCCGCGTGCGGGTTCGTGAGGTGGTACGTCATGAATGTGGGACGAGCACGTTCCGGCAGGCGCGTCGGATGAATGATGCTCCATGCCTTGGCAATCAGATTACGATCGGCCTTCGCCGCCAGTCCCTCGAGCGATTGCAGATGCTGCAACGACGCCCCGATGGATCTGACATACAGCTTCACACGTCCGCGGGGTGTCAGATCGAGCGCCAGCAACTCGATGCGATCGCGCGGGGTGAGTGCCTGATGCAGCCATCGCCATGTCCGGTCGTATCCCAATCGAGCGAGGCTGGTGCCGACGATGTGGCTCGTGTTCGTGGTCCCGGCGGCCATGGCGTTGAAATACACTTTGCACTTCGGCGGACCTGCCGGAACCGGTTCGAAAGCATGTCCCCCGGCAAGCAACACGTCCTTCGCGACCGGCCGAAACAGCGGTTCAATCTCGCGGGCGGATTCGATCGACGCGCCCCAGCGCCGTGCCAAGTAACGCGTGAGCCGCTGCCCCGCCTTCCAGTATGAGAGGGCCCCTTGTGGATCGCCTTGGGGCTCGAAAAGCATTCGCACTTGTCGGGTGCGATGCCCAAACACGACCGAGAGCTCAACGGGCGTCGAATCATCGGTCAATCCGGACCAACGTGGCGGGTCCTGCGGCGATCTGAGCTGGCAGCCGCGGACCATGTCGCGAAACAGCAATAACGTGGAGTCCACGCTTTCAGAAAGACCAGCCGCTTCGCATAGGCGAATAAGCTTGATCTCGGTCGTTAGCCAAGAGGCTGCCAACGCGGCGCGAGCGTTCATACGGCGCCAGGCCTGCGTTCATCTCGTATCGCGGGCGGGGCGGGTGTGACGCGTTTTGGTCCCATCATTGTTCGTGTCGCTGCGTGGCCGATCGAGTCGTTGCTGGAGATCGCCTCGCCACGGTTGGCGTCCCGCGTCGATGCCTGGCTGGAGACGCTGGATGGCTTACAACGTGCGGCCGACGCGCTGTGCGACGAGCTGTTCACATGCGTGCCTGCGATACCGGATCGAGCCGCGCGTGGTGCGGTGTTGGCGCTTCGCCGGGCCCTGCATCGATCACTTGAGCCGGCGCCAGCCGACACGCTGGCGCTAGTTTTACATCGCTGCAACCTGTCTCGACAAGTCCTCCGACATCTCGCGCAACATAACGCGGCGCGGAAATCTGCGGTTCGTCAGCGTGAAAGGCTTCGGCAGACGTACGGTCGGGCGATTGCCAAAGAGACACAGTTGCTCCGGCGCGAAGCCTCGCGGCCTGACTTCAGGCGGGCACTGGTCCTTGCGAGCCCTTCGACCTCTTCAGCCTGGGAACGCGTACGTGGAGACGCGACCGTGCCGTTACCAGCGAAGCTCCTCGAGACGCTCTCGCTGTATCTCGCGCGCGCTGTGGGACGAGCGACGCCGAACGGTCTGTGGGCGGGCGTCGCATTGGCGTCCGAGGGTCCGACGCGGGGCGGACACCCACTCGAAAGCACACAGTGCGGTGCTCGTGCGCTCGCGCAGCCGAATCTTGCAGCGATCCATCGGGCTGTTGAGGCGATGTGGGGATCGGAGCGGTGCCGCACGACGTTGGGCTGGCGATTGAACCCGAGCCTCCATCGCACATCCGGTAGGCGGTGGCGATTTCTCCGCCAAAGTGAAGCGCAGTGGGGCCTGGCTGACGCGTACGACGACGGATTGATCGTCAGCCTCGTTCGCGCAGCGCCTGCCGAGGGAGGTGCATTCACCGCCGCGGAATGGGCAGACGCCGCTGGGATTGCTGAACACAGCGTCCGTGACGCCATTCGAGTGCAGTTGCTCCGCCCTGCTGCTGAGCTTGGCGTGAATCAACCAGATGCGTGGAAGTGCCTGGACGATTTCCTCGCCGCGCTGCCGATGTCGGAGCTGGAAGTCTGGAATGAGGCGCTCTCACGTCTTCGGCGGTTCGTGGCGCAGCTCGAGCGGCCGCATGCGATGAGCTTCGAGCGTTTCCGCGGCGTTCTGAATGGCGCACGGGATACGGTGAATGCCCTGTTGATGCGCTACGGCGCCGCACCCCTGGACCAATCACAGGCCGTTCTGCTCGTCGACGTGCGCGCGCCCTTCGCAATCCGCGTCAAACCGGCGTTACGCAAATCGATCGAGCGCGTCGTCGAGGCCTTCTGGAAGTTCGATCGGTTTGGGATCGGCGAGATGGTGGCTCGAGCTGATGCCAAAGCCCAGGCGACCACGCTACCCGAAAGCCTGCGCGCAATTGCTGGCTTCGAATGGCGCACACGCCGAGGCGCGCTGCGGCGACGGCAGCAGCCGCAACCCCATTCGATACTTGGTTCGTGGGAACACGCCATCGAGGGTGTTTCGGAGGCGCGCGTGAGAGATGCCGCCCTCCGTCGGCTCACCCGCTGGGCCGCAACGCTACGACGAAACGGGTCTGTCCACTCTGTCCTCCTGTCGCAGACACAGAGTCGCAGCGCGATGCCTCTGACGCCTGGGTCAGCGCTGTTCATGCTGCGCAGGCGCGAAGGAGCGCGCTCGATCAGGATAGGCAGTGTGTCGCCGGACTGCGGCACGTTCTACGGTAGATTCCATGCGCTGTTCGAACGCACAGCGGAACCAGCGTTTCGCGACTGGCTGATCGCCGCTCGAGAATTTGCCCAGCATCATGGCGGCGTGATGTTCGGCGACCTAGCGCCCTCCATGAGCCCGAATAACGCCGCGTTGAGGCCACCGAGCAGTACGGTGACGATCGAGCCCTTTCGACCTGGTCAAACGCGCTTTCGTGTCGACTACGACCGTCGCGGCCGACTTCGTTTCAGAGATCGGAATGGACGTCGAGTGCTCCCAACGGCGACCACCGCCGTGGACCTCTCTCGAGCGGATCCGATCTCCGCTTGGCTCGCCACGCAAGCAGCGCTCATTGGGCGGCCGAGTTTGCTGCGTCCCTCTCCGCCGCTCGCGATGGAGATTGCGGACCTCAAGCGATCTCCAGAACTGTGTCTCGATCGCCAGGCAATTGTGCAGCCGCGGCGCTGGTTTCTCCCTCGCACGTTCTTTGTAGCCGGTAGTGACAGCTTCGAACGCTTTCTCTCCTGGCGGCGGTACGTCCGAGACGCACAGTTGCCCGAACTGCTGTATGCACGCACGCGGGCGGACGACGCGGAATTCCTGATGGTCTCGACGAGCTGCTTGTCGGTCGAGTCACTGTATTCGGCCATGAGATCTGCAGACGGTCTCGTGCAACTCCAGGAGTCGTTTCAGACCCGAGAAACAATGTTGGTGCGCGATGATTCCGGACATCATTACGTCACGGAGGTGGCGGTCGCGTGGCGAGGCGACCGACGATTCTGGAGACAGCTTCGATGAGCAACTATTCGACACTCTGCGGCTAAGCCTCAGGAGCTGTCCGAAGTTTGTAAACAACTTCGGACAGCCTGAACTCCGGTAGCTGAATAGTTCTCGTCCTATCGCGTTGCCAGGGCTACGCCGTGTGCAGCCTTCGTGATGATGGCCGTGACGGCCTGCGGTTGGGACACGTAGATGGAGTGACTGCCCTTGGCCTCGGCGACCGTTGAGCCAGCGCGCTTGGACATCGCGCGCTGCGCATCGGGCGGAATCATCTTGTCTTCGGTCGACACGAGGTACCAGCTTGGCTTCGCCCTCCAGGCAGGTTCGGTGACCGCGCCGTTGAGCGCCTCGAGTCCCCACGGAACTTGGGAATCCGCCATGAAAGCGGCGACGCCCGGCGCGACGTCCGCCGCGAACGACTCGCGGAACTTCGCCCGGTCGAGGAAGAGATACCCGTCCTGCGGCGGCATGATTGGAGGGACGGGTGCGCCAGGCGGCGGATTCTTGATGAGCGCAGACACCGACTCGCCCCTGTCCGGAGCAAAGGCGGCGATGTAGACAAGACCAGCGACCTTCGGATCGTTGCCGGCCTCCGTGATCACGACGCCGCCGTACGAATGGCCAACGAGAATTGCCGGCCCGTTCTGCGCCGCCAGTATCCGCTTCGTCACAGCGACATCGTCCGCCAGAGAGATGGTCGGATTCTGGACGATCGAGACGTTGTAGCCGTCCTTCTTGAGCAGGTCGTAGACGCCCTGCCAACCGGAGCCGTCTACAAACCCGCCGTGCACGAGCACGACGTTCCTGACACTCTCACCTGTTTTTGCCTGCGACACCTGATCCATTTCGCCCTCCTCACTGAGACCGCCGCTCGCGAACCATCCACTCGCGGATGTACGCTGGACAACCGACAAGCCCGATACCCTGCCCTTCGCATCGCAACAGGAACTGGACGACTTCTTCGTCAACGAGGCTGAGCTCGGTCAGATCGAGCACCAATGTGCTCGCGTTCTCGGCCTCGAGGAACTGGCGCAGGTCCGGCAATTGCGGTGCACCGATTCGCCCGCTCACGATCACGTGGGTGGAGCCTGCTGAGGTCACGCGCGTGATCTTGAGCATCGGGAGTGATCGCGACTTTCGCCACGATGAACGGCAAATCGAGTGCCGCCGGTAAGTCATTGCATCGGGATGGGCACGGGATGAACAGCCGGTCGAACGACGCGAACGGTCGCGAGAGGCCTCGCGAGGCTTCGCGAGAGGCGCTGTGCCAGACCGACGCAGGCCCTAGAATGGGCGGGACGAGGTCGCAAGACCTGCGAGGCCTTTCAGGTGACCGAGTTGAGCGATTCACCCCAGCGCGAGCCGCGGACGCAACCCCTGGAGGCTTTCCCCTTCAGCGAAGAGAGCCTCCGCCTGATCGTCGAGACCCTTCCCGGCCTCATCGCCGTGATGACGGCCGACGGCGGGGTCGAGCACGTCAACCGCCAGGTCCTCGAGTACTTCGGTCGGACGCTTGAAGAGCTGAGGCAATGGGGGACGACGGATGCCGTGCATCCGGCCGACCTGCCGCAGGTGGCGGCCGCCTGGCAGCACGCGGTTCACACCGGGCAGCCGTACGAGTTCGAGCACCGCATCCGCCGAGCCGACGGCGAATATCGCTGGTTCCAGTCGCGTGGCCTCCCGTTTCGAGACGCCGATGGCCGCATCGTCCGCTGGTGCAACCTGCTGACAGATATCGATGCGCGCAAGCAGTCAGAGGAGAAACTGCGCCGGAGTGAAGCCGACTTGCTCGAGGCGCAGAGGCTGAGCCACTCCGGGAGCTGGCGACACGATCTGGCGTCCGGAACCTTCTACGTGTCGCCCGAGGTACTGCGAATCCGCGGCGTCGCGTCGGCGGAGCCGCTCTCGACGATCGACCGGATGTACAGCGGGATTCATCCTGACGACCGGTCGAGGGTCAAAGACACCTATGAGGCGGCACAGAGGAGGAAAGGTGAGTTCGATGCCGAATACCGGATCGTGCTCCAGGACGGCACGATCAAGCACCTTCACACCATCGGCCATCCCGTCCTGAGCGAGTCGGGCGACGTGGTCGAGTACGTTGGCACCGGCATGGACGTGACCGAGCAGCGACAGGCGCAAGCTGCGCTGGAAACGGCCTTCGAAGAAATCAAACGTTTGAAAGACAGGCTCCAGGATGAAAACCTGGCCCTGCGTGAAGAAATCGATCAGGCGTTCATGTTCGAGGAGATTGTCGGAGCCTCTCCGGCGCTGAAGTCCGTACTCTCACACCTGTCGATGGTGGCACCCACCGACTCGACTGTCCTGATTTCAGGTGAAACCGGCACAGGGAAGGAACTGATTGCCCGCGCGATCCACAAGCATTCACGTCGTGCGGACAGGGCGTTCGTCAGCCTGAACTGCGCGGCAACGCCGCCTTCGCTGATTGCCTCTGAACTGTTCGGCCATGAGAAGGGAGCCTTTACGGGTGCGGTGCAGCAGCGCCGCGGCCGATTCGAGTTGGCGCACAACGGTACGATCTTCCTGGATGAGATCGGGGAGATCCCAATGGATACGCAGATCGCCTTGCTGCGTGTGCTGCAAGAGCGCCAACTCGAGCGCGTCGGAGGCACTCGCCCGATTTCGGTGGACGTTCGCGTCGTGGTCGCCACCAATCGCGACTTGTCGGTGGCCATCGCTGAGGGCTCATTCAGATCCGACCTCTTTTACCGGTTGAACGTGTTCCCAATCCACGTGCCGCCCCTGCGCAAACGCCGCGAAGACATTCCGATCCTGGTCGAGTATTTCGTGAAGCGATTTGCGGAACAGATGGCCAAGCGGATTCGGCAGATCGACAGGCGAACCCTGGAAGTGTGTGAACGGTACCCGTGGCCTGGCAACATTCGTGAGCTTCAGAACATCGTCGAGCGCTCGGTCATCCTGTGCACGGGTGACACCTTCTCGATCGACGAGGCATGGCTATCGACTCAGATGCCCATCGGTACGGACGGCCCCGCGCTCCCACAGACGCTGCTTGATCAGGAAAGAGAAATGATCGAGGCCGCCCTTCTGAAGAGTCGAGGAAAAGTGGCGGGGCCCCGAGGGGCGGCTGCCAAACTCGGCATTCCCGCCTCAACGCTGGAATCGAAGATCAAGCACCTTGGCATCGAGAAGCGCCGCTTCACGACGGCGTCCTGACACCCTCGACGCTACCGACCGAGTTCGCTGATCCGCGGCATGCGCCCCTGCGCATACGCGCGCGACACCCGGACAAGGTCCGATTGGGTTTCGCCCACGAACGGCCCATACGTGACGATCGACACATCCTGTCGCTCGCCGGCATACAGAAGCACCCGCGATCCATCCTGACCCGCAGTGAGACGGATCGTTCTTGATGGACCGCCAAACTCCAGCCATCCGATCTGGCCCACTGAGAGGCGCTGCGATGGGCTCCCGTCAACCAGAAGCTCGCCATGGAGCGGATAGAGAAATCCGTTGTGGGACGAAGGCACTTCTTGCTCGAAGACGGCGTTCGGGGCCAGGCGGAGGTCGACCATCGTCAGGGGCAGATACGTGTGCGAAGGGGACTGGATGCTTCCTGACGCCCCACTGTAGACGCGTGCCTCGACGCCGGGCTCTTGCCGGACCGGCACGTCCTCGTGCAGGACGTGCTCGAACCGGGGCGCAACCCAGCGCGACGCGCTCGGCAGCGTCGTCCACAACTGCAGAATGCGCACCTTCCCGAGAGGTTCCAGGTCCTCGTTGTGGACGACGCCGCTGCCGGCCGTCATCCAGAGGACGTCACCAGCTCGCAGCAGTCCTTCTTCACGGTCGCGAGCCTCGCCCTCGACCGCGAACGTCACGATTTCGAAGCCGGCGTGCGGATGCGGACCACCGGCGCGCTGTCCCGGTGGAAGGTCAACGCGATCGTCCGCAAGCATGATGAATGGATCGTTGTGGGCAAACTCCCGCGAATCGATCGCATGAATCGCCGTGTGACCCTCGCCGATGAAACCTGGAGCGGGCGGCGGAAGCGTGACGATCTGCGCGAGGCCGCGTGTACTCACAATTGAGCGCCGGGACGTGTCACGGTCTGACATGTTTGCACCTTCAGTGTGGCGTGGACGGAACCGAAGCGAGGACCGCGTCCACGGCCCTCGCCGTTCGCGGCCTTAGGCCGCCTGCGCTTCTACCTGCTTCACCGCCTCGATCTCGGCCTCGATCTCCACCCGATCGCCAACCATCACGCCGCCGGTCTCGAGAACCTGGTTCCAGGTGAGCCCGAAGTCCTTCCGATCGAGCGACGTCTTCGCGCTGAACGCCACGCGCAGGTTGCCCCACGGATCCTTCGCCTGGCCGTGCTGTTCGACGCGGAGAACAACCTCGCGAGTGATCCCCTTGATCGTGAGATCCCCCACGACGTCGATGTCGGCGTCGGATCGCGCCTGTATTCGCGTTCCAACAAATCGCAGCTCGGGATACTGCGCCACATCGAAGAAGTCGGCCGACTTCAGATGCGCGTCCCGGTCGGCCACACCCGTGTCGATGCTCGAGGCATCGATCGCCACCGCGACTGTGGACTTCGAGAAGTCGCCGTCTGGCACGTGCACCGTGCCCGACCAGCGAGCAAACGACCCTCGCACCTTCGCGATCACCAGGTGCCGCACCGCAAAGTGCACGCTCGAGTGGCTGCTATCGATTTCCCAACGTTCTGTTCTCATCGTTCCTCCTAGTGGCTCTGTCCATCCTCTGGACGACGAAGGAGAGAGCATCTTGAGCGCCAGGAGACGCGACTCTTTGTTTTCAATGCTTTACATGGTATTGGCGCTGCGCTGGCTCGTGAAATGACTATCGAAATGATAGTCTTGGCTCTCACTTTGAAACGAGCTTCGAGGAGGGCGTATGCGCGCGGCGGACCTCGATATCCATGAATTGCTTCACTTCACTGCCGAGGGCGGAATCATCACCTTCGCCGGCGAACGCGTGCTCCTGCTGGATGCTGTCGCGCTCGGGTTGCTCAGAAAGGAGCTCATCGAGACGCTCGGGATGACGGCGGCGCGGCTCGTGTTCACCAGGTTCGGATATGCGCACGGGTGGCGCGTCGCCGAAATGTTGCGCAAGGGTTTTCCGTGGGACAGCGAGGATGAATGGCGGATCGCTGGCGCGCGGCTGCACACGATCCAAGGTCTCGTGCGCGCGGAGGTGACGCGCGCGTCGCTCAACAGTGCTGCGCCGGTCGCCGAAGGCATTTGGCACGACTCGTACGAGGCCGAGCAGCATCTGCTTCATCTCGGCCAGGCGGAGGAGCCGGTGTGCTGGACGCTGACGGGATTCGCCACTGGCTACATGTCGTTTGTGTACGGCAAGGAGATCATCGCGATCGAAGATCGCTGCCGGGGCAAGGGCGACGCAGTCTGCCGGGCGGTCGTCCGTTCAAAGGACGAGTGGGGTCCGGAGCTCGCCACGCACCTGCCGTTCTACAACAAAGAAGCCTGCCTGGATGCCGCGCTGGCGCAGCTGACCGACACGCTCAAGAAGAAAGAACGCCAGCTTCAGTCCCGTCGCGCCCTGCGACAGCTCGATCCCAGAGTGCCTGCCGGTCTTGTCGGTTCGAGTCCCGCGATGCTTCGGACGCTCGACCTGGCACGCCGGGTCGCGAAGGTCGACTCGACCGTCCTGATCACCGGCGAAAGCGGCGCCGGCAAGGAGCGCATCGCGCGATTCATTCACGATGAATCGGCCCGCACCGCCGGCCCATTCCTCGCTGTCAACTGTGCGGCCGTCCCCGAAACGCTGTTGGAGTCTGAACTCTTCGGACACGCCCGCGGCTCATTCACAGGCGCGTCGCAGGACCGCGTCGGTCTCTTCGAAGCCGCCAATGGCGGTACTCTTCTCCTAGATGAAATCGGCGACGTGCCGCCGGCCATGCAGGTCAAGCTCCTGCGCGTGTTGCAGGAGCGCGAGGTGCGGCGTGTGGGTGAGAACCGCGCGCGGACGATCAACGTTCGCGTGTTGGCCGCGACCAATCGCGATCTCCTAGCGGATGTGCACGG
>Ga0210380_10000547_pt1 | contig 16409 bp, 16 predicted proteins | sample PLM4_5_coexredo_FD_155476 | JGI IMG/M metagenome (GOLD analysis project Ga0210380, IMG submission 155476) | Groundwater sediment microbial communities from an aquifer in East River, Colorado, USA - PLM4_5_coex redo | ecosystem: Environmental > Terrestrial > Soil > Riparian zone | place: USA... | reverse complement strand
AACTGCTCATCGTGTTAAGTCTAAGCTACCCGCTCCGGCAGTGCAAATTAACGAGCGACTCCTCGCTGAGTTTGAATCGGTATCCGCATTGATCGAAAAGCGCGACTTGGCATGAAAGTACGCGAGCTCTACTCCAATTATTTCATGATTGCTGGACTAGGTTGCCTGCTGCTCGGCATGGGCAATTGGATTATTGGCGCGGTGGAGACCGCAAAGTACCAGAACCTGCTGCTCAAAACCGCCCAAACCGGACTGGAGGACTCCTATCGCAATTTTCAACAGCTCGATCAGCAGCGTAATGAAGAGGTGTTGCGCCGGCTGACTGAGAATCGCGAAAAATACAACGCCGCGCGGGTAAAGCTAAACTTTTTCTACGTGGTTCTGACCGGGGGAAGGCTATTGTTTCTAATCGGGTCGTTGATCGCGGTGGTTACGCTGTTTCGTTTGATTCAGCGCGATACCCAAGCGAAAATTCAAAAACTTGAGTATTAACGGCTTATGCAGCGTGTCGCGTTATTTCGCTGGTTTTGATTTCTGGTATTTTCGGTAGTCGTATCCGGTCGCCATCGCCAGTAAGATATCTTCCATGCCGCCGCTTTTTTCCCGCCGTAAGATTAGTAATCGGTCGTAAAACTCTTTGTAGTCTTTGTGCACCCGCAGGCTTTCATCCATTTTCTTGAGATAAAAATCCTTGATTCGGGTGACGGTAAAACGCAGGGCGGAAAACCTCAGCTCGTTGGGGAAAGAGTCCCATTCGGGCAGCGACAGGGGCCGTAAGCTTTCATAACCGGCGATCAATGCTTCGAAACGGTCGATTTGGTAGCGATCCTCAATGTAGCACAGAGCGTTCACTGCGGTGGCTAAGTCGTAAATCAGCTTGCCGCGGCAGGAAGCTTCGAAGTCCATTACACCGGTAAGGCGATTCCCTTTGAATTTCACATTGTCGGGAAAAAGGTCGCCGTGAATAATCCCCTTGGGCAAGTTATTGTCCAAGTAGTTTTCCAGGTAGCCGAATTCATCGTCGAGAACTCTAATGATGTTCTTTAAATGGGGCGGCAACTGACGCCGGACGTCGCGGTAGATGCCAACGATGCGATTGAAGCCAAAACGATTGTCGATGCCCTTTTTATAGCTTCTGCCTAGCAGGTGCAGGTTCGCCAATGCGTGACCGATCGCGGTCAAGTGGGTGGGGGTGATGGTGGTTACCGGAAGCTCGACCCCATCGATATAGCGAGTCACGGTCAAACACTTACCCTGTAAATCAATCGTGAATCGGCCGGCCTTAGTTTTCTGCGGTTGATGGCAAGGATAATTTTGCTTGCGTAGGTGCAAAAGCAAATCGAGTTCCTGTTTGACCTCTAATTCGCCTTTCACTTCATCTATTTTCGCGAAGAATCGGCCTTTTTTTGTCTCAATGAGGTAATGCGTATTGACGGAGCCATTTTTAACGCCGGTAAATGAAACCAAATCGCCGAGCATGAATTCATCGACAATGTTCAGGATCTCTTTTTTCGTCACTGTTGTGTAAATAGCCATTAATCGCTTTCTTGGAGTGGGCTGAACCGTTAATCGTCATGCTCAATCTTTAACCAGCAGCATGAAATTGTAACTTGGTACTTATATCGGAATTGTTTCACTAGGTCAAGGTTTATCTAGAAATATGTAATTAATTCAATTTGTTATATCCATAAAGTGATTTTTTAGATTGACTCTTATTGGCAAAATATCGCGGCCAAGCTTGCTCGTTCGTTGGTGGCATTAAGATGTTAGTACAAGCTTGGGCTCTCCGCTGTTTTCCTTATTGCAGGTTTTGACAATTGCATTGATCTGCCTGGTTTGCCCATAAGAACTTGGTGAAAATCCTCAAGCCATTGTCCATCGATGGGGCGCCGGTGACGGGTGAACGATTGTTGGCGATTGTGCTGGGCATTCTCGAATGTCGGCGGTTTTAGTTATTTGGTTTGGGTTTTGTAGTTACTTTATCGTACGGCGCATCCGCAACTGTCCGTCGACGCGTTAGTCCGGTTGATTTGTCAACAACCTAAAAACAGAGTACGGTCATTTACAAATTCGTTTGAGATTGAAGGTGGTCAATTGGATCCAACAGATCAAGCGTTGACGAAGGCGGATTCGCACTTTGGCCAGGACCGGTTACTGGCCGATTCGGTGGTATTGACGCGTTTGGACAAAGCCTTGGGTTGGGCTCGCAAGTATTCGTTGTTTCCCTATCCTTTTGCCACGGCCTGTTGCGCCATGGAGTATATGTCGTTATCCATGTCGCCCTACGATATCGACCGGTTCGGCGCCTTACTGCCGCGCTTTAGCCCGCGTCAGGCGGATCTTCTGATGGTTATTGGAACGGTCAACCATAAGCTTTCGCCGGTGCTGAAGAGAGTTTACGAGCAAATGTCCGAGCCCAAATGGGTAATGGCATTCGGCGCTTGCGCCGCCAGCGGCGGCTTCTACGACAACTACGCGACGGTTCAAGGCATCGACCGAATCATACCGGTGGACGTTTATGTGCCCGGCTGCCCGCCACGTCCGGAGGCCGTTTTGGACGGGCTCATGGAGTTACAAGGTCGGATTGCGCAACAAAAACATCCCGTCACCTGAACGTTTGGACAATCCGGCGCCGCTGTTCGGTGGTTGCCGCATGATCGCCGTTCTCATTCCGTTTTCGCACACCAATGGCTGAACCAGACAAAGACCCGTTGCTGTCAAACCGCGGTGATATGTATCACCAAGGCGTGGTCACGAAGTTGTTCCCGTCAAACAACACCGGCGTGGTGCGCACCGAGAGCGGTCGTGAGCTGACGTTTTCCTACGACTTGGTGGATCTAATCGGCACGGTCCAGTCAGCGCTTGATTTGCGCGTTGGCGAACAGGTTGGCTACGATCTGGGTTGGACTTCGGGCGGCTTGCGCGTGACTAAGATAAAAACTTATCGTTAAGCGGCGAAGGATCTTCGCACGGAGACTAAAACGGCAGAGCAGTAAGCGCGAGAATCTGCCGGCCCAATATCTCGCCGACAAAAACTCCCAACAGCGCGATATAAAATAACCCGGTTGCCGCCATCGTGTGGGGAATTTTCAGAGTCCGCCAGATCATCCACGACAATATCAGCGGTGCGATTTGTCCGGCCATGAGTCGGGTGACGAGCAACGTCGAATGGCGTTGCCAGAGACGATCCAGTGCCGTGATACTGTCTGCGTTTCCGGCCAAATATAAGAGCGGGGCTGCAATCAGATAAAACAGCCATTGCGCCGCCAAGGCGTAGATAAAGAATTTATAAATGCGAATAAACGGCTCCAAGCTTTGCCCGGTGTCGATCAAATACCAGTGGCCGATCAGCATGCCCACCGTGACCCCGCCGAGGAGCAGTGACGAGAGAAAAAATGCCACCGGATAAATCACCGTCTCCACGGACAGTAACGGCGCGCTAGAAAAGCTCGCGGTGGTGCAGAGCAAACCGGCGAGGCCGGTGAGGACGGTGGCGGCGAAACTGCGGGCGCGAAAAACTTGCCGTTCGCCCCAGAGAGAAATCATGTAAGCGGTAAACGCCGTAATGAATGCGCTGTGAAAGAATATCTCAAAGCCCAGGCCCGGGCTTACGGTTTGGCTGAAAGCGTGCAAATAAAAAACGCTCTTGCCGAAAAATCCCAGCAGAGCGATAAAGTACAAGACGCCTGCGGTGGATTTGTAAAACCCCCGCTCGATTTCGTGAAAGGGTGTGCCGGCCAGGGCGAACATGCCGCCCAAGGCGATCTGGTAGAAGAAAATCAAAAAGCTGCTGGAAAAACCTTGCATCTTCTTAAGCGGAACCTTCGCCGCGCGCTTTTTCAGCGATGTGCATGCATACCGCACCGTTAAGGAACTTACGCAGGGTGACCTGGGCAAAACCGGCTCGGCGAATCATTTCGCAAACCACTTCCGGCGGATGAAATTGGCGCACCGAGTCGGATAGGTAGAGGTAGGCACGCCGGTCGCCGGCGAGCAAGCCGCCGAGCCACGGCACCACGCGGTAAAAATAGACGCAATAGAGCGGCGAGAACCAATTTTTTCGCGGCGGAAACATATCTAAAGTCACCAATTTGCCGCCGGGCTTGAGGACTCGATAAGCCTCGGTAAAAAATCCGCCGAGATCCGATACGTTGCGCAGCACGAAAGCGCTCATGGCGCCGTCGAAGGCGGCGTTTTTGAAGGGCGACGCCATGGCGCTGCCCTGTACGAACGTAGTACGCCCACGGATTGGCTGTTGCGCGCGCTTGGCTTGCGCCAGATGCAGCATGTTCAGGGAAAAATCGAGGCCGACGATGTGGGCATTGCCGCGTGCGCTTTTCATGGCGCTAAAGACCATATCTCCGGTGCCTGTGCCGAGATCGACGATCAGCGGCGCGTTGCCCTGAACAAGGATTTCGATCGCTTGCTTGCGCCACCAATTATCGAGCTTGAAGCTGATGACTCGATTGAGCAGATCGTAGCGGCCGGCGATCCGGTCGAACATTCCCTGAACCGCTTGGTCGCGCGGATGGCTTGGGACGGACATGAATTGAAATGCAAATCGGCATTCGCCCGCAGCGAAGTAGCGGGCACAAGCCGTTGTGGCTTTCTAAAAGTCTCGATCGATGATGAGTTGAACCAGGGTTTTCAAGCCGTTTCGGTACTGCGAAGGGGGGAGTTTTCGAATTGACTTTAACGCGTCCTGTGCGGCATTTTTGGCCAAGGCTTTGGCTTCGGCGATGGCCGGACCGTTTTTGATTGCTTGTATGGCTAGATCGATTTGCGCTTCGGATGGGTGATCGCAATCGAACGCCGCGCATACAGCGGGGTCGCTATATTTGAGCGCCAAGATGATCGGCAACGCCGGATTGCCATCGCGCAGGTCCATGCCGATCGGCTTGCCGAGAAGATCCGGGTGGCCGACTACATCGAGGATGTCGTCGACCATCTGGAAGGCGATGCCCATGTTCAGGCCATACCGTTCGGTCTCGTCGACCATGGCTTGACTCGCCCCCGCAAGATAGGCGCCCACTTTAGTGCCGGTGTGAAATAGCGAGGCGGTTTTTCGCTTGACGATTTCGATATAGTCGTCCAGGGTCACGGCGCGATTGCGGTTGAAATGGCTTTGCAGCATCTCGCCTTCGGTTAACAATGTGCAGGCATCGGCGGTCCACTGCACTACGGTCTCATCGAACTTGCCAGCGAATTCAAAAGCTTTGATGAACAGAAAGTCGCCGGCGACCAGCGTCGATTTCAAGCCGAATTTTTTATAAGCCGAAACTTTGCCGCGGCGGGTATCCGCGCCATCGATAATATCGTCATGAAGCAACGTCGCGGTGTGAATCAACTCGATGGCCGTGGCGATATCGACGATATCTTGAACCCGATTGCCGCCGAAGGCGGCGTAGGCGAGGAGTGTCACCATCGGCCGCACGCGTTTTCCGCCGCCGATGATCAGGTGACCGGAAATGTCGGTGAGTTGCTGTTCGCGCGAGCGGATCGCCCGCGTAAGATTTGCTTCGACGAGATTGAGTTCGTCGCTGACATAGCTGAACGGATCGTTGAGTCCCGTCAGCAGCGGGATTTTCCGTTCACCATCGGACGGGGCGGCCGATTCCGCCGCCAACGTCCCAGATTCGCTCTCTTGGATCAGATAATCTCCACGGGCCGGCCAGAAAAGATAGCAGGGAAAATGTCATAGATCCCTAGTCAGGTCAAGCTAATGGTGATTGTCGCGTTGACGCTTGCGCGGTCTCGATCGCTGCCTGCGCACGGCGCCCAGTGCGGCGCTGGGAAGTATTTCGCCCACGCGAAAGACGTGAATATTCCTTGACAAAAATGACCATCCCCGAATATATAAACCCAACGTACCGACTCGGTTTGTTGATCAGCTTACAGTTCAAACGACACGACAAAAGGAGAGACTAGCGATGCACGAGTTTACTTTATTTTTCTTGCGGTGGGTTCATTTTCTGGCGGGTGTGACTTGGATTGGAATTCTTTACTACTTTAATTTTGTCCAGACCCCGTTTTTTGCAGAAACCGAAGCGCCGGTACGGGTGGGCGCGATTCAAAAACTTTTGCCGCGTGCTTTGTGGTGGTTTCGCTGGGGCGCGATGGTTACGTTCCTGGCCGGTATTTTGATCTATATCATGCGCCTCGGTGAGATGGGCGGCAGTGTGTTCTTTGCATCGCCCTACGGTGTGACGATTACCGTGGGCGGATTGATGGGAATTCTGATGTTTCTCAATGTCTGGCTCGTGATATGGCCCAACCAGCAGATCGTCATGGCGTCGACCAATCAGGTCGCTTCAGGAGGCCAGGCGTTGCCGGCGGCGGCGGGAGCGGGCCGGCGCGCGGCGCTGACGTCCAGAACCAATACGGTGTTTTCCATTCCCATGCTCTTCTTCATGGGCGCCGCGAGCCATTACGGCGCTATGGTGCATCAATCGGATTCCCGTTTATTCTACTGGTTGCTGATCATTGTGATTATCGGGGCGGTCGAAGTTAACGCTTTGGTCGGCACCCAAGGCGCAACCAAAAAGCCGTTAGACTCCGTGAGCGGCGCCCTGTGGTTCGGTTTTCTGTTGACCGGGATTTTGTTTTTGTTAACGCTCGCGCTGACCTAAGCGTTCACTCTATTTTGCCAGATAAGCGGCCAAGTAAGGTAGGTCCTCTTTCAGAAATGGGAATTGGGGCATGACCTTAGTTGGCCGCTTCGGTTTATAGTTGGGCGGATAGTTGGTAGAGAGCACGCGGGCTTCGAGTAATTCTTTAGATGAGCCGGCGATCGCCGGGCCGATAGAACCGTCCTTCGAAGGATCGTTGCTATGGCAAGCGACGCAATTTGCCAGATAAACACCCCTGCCCCTTAGCCAATCTGGATTTTTTGCTGAAGTTTGATCGGTATCCTTTGAGCAGCCGGTGACGGCGGTCAGGAGCAGTGCGGTGACGATGAACTGGCCGATCCTGGGCATGACAGGCTCCCACTAGTCACAGCGATGATTCACCGCAGCTTCGCTGCTTCCTCGCAATCGTATTGTGCGCCCAGGCCGTTTAGCCCCAGGAGAAGCGTGGCCGGAGTAGCGCGACGTTTCTTGGCGGGATGAAAGCGGTGAACGTTAGAGAATCGCTGGCTTGTATGTTAAATAATTGTTGGTGCGAAAGGGGGGAATCGAACCCCCACGGCTGTTACCCCACAGGATTCTGAGTCCTGCGCGTCTACCAATTCCGCCACTTTCGCGCTTTAGCTCGATGACAACCATATGTTTCTAACTTGGGGGTTTGGGGTTGTCAAGATTGACGAGCGTGATTGGCCGAGATGAGTCGATTGTTAGTCATAGAACCGAACCTGATGCTGCGTTATGCAATGGCCGTGGCGCTGACACCGGATCATGGGATTCGGTTTTTCGATTCGCTGCCGGAATTATCTGAGTTGGCAGATATCGATGCGCTAATCGTCGACGCGGCGACGTTGCGGACGGTTGAGAATCCACCGCTGTTAGATTTCAGGACCGTTGAGCGTTGGCCAGTACCGACGGTGTGGATCGACGACATGGAACGGTCTGTGCCGCCGGCGCGCGCCGATTGGGTAAATTTAAAACCGCCGGTGCAACGCGATCAGTTGCACAAAGCGCTGTTCGAGTGTCTCAATCCACCGGCAGGAACGTCGGCGGCGGCAAGAAAGATCGAACCCCGCGCCGCGGCGCCGCTAAAGGCGCGCGGCAAGAAAAGCGGAGAATCCGCTGCTGCGCCGCCAGCTGCCGCCAATGTGATTGTTTTGGTCGACGTGGTGGAAGACGAGGAAGGGAACAGCTGACCTTTAGGATTACACAAAAATGCAACTCGCTAAGGCTTACTCTCATATCGATATTGAATCCAAATGGTATCGCCATTGGGTCGACGAAAAATTATTTATCCCTAGTGCCGGCGCCGGTAAATCATATTCGATCGTCATACCGCCGCCCAATGTGACCGGCTCCTTGCACATGGGCCATGCGCTCAATAACACGCTGCAGGATATTCTTTGCCGCTACAAACGCATGGATGGATTTCGCGTCCTTTGGGTGCCGGGCACCGATCATGCCGGCATCGCCACGCAAAACGTCGTCGAGCGCCAGTTGGCCGAGCGCGGCACGAGCCGGGCCCAGTTGGGCCGGGAAAAATTTATTGAACGGGTATGGGATTGGAAAAAGGAAGCCGGTGACGCGATCTTGCACCAATTGCGTGCCCTCGGCGTCTCCTGCGACTGGAGCCATGAGCGCTTCACCATGGACGAGGGACTGTCCTTGGCTGTGCGCGAGGCGTTCGTCAAGCTTTGGGAAGACGGCTTGCTTTACCGGGCACAGAGGCTAATCAATTGGTGTCCGCGCTGTAAGACCGCCTTAGCGGATATCGAAGTCATTCACGAAGAGGCCGACGGTAATCTCTGGCATATTCGATATCCGCTGGCTGACGACTCGGGCGAGTTCTTAATCGTCGCCACGACGCGGCCGGAGACCATGCTCGGCGATACCGCGGTAGCGGTCCACCCCGAGGATCCCCGCTATCAGCACTTGGTCGGCAAAAAAATTCGTTTGCCGATCACCGGCAGAATCGTGCCCTTGCTCGCCGATGCTTATGTCGACAAAGAGTTCGGCACCGGCGCGCTCAAAATCACGCCGGGGCATGACTTCAACGATTCTGAAATCGGCGAACGTTACAACTTGGATCGCATCAGTATTTTTGACGCCGACGCCCGAGTCGACGGCGCGGCATTCCTGGCCCGCGGTGAAGCGGGCGCTTGGATCGAACGCTACCACGGCAAGGAGCGCTTCGATGCGCGCAACCTCGTGATCGCCGAGTTGGCAGATAACGGTTTCCTAGTGAAGACCGAAGCACACAAACTTTCACTGGGGCGATGTTATCGCTGCCAGACGGTGATTGAGCCCTATCTCACGCCGCAATGGTTTGTGAAAATCCAGCCGCTGGCCGAACCGGCGCTGCAAGCGGTGCGCGATGGCCGCATTAAAATCGTTCCCGGGGGGTGGTGCAATTCGTACTACGCCTGGATGGAAAACATCAAAGACTGGTGCATCTCCCGGCAAATCTGGTGGGGCCATCAGATACCCGCATGGTATTGCAAGAGTTGCGAAGCGGCGACTCTGATGCAGAATGCCGACGGCGATTATCTTTTTTCTAAAGACGCCAAGCCGATCGTTTCGCGCGTGCCGCCCAGCGGCTGTCCCCAATGCGGCGGCATGGATCTGATCCAAGACCCCGATGTACTGGACACTTGGTTTTCCTCCGGTCTGTGGCCATTCTCGACGCTCGGTTGGCCGGAGCGCAGCGCAGACCTCAAGGATTTTTACCCAACATCGGCGCTCGTCACCGGCTTCGACATTCTATTTTTCTGGGTGGCGCGTATGATCATGATGTGGCTGAAGTTCATGGGCGATGTGCCGTTTCGCAACGTTTACATTCACGCCCTGGTGCGCGACGAGCAGGGCCAGAAGATGTCCAAGTCCAAGGGCAACGTCATCGACCCCCTCGATATTATGAGCAAGTACGGCACCGATGCCTTTCGCTTCACGTTGGCGGCCATGGCAGCCATGGGACGGGACATTAAGCTCGCCGAGGATCGTATCGGTGGTTATCAGAGTTTCGTCAACAAATTATGGAACGCGGCGCGCTTCGTGCAGATGAATGGGCCTGAGGGCGGCCCGTCGAACCAGGAAGTTGCGCCGGAATTAGGCCGGGGCGATCTCGCGCTGGCGGATCGTTGGATTCGCTCGCGCCTGGCCGCGGCTATCGCCGCAGCGCGCGATGCCGTCGATGGTTACCGTTTCAATGACTATGCCAACGGGCTCTATCAGTTTATCTGGCATGAGTTCTGTGACTGGTATATTGAGATGAGTAAGTTGGCGCTCAACGGTGCGATCGGCGACGATCGGAACCGTGCGCGCCGCAGGCTTGCCGAACTGTTGGATCAAATTCTTTTGCTGCTCCATCCGATCATGCCATTTGTCACCGAGGAGATTTGGCAGGTGATGGGTAACGGCCGGCAAAGCATCATGATTCAACAGTACCCTGAGGCGCATCCGCAATGGGCTGATGGCGAGGCGGAAAAGCAGATGGAGTTTCTCATGGGCGTGGTGCGCGCCATCCGCAACTTACGCACCGAACTCAACTGTCCGCCGGGCAAAGAAGTCAAAGCGATTTTTTGCGGCCAGCAAGCCGATCGAGATTTTCTCCATAGCCAGGAGCCCTACCTACGCTCACTGGCCAGAGTCGGCACGGCGGAGTTTCGCGGCGCTGGCGAGGGGCCCAAGGGGGCGGCAACCGCGGTGGTTGACACCACCGAAGTCTATTTGCCCCTCGACGATCTGATCGATCTCGACGAAGAGCGCACGCGCTTGGCCAAGGAAGTCGCCAAGATGGAAGATGAAATCTCGCGGGTGCAAAAGAAGCTTAATAACAACGACTTCGTTGCCAAAGCCAAGGAAGAAGTGATCCAAAAGGAACGGGACAAGGCCGTCCAATTCGACGAAAAGCTGCGCATGCTGCGTTCGAGCTTAGAGAAGATCGACGATCTCCAAGCGGGAAGGAATTAATTTTTATGGACATCCACGTCAGCCCACAGATTGAAAGGTTGATCCGCGACGCGCTGGACGAAGATATCGGCGCCGGCGATCTGGCGACCATGGCGACGATATCGGCGGACGCGCGGGGCAAGGGGCTGTTCCGCGCCAAGAAGGACGGCGTGGCCGCCGGTTTGGTGCTGCTCGACCGGATTTTTTATTTCATCGATCATCGAGTTGAGGTTCGTTTGCTGGTCAAAGACGGCACTCCAGTGAAGTCCGGCACTGTGGTCGCCGAAGTCATTGGTCCGGTGCGCGCGTTGCTCCTGGGCGAGCGCACGGCGCTGAATTTCTTGCAACAATTGTCTGGCACGGCTACTTTGACAAGAAAGTTGGTCGATGCGGTCAAAGGTTTTCCCTGCAAAGTTCTCGATACGCGCAAGACCACCCCGGGTCTGCGAACCTTACAGAAGTACGCCGTGCGCATGGGCGGCGGCACCAATCATCGCATCGGTCTCTACGACGCCGCCTTGGTCAAGGATAATCATATCGAAGCTACTGGCTCCATCGCCGAAGCGGTGAAAGCGGTGCGCCGCAACGCGCCGTTCATGGCCAAACTCGAAGTCGAGGCGGGCAATCTGAAACAAGTGCAGGAAGCTATCGATGCCGGCGCCGATGTCATCATGCTCGACAACATGAACTTGGCGCAGATGGCCGAAGCGGTGAAGCTAATTAACAAGCGGGCCGGCGTCGAAGCTTCCGGCGGTATTACTTTGGAATCGATTCGCCAAGTCGCCGAGACCGGTGTCGATTTTATTTCCTCCGGCGCGCTCACCCATTCGGCGCCGGTGGTCGACTTCAACATGAAAATCACCATGAATGTCTGAGCCCGAGATGGATTCATCGGCGCCGGGCGCGGGGTTCGCTGCCCTGGATGTCGCACGGCTGCAGCAAGGGCTCGGCGCCGGCCGCTTCGGCAAGACGATTCACTATTTTCACGAGATCGGCTCGACTAACAGCTATGCCCGTGAGCGCGCCGAGTTAGGCGCGGCCGAGGGCGAGGTGGTGGTTGCCGAATCGCAGAGCCATGGACGCGGTCGTTTAGGGCGGCGCTGGGAATCACCGCCATTCGCCAATCTGTATGTGTCGATTTTACTTCGCCCGAAACTTTCGCCGGCCCATGCGGCGCAGATCACTTTGATGGCGGCGGTGGCTTTGGCCGAAGTGGTCGAGGAGTTCGTCCCGGAGCGGCCCGCCATCAAGTGGCCCAACGACATTCTCATTGGCGGTAAAAAGCTCGCCGGCATACTCACGGAAGCGGCCTGCAAGGCCGAGGGCATCGAATATGCGATTTTGGGCATCGGCGTCAACCTCAATTACGCCAGCGCGGCGATGCCTGAAGAAATTCGCCGGCGCGCCACCTCAGTGCTGGAGGTGGCCGGCCGGCCGGTGCAGCGGGAAAGGTTTCTGCAACGATTGATTCACAGTATCGAGCGGTGTTATGGAGAGCTTGAACAAGCTGGTTTCGATTCTTTGGCAGCCCGTTGGGAGAGTTACTTTGCCTGGCGCGGGCGGCGCGTGCGGGTCGAGTTGCTCGATCAAGTGACCAGCGGAACTGCCAAGGGCATCGATCGCGAAGGCGCCCTGGTGATCCTTGATGACGGCGGCAGCGCCCAGAGGATCCTCGCCGGCGATGTGATTTTAGTGGAGAATTGACACGCAATTCATGCTGCTTGCCATCGACATCGGGAACACCAACATCGTTCTTGGCCTCTACCAAGGCAAGAAACTCATCACCCATTGGCGCCTGGCGACCCAGGCGGAGCGCACCGCCGATGAATACGGCGTCATCCTAACCCAGCTGGTTGAGCACGGCGGCTTTCGCTGCGCGCAAATTTCGGCCATCGCGGTTTCCTGCGTGGTGCCGCCCATGCTCACCACGACGCAAGAATTCGCCACCAGGTTTTTCGATCGCGAGCCTCTCTTCGTCGGCCCCGGCATCAAAACCGGCATGCCGATACTTTACGAGAACCCCAAGGATGTCGGCGCCGACCGCATCGTTAACGGTATCGCCGCCTACGACAAATATCGCGACGCTTGCATCGTCGTTGATTTCGGCACGGCCACCACCATCGATCTGATCTCCCCAAAGGGCGAATACATAGGCGGCGCGATCGCGCCAGGGTTGTCGATTTCCCTCGAAGCGCTGGTGCAGCGGGCATCGAAGCTACCGCGCATCGAGATCATCAAGCCCAAAGAAGTGATCGGCCGTAATACCGTCAATTCGATTCAGGCGGGAATTTTTTACGGTTATGTCGGGCTGGTCGACGGACTGGTCCAGCGAATCCAAAAGGAACAGAACGTTCGGGTCAAAGTCGTCGCTACTGGCGGCTTGGCGCCGTTGGTGGCGTCGGAGTGCGCGACGATTGACGAAGTCGACGAATTTTTAACTCTTGACGGCCTGCGCATCATCCATGAAAGGAATGCAGTAACGAGGCAATAACGAAAATAATAACTTAGCGGAATTTGGAAGGAGGAATCCTTTGTATGGCTGCAACCGAGTTCGATAAACTGCGTAACGTCGGCATTTTGGGTCAGGGAGGTTCGGGGAAAACCTCTTTGGGCGAGGCGATGTTGTTTGCGGCGGGAGCGACTCAGCGGCTGGGCAAGGTCCTAGACGGCACTTCAGTGCTCGATTACGAGCCGGAAGAGATCAAACATCGGATCACGATCTCGACGGCGTTTCACTCCTTGGCTTGGAAGAAACATGGCATCACGTTGATCGACACGCCGGGTTACGCGGCGTTTCTCGCCGACTCGATCAATAGTATGCGCGCGTTGGGCGGCGCGGTGTTCGTGCTCAATCCCACCGTCGGCGTGCGCGTCGAATCGGAGCGCTTGTGGACGCGCGCCAATGAAGACGGCGTCAGCCGTTTGCTATTCGTGAGTAAGATGGATCATGAGCAGGCGGATATCCGCGCGCGTATCGCGCCCATGTTGGAATCTTTAGATGCCAAAGGAATTTACTTGCAGATGCCGATCGGCACTGAGGGCGGTTTTAAAGGCATCGTCGACCTGGTGTCGATGAGGGCGTTTATTTATGAGGGTGACACGGGCAAATACGCGGAAACCGATATTCCCGCCGAGCTCAAGGACGAGGCGCAGGAGTGGCGCGAGAAATTGAATGAGGAAATTTCCGAATTCGACGACGAGTTGATCGAGAAGTTTCTCGACGGTAAAGAGTTCTCTGCGGATGAAATAAAAAAGGCCATATGTGACGCCACCCGGGAGCGGCGGATTTTCCCCATCCTGTTCGGTTCGCCGCTGCGTCAGATCGGTGTAGCGCAACTGCTCGATGCGGTAAACGACTACTTGCCCGCGCCTCTCGATGAGGCCGAATTCATCGGTAAGAATCCCGCCAACGGCGACGAACTCAAGCGCAAACATGATCCCGACGCGCCGTTTTCGGCCTATGTATTTAAGACCGTGATCGATCCGTTCGCCGGCAAACTGTCGATTCTGCGCGTGCTGTCGGGCAAACTCAACTCCGATCTGACGGCCTATGTACCGAACCGGCAAATTCGCGAAAAGGTCGGCCATATATTTCGCCTCGAAGGCAAAAAGCAGGAAGCAGTCAAGGAAGCACTGGCCGGCGAGATCGTTGCCGTCGCCAAGTTCAAGGACATCGCTACCGGCGATACGCTGTGCGACGAAAAGGCGCCGATTCAATATGACGGACCGGTGCACCTCACGCCCAACATTTCCTTTGCCTTGGAACCGAAGAGCAAGGCCGACGAAGATAAGCTGCCCAACGGCTTGCATCGCATGCGCGAGGAAGATCAGACCATCGAACTGCATCGCGACGAGGAAACCCGCGATTTTATTTTATCCGGCATGGGCCAACAGCATGTTGAAATCGCCGTCGAGAAATTGAAACGCAAATATGGCGCCGAAGTCGTGCTGAAAGCGCCCAAGGTTCCGTACAAAGAAACGATTCGCGGCAGCGCCAGCGCCCAAGGCCGACAAAAAAAACAGACCGGCGGCCACGGTCAGTTTGGCGATACCTGGATCAAAGTCGAACCGCTGCCCCATGGCGCCGGTTTCGAATTCGTCGACAAGATCGTCGGCGGCGCGATCCCGCGCAATTATATTCCGGCGGTGGAGAAAGGGATTAGGGAAGCGATGGCGGGCGGCTATCTGGCCGGTTATCCAATGGTCGATGTCAGGGCGACGCTCTATGACGGCTCCTACCACGATGTCGATTCTTCGGATATGGCGTTTAAGATCGCCGCGTCCATTGGCTTTAGAAATGCCGTCGAGAAAGCCAAGCCGGTGTTGCTCGAACCGATCATGAATATGGAAGTGTCGGTTCCCGACGAATGCATGGGCGACGTTATCGGCGATCTCAACAGCCGGCGCGGCAAGGTGGTGGGTATGGAAACCAAGGGCCACACCCAGGTCATCAAATCCAAAGTGCCGATGGCGGAGGTGCTCAAGTACGCCGCCGATCTGCGCGCCATCACCAGTGGCCGCGGTGAGTTTCACCTGGAGTTCGCGCACTATGAAGAGATGCCGGCGCATTTGGCGGAGAGAGTCGTTAAGGAAGCAAACGCGCGCAAGATGGCCGAACACGACGGCGGCCATAAAGCCCACGGTTAGGTGTCCCGATGGAAGAATCCTACGGTCAATTCAATGCCAGTTTGCTCTACTGCAATAAGTGTGGCCAAGCGATGCCGGTGCGCCAGCGTTTATTGCTGGTATTGCCCGATGGTGAGCTGTACGACTACACTTGCCAGCGCTGCAATAGTTCGGTCGGTTCGAAGACCGAGAAAGCCGGTATGAATCAAAATAGCGGTGGCGCAAAATCTCGCTCAGGAGGACTTTAGCGATGGCAGTGATCGATTCCGATGCCCATGTGCTCGAGACCGAACTTACTTGGGACTACATGTTGGAGTCCGAGCGGTCGCTCAAACCGCGGATCGTCCCGACACCGAACGACCCAAGCTCGGGCGGTGAATCTTGGTTGATCGACGGCACCTATCTCGGCAAAGCGCGCAACGTCGGCGCCGATACTTCCCGTGAAGCGCGCGAGATGGAAGACATCAATGCCCGGCTCAGACATATGGATGAGCTCAACATTGATATCCAAGTGTTATATCCGACGGTTTTCCTCCGGCCCTTTACGCGCCGTCCGGAGGTCGAACTCGGGGTCACGCGCAGCTACAACCGCTGGCTTGTCGATATCTGGAAAAGAGCTCCCGAGCGGCTCCGTTGGGTGGCGGTGTTGCCGTTGCTGTCCATGGACAAAGCCTTGGAAGAAGCGCGCTTCGCCAAGGCAAACGGCGCCTGCGGCATTTTTATCCGCGGCCTCGAAGGCGACAAACGGCTGCATGATGGCTATTTTTATCCGCTCTACGAGGAAGCCGGCAAGCTCGATCTGCCGATTTGCGTGCACTCGGCCACCGGCAGTTTTGCCGTGCATGATTATTTCGCCGACGAGTGCGGCTTCAACCGTTTCAAGCTCGCCGTGGTCGGCTCGTTTCATTCGTTGATCTTTTATAAAATTCCGGAAAAATTTCCCAAGACTAAATGGGCGTTTATCGAGGTCAGCGCCCAGTGGGTGCCCTACGCGATTCACGATTACGCCCGGCGCTTCGAGCGCGGCGGCAGCGCCAAGATCGACAAATCCCAGGTGCTGCGCAAGAACAGAATCTGGGTGGCTTGCCAGACCGATGACGACCTGCCCTACGTGCTAAAATATTCCGGCGACGATATGCTGGTGATCGGCACCGATTACGGCCACAACGATACTTCGTCGGAGATTTTGGCGCTGCGCAAATTGCCAGACGA